>OKSB01000998.1_pt1 | contig 29541 bp, 17 predicted proteins | sample 1601171 | NCBI WGS metagenome assembly OKSB01 (sample SAMEA3541496, study PRJEB24748) | human gut metagenome | biome: human gut; feature: human-associated habitat; material: faeces | place: China | collected 2012 | reverse complement strand
GCTGCCGGAGCGGTGCTTAAGCCGCAAGGCGGGAATTGTGCGGTGTTGCCTTAAGCTTATCAGATAAGAAAAGTCTTACTTTTCAGCGTGGTCGTAAGCGCTGCCTTCGGCATCGCGGATTTCCTCGGCGCGAGCCAGCTCTTCTTCAACCTCCGGCAAACCGGTTCCGGCGGGGATCAGCTTACCGATGATGACGTTCTCCTTCAGACCGGCCAGCGGGTCAACCTTGCCCTTGATGGCGGCTTCGGTCAGAACGCGGGTGGTTTCCTGGAAGGATGCAGCGGACAGGAAGCTGTCGGTTGCCAGACTGGACTTGGTGATACCAAGCAGGATCTGACTGGCCTGGACCAGCTTCAGGTCGGTTTCGCCTGCATCAATGCGTTCCTGAATCTTCTCGTTCTCGATCATCACATCGCGGCGGTTGACAACGCTGCCCATGATGAACTCGCTGGAACCTGCATCGTCAATGCGCACCTTACGCATCATCTGGCGGACGATAACTTCGATATGCTTATCGTTGATTTCAACGCCCTGCAGACGGTAAACCTTCTGGACTTCGCTGATCAGGTAGTTCTGGGTAGCAATGCGGCCCTTGACAGCCAGGATATCCTGCGGATAAGCATGGCCTTCGGTCAACAGTGCGCCCTTGACGAGCACATCGCCCTCCATCACCTTCAGGCGGTGGCCGAACGGGATCAGGTAGCTCTTGGTAACCGGTGCGCCGTTATCGTCAACACCGGTCACTTCAACGTGGCGGCTCTTCTTGGTATCGTCAATATGGACGGTACCGGCGATCTCGGACATGATAGCCATTGCCTTCGGGCGGCGGCTCTCGAACAGTTCTTCAACACGCGGAAGACCCTGAGTAATATCTTCAGCAGATGCGATACCGCCAGTATGGAAGGTACGCATGGTCAGCTGAGTACCGGGTTCGCCGATGGACTGTGCCGCAATGATACCGACAGATTCACCGACCTTAACGCACTGGCCGTTGGACATGTTGGAGCCGTAGCAGCGGGCACAGACGCCAACGTGAGCACGGCAGGTCATCACGCTGCGGATCTCCAGCTCGGTAATACCGGCAGCTTTGATCTTTTCAGCGTCGAACATATCCATCATCTTGTCCTTGGACACAATGAGTTCGCCGGTCTTGGGATCCTTCACGTCATGCAGAGCATAACGGCCAATCAGACGCTCGGAGAAGCTTTCGATGGTAGCGTTGCCTTCGCTGATCTCGCTGACGAGGATACCCTCGGTAGCGTGGCAGTCTTCCTCGCGGATGATGACTTCCTGAGAAACGTCAACCAGACGGCGGGTCAGGTAGCCAGAGTCAGCAGTACGCAGTGCGGTATCGGTCAAACCTTTACGAGCTCCTCGAGAAGAGATGAAGTACTCCAAGATGTTCAGGCCTTCGCGGTAGTTTGCACGGATAGGCATTTCCAGGGTTTTACCTGCGGTGTTAGCCAGCAGGCCGCGCATGCCGGCCAGCTGCTTGATCTGGTCCATAGAACCACGAGCACCAGAGTCGGACATCATATAGATGGGGTTGCGCTGGTGGTTGGTCTTCAGGTTGGTAGACAGAGCGTTGGAAACTTCCTCGGTAGCTGCCTGCCAGATCTCAACGGTGTTCTTATAGCGCTCTTCATCAGAGATAAGACCACGGTTGAAGTTCTTCATGACCTTTTCAACCTTCTTGTCAGCCGCAGCCAGGATCTCCGGCTTCTCTTCGGGGATGATAGCGTCAGGCACGGCAACGGTGATGGCGGAAAGGGTGGAATACTTATAGCCCTGTGCCTTGATGTGGTCCAGCATGATAGCGCAGCGCTTGGTGCCATGCTTTGTCAGGCAGCGGCTGATGATATCGGGCAGCTTCTTCTTGGTGACCTGGAAATCGACTTCGTAATCGAACTTATGTTCGGGGTCGGTGCGATCCACATAGCCCAGATCCTGCGGGATGGGGGTGTTGAAGATGATCTTGCCGACAGTGGTGGTGACAAGGGCGGTTTCGGGGCCGTTGCCAAAGTCCATGGTGCGGCGCACCTTAACGGGAGCCTGCAGGGTGACGATATGCTCGGCGTAAGCCATCAGGGCTTCGTCCTCATCGCGGAACACCTTGTCGTGGCCGGGGTCTTCGGGGTTGACCATGGTCAGGTAGTAAGAGCCCAGGATCATATCCTGCGTGGGCACGGTGACGGGTTCGCCGTCAGACGGCTTCAGCAGGTTGCCGGAAGCCAGCATCAGCATCTTGGCTTCGCGCTGTGCTTCGGTGGACAGCGGCAGATGGACAGCCATCTGGTCACCGTCGAAGTCAGCGTTGAAGGGGGTGCAGACCAGCGGGTGCAGCTTGATGGCATGGCCTTCGACCAGAACGGGCTCAAATGCCTGAATGCCCAGGCGGTGCAGGGTAGGTGCACGGTTCAGCAGAACGGGATGGCCCTTGATGACGGTTTCGAGAGAGTCCCACACCTCGGTGGAAGCACGCTCGACCTTTTTGCGGGCAGCCTTGATGTTGGAGGCAATGCCCTTCTGGACCAGGTCCTTCATAACGAAGGGCTTGAACAGCTCCAGAGCCATCTCTTTGGGCAGACCGCACTGGTACATCTTCAGCTCAGGGCCGACAACGATAACGGAACGGCCAGAGTAGTCAACACGTTTGCCCAGCAGGTTCTGGCGGAAGCGGCCCTGCTTGCCCTTCAGCATATCGGAAAGGCTCTTGAGGGCGCGGTTGTTGGGGCCAGTGACCGGGCGGCCGCGGCGGCCATTATCGATCAGGGCGTCAACTGCTTCCTGCAGCATGCGCTTTTCGTTGCGCACGATGATGTCGGGAGCGCCCAGCTCCAGCAGGCGCTTCAGACGGTTGTTGCGGTTGATCACACGACGGTACAGATCGTTCAGGTCGGAAGTCGCAAAGCGGCCGCCATCCAGCTGGACCATGGGGCGGATATCCGGCGGAATGACCGGAACAACGTTCAGGATCATCCACTCCGGGCGCTGGCCGGACAGGCGGAATGCATCAACGCACTCCAGGCGTTTCAACAGGCGGACGCGCTTCTGGCCGGTAGCCTTTTCCAGTTCCTCATGCAGCTCTGCGGACAGAGCTTCCAGGTCGATCTCAGCCAACAGCTTCTGGACGGCTTCGGCGCCCATGCCGGCTTCAAAGGTATCCTCGTACTTTTCCCGCATCTCCTTGTACTCGCGTTCGGTCAGGAGCTGCTTTTTCTCCAGCGGAGTAAAGCCGGGATCGGTAACGATATAGTTTGCAAAGTAGAGCACCTTGTCCAGCTGGCGGGGGCCGATGTCCAGCATCAGGCCAATGCGGCTGGGAATGCCCTTGAAATACCAGATGTGCGAAACGGGTGCAGCCAGCTCAATATGGCCCATGCGCTCGCGGCGGACCTTAGCGCGGGTAACTTCGACACCGCACTTATCGCAGATCTTGCCCTTATAGCGGATGCGCTTATACTTGCCGCAGTGGCATTCCCAGTCCTTGGTAGGTCCAAAAATGCGCTCGCAGAACAGGCCGTCGCGCTCCGGCTTCAGGGTGCGGTAGTTGATGGTTTCAGGTTTCTTGACCTCGCCATAGCTCCAGGCACGGATCTGGTCGGGAGAAGCAAGGCCGATCTTGATAGAATCGAACTCTTTATTTTCCATTCAGCGAACCCTCTCATTTAATCGTGACGTAAACAGCATTCCGATCATTCACCGTCGAACAGGTCGTCGCCATTGTCGGCTTCGATCTGTGCCAGAGAAGCTTCATCCGGCTCCTCATCGCCCAGATCATCGTCAAAGCCTTCATCGGCATCCTTGACACTGTAATCATCCTGCAGCTCGCTTTCCAGCAGAACGTTATCACCGATATCGCTGTTGTCAAAGTTGGCATCGTCATCGTCATATTCCTGACGCATATCAACAGCGTTGCCTTCCTTATCCTGAACAACAATATCCAGGCCAAGGCTCTGCAGTTCTTTCAACATAACGCGGAAGCTTTCGGGAATGCCCGGATTCGGCACATCTTCGCCCTTGACGATTGCTTCGTAGGTCTTGACACGGCCCACAACGTCGTCAGACTTGACCGTCAGGATTTCCTGCAGGGTGTAAGCCGCGCCATAAGCTTCCAGAGCCCAAACTTCCATTTCGCCGAAACGCTGGCCGCCGAACTGGGCCTTGCCGCCCAAAGGCTGCTGGGTAACCAGAGAGTACGGGCCGGTGGAACGGGCATGGATCTTATCATCAACCAGGTGATGCAGCTTGAGGTAGTACATATAACCGACAGTAACCTTGGAGGGGAACTTTTCGCCGGTACGGCCATCGTAAACGGTGGTCTTGCCGTCATCGGTCAGGTCGATCTTGCTGAAATCGATGATGTGGCCCTTATCGCCCATCAGGCGGGGCAGCTTGGTGGGATATTCCGGTGCATGGTCGCCATGCCACTTATCGCGGGCTTCGGCCAGGCAGTCACGGATATCGGATTCGTGCGCGCCATCGAACACAGGGGTCTGCACATGCCAGCCAAGGGCCTTGGCAACATAGCCAAGGTTGACTTCCAGCACCTGACCGATGTTCATACGGGAAGGAACGCCCAGGGGGTTCAGCACGATATCCAGCGGGGTACCGTCAGGCAGGAACGGCATGTCCTCCTGCGGCAGAATGCGGGAAACAACGCCCTTGTTGCCGTGACGGCCTGCCATCTTATCGCCAACGCTGATCTTACGCTTCTGGGCGATATAGACGCGCACGCAGGTGCGCACGCCGGGCTGCAGCTCGTCAGAGTTTTCGGGGGTAAAGACCTTAACATCCACAACAATGCCGTAAGCACCGTGGGGAACGCGCAGGGAGGTATCACGTACTTCCCGTGCCTTTTCGCCAAAGATGGCGCGCAGCAGGCGCTCTTCGGCGGTCAGTTCGGTTTCACCCTTCGGGGTAACCTTACCAACCAGAATATCGCCGGTCTTGACTTCGGCGCCGATGCGGATAATGCCGCGGTCGTCCAGATCCTTCAGGGAATCATCGCCGACGTTGGGGATATCACGGGTCACCTCTTCAGGTCCCAGCTTGGTATCGCGGGCTTCGCTCTCGTACTCCTCAATGTGGATAGAGGTGTAGATATCCTCGCGGACCAGCTTTTCGTTCAGCAGAACAGCGTCCTCATAGTTGTAGCCTTCCCAGGTCATGAAGCCGATCAGAGCGTTCTTGCCCAGAGAGATCTCGCCGTCCTTGGTGGCGGGGCCGTCAGCCAGAACGTCGCCCTTCTTGACAACATCGCCCACATAGACGGCGGGGCGCTGGTTGACGCAGGTTCCCTGGTTGGAGCGCATAAACTTAATCAGTTCATAGGTATCGGCGGAGCCATCTTCCAGACGGACAACGACCTTATCTGCGTCAACGCTTTCAACGGTGCCGTCATGGGCAGCCAGCACGCAGACACCGGAGTCGGTAGCAGCCTTGTATTCCATGCCGGTAGCAACCAGAGAGCGCTGGGTAACCATCAGAGGCACAGCCTGACGCTGCATGTTGGAGCCCATCAGAGCACGGTTACAGTCATCGTTTTCCAGGAAGGGAATGCAGGCGGTAGCCACAGAAACCATCATTCGCGGAGAGACATCCATGAAATCGACCTGTTCACGGGCAAATTCCTGAATGTCGTTGCGATGACGGCCGGAAACGCGGGGACGGACAAAGCAGTTGTTCTCGTCCAGCGGTTCGTTGGCCTGTGCCACGATGTATTCATCTTCAACGTCGGCGGGCATATAAACAACTTCATCGGTAACAACGCCGGTTTTTTTATCCACGCGGCGGTAAGGTGCCTCAATGAAGCCGTACTTGTTGATCTTGGCGAAAGATGCCAGATAGGAGATCAGACCGATGTTGGAACCTTCGGGCGTCTCAATCGGGCACAGACGGCCATAGTGGGTATAATGAACGTCGCGGACTTCGAAGCCTGCGCGGTCACGGGACAGACCGCCGGGGCCCAAAGCGGACAGACGGCGCTTATGGGTCAGCTCAGACAGCGGGTTGTTCTGGTCCATGAACTGAGACAGTGGGCTGGAACCGATGAACTCACGGATGGCAGCCACGACCGGGCGGATGTTGACCAGGCTCTGCGGGGTGATCTCGCCGGATTCCTGGTTCTGCAGGGTCATGCGCTCGCGCACAACGCGCTCCATACGGGCAAAGCCGATGCGGAACTGGTTCTGCAGCAATTCGCCAACGCTGCGCACGCGGCGGTTGCCCAAGTGGTCGATTTCATCGGTCACGCCGATGCCATGGTCAAGGCCCAGCAGGTAGTTGACGGAAGCAAAGATATCGTCAACGGTAACGGTGCGGCTGATGAGCTTATCATGATTCTTGGTCAGCAGTTCTTTCTGCTCTTCCGGATCGGAGGTAGCATCCAGAATCTTACGGATTTCGGCGAAGGAAGCGCGCTCGTTGATGCCGCATTCCTTCACGTCAAAGCTGAAGAAACTCTGGGCATCGACACAGCCATTGGAGAACACGATCACATTGATCGGATCCTGGCCCTTGCGCTCCACGATAACAGTAACGCGGGAAACACCGGCGTTATCAATTTCAACAGCCTTTTCGTGGCTGATGCGCTCGCCCTTGGCGGCCAGCAGTTCGCCGGTCAGCGGGGCAATGATGTCCTCGGCAGTCTTATAGCCCGCAATACGGCGGAACAGGCACAGCTTGTTGTTCATCTTGAAGCGGCCAAAACGAGCCAGGTCGTAACGGCGCGGATCAAAGAACAGCAGGTTGATGTGGCTGCGGGAGCTTTCCACCGTCGGCGGCTCGCCGGGGCGCAGCTTGCGGTAGCACTCCAGCAGGGCTTCCTCTGTGGAATGGGTGATATCCTTTTCCAGGGTGGCGTTGATTTTGGGTTCAGAATCGCCGAAGTACTGGCGGATCTGCTCATCGGTGCCAAGACCCAGTGCGCGCAGGAAGGTAGTAACCGGCAGCTTGCGGTTTTTATCAATGCGCACATAATATACATCGGAAGAATCGGTTTCGTATTCCAGCCATGCGCCGCGGTTGGGGTTCATGGTTGCGGTGAAAAGGTCCTTGCCGGTACGGTCCTTGCTGGAAGCATAGAACACGCCGGGCGAACGAACCAGCTGGCTGACGATAACACGTTCTGCACCGTTGGAGATGAAAGTGCCGGAATCCGTCATGAGCGGGAAATCGCCCATGAAAATTTCCTGTTCCTTCACTTCGCCGGTGCTTTTGTTCAACAGGCGCGCAGTGACATAAAGCGGCGCAGCATACGTTGCGTCACGCTCTTTACATTCTTTAATGGTATATTTGGGGTGCTTGTCCAGACGGTAATCGACAAATTCCAGCGAGAGATTCCCGGTGTAATCCTCGATCGCGTCAATGTCGTGGAACACTTCGCGCAGGCCCTCGTCCAGGAACCAGTTATAAGAGTTTTTCTGGATCTCGATGAGGTTGGGCATGCCAATCACTTCGTTGATGCGGGAAAAGCTCATTCTGGAGGTTCGACCGTTTTGTACGGGCTTGACCTTTACCATAAAATGCGACCACTCCTATTCCGTTCAGATTTGTTTTTTGGCAAAAGCGCTCCGCCGAAGCAATGATTTTCTTGGAACATTCGTCGTTTTTAACAAAGTTTGAAAAAACGCGAAAAAATCAAAATTCCTTTAGGGCGCTCTATTCCATTTTGTGATACTATGCCAGTATACCAGCCAAAAAGCTGATTGTCAAGGGCTCTTTTGGCATTTTGCGTGTTTTTTTATCAGGCAACTGAACGCCCGGCCGCGTGTCGCATTTCTTTTGGCAAAGTGCTATTTTTGCATTTCTTCTGCCACTTGACAAATCCTTGAAATGCCGCTAATTGGCACAATGCCCAATTACCTTGTGTGTTTTTTGTATGGGTTGCAGCCTGCGTTTTTTCTGCATTTTCCCGGTTTTTACGCTTTGCAAACAAAAAGTGCCCTTCCCGCCGTTATCCGTGTGCAGGGTGGGCACTCGTCTGTTTTTGGTGTTATGCGTTTGATGCCGGGCCCGCCACACGGGTATTTACACCAGCTCCACCCGGTATTTTTGCAGCCAGTAATTCAACTGCACAAACCAGGCAATGGTCTGCGGGGTGGTCATCAGCTGGCCATACCAGGGGGTCGCAGTCTCGGCAGCGGTCAACAGCTGTTCCAGCGCTGCCCTCTTGGCAATACGCAGCAGCGGGGCATCCGGGTCCTGCATCGCACTGCGCAGCATGGCGCTGACAGCGTTCAAATACGCCGGGTTCCATGTTTTAGGGTAGGGGCTCTTTTTTCGCCACAACACTTCCGTGGGCAGCACGCCCTGCATCGCCTGGCGCAGCAGGCCTTTTTCGTGGCCCTCGTAATCCTTATATTCCCACGGCACGCTGTACAGGTATTCCGCAATGCGGTAATCGCAGAACGGCACGCGCACTTCCAGCCCGCTGTACATACTCATTCGGTCCTTGCGGTCCAAAAGGGTCTGCATAAACCAGTTAAAGTTCAGGGCAAACATCTGGCGCATCCGTTGTTCCAGGGGATCCAGACCAGGGCGGATGGAAGTTTGCTCCAGCGTGGCGCGGTAGCCTTCATCAATATACGCCGCCGGGTCAATGCCGCCGAACACCTCCGGCTTAAAAAAGCTGACCCTGTATGCCGTGCTCTGCGCCCAAGGGAAGCCATACCGCTCCCGCACGGTCTTATCCCTGTACCAGGGGTAACCGCCAAATATCTCGTCCGCGCACTCGCCGGAAAGTGCCACGGTGGCTGTTTTACGGATCTCACGGCAGAACAGCAGCAGCGAGGAGTCCACATCCGCCATACCGGGCAGGTCGCGGGCGTCCACCGCTTCCAGCAGGGCGGCGGCCAGTGCTTCGCTGTCCAGCGTTACCCAGGTATGCTGCGCGTTCAAGAACTGGTTCATGGTGCGGATATACGGCGCATCCGGGCTGGGCTGGAAATGGGTGGCGTGGAAGTACTTTTTGTTATCCTGATAACCGACCGAGAAAGTCTGCAGCGTTTTGCCCCGCGCCGTAAAGCGGGAATCCGCGATTGCCGAAATCAGGCTGGAATCCAGCCCGCCGGAAAGGAAGGTTGCCACCGGCACATCCGATACCAGCTGCCGCGTGACGGCATCCATCACCAGGTCCCGCACTTTGGCTGCGGTGTGGGTAAAATCATCGGGGTGTTCGTGGTCGGTCAGCTGCCAGTAGCGGCGCACGGTGAGGCGCGGCGCACCAACCTGTGGCACAGTGTATTCTGCGCAGCAGCCGGGCTTCAATTCCTGCACATTGCGGAACACCCCGCACCCCGGCGTGCGGCCGGGGCCGAGCAGCAGCACATCGGCCAGCCCATGGGCATCCACCTGCGGCGGGATCTCCGGGTGGCAGAGCAGCGTTTTCAGCTCGGAAGCAAAGATCAGGCTGTCCCCGCGCAGGGCATAGAACAGCGGCTTGACCCCGATGCGGTCCCGCGCCAGAAAGAGCTTTTGCGCCCGCTGCTGCCACACAGCAAATGCAAAAATACCGTTCAGCTTTTCCAGACAGTCCGGCCCCCACTGGGCAAAAGCATGTAACAAAACCTCAGTATCGGAATGGCTTACAAAGCGATGGCCCAGAGCCGCAAGCTGGGCGTGCAGCTCCGGCGTGTTGTACAGCTCGCCGTTGTACACCAGAATGTATTTCTCCCCGCCCTGATCCAGCACCATGGGCTGGCAGCCGTTTTCCAGATCCACCACAGCCAGCCGCGCATGGATCAGCGCCGCATGGCCGTGCAGGTATATTCCCCGCTGGTCCGGCCCGCGGCGTGCAAGGCTTTTCTGCATTCGGCAGTAAGCTGGGTAGTTGGCTGCAATCTTATTTGGGTCCGCGCTGATCTGTCCGGCAATTCCACACATCGTTATCCCCTCCCCTATATCATCAGGGTAATCGTATGCTGTGGCTTTGTCATTTATGCCTGCTGCACACAAAAATACACCCGCACCGCCGGGCAAACAGCAGTACGGGTGCAGATGATTTTAATTTGCTATTTCTATTCTATATAAGAATCACGGCATCAATCCAGGAAGTCGCGCAGCTTTTTGCTGCGGCTGGGGTGGCGCAGCTTGCGCAGGGCTTTTGCTTCGATCTGGCGGATACGTTCACGGGTAACGTTGAACTCCTTGCCCACCTCTTCCAGCGTGCGGGGGCGGCCATCTTCCAGGCCAAAGCGCAGGCGCAGGACCTTTTCTTCACGCGGGGTCAGGGTTTTCAGCACATCGGCCAGCTGCTCTTTCAACAGGGTCTGGCTGGCGGCTTCGGCGGGAACGGGGGCTTCCTCATCGGGGATAAAGTCGCCCAAGTGGCTATCTTCCTCCTCACCGATGGGGGTTTCGAGGCTGACGGGTTCCTGTGCCACGCGCATAATCTCGCGCACTTTGTCCACCGGCATATCCAGGCGCTCGGCAATTTCTTCGGCGCTGGGCTCATGGCCGTTTTCGTGCAGCAGTTGGCTGGAAACCTTTTTGACCTTGTTGATGGTTTCCACCATATGCACAGGGATACGGATGGTGCGGGCCTGATCCGCAATGGCGCGGGTGATGGCCTGGCGGATCCACCACGTTGCATAGGTGGAGAACTTGAAGCCCTTGGTATGGTCAAACTTTTCAACCGCTTTGATCAGACCCAGGTTACCTTCCTGGATCAGGTCCAGGAACTGCATGCCGCGGCCCACATAGCGCTTTGCAATGGAAACTACCAGACGCAGGTTGGCTTCGCTCAGGCGCTGCTTGGCGCGTTCGCCGTCCTTGCCGCCTTTCTGGATATCCAGGGCCAGCTGCACTTCCTCATCGGGGGTCAGCAGGGGCACGCGGCCGATCTCTTTCAGGTAAACCTTAACGGGGTCATCGATGGTAATGCCGTCCGAGGTAACGGTATCCTCAAAGTCATCCATCCCCTCCTCGCCCATATCGGCCACAGCGGACATATCAGTGGCATCATCATCCACCACTTCAATGCCGTTGCTTTCCAGCTCTTCATACAGCTTTTCCATCTGCTCCGCGTCAATAACACGGCTGCTTTCTTCCATAGCGTCACTGATTTCGGTGCTGGTCAATTTGCCTGCACGGCGGCCCTGTTCAATCAGGTTGCGAATCGAATCTTTCTTTTCTGCCATAAGTAGTTTCTCCTTTGGTTTTTATTCTGCCCATCTTACTGGAACGGGATAAAACAACATGGTTTTGGCCGGGTGGAAATTATTCTTCCGGCGGGCGTTCGCCCACTTTTTTGCGGGCAAGGGCGGCAAATTTCTGCCGGAATTCATCGTCTGTGGTGCCTGCCACCTGGGCGCTTTCGGGGTTTGCGGTCTGCAAACGATCCAGCAGCATATCAATATCCCGGCGGGTCAGGCGGGTATCGGCGTTTTGGGCCTGGGCCAGCATCACCTGGCTGTAGGCTTTTTCCTCCAACAAGGGGGAAAGGGTCGTGGCATTGGCGGGCTGGCCGCGGGCGGCGCAGTCGTAAATCGCCTTGATTGCCTGCTGCATTTCCGGCAGCACCACCATGCCAAGGTTCAGCCGCTCCCGGATGTAGGGGATGGCGCCGGCATCCTGCAGCATAGCCGCCACAAGCTGGCGGGCGGCGCTTGCGGCCCCCAGGGCAGCTTCGCCCCCGCGGTCATAGGGCACGCGGATATCTGCCGCAATCCCCTGGCGGGAAAGTTCGTTCTGCTCTTTGCGGCGCGCCCTGCGCCCGGCCCCGCGCACGGCGCTTTCCAGCTGGACCAACACAGCCTTTTTATCAATGCCAGTCTGCTCCGCAATGCGCCCGGCATACACATCCCGCGCCGTGGGGCTGACCGCGCTGCCTGCCAGAATGCCGATGGCTTCATCCACATATTGCAGGCGCTGGGCATCGTTGCGCAGGTCATATTTTTTCACTGCCTTAGCCAGCTTGAACTCCAGCGGGGTTGCGGTGCCTTCCAGCACGGCTTCAAACCGGTCGCGGCCATAGGTGCGGATAAATTCATCCGGGTCCTTGGCACCGGGGATGTTCAGCACCCGCACCTGCAAATTGGTACCGGAAAACAGCGCCAAACTGCGCTCCGTTGCCTTCTGGCCTGCTTCGTCCGAGTCATAGCTCAGCACCACTTCGTCGGCGTATTCCGTCAGCAGCTTGACCTGCTCCGGCGTCAAAGCCGTGCCGCAGGCACAGACAGCGGTATCAAACCCGGCTTCGTGCATCGAGATGACGTCCATATACCCTTCGCAGAGGATATACCGCTTGGACGTTGATTTTTTTGCCACATTCAGCGCAAACAGCGTGCGGGATTTGTGGTAGACCATCGTTTCGGGCGAGTTGATGTATTTCGGCTTGGAATCATCCATCACGCGCCCGCCGAACGCAATGATATTGCCCCGCACATCAATGATGGGCACCATCACGCGGTGGCGGAAGATATCATACAGATTGCCCTTGGCGCTACGCTTGACAAGGCCGGAGGATTCCAATTCCGGCTCGGTAAAGCCGCGGTGGCGCAGGTAGTGCAGAAGACCGACAAAATCTTCCGGTGCATAGCCCAGGCCAAACCGGCGGATGGCCGCATCCGAAAGGCCGCGTTTTTCGCGCCAGTAGCGGCGGGCCATGGCGGCTTCCGGCGTTGGGGCGTTGAGCTGGTCATAAAAATAGCGCGCGGCGTTGCGGTTGATCTCCAACAGGCGGGAGCGGGAACGGCTTTCCTGGTCGTCCTCCTCCGGCATGGGCATCCCGGCGCGGCCCGCCAGCTGTTTAACAGCTTCCACATAGCCCAGGTTGGAAATTTTGCGCACAAAGTTAATCACATCCCCCGCCGCACCGCAGCCAAAGCAGTAAAAACTTTGGGTATCCGGGTAGACGGTAAACGAAGGGGTTTTCTCGTTATGGAAAGGGCACAGCCCGGTATAGGTCCGCCCGCGATGACGCAGCTGCACATATTGGCCGATTACTTCGGTAATATCATTGCGTGCAACCACTTCCTGTATGTATTCCTGTGGGATCAATGGGGCTCCGGGCCTCCTTTCGCGTATATATCGTAATAATTTATAGGTTAGCGGGCGCACAATGTGCGCCCCTTCGGGGCGGGCGGCAGTGCTCTAACATACTGCCAATTTTATAGCACCTGCCACTTTTGCGGCACAAACAGCTCCTCAAACAGGCGGGTAGCAAATTCATCGCTCATGCCGGAAATATAATCCGCCACGGCACGGTCCATTCCCTGGTGATATGCCACCTGCATATAAAAATTAGGCATCAGCGTGGGATCCGCGCAAAGGCGCTCATACAGCGCTTCGATCATCTTGTCCACTTTTTTCTCTTCGCGCTTGGCATCCTTGTCCACATACACCGTGCTGTACATAAAGTCTTTCAGCACACCGTATGCCTCCTCCACTTCGGGGGAAAACTGCATTTTCCCATTTTTGCAGTTTGTGCTATTTGCCACAAGGTCGGTGATCATTGTGGTGATGCGCCGGGATTTGGTATCTCCCAGCACCTGCACAGCATCCCGCGGCAGGGCGGTGGGGTTCAGCACACCGGCGGCCACGGCATCCTCAATATCATGGTTCAAAAAGGCAATGTGGTCCGCATAGCGCACGGTACACCCTTCCATCGTGCGGGCCCAGGCGCCTTTGGTGTGGGTAATAATCCCGTTGCGCACCTCCCAGCAAAGGTTCAGGCCCTTGCCGTCCTTTTCCAGGTAGTCCACCACCCGCAGGCTTTGGCGGTAGTGGGTAAACCCGCCGGGGCACAGCCGGTTCAGTGCGCGCTCCCCCGCGTGGCCGTATGGGGTGTGGCCAAGATCATGCCCCAGGGCAATGGCTTCGGTCAGGTCCTCATTCAGCCGCAGGGCGCGGGCAATGGTTCGGGCAATCTGGCTGACTTCCAGCGTGTGGGTCAGCCGGGTGCGGTAGTGGTCGCCCTCCGGCGAAAGAAACACCTGTGTTTTCTGCTTCAACCGCCGGAAACTTTTACAGTGCAAAATTCTGTCCCTGTCACGCTGGTAGCAGGTCCGCAGGTCATCTTCCGGTTCCGGGGTGCGGCGGCCAAAGCTCTGCTCACTTAAAGCGGCATAGGGGCTTAAGGTCAGGCGTTCAATTGTCTGGGTCTCTTCCCGCACAGTCACGGCGCAGCCTCCTTTCCCCTATCCGGTTCCCCGTTGGGCATATCATGCCCAAAAACGGCTCTCTATATTATAAATACGATAAAAAGCCGCCAAACACTTGTATGAAATGTAAAAATTTCATGGGAAATTCTGCTTTCTTGCCAGAAATGACTGCGCAGCATCAAAAAGCTGCGTAAAGTGGTTTGCTGATCGTCACTTCGGCACTGCCGCGGGTCAGCTCGCTCAGGTCATGGCACAGGGCTTCTTCGGTTCCGGCAGGCATGCGCCAGCGCAGGGTCACAGCATCGGCATACTCCGGTTCCTGCAGTTTGGCCCCGGCGGCTGCGATCATCCGCTGGGCCTGTTCAAACTTGGGGTATGGCACGGTCACGGCGCAATCCGTCACCAGCCGCATGCTGACAATTTCCGCCTGCTGCAAGGCTCCGGATGCCGCCGCGGTGTAGGCCCGCACCAGCCCGCCGGTACCCAGCAGAACTCCGCCAAAGTACCGCGTAACCACCACGATCACATCCGAAAGCCCCGCATGGCCGATGGCTTCCAGCACAGGGGTACCGGCGGTTTTGGCGGGTTCGCCGTCATCACTGTAGCGGGTGCGGCCGCCCTCGCGCAGAACATAGGCATACACATTATGCCGCGCGGTGCGGTTGGCCGCTTTGATGCGGTTCAGGTGGGCAAGGGCAGCTTCCTCGGTATCGGCAAACGCAGCGGAAGCAATAAAGCGGGAGCGCTTTTCTTCATATTCAAAGGTGGAAATACCGCGGATCGTTTGATAGTCCGGCATAGGGGTTCTCCTTTGAGATGCAAGATGATGTATTTGAAAAAAATACCGCAGATGTTGCCATCTGCGGTATACAAAACCTTAATGCAATTACTTGCCAGCCTTGTTGGCGTAGCGGCGCTTAAAGCGCTCAACACGTCCGCCGGTGTCAACCAGCTTCTGCTTGCCGGTGTAGAAGGGATGGCACTTGCTGCAAACTTCAACGCGGATCTCCGGCTTGGTATCGCGGGTATGGATCACGTTGCCGCATGCGCAGGTAATGGTGCAATCCACATAGTTGGGATGAATACCCTGCTTCATTTTCATTTCACCTCTTTCTCGATCATGACTAAAGGGAGCCATACTTGATATATGTGCTCATCACAATCTTCGAATTTCGGCTACCAGCAGACGCCATCCTGTGCGTGTGGAGCAGCCCTCTGAACGATTGCTAGAGTATTTTACCAGAGTTTTTGTGTTTTGTCAAGTAGTGCGGGCAATCTTTTGCGGCGGCAAATTGCCAGCAAAAGTGCAATCATTTATATGCCCATCCGGGACGTCGAGGACGCCGTCTCCTACTGTGGGGCAAAGTACATCACACGTTTTTTGTATCTGCTCCGGTAAGTTTCCGGCGGAGTCGGGTACCCCCGCCCTACTGGGTGTTTGTGGGTTGGCCGCACACAATAAAATGCTCTGTAGAGAACGGTCTTGACCGTTCCGGGGCCTTGTAGCAGATGCCGCAACAATTTTCCGCAAAGCCTTTGGCTCCCCTTCGAGGGGAGCTGTCGCCGAAGGTGACTGAGGGGTGATTCCCCAAGCGGAGCCTGAAAATGCGCGTTATTTCCTCACTGCGGCGGCTAGGGGGCTGCATACAAAAAAGGCCGTCTGCGTATTACAGCAGGCGGCCCAAAAGCGCCAAACCTATGGAATCACATTATGCCAGCAGCGGCTTAACGGCAGCGGCCAGTTCTTCTTTCTTGGCTTCGGCTTCGGCCAGGTCTTTGCCCTTGGTGGTAAAGTAGGTCTTGATCTTCGGCTCGGTGCCGGAGGGGCGCACCACAACGGTGCAGCCGGATGCCAGGGTGTAGATCAGCACGTTGGCGGCGGGCAGACCGGTCTCTTCAGGCTTTTTATAGTCCACAACCTTTACAACGGCGTCACCGCCAAAGTCCTTGGGCGGGTTCTCGCGCAGGCCGGACATAATGCCCACCATCTTGTCCATGCCGGACAGGCCCGGGAACTCAAAGCTGTCAACCTTATTCAGGTAGCGGCCATACTCGGCGTAAATGCGCTCCAGCTCTTCCTTGATGGAACTGCCCTTTGCGCGGTAATAAGCAGCCATTTCGCAAATCAGCATAGAGCCGATGATGGCATCCTTATCGCGGACGTAAGGACCAGCCAGGTAGCCATAGCTTTCCTCAAAGCCAAAGATGAAGCGGTCAACCTGACCAGCAGCTTCCAGCTTGGCGATCTGATCGCCGATCCACTTAAAGCCGGTCAGCACATTGCGGCACTCAACACCGTAATGCTCGGCCACCTTGTCCGCCAGCGGGGTGGACACGATGGACTTGCACATGACGGGGTCTTTGGGCATGGTCCCCTGCTCAATGCGGCCCGCGCAGATGTAATCCAGCAGCAGAACGCCGACTTCGTTGCCGGAAAGCAGCTCATAGCTGCCATCCTTGCACTTAACGGCAATGCCAACGCGGTCAGCATCGGGGTCAGTGGCCAGCATCAGGTCTGCACCAGACTTTTCGGCCAGTTCCAAGCCAAGGCGCAGAGCCTCGAAAATTTCGGGGTTGGGGTACGGGCAGGTGGGGAAATTGCCGTCCGGCTTTTCCTGTTCCGGCACAACGGTGATATCGGTAATGCCGATGTCATGCAGAACATGGGTGACCGGAACCAGGCCGGAGCCGTTCAGCGGGCTGTAAACCAGCTTCAGGCCGGCGGTCTTGCAGATACCGGGACGGATGGAGCGGGCTTCGATTGCTTCGTACAGGGCGTTGATGCAGTCATCGCCAACGTATTCGATGATGCCCTTTTCCAGCCCCTCGGCAAACGGCATGGTTTTGGTGCCGGTCAGGATGTCGGTCTTCTGGATTTCGGCGTACACGATGTCAGCGGCCTCATCGGTCATCTGGCAGCCATCGGGGCCGTAGGCCTTATAGCCGTTGTACTTGGCCGGGTTGTGGGATGCCGTTACCATGATGCCGGCGTTGCAGTTATAATACCGGGTAGCAAAGCTCAGTGCGGGAACCGGCATCAGGGCGCTGTAAATGCGCACCTTTACGCCGTTGGCGGCCAGAACTTCGGCAGCAGCCTTGGCAAACACATCGCTCTTGATGCGGCTGTCATAGCTGATAGCAACGGTCTGGGTGCCGCCCTGGGTCTTGACCCAGTTGGCAAGGCCCTGGGTAGCCTGGCGCACAACATACACGTTCATGCGGTTGGTACCGGCGCCGATCACACCGCGCAGACCGGCAGTGCCGAACTTAAGGGCAACGGCAAAACGATCCTGAATGGCAGCGTCATCGTTCTGAATCGATTCCAGCTCCGGCTTCAGGTCGGGGTCATCCAGGTTGGCAGCAAGCCAACGGCTGTACATTTCTTTATACATTTTGGACACCATCACTTTCTTACCCTGTAAAAGTTTTGGGTAAATTTACTTGTTCAAATTAAATATATCAATTTTAGTTTGCGTTGTCAATCAAAAAAAGCTGGCATTCCGGCTTTTTGCCGGGGCTTTGCCTGTTTTTTACCCTACAGCGTCAAGGCAGATTTTGGGCACAAAAAATATGCTTGCCGCCGCGGGCGGAACAGGATATACTGAAAATAATCAAAGTACGCAATTTGTTGAAAAAAAGGAGTTGGCTGCGCCATGTATGCACACGTTGTCAGCCTGGGGGTAACGGGGCTGGATGGCTACTCCGTTACCGTGGAAACCCACATCAGCGGCGGTCTGCCCAAATTTGCCATGGTGGGCCTGCCGGATTCCGCCGTGAAGGAAAGCAGTGAGCGGGTGCGCAGCGCCATCAAAAACCTGAACTGCCCCTGGCCCGCCAGCCATGTTACCGTCAACCTGGCCCCCGCCGATGTGCGCAAGACCGGCAGTTTGTATGACCTGCCGGTGTTCATCGGCATTTTGGCGGCGCAGCAGTACATCCCACAGCCAGAGCCGCACCAGGCATTTTTGGGTGAGCTTGGGCTGGATGGCACACTGCGCCCCATTGCCGGTGCCCTGCCCATGGCCCTTGCCGCCCAAAAGGCGGGCGTGACCGAGCTGTTTGTTCCTGCCGAAAACGCCGCCGAAGCCGCCGTGGCCGAGCAGCTGACAGTTTACCCCGCCCGCAGCGCTGCGGATGTGATCCGCCACCTGGCGGGGCAGGCAAAGCTCAGCCCCGCCAGCCGCACAGGATACGATGCCGCCGGGCAGTGGCTTGGCCCCGATTTTGCGGATGTGCGCGGCCAGGCGGAGGCCCGCCGCGCGCTGGAAGTTGCCGCTGCGGGTGGGCACAACCTGTTGATGGTGGGCCCGCCGGGCACCGGCAAAAGTATGCTGACCAAGCGCCTGCCGGGCATCCTGCCGCCGCTCAGCTATGAGGAAGCGCTGGAAACCACCGCGATTTATTCCGTTGCCGGGCTGGTGCAGGCCGGGACCGGATTATTGCAGCAGCGACCGTTCCGCAGCCCCCACCACAGTGTCAGCGCCGCAGCCATTGCGGGCGGCGGCACGGTGCCCCGCCCCGGCGAGGTCAGCCTGGCCCACAACGGCGTACTGTTTTTGGACGAGCTGCCAGAGTTCAGCCGCGAAGCGCTGGAGGTGCTGCGCCAGCCAATCGAGGACGGGTGCATCTCCGTGAGCCGGGTACACGGCACCGCCACCTACCCCTGCCGTTTTATGCTGGTTGCCGCCATGAACCCCTGCAAGTGCGGGTATTATGGTTCCGGCGTGCGGGAATGCAGCTGCACGCCCAGTGCGATCGAGCGCTACCGGCAGCGGATTTCCGGCCCGCTGTTGGACCGCATTGACCTGCATGTGGAGGCCCGCCCCGTGGAGTACGACGCCCTTGCCGCAAAAACCGGCGGCGAGCCGAGCACCAATATCCGTGCGCGGGTGGCCGCGGTACGCGCCATTCAGGCCCAGCGCTACAAGAGCCTTGGCTTTACCTGCAACGCCCAGCTGCCCAGCGGTATGCTGCGCCGCTACTGCCCGCTTGCCCCCGCCGCCGAAAAGCTGCTGCGCGGTGCGTTTGAACGCATGGGCTACAGCGCCCGCGCCTATGACCGCATCCTGCGCGTTGCCCGCACCATTGCCGACATGAACGGTGTGGAACAGATCGGCGCCGCAGAGCTGATGGAAGCGCTGCAATACCGGAGAATGGACAGGGCGGTAGGCAAATGAATATTTGCCAAATGAATAAGTAATAAAGAATAATTAAAAATGCAGGTGGACCGCGTTGCTGGCACAACGCTCAAAAATATTAGAGTTCTGTCAAATATAGAGCACTAATATTTCTGAGCCGTGCGCAGCACTGCGGTCCACCTGCATTATTCTTTATTCTTTTTTCATTATTCTTTCTATTTCACCCGTTCCTTTTCGGAACGGGCGAAATAGAACATCCACTGCTGCAAAATTCCGGCGTTGCCATAGGCTGGGAATGGGTTCTGCCCGGCGTAATGCTGGTCGATCACACGCTGGATCCACACATCCACGGGGGCACACTCCATGCGGCCATAGGCAAACAGGGCTACGCAGTTGGCCACCTTGATGCCCACGCCGTGCTGTTGCATCAGAGCTTCCAGCAGCCGGGCATCGGGCAGGGTTTCCAGCGCGGCAAGGTCCAGCGCTCCCGCTGCAACTGCCTGGGCGGCAGCCAGAACATACGGGGCGCGGTAGCCCAGCGCGCAGTCCCGCAGGGCCTGTTCCCCTGCCGCGGCGAGCGCCTGCGCCGTTGGGAACGCATACAGCACATTCCCGCCCGGCTGCAGCAGCGGCGCACCGTACCGGGTACACAGCGTTTCCACGCAAGCCTGAATGGCCGGGATATTTTTGCGTTGGCTGATGATAAAGGTAACCAGCATCTCCCAGGCGTCCTGGCGCAGAATGCGGATGCCCGCCCCGGCCCGGGCCGCTGCGCAAAGGTAGGCATCCTGTTTGGGCACTGCGGCGCGGATGGCCGCATAATTGCGGTTCAAATCAAAATAGCGGTGCCAGAAGCCCTGCCATTCTTCCGGGGTACAGCTAGCTGTATACGTATCACCGCTGCCGGGCTGCAGGTACAAAAGCTTATCCCCGGCCAAAAACCGCCAGCCCTGCGGCGTTTGCGCAATGCGGAACGCCTGGCCGCTGGCGGCTATTTTTTGCAGATCGAAATCACCCGGTATCGTTACGGTCATGGCTCGCGCAGCACCTCCAGCATGCGGCGGGCGCTGCCTTCCCACGAGTATTTTTGCAGTACGGCGGCGGCATCCTGGCCGGGGGTTACATGGTCCACACTGCCGTGGTTGGTGGAAAGGTCAATGTAATCAGCGTGGGAGCCGTAAATTTCCCGCATGCAGGGGGTATTGCTCACCATCACGCGTGGAGCACCGCAGGCAATGGCTTCCAGCGGGGGGATGCCGAACCCCTCATACAGCGTGGGGAACAAAAACGCCTTGCAGTTTTCCATCAGGCTTTTGGCTTCGCCGTCCGTCACATAGCCAAGGTACATCACGTTGTTCAGGTGGTCCAACCCCAGGGCAGCGGCCTCTTTGGCAAGGCTGCCGCCGCCCGCAATTGCAAACATAACCTGGGGTTTGCTCTGCGCAGCGCGCAGCACCCAGGGAAAGTTCTTATTTTTAAGTAGGTTGGACATTGAGAAATAATACTCGCCCTTTTTCAGCTGCGGCCACTTGCTGTACTCACCAAACAGCATGGGGTCAGGGCGCACGCGCTGCATATGCTGCCAGGCGTTATACACCACAGTGATCTTTTCGGGGTTCACATGGTAATATTTCACGATCTCGCTTTTGGAAAATTCCGAGACCGTCACGATTTTTCTGGCCTTTTTGGCAATGGCCGCATACTGCATGCAGTGCCAGACCGCGCTGGTGCGGCCGCGCAGGTCGGTATAAAAATCCGGGCGTGCTTTATAGCACACATCATGCACCACGGCAATGCCCTCGTTCCCACGGTGGAACATGGGGATAACGTTGCACATGCCCAGCCAGCAGCGCCCGCTTTGTGCCAGATATCGGCCATACACCCGCTGCCAGCCCAAAATGCCGCTGGACTGCGGCAGGGTGACCACCTTGATATTGCGGTATTCAGGAACGATACAATCCGGCGGAACCGCCACTTCCAGCTCGCCGGGTTCCAGCATGGGGTCCATGGCAGCGAGTATTTCCCGCGCATAGCGCTGGATGCCGGAAAGCTGCTGCACAAAAAACGAACCGTCTACTGTATACTTGGGCATTTTCATTCTCCTTATAAATGGCACCGCGTTACTGCGTCAGGATGCCGTATTGGTATTTGCACTGCAAAATGCGCTGCACGCTTTCGTCCAGTCTCTGCTGGGGGATGGTACCATCCTGCACAGCTTCCAGCACGGCGGTATAGGCATCGGCAAGGCCGTTGGGCATCAGCAGCAGATCTGCACCGGCCTGCAGCGCCTTGACCGCCGCCTGACCGGGGGTATACACATCGGTGATGGCCTGCATCGCCAGCGAATCCGTCACGATCAAGCCCTGATAGCCCAACTCCCCGCGCAAAAGATCGGTCAGCATGACGCTGGAAAGGGAGGCCGGGGTATCGTCCCCTGTTACCTGCGGCACGGTAATGTGGGCCGCCATAATCAGCGGAGCATTGTTCACATTTTGGGCAAAGGGCACCAGCTCACAGCTGCGCAGGTCATCCAGCGTTTTGTTCAGCGTTACGGTGCCAACGTGGGTATCCTCGCTGGTATCGCCATGGCCGGGGAAATGCTTGAGGGTGCAGGCAATGCCCGCATCGGCAAACCCGGCGCACGCCCCGCCCACAAGGTCGGCGGCGGTCTGCGGTTCACTGCTGAACGCGCGGGTACCGATGACCGGGTTATCGGGGTTGGTGTTCACATCGGCCACAGGGGCAAAATCCAGGTTAAAGCCGTATTCTTTTAAGTAGCCGCCAATGGTGCGGCCCATGGCGCGGGCATCTTCCGGGTTACCGGATGTTCCCACCGCCGCAGCGCTTTCGTATTGGGGCAGGTCAAACGCGGCATTGTTGGCAAGGCGCGCCACCAGGCCGCCCTCCTCATCAATGGCAGTAAAGAGCGGCGTACCGCTCGCCTGCTGCAAATCGTCCAGGAATTGGGTGATCTGCTGCGGGCTTTCCAGATTTTTGCCAAAGATCACCACGCCGCCCACCGGGTACTCCGCCAAAGTCTGGCGCATGGCATCCGTCAGTTCGGTCACGCCGTCCGCCTTGGCATCGTTGATCTGGTCCTGCGTTTGGCTCAAGTCCAGGGAATCGGGTCGAACAAGAAAGAGCTGCCCCACCTTTTGTTCCAGCGTCATCTCCTCCAGCAGCTGCTGCACGAGGTCCGGCTCCGGGGTGGGCTGTTCCGTGGGTGCTGCCTGGGTGGTTTGGGCTTGCTGTGTTGGTGCTTCGGTCGGCTGGGCCGCCTTATTGGGGAGTACATCTTTTGGGGCAGCAGAACAGGCGCACAAGACTGCCGCCAAAACGGTTGACACAAATGCCGCGAATCTTTTTTTCATGCTTACCGCCCCTGCTGTTTGTCTAGGGTGTATCCTCTAATAGGATAAACGAAGAAGTCATCCAAATTGTTACATAAAAGGCATTTTCCCTATCCATATTTTCACAGGGAAATATCTTTGGGCAACACCGCATAATTCTAAGTGCCGATACGGCGAGTGAGGTGCGGCAGATGCTAAGCCAAAAGCGCAGATAATACTGGATGCTGCAAAGGTGAGCGCCGCCAGTGGCGGAAACAGCGAACCGAAGCAGGGGCAGCGGTCGCAGAGTGCGAGGGGCTTTTGCCCCCGAAGCACGATGCGGGTACCGCAACCCGACATTATCGAGCATTTTGGCAACGCAGATGCCGTGCCGCAGCCGCCGGAGCGGTGCTTAAGCCGTCAGGCGGGAATTGTGCGGTGTTGCCTTAAGTTGGCGGGCGCACAATGTGCGCCCCTGCGGTCACTATAGGGAAATGCCATTTTCCCCGCACAACGCGCCCTGCTGCATATGCCGGCCTTGCGGCGTGTTTTATTGTATTTTGATTATACCATGTCTCGCGGCAGAATGGAACGGAATTTACAGGAATCAAGTGGTAAAATCCCGCATTACTCTGCAAAAAGCCCTCGGCACAGTGGTTTGGCACCGTGCCGGGGGCTTTGCATTGGTTCAGGCTTTGCTGCCGGACCGATTATTCATCATCAACGGTATTGTCATTGCCAACCGGGTCTTCGGCGGCAACATCGGCGGTTTCGGGGGTGGCTTCCTCCTCGGCTTCCAGCGCTGCCTTGTCATAGGCAAAGGCGTTCAGGGCGTCAGTGCTCACTTCATACACAACGCCTGCTGCGCCGGAGCTGCGCAGGTAGCACAGGGTATCGTCCTCGGCGTCCTCGGCGTCGTTGCCGCCAAAGCTGCACTGGATGCTGGTGCCGTCCGATGCGATCAGGGTAACGATGGCATTGGGGGTATCCAGACCATACACGGCATCGGCCTGCGGTTCGGTCACGCTCCATTTGGTTTTCAGATCGCAGATGGTGCTCGCCATCTTTTTGACGATATCCTGATCCAGGTTATATTCCGCATCATCCGTCAGCGTCCAGGTGCTGTCATTCTGGGCAAAGCTCAGGGTTCCGCCGTTGGCGGTCTGCACCACCATCTTGGTCACATCGTCCACATCTATGTCCGTAATGCTCTGGGCGGCATACAGCTGCTTTGCGGTTTTGCAGATGCCGCTCAGGGCCGAACTGTCCAGCGTATACACCGGGCCGTCTGCGCTCAGGCGGGCATACCAGCTGTTTGTGATGGAGTTCTTGCTGCCAACGGTCAGCGTCCATTCGGTATCTGCCGTTTTCAGGCTCAGCTCATAAGTCGGGGTATCAAAGCCCATGCTGGCAACGTCGGCGTCATCGCTCAGTTCGCGCAGCGCGGTCAGAGCGGTCATGCTGTCGGCAACGCCTTGGGCCTTACTCTGGTCAAGGGGCAGCGCGGGGTCAGAATCCAGTGTCCAGGTATCATCCGTTTTGGTCAGGGCGGATTCCAACGTTGCGCCATCGCTGGCGTCTTTGTAGGCAATTGCGGTCACACTGTCAGCATCCAGGCTGCACAGTGCAATGCTGGTATCCTCTTCCTCGGTGTCTGCATGGTTCAACACGCCAAGGGCAACGCCCAGCACAACCACCACGGGAACCAGCACAAAAAGGGGCAACATTTTCTTTGTGTTCATTGGCTGTTATCTCCTAAGGTTTCTGCGGCACTGGAAATATCAACGGCGGCGGCGCACCAAAGTGATGGCAATACCGACCACGATAAAGGCCAGCGGCACCACGATGGTAAACAGCAGGCCAAGCAGCATGATGGCCTTGGCAGGTACCGTCAAGGTTTCGGCGCTCATACTCTTGCTGTCAATCACCACACCGTTTTCTTCGCCGGTCATCCAGTTCACGGTACTTGTTAGTAGCTGTGCGTTGCCACCAATCAACAACGAGGCATATTCCCTAGCGACATACTCTATCCCCTTGCTGTTCAGTAGATTAGCGCAGTTCACCCACACTACCTTTGCACCAGTGGTGCTGTTGCTGGCGGCAACGGCAATGTTAAAGGGGCCGTTGGGGTCATTTGCGCCCTGCTCAGCGGTGGATGCCTGGGCGTAATCCTGCATGGCGTAAGCCGTGCTGCTGGTGCTCAGCAGGGTGGTCAGGGTCAGGTCATCGGTGCTGTCGCCTTTCACAATGCCCTGTGCCACGGGGGTAAAAACATGCATGCCGTCAGTTATGCCCGCGGTGATATCGTTGGAGCTCAGGCTCGGCAGCAGGTAGGTCTGCGGGTAGCGGTAAGCGTAATAGCTGCTGTCATTTTCAATCACAAGGCCTTCCTGGCGGGTCATGCCGTACTCTGCCAGCAGGGCATCCAGGTTGGGGGTATCCACTGTCAGATCAGTGGTCACAAACAGGTTGCCGCCGTTTTCCAGATAGGTCTTGATGGCAGCGGCATCCAGGGCGGAAAGGTCCGCCTGCGGGTCGTTGATCAGCAGAGCTGCGGCATCTTCGGGCACTGTATCGGTGGTCAGCAGGTTCAGGTCCTGCATGGTAACGCCGGAATTATCCAGCGTTTCGGTAAAATCGCTTTCCAGGCTGGATTCGCCGTGGCCGGTCAGCTGGTACAGCACATAGCTGTTCTCCCGCGTGACCTTGGCAATGCCGGAGGACAGCGCGTTCTCAGCGGAGAAGCTCATTGTGTAACTGCCGGTGGTATAATAGCTGGAATAATCCGCCGTATACATATCATTGTAGTCCACCACGGTGTGGTTATCCCCGCATACAAGGATCACGCTGGAGGAGCTTGCGTTCTGCGCGTCATACTGCTGTGCAAAGGTGGGGTACAGCGCGGGGTCGCGCTGCTGCCAGGTAAAATGGCTGCTTTCGCCCGCATAGCGGTCCAGAATTCGCGTAATGTTGGAATCCTCGTTGCCGGTTTCCGCCAGGTAATAGGCGGTCACATCGGTGTTCAGTTCCTGCAGCATGGTTTTGGTGGTATCGCTCAGGGTGAACATTTTGCCGGTGGAAATATCAAACTGGGTAAACTTGGTGGGCACCGCGCCCACCACAAGGTTGAGCAGAATTACCAGCACCAGCACCACAACGGCCAGCACGCTGGCGTAAGCACCGCTGCGCAGGCTGCGGCGGCGCGCTGCCTGCTGTGCCTGGTTAGGGGCAGGGGCATTGGCCGCGTTCTTTTTCTTAAAGTTCATCGTCGGACCCCCCTCTTTAATTCCAGCGGCGGCGTTCCAGTGCCTGACCCGTCAGGAAGAGGAACAGTCCCGCCACCGATAGATAATACACAATGCCAGTCACGCTGAACATGCCGCCCACAAAATCCGTAAACGGCTGGAACAGTGCCAGCGCGCCAAGCACGCTGTTAAAGCCGGTCAGCAGCCAGGCCGGGCGCAGCTTAAACAGCAGCACCAGCACCACGGCACCGCCGCAGAACACCGCGCTGCCCACCGTGACATTTTTGCAGGCCAGACCGACCAGCAGAGCCACAACCGCCAGCACCACGCAGAACACGATGAATGCCAGCGTGTTGCCGCTGGTGAACAGGCTCTTGATGCCGTTCATCAGGTAGCAGATCAGCAGCGCACCAAAAGTAGCCAGGTACGCAATGATCTGGTTTTCCGTCAGGGCGGAGACAAAGGTGCCGATGGCAATGCAGGCAGCGCCCATCAAAAAGTACGCCAGCCAGGTGGCGTAAGCGCTGGTAAGGGAGATGGTGCCAAAGGCCGTGAGCACCAGCGGCATGATGGCCGCTGCCGCCATGGGCACGGCAAACACCGCCAGCTGGGCAAAGTACTTACCCATCACGATAGAAGGGATCCCCACCGGGCTGGTGAGCAGCAGCTGGTCGGTTTTATTGCGGCGTTCATCCGCAAAGCTGCGCATGGTCAGCGCCGGCAGCAAAAACAGCATGACCAGCGTGGTAGAATACAAAACGGTTGAAAAATCCGACGTACCATACACCAGGCAGTTGGCGGAGTAATATAACCCGATAAACGCCAGCATAACACCAATGACAACATAGCCGACCAGGCTGGTGAAATAGCTGCGCAGTTCCCGCTTAAAAATGGCAAACATGGCTCACTCTTCCTCCTTTTGGTCGTTTTCAGCTTCCGGTTGTTCCGGAGTATCATCCGCCGGGACCTGCGGTTCGGCAGGCTCAGCAGACGGTTCCGGCTGTGCGGCAGCCGCTTCCGGAGCCGGTTCTTCGGTTTCTTCCGGCTGGGCTTTCTCCGGTGCAGTCTCGGTGATCTGTAGGAAGATATCCTCCAAACTCATCGTATCGCTTGTCAGGGACACAACCGGGCAGCCAGCTTCGGCCAGCGCCTTGGACAGGGCCGCGCGCAGGTCTGCACCGGCGGTGCTGGTGGCGGTAAAGCTGACTTCATCACCCTTTTCTGCGGTCACGCGCAGGTCGGTCAGGCCCTCCACCTTGGCGGCAGCGGCCAGAATCTGTTCTTTGGTGCCAAGTGCCGTGGCGGCAATCATGCCGCGGGCAGCCAGCTGGGCGGCCAGCTCTTCCGGCGTGCCCTGGGCGGCCACTTTACCGTGCGCAATAATCAGCACGCGGTCACAGATCGTCTGCACTTCGCTCAGGATATGGCTGGAAAGGATGACGGTGTGGGTCTCTCCCAGGTCATGGATGAGGTTGCGGATCTCGATCATCTGGGCGGGGTCTAGGCCAACGGTGGGTTCGTCCAGAATGATCACCTTGGGGCTGCCCAGCAGCGCAGCGGCAATGCCAACGCGCTGGCGGTAGCCTTTGGAAAGGTTGCGGATCAGCCGCTTTTCCATCTCCTGCAGCCCAGCGCGCTGCACGGCCTGCGCTACATCCTGCACGCGGTCCACTTTTTTCTTTTTGCCTTTCAGCTCGCTGACAAACAGCAGGTATTCCTGCACGGTCATATCGGTATACAGCGGCGGAATTTCCGGCAGGTAGCCGATGCAGGCTTTTGCCTCCTTGGGCTCTTCCTGAACATCATGGCCGTCAATGGCAACGGTGCCGCCCGTGGGCGCAAGATACCCGGTGATCATGTTCATTGTGGTGGATTTGCCGGCGCCGTTGGGCCCCAGCAGGCCGTAAATACAGCCGTCCTGCACAGTGAAGCTGATATCATCGACCGCGGTGTGTTTTCCGTAACGCTTGGTCAAATGCTTGACTTCGATCAATGGATGCACTCCCCTTTTCTTGGGGGCCGCCCGCCGCAGGGCAGGCGTACCCCTGAACTATCCAGAAGTATACTGCCTATTTGTGAAAATTGTGCGTCGTTTTTTTGCCAGGATGTGAAAATTGTGTGCACATGCAAAAGCACCCCTGCGCGGCTGCAGGGGTGCCAAATCAGCTTATTCTTTTGCTGCTTCGTTTCTTTTGCGGGGGGGCAGCTTTAGGCAACACCGCACAATTCCCGCCTTGCGGCTTAAGCACCGCTCCGGCAGCTGCGGCACGGCATCTGCGTTGCCAAAATGCTCGATAAGACATCCAGTATTATCTGCGCTTTTGGCTTGGCATCTGCCGCACCTCGCTCGCCGTATCGGCACTTAGAATTATGCGGTATTGCCTTACTTTTTCTGTTTTCTCCGCTTTGCTTCCGCAATGACGTCCGCAATGTGCATGGCAACATCATCCTTGCTTTGCAGCGGCAGCGCGGTGGAAATGCTTTCGGTAATCAGGGTTACAACGTTGGTATCCACGCCAAAACCGGCGCCGGGCACCTTGACATTGTTGGCCACAATCATATCCATGTTTTTCTTGTGCAGCTTGGCAGTAGAATTTTCGATCAGATCTTTCGTTTCCATCGAAAAGCCGCAGACAAACAACTGCTCCGGCTTGTGCTCGCCGACCCAGCCCAGAATATCATCCGTGCGTTCCAGCTCAATTGAAAGTTCACCATCGTGCTTTTTGATCTTATCCTGCGCCACCTGGGCCGGGCGGTAGTCCGCCACAGCGGCGGCCATCACCAGGGCATCCGCATCCATGGCGTTGGCCTTGACAGCTTCAAACAGTTCTGCCGCGGTGGCAAAAGGCACCATTTTGACAAACGGAACCGGCGGCAAGTCGGAAGATGTCAGCAGCGTCACATCCGCGCCGCGCAGCATACAGGCGCGGGCCACGGCATAGCCCATTTTGCCGGTGGAATGGTTTGTCAGGTAGCGCACCGGGTCCATCGGTTCGCGGGTGCCGCCAGCGGAAACCACCACTTTCATGCCCTGCATGTCTTTTTCGTGTTCCAGCTCCCGTGCCACATAGTCCACCAGAACGCCCTCATCGGGCAGGCGGCCGGAGCCCGTATCGCCGCAGGCCAACAGGCCGGAACCGGAGGGAATGACGGTGAAACCGTAATGTTCCAGCGTTTTCAGGTTATCCTGGGTGATGGGGTTTTCCAGCATATGGGTGTTCATGGCGGGGGCCACCAGCTTGGGGCAGCGGGCCGCCAGGGTAACGGTGGTCAGCATGTCATCCGCCAGGCCGTGGGCCAGCTTGGCGATCACATTTGCGGTTGCCGGGGCGATCAGCATCAAATCCGCCGCGTTGGCCAGCGAAACATGGGCCACATCATACTGGAAGTTGCGGTCAAAGGTATCCACAATGCAGCGGTTGTTGGTCAGGGTTTCAAACACCAGCGGGGTGATAAACTCCGTGGCGTTTTTGGTCATCAGCACATGCACATTGGCGCCGGCTTTGGCCAGGGCATGGGCCACATTGGGCATTTTATAAGCAGCAATCCCGCCGGTAATGCCCAGCACAATGGTTTTGCCTTTCAGGTTCATGATAACACATCCTTATATTTGGCCGGGCTTCTGGCTGCCCGTATTGTTCTGCTTTTAAGTATATCCTGCCGGGGGGCAAAAGTAAAGGCAATACCGCATAATTCTAAGTGCCGATACGGCGAGCGAGGTGCG
>OKSB01000970.1_pt1 | contig 30034 bp, 20 predicted proteins | sample 1601171 | NCBI WGS metagenome assembly OKSB01 (sample SAMEA3541496, study PRJEB24748) | human gut metagenome | biome: human gut; feature: human-associated habitat; material: faeces | place: China | collected 2012 | reverse complement strand
CCGTGGTGCCGATGGCGGCCATGGAGTTCATGCCCACGCCCACGTTGCCGTTGATTTCAACGTCCGTCGCGCTAGGCCCGGTAAAGGAGCCCACGGCCACGTTGGTGGACGCCGTGCCCCAGGCCGGGTCAATAAGCAGATCATTGCCGCCGAGATTCAACGCATCCACCACCAGCGTCGTGCCGCCCTTGGTGTCCGCGTTGCTGCCCACGGTCAGGTCGCCGGACATAATCAGTTTTTCGGCGGACAGCGAAGAACCGTTGGAGAGAGTGGTGGCTCCCGCCGTCAGATCGCCCACCACGCCGCTGGCATTATTCAGTGCCAGAGAGCCCACGGAGCTGGCATCCGTGGTGTTCAGAACGCCGTCGGTCACGGTCACATCGCCGCTGGCGGTCAGGGTTTTGGCCTGTACGTTGGTGGCCGTCACATCAGCGGCGGTGATGGTCGTACCCGCCTGCACGTTGGTGGCGGTGATGTTGCCCGCACCGACGTTGATCGCCTTACCGGACGTCACAGTCAGTTCCGCGCCATCGGCCACGGTGATGTCGGCATTGGTCGCCGTGATGTCGCCCGCGTCGGCGACAATCGCGCCGCTGGCGTTGCTCGCGCCAGCGGTCAGGGTCACGTCGCCGGTGGTGGAATGGACCAGGCCGTTGTTCAGGCCGGTTACAGCATTGGCGACGGTGATGCTACCTGTGGCCTTGACTATGCCGTTGTCGGCGGTCAGAGCTTTGGTGGCAATGGAGTCGGCGTTCAGAATGCCGTTGTTGGCCTTGACGCTGGCGACCGCACTGCCGGAGGCGTCGCCGATAGCTCCGGCAGTCAGGGTCGCGCCTGCGGAAGCCGTTACTGTGCCGTTGCCGTCAGCGGCCGCAGTAATGTCGCCCACTGTGTATTCAGCGGCTGCGGCATTGAGTGCGGAGCCGTTACCCAACGAAACGTTACTGTCCAGCGTGCCGCCCTTGGATACGGCCCCGGCGGAACCCAGGTTCAGGTTCTTGCTGGCAGCTACAGCGACTTCCACAACCTGTACAGCCGTACCGCCGGTTTTTTGGGCGCTGATCAGGTTGCCTTCAGCATCGCCCAGCAAGGTCAGATCACCGGATACCGTTTGTGAGGGAATATCGCCGATGGCTTTATTCAGCACCAGCGCATCCGCGCCGTATCCGCCGTTGATGGTAGCGCTGGAACTGGCGTCGTACTCTACGGTCTTGCCGTCCAGCAGCGCGCCGGTAGCTTCGGCGGCTGTGCCCTTGATGCTGTTCTCGGTGCTCCCCTTGTCAGCATTGGAGACTGTCACCGTTGCCGTACCATAGTTGATCAGGCCAGTGCCGCCCGCCACCAATGCGGTCTTATAGGTCTGCATATCAACCGTGCTGATCGTATTGAGGCCCGTAACCCGCAACGTGCCGCCGTTATCCAGCCAGATTTTGTTCAGGTTGTCGGCAATGGTCGTGGAATTTTTCATCAGTTTGGCGGAAGCCGCAGACAGCACGCCGTTTTGCAGCACGTTGATGCCCGCGGTAGAGCCGTCGCCGGCAGACGTGCTTTTCAGCGTGCCTTTGCTCACATCCAGCTCGGCGGGAAGGTTGCCCGCGTAGTCGATGTCCGTTCCGCCGCCCACGGTGAGCGCGCCGCCCTGGATGTCCAGGGTTTTGCCCTCGGCCAGGGTCCAGGCTCCACCGTTCACGGTCACCTTGGCGTTGCTGCCCGTGGCCGTAATGTCGGCATTCAGGCTGCCGCCGGAATTGACCGTGCCGTCAGAGTTCAACTCGCCCAGCTTCAGTTCGGCTTTCTTGGTGCTGCCGTCCAGTTTCAGGACGCCCGTGCCTCCGACGGAAAGCGTTGAAGAACCGTCTTCGCCCTTGAGCATGAGTTGGCCGGAAGACAGGGTGAAGTCTTGAGCAGCGCCCGGCGTCAGGGTCAGGCTGTTGACCTTGATTCTTCCCTCTTTATTGATCGACAGAGAATCACCGGTCAAAGTCAGATTCTGGACCTGAAGGCTGCCGTTGGCATCCACTGTAATCGATTTGCCGTCACTCTTATCGCCCAAAGTCGAAGTGGCCAGAGTGACATTTTCAGCCGTACCCAGACGAATCTTGGCATATCCGTTCTGGCCCGCGCCATCGCCATCAGGATCGTAACCGAGATAGACCTTGCCTGTCCCGGCCGTCAGATCTGTCAACGCCACATTGCCGTTCAGATTGAGTTCGCCTTCAACATGCAGGGTCCCCGCGCTGCTCAGCGTGCCGCCGCTGAGATTGTATTCCACGCCTCTATTGATGTTCAGCGCGCCGCCAGCCGCCACGGCCACCGTGCCGCCGGTCTGGTTGACCGTGGCGTCGCCGCTGGCCTTGAGGGCGTTGGCAAGGCTTTGTTTCTTGGTCAGCGCACCGGCCAGGGTCAGGTTGCCCTTCACGTCCAGCGTGCCGCCGTTGATGTTGACCGCATTGGCGGTCAGCACGCCATGTTTGGCGTCAGCCACGCTGATTTTGCCGTCGCCGGTGAGGGTCAGGGCGTTGTCCGCGCCGTAAGAACGCAAAATGGCGGCCTTAGTGCTGCTGCCGCCCAACGCCACTTCGCCGCCGCTGATGTTGACCTGGCCGCCCACCACTTGGCCGGAATCACCCACGGTGATTTTGCCGCCGCTCACGGTGGTGGCCGCGCCGTTCAGGCCGCCCACCAGCATGGCCCCGTCATCCCAGTTGGTGCCGCCGCCGATTTGGCCGCTGATGGTGGCCGTGCCGTCGCTGATAGTTACGGCATCCATCTGCAACTGGCTGTTGGCAATGGTCAGCGTGCCGCCGGTCATGCCAAAGGAGCCGGTCCAGGTGTCGGCCGCCTCGCTGGCGCTGTCCGTGGTGCCCAGCAGGCCGTGCGGGCCGGTATTGAGGGTCAGCGTGCCGCCGTCATTCAGGGTGGTCGTACCGCTCACATAGAGATGGCCGGTGCTGGAACTGACGGTCAGGCTGTTGCCCGCGCCGCCGATGTCCAGGCTTTGGGCCTGCCCGCCGTTGCTCAGCGTTTCGGTGCCCGTAATCGTCACATCCTGATCCGGCCCCCAAGTAGGAGCCGCCCCGGCCATGCCCGCCGCGCCCACGGTCAGCGCGCCCGTCAGGGCCAGGGTGCCGAACAAGTTCAGCAGGCGGCATTTTTTAAGCACAGCCCGATATTTATTGACAAGATTGCCGATAGCGCCCTTCGTTAGCATAGCATACCTCCCAGGAGCATCCGCTCCTCAAGAATTCATACGGAGCCCAATGCTCCCTTCCTTTGCCGACAGATGTACTGTCGGTTTCCGGCTGGGCTTCGAGAATTTGTGGGAGAGCTATCTTTGTGAAATAATGAATATTTTTATAAAGTAGAAATTGGGAATTTTTTATCAGAGATATGCTATTGCAAATTTAGGCGGCTGAAAGTATCATTATTCAACAACTCATTGACAGTACATCTGTCGATGAATTGTATACATATCCGCTGGATATGCGTGAGGACATTTTTGATATCTGTCGGAAGTGCAGTGTAACATGCCGTTTTTTCTGCTTTTCAGGTCCGGAATAAGGCCTCTGGCCTGAGCGGCCCCGGTTCCGGGCTGGGCAAACCGGAAGCGTTGAAATTCGATCTCAACGGCTGCTGGTCACGCCGGATTGATCTCGCCCACCGCCTCGTCTATCGAGTGGATGAGCCCGCCGGACAGCTCATTGTGCTGCAATGCCGTTATCACTACTGACGGCGTTCTTTCTCCGCTCCCGCCGCGCTTTCCCAGCAAATCCCTTTACAAAAAGACGCGCCGCTGGCTATTCTGCACGCCAAGCCGGGCCGCGCGCCGTGCGCGCCCGACCTCTGGGGCAAGGAAACTTTGAGAATGTCAATATCAAAGTTAATCCGCGCCGGGGTCCGGGGGTCCGGTTCAAAACAAGCGAGAAGCACAATGGAAGAGTTTTCGCGTATCCAGCGCCTGCCTCCTTATGTCTTTGCCGTCGTGGGCGACCTCAAGATGAAGTTGCGTCGGCAGAATATCGACATCGTGGATTTCAGCATGGGCAATCCCGACATTCCCACGCCGGGCCATGTGGTGGACAAGCTGGTGGAGGCCGCGCAAAAGCCGGTCAACCACCGCTATTCCCTGTCCAAGGGCATCCCCAATCTGCGCAAGGCCGTCTGTGACCGTTACGCCCGCCTCTACGGCGTGGAACTGGACCCGGAACGCGAAGCCATCGTGACCATGGGCTCCAAGGAAGGCCTGGCCCACCTCTCCCTGGCCATGCTGGAGCCCGGCGATGTGGTGCTGGCCCCGGACCCCACCTATCCCATCCATAAATACGCGCCGATCATCGCGGGCGCGGACGTGCGCAGCGTGCCCATCGGCCCGGGACGCGACTTTTTCGAGGATCTGACCGCCGCCACCCGCCAGGCCTGGCCCAAGCCCAAGCTGCTTTTCCTCTGCTATCCGCACAATCCCACCACCGAGGTGACGGACCTGGATTTCTTCCGCAAGGTGGTGGCCTTCGCCAAGGAGAACGGCCTCTGGGTCGTCCATGACCTGGCCTACGCGGATCTGGTTTTCGACGGCTACAAGGCCCCCAGTTTCCTTCAGGCCGAAGGGGCCAAGGATGTGGGCGTTGAGTTCTACACCCTGTCCAAGAGTTATTCCATGCCCGGCTGGCGTGTGGGCTTCTGTCTGGGCAACCCGCGCCTGGTGCACGCTCTGGCCCGGATCAAGAGCTACCTGGACTACGGCATCTTCCAGCCTATCCAGATTGCTTCCACCGTGGCCCTCAACGGGCCGGAGGACTGCGTGCACGAAATTTGCGACATCTACCGCGAGCGCCGCGACCGCCTCATTGAGGGGCTGGGGCGCATCGGCTGGGAGGTGCCCTCGCCCAAGGCCACCATGTTTGTCTGGGCGCGCATTCCCGAGCCCTTCCGCAAGATGGGTTCCGTGGAATTTTCCAAATTGCTGCTGACCGAGGCGCAGGTGGCCGTATCGCCGGGGCTGGGCTTCGGTTCCTACGGCGACGAGTACGTGCGTTTCGCCCTCATTGAAAACGAGCACCGCACCCGGCAGGCCATCAGCAATATGCGCCGCCTGCTCTCGGGCGCGCCGGAGTAAGCATGACGAAAGCCAACGAAAGCAAACCCCTGGTGGCCGGTCTGGCCGGTTTCGGCACGGTGGGCGGCGGCCTGGCGCGTCTGCTCAAGGAAAACGCGGACATCATCCGCCGCCGCACGGGCCGCGACATCGTGGTCAAGCGCGTGCTGGTGCGCAACGCCCAGAAGGCCCGCAACGTGCCGCTGCCCGAGGGCGCGGAACTGACCACCGACCCGGCGCTGCTCACCGACGATCCGGATATCGACGTGCTGGTGGAGCTCATCGGCGGCATTGACCAGGCCCGCGCGCTCATCGACCGCGCCCTGGACCAGGGCAAGCATATCGTCACGGCCAACAAGGCCCTGCTGGCCGAGGAGGGCCTGGCCCTCTTCCAGAAGGCCGAGCGCAAAAAGCGCATTCTGCGCTATGAGGCCAGCGTGGCCGGGGCCATCCCCATTGTCCAGGCCCTCAAGGAAAGCCTGACCGGCAACCGCATCGAGTCGCTGATGGGCATCCTCAACGGCACCAGCAATTACATCCTGTCGGAAATGACCTCCAACGGCCTGGATTTTGACCTGGCCCTCAAGCAGGCCCAGGAGCTGGGCTACGCCGAGGCCGATCCCACGCTGGACATCGACGGGCACGACGCGGCCCACAAGCTGATCCTGCTGATCCGCCTGGCCCACGGGGTCAATTATCCCTACACGGCCCTGTCCGTGCGCGGCATCCGGGGACTTTCGGCCATGGACATCCGTCTGGCGCGCGAGTTCGGCTACCGTATCAAGCTCATCGGCCAGGTGCGCGAAGTGCGTTGCCCCGATGCGAAAAAGGACGGCAAGGAGTGCGCGGGCGACGGTTTTGACCGTCCGGTCCGCCTGGAAGCCGGGGTCTTTCCGGCCCTGGTGCACCATACCTTTCTGCTGGCGCGCGTGGGCGGCGTGTACAATGCCGCGCGGGTGGAGGCCAACGCGGCCGGGGCGCTCTTCTTCCACGGGCGCGGAGCCGGGGATCTGCCCACAGCCGGGGCCGTACTGGCCGACCTGATGGCCGTGGCCCGCGAGGAACGGCCCAACAACACGGGCTTTGTGGGCAAGGAACTGCCCAAGGCCGCCATTGTGCCGCCCGAGGAATGGCGCTCCTGCTACTACGTGCGGGTCATGGTCCAGGACGCGCCCGGCGTGCTGCGGGACATTTCCGGCTGCATGGCCGCCGAGGGCATCAGCGTGGCCCAGATGATCCAGAAAGCGGATGAGGGCCAGGGCGTGCCCCTGGTCTTCATGACCCATGAAACATCGGCCAGAGCCATGAGCGACGCGCTCCAGCGCGCGGTGGACGCTGGTCTGCTCAAGGAACCGGCGGTGTATTTCAGGGTGCTGTAGAAAGAGGCACTGCGGCGGGCTCCGGAAAGGGCCCGCCGCTTCTCGTTTCGGCAGCGCCCGCAGTCCCATCTCCCCCCCTCGACCCCGCCCCGCAAGTCTGGCATTCTTACGGCTGCCCGCCGGGGCAGGTTTGCCCCCGGTCCGGCGCGCCGCCGCGGCGGCCGGAAGGCGGCGCATGCATGTTCAACAATCAGACAGCATCAGCGGAGCTACGGCCCAACCATGATCATTCTCGATGAACCCTATGTCTCGCCGGAGCTGGCCGCCTACGCCGCCGCCCGGCAGGAATCCGTACTGGATAACGCCACGGCCCGCGCCTGCGCGCGCGAATACGGGGCGGCCCTTAATCTGGTGTCCGACGACGCCTTCGCGGCGCTCTGCCGGGGCGCGCCCCGCCTGTACACCTGTTCGGAAAACGCCCTGGAGTGGGTGTATAAAAAATCCGGCAACAACGCGCTGGTGGAACGCATCTGGCGGCTGAAGGACAAGGCGGCCTGCCGGGATCTGCTGGCTCCGCTCTATGGGGATTTTTTCTTCCGCCGGGTAACTCCGGCGGAGCTGGCGGTACTGCCCTTTGAGGAACTCAAGGTTCCCTGCGTGCTTAAACCCGCGGTGGGTTTTTTCAGCCTGGGCGTGTACAGCATTGAAAACGCGGCCCAGTGGGAGGCGGCCAAGGCCGCCGTGGCCGAGGACGCCGCCCGCTGGAGCGAGCAATACCCGCCCGAGGTTGTGGGCGGCGGCACTTTCCTGCTGGAGGAATACATCCAGGGCGAGGAATACGCCGTGGACGTCTACTTTGACGAGCAGGGCCGGGCCGTGGTCTGCGACATTCTGCGGCACGAATTTTCCTCGGCCGCGGACGTCAGCGACCGCCTCTACTATACGAGCCGGGAGATCATCGAAAGCCGCCTGACCGAGTTCGAGGCCTGGTTCAACCGGGTCAACGGCCTGTTGGGCCTGCGCAATTTCCCGGTCCATGTGGAGCTGCGCCGGGACGACAAGGGCCGCCTCGCGCCCATTGAATTCAATCCCCTGCGTTTCGCGGGCTGGTGCTCCACAGACGTCAGTCTTTTTGCCTGGGGTTTCCACTCCTACGGCTGCTTTCTGGAAGGCAGGCGTCCGGACTGGGAACGGGCCCTGGCCGGCAAGGCCGGGAAGCTCTATACCCTGATGGTGCTGAACAAACCCGAGAACTGCCCGCCGGTGCAACGTTTTGACTACGACGCCCTGCGCCGGGATTTCGGCAAGGTGCTGCATTTGCGGCCCTGCGATTTCAGGCGCTTTTCCCATTTCGGCTTTCTGTTTACCGAAACTCCGGCGGACCGGCGGGAAGAGCTGGACCGCATTATCCGTTCCGACCTTACGGAATATATGCAGTAAGGACATGTTTTTTATGTACAAACTCGAATTCACTACCAACGCGCGTTGCGAAATGCGCGACATTACCCCGGAGCTGCGCGCCCTGGCGGGCCGCATGGCCCGTGAGCGGGGGTGGCGGCAGGGAGCTCTGGCCCTGTTCTGCCCGCATACCACCTGCGGTCTGACCGTCAACGAAGGCGCGGACCCGGACGTGCGGCGCGACATGCTGGCCTTTTTCAGCCGCCTCGCGCCGGAGCAAGGCGACTACCGCCATGCCGAAGGCAACAGCGACGCCCACATCAAGGCCACCCTGCACGGCCCCTCCCTGCTGCTTCTGGTGGAGGACGGCGAAATCCGCCTGGGCACCTGGCAGTCCGTCTATCTCTGTGAGGGCGACGGCCCGCGCCGCCGTTCCCTCTGGCTGCAATGGCTGCCCGGTGAAAACGGAGAATGCGGGGAGGCCCGGCCATGAGCGGCACGCATGAAGTCACTCTGATCCTGACTCTGGCCGGTGGCCTTTCCGCCGCCCTGGTGCTGGGTTTCATCACCCAGAAGCTGCATCTTTCGCCCCTGGTGGGCTATCTGCTGGCGGGCGTGCTGGTGGGCCCGCATTCGCCGGGCTTTGTGGCTGATGCGGCCACGGCGGCCCAGTGCGCGGAGATCGGCGTGATCCTGCTGATGTTCGGCGTGGGCCTGCACTTCCATCTCAAGGATCTGCTGGCCGTGCGCAATATCGCCGTGGCCGGGGCAGTGGCCCAGATCGGCCTGACCACCGTGGCCAGCATGGGCATATTGTCCCTGTTCGGTTTTTCGCTCCTGGCCGGGGCCGTGTTCGGCATGTCCGTTTCCGTGGCCAGCACCGTGGTGCTGACCCGCGTGCTTTCCGACAACCACGCCCTGCACACCCGCACCGGCCATGTGGCCCTGGGCTGGCTGGTGGTGGAGGATCTCTTCACCATTCTGCTTCTGGTGCTGCTGCCCGCCGTGCTTACGCCCGAAGGCGGCATCAGCGGCGGCGGTTTCTGGTCCGCCCTGGGCCTGACCCTGCTCAAGCTGGCCGCGCTTTCCGTGTTCACCCTGCTGGTGGGCCAGAAGCTGATCCCGCTTTTCCTGGGCTATGTGGCGCGCACCGGCACCCGCGATCTCTTCACCCTGGCGGTCATCGCCCTGGCGCTGGGCATTGCCGTGGCTGCCGCGCTCTTTTTTGACGCCTCCATGGCCCTGGGCGCGTTTCTGGCGGGCATGGTGGTGGGGCAGTCCGATTTCAGCGCCCGCGCCGCCGCCGAAGCCCTGCCCCTGCGCGACGCCTTTGCCGTGCTCTTTTTCGTTTCCGTGGGCATGCTTTTCGACCCGGCGGCCCTGCTCAGCGACTGGCCCCTGATGCTGGCGACCCTGGGCATCATTATTGTGGTCAAGCCCCTGGCGGCACTGCTCATGACCACCCTGTTCCGGAAGCCTCTGCGTCTGAGCCTGTCCGTGGCCGTGGCTCTGGGCCAGATCGGCGAATTTTCCTTCATTCTGGCGGCCATGGGCATCAGCCACGGCCTGTTCGGACCGGAGGTGAACAACGCCATCATCCCGGCGGCCATGATTTCCATTACCCTCAACCCGCTGTTGTACCGGCGCATTGACGGCGCGGTCCGCTGGCTGGAGCGGCACGGCCCGGCCTGGCTCTCCCGCTCCCCTTTGCCGCGCCTCTCCGCCGAGGCCGTGGGGGCCGGCGGGACCGTCGAGGAAAACGAGCCCCACCGCGTGGTTGTGGTGGGTTACGGCCCGGTGGGCCGCAACCTCTGCCGCATCCTGCGCGACAGCGACATCACGCCGGTGGTGGTGGAAAACAACATCGACACGGTGCGCAAACTGCGCGCCGACGGCAAACCGGCGGTGCACGGCGACGCGGCTCAGGCCGAGGTGCTGCGCGAAGCCGGACTGGAACGGGCCGAGGCCCTGCTGCTGACCACGCCGTCCATTCCGGCCCGTGAAGTGACGCCCATTGCCCGCTCGGTCAATTCCGGCATCCGTATTCTGGCCAATACCGCCTTCCTGAGCGAGGCCCGTGCCCTGCGCAAGCTGGGCGTGGCCGAGGTCTTCAGCGGCGAACGGGAAGTGGCCCTGGCCATGTCCGAATTCCTGCTGCACGACCTGGGGGCCACGGACGCCCATGCGCAGAGTGAATTGCAGCGCCTGCGCGAGGAACTGGAATAGCCGTGCCATGTTCTTTTGTCCGCTGGCTGCGTCAGGCGAGCTTTGTATTCCGGTCGAGGACCGGCAGAGTCCACTCCCGTCATAAAAAGCTCGCCTTCCTTGCCGGCGGGCAAAATTCCTATGGCACGGCCTTGCTGGGGGCAAAACCGGATTCACCATGATTCTGCACCTGGATATGGACGCCTTTTTTGCCGCTGTGGAGCAAATGGACAACCCGGAACTGCGCGGCAAACCTGTGATCATCGGCGGCGGCCTGCGCGGGGTGGTGTCCACGGCCTCCTATGAGGCGCGGGTCTTCGGCGTGCATTCGGCCATGCCCATTGTCACGGCCCGGCGGCTCTGCCCGCAGGGCATCTTTGTCCACGGCCGCCGTCATCGTTATTCCGAGCTTTCGCGCGCCATCATGGCGGCCTTGGGCGATTTTTCCCCTTTGGTGGAACCGGCCAGCATCGACGAGGCCTATCTGGACGCCACGGGCCTCACGCGTTTGTTCGGCCCGCTGGAAGAGCTCATCGCGCGGATCAAGAGTCGGGTGGCCGAAGTGACGGGCGGCCTGACCTGCTCGGTGGGGGCCGCGCCCGTGAAGTTTCTGGCCAAGATCTGCTCGGATGTGAACAAGCCCGACGGCGTGTTCATCCTGCGGCCCGAGGATGTGGATGATTTCCTCCTGCCCCTGGAAGTGGGCCGCCTGCCCGGCGTGGGACGGCGCATGGTGGAGAGCCTGCGGGATCTGGGCATTGTGACCGTGGCCCAGTTGCGCCGCTACAGCCCGGAATTTCTGGAAAAGCGCTACGGCAAATGGGGCCGGGCCCTGTATGAGCGGGCCTACGGCATTGATCCGCGCCCGGTCACGCCCGAGCGGCCCATGAAAAGCGAGAGCGCGGAATGCACCTTTGAGCGGGACACCCGCGACCGGGAGTTTCTGATCCGCATGCTTCTGGCCCACGCCGAGCGGGTGGGCGCCTCGCTGCGGCGACACAAGCTCAGCGGCCGGACCATCACCCTGAAGGTCAAATTCGCGGATTTTCGTCAGATCACCCGGTCCCGCACCCTGACGGAAGCCACCAACGCCACGGAGACCATTTTTGAGACCGGCCGGGAACTGCTGCGCGAACTCAAGCTGCCACAGGCCGTGCGGCTCATCGGCCTGGGTGTTTCAGGCTTTGAGGAGAATCCGGTCCAGCTTCTTCTGCCGGGCCGGGACCTGAGCAAGGCGCTGGGCAAGGGCGGTCATGATCCGCAACAGGAGGCCAAACGGCGCAAGCTGGACCAGGCCCTGGACACGCTGCGCGGGCGTTTCGGCAAGGAGGCCGTGCAGCGGGGCAGGCTGTTCCGGCCGGGCGAGGCTGGTGCGGAGGAAAAGCCGGGCAAAGAAAAGAAGGGCGGCAGGACGAAAAAAACGTGAGGTTCCGGCAACGCGACGAGTGCCTGGCGGACGCGCCGGGGGCGCTAGAGCATTTCAACTTTGAAAAAGTTGGAATGCGAGGCGGTGAGCAAATCGAGCCGCCCGCCGCAACGCGGCGTGGATTCAGCCGAAGAATGCGGTCTTCGGCTGAATGAACCTTTGAAACGTGTAGCGTTTCAAAGGCAATCTGCTCCAGGTTCAGTCCCGCCGGTTCTTTCGAAACAGGGCCATGTATTCCTGATTTCCTTTGGGCCCCTTGACGGCGGCGGGCAGCACGCCCTCGCTGGTCAGACTCAGGCTGGCCGCGCAGAAGGCCAGAATTTTGTCCACCGCGCGCTGGCGGGCGGCTTCGTCGCGTACCACGCCCTTGACCGTTTCGCCGGGCCCCAGCTCGAACTGGGGCTTGATCAGCACGGCCGCCAGACCGCCGGGCTTCAGCCAGGTCATGCACGGCGGCAGCACCAGCGTCAGGGAAATAAAGGAGACATCCGCCACCACCAGGTCCACGGCTTCGGGGATCAGCTCCGGCGGCGCGTGGCGCAGGTTCACGCCTTCCAGGCTGACGACCCTGGAGTCGGCGCGCAGTTTTTCATGCAACTGGTTGCGGCCCACGTCCACGGCGTAGACCCGCGCGGCCCCGCGCTGGAGCAGGCAGTCCGTGAAGCCGCCGGTGGAGGCTCCGGCGTCCAGGCAGACCAGGGCGCTCACGTCCAGATGGAAGTGGTCGAGGATGGTCAGCAGCTTGTAGGCCCCCCGGCTCACGTAGCGTTCGCTTTCCAGCAGGGCGAAGCGCGTTTCCGTGGGGTAGGGGTGGCCGGGCTTGGGCACGCGCTGCGGCGGCGCGCCGGGCGGCAGCAGGGGCTCGCCGTCCGGCCCGGTGGGCGAAAGGACGATCTGACCGGCCATGATCAGGCGGCGGGCCTGCTCCCGGCTTTCGGCCAGGCCCTGTTCAAAGGCCAGTTGGTCGGCGCGCTGACGCTTGTCTTTGGGCATGGGGCAGATATAGCCGCTCGGAGCCGCGCTGGCAATGGCGGTCCGCCCGCCTGATCCCGGCGCGCGAGGCGCTTGCCAAGCGACAAAAAGAGGTCTATATATGTCGTCCCTGTCTGATATTCCCTTCAGGCAGAGTAAAAAAATTGCGCGGCGTCCGTAAAGGTCAGGCCCGTGCCGGTCCATTCCGGCAAGGCGGGCTGCTCGAAGCCGGGTCCGGCCGACTGCGACGAGGTTTTGTCATGAAAAAAGACATTCATCCCAAAGTGTTCATGGCCACCATTACCTGCGCCTGCGGCCATGAGGAGCAAGTGCTCTCCACCAAGGGCGAACAGGTGCATGTGGAAGTCTGCTCCGCCTGCCATCCCTTCTTCACCGGCAAGCAGCGCTTCCTGGATACGGCCGGCCGCATTGACCGCTTCCGTAAAAAGTACGCCAAGTTTGAGCAGAAGTAAGCGCGGACCGGCCGGACGCATGCGTTTCGCCCCGCCGCCGGGCCTTGTGCCCGGCCTGCTGGCCCTTTTGCCCTGCCTGACGGCCGACTGCCCCCCGGTGGGCGGTCAGGCCGTCATGGAGGGCGTGATGATGCGCAACGGCGATACCTATGGTCTTGCCGTGCGCCGTCCGGACGGCGTCATTCGCGCCCAGCGGCTGCCCTGGTTTTCCCTGACCCGCCATGCCTGGCTCAAGAAGCCCTTTGTGCGGGGTTTTCCGGTTCTGCTGGAAACCCTGGTCAACGGCATCCAGGCCCTGAACCGTTCGGTGGAAGCCGCGGCCCAGGGCGAGGAGGAAGAGCTTTCGGGCTGGCATCTGGCTTTGAGCCTGGGCCTGGCGCTGGTCATGGCCGTCGCGCTTTTTGTGGTGGCCCCGCATCTGTTGTCGCTGGTCATGCTCTGGCTGCATTTGGGCGGCGACGTGGAAGGGCTGTCCTTCCATCTCTGGGACGGCTTCTTCAAGTGCTGCATCTTCATGGGCTATATCCGGCTGATTTCCTATGTGCCGGATATCCGTCGCGTGTTCCAGTACCACGGGGCCGAGCACAAGACCATCCACGCCTTTGAGAGCGGGGACGAGGTCAGCGCGGCCAGCGCCGCCCGCATGAGCCGCCTGCATCCGCGTTGCGGCACCACCTTTCTGCTCTTTGTGATCTGCATTTCGATCATTCTGCACGCGGTGCTGGTGCCCCTGCTGTTGATGATTTACACGCCCCAGAGCGCGATTGCCAAGCATGCCCTGACCATCGCCTTCAAACTTTTGCTCATGGTGCCCATCAGCGCCCTGGCCTACGAGCTGATCCGTTACGCGGCGCGCATGCCCGACGGCTTCTGGGCCACGCTGCTGCGCGCGCCGGGTCTGGCTCTGCAACGCCTGACCACCTACGAGCCGGACGAAGCCCAGCTGGATGTGGCCGTGGTGGCCCTGCGCGAGGCCTTGGGGCCGGACGCCGGGGACAACATCCGCACCGCGCCGTATACGGAAGCCTGACTTTTCACCCGCGCCGGGACAGGGCGGATTGCCTTTGAGACGCACACGCTTCAAAGGATTCATTCCGGTAAAAAATGCGGTTATCGCTGCTGTCGATCTCCGTATGGCTTCGTTGCCGCCAACGGGGACAGCCCCCTCGGGCTGCCTCGGTCGTTTTGCCGTGCGGGCCGTTGCCGCGCCCGCCAGGGGCCGGGTGGATCGTATTTTGTTCTTTTTCATCTTTTTGCAGTGCGTGTTGGAGATCGTATATGTTCGCCAAACTGGAAGGCCTTGAAAAGAAATATATGGAGCTGGAAGAAGCTCTGGCCCAGCCCGACGTGTTCAACGATCAGGAGCATTACCGCAAACTGACCAAGGCGCATGCCGATCTGCGTGAGATTGTGGATCTCTTCCGCCGCCACCGGGCCCTGCAGCAGGAAATGGCTGAAAACAAGCAACTGCTGCACGACGAGGACCCGGATATCCGGGATATGGCGCATGAGGAGATTCGCAGGGCAGAAAGCGAACTGCCCCGGATTGAGCAGGCCCTGAAAGTGGCCCTGCTGCCCACGGACCCCCTGGACGAAAAGAACACCATTCTGGAAATCCGGGCGGGCACCGGCGGGGAGGAGGCGGCCCTGTTCGCGGCGGATCTCTTCCGCATGTATACCCGCTATGCCGAGCTTCAGGGCTGGAAGGTGGAAATCATGAGCGAGTCGCCGTCCGAGTCCGGCGGCTACAAGGAAATCATCTGCCTGATCGCCGGCGACCGGGTCTACAGCCGACTTAAATTTGAAGCGGGCACCCACCGCGTGCAGCGCGTGCCCGCCACCGAAACCCAGGGCCGCATCCACACCTCGGCGGCCACCGTGGCCGTGATGCCCGAAGCCGAGGAAGTGGACGTGGAGATCCGGCCCGAAGACCTGCGCATTGATATTTACCGCGCTTCCGGCGCGGGCGGCCAGCACGTCAACAAGACGGAATCCGCCGTGCGCATCACCCATCTGCCCACTAACACGGTGGTCACCTGCCAGGATGAGCGCTCCCAGCACAAAAACAAGGCCCGGGCCATGAAGGTGCTGGCCTCGCGCATTCTGGCCGCCGAGCGTGAACGCCAGAATTCCGAACTCTCCGCCGACCGCAAGGCCCAGGTGGGTTCAGGCGACCGCTCCGAACGCATCCGCACCTACAATTTTCCACAGGGCCGCTGCACGGACCATCGCATCAACCTGACTCTCTATTCCCTGGACCGGATCATGGAAGGCGAACTGACTCCACTGTTCGATGCCCTGTCCACAGCGGCGCAGACCGAGGCGCTCAAGGCGCAGGCCGGAGACTAGGCACAGCACCAAACCGGCGCATTTCGGCGGTCGCGGCAAGCCCTCATGGGCGGCCGCGACCGCCTTTTACGTTGAGTCGCCGTTGCGCGTGGTCTTCAGGGTGCGGTGGCTATGCCGGAGGCCGCCGCTGTTCGCCGTCGCCGTTGGCCAGGAGTTTTTTCAGCATCTCCATGAGCTTGTCGTTTTCAAGCGGCTTGGCAAGATGGCCGTTCATGCCGTTGGCCAGCACCAGGTCCACGTCTTCCTTGAAGGCATTGGCGGTCAGGGCGATGATCGGCACGCCTCGGGCATCGGGCCGGTCCATGGCGCGGATGGCTTTGGCCGCGGCGTAGCCGTCCATCCTGGGCATCTGCAGATCCATGAAAATCAGGTCATAGAAGTTGACGGGCGAGCGTGCGAACATCGCCACGGCTTCGGTTCCGTCCGCGGCCTCATCCATCCGCAGACCCAGGTTCGAAAGCTGTTCAATGACGATGATGCGGTTTATCTCCACGTCATCCACGAGCAAAATGCGCTTGCCCGCCAAGGCTGCCGGGCTTTTGTCGGGGGCTTCCCGCTGTTGCGGGGTGTTGTCCGCTTCCTTGAGCCAGAGCAAGAATGAAAATGCACTGCCCTTGCCCGGCGTGCTTGTGACGGCAATATCGCCGCCCATATGCTTGATGATGCTTTTGCTGATGGAGAGCCCGAGGCCCGTGCCGCCATAGGCGCGGGCAATGTGGGTGCCCCCCTGCTCAAAGGGCTTGAACAGGGTCTTGAGCGTTTCCTCGGCAATGCCCACGCCGTTGTCCTGAACCAGAAAGGAAATCAGGCGTTCGCCCCGGCGTCTGTCCTCCTGGCGCACCCGGAAAAGAATTTCCCCGAGTTCCGGCGTGAACTTGGCCGCATTGCCCAGCAGATTGATCAGCACCTGCCGCAGGCGCAGCGAGTCCGCTTTCAGATGCGCGGTTGCAATGCCTTCCACGGCAACATTGAAAGCAATGTTTTTCTCCATGCAGCGGGGACGGATAATGCTCTCCACGCTGTCCACGAGCTTGGAAAGCGCAAAACTGTCTTCGCTCAGTTCTATCTTGCCCGCCTCGATTTTGGAGATGTCCAGAATGTCGTTGAGCAGGCCCAGCAGATGGTGCGAGGAAACCTCTATCTGATTGGCGCAGTTCAGCAGTTCATCGGTGGGACTGCCCGCGTGCAGTTTTTTTCTGGCGATATTGGCCATGCCGATGATGGCATTCATGGGTGTGCGTATTTCATGGCTCATCCGGGCCAGGAAGGAGCTCTTGGCCTCATTGGCCCTGTTGGCCGTGGCACAGGCCTCCTGCAATTCCGTCTGGATCCGGCGCAGCTCCTTTTCCACGGCAACCCGCTGCGAAACGTCGCGGGCCACGCCCAGCAGGGCCAGAACCTCGCCCCCGGCATTGAATTGGGGGATGCGCACCACATCCATATTTTCGCTGTGGCCGTCGGCAAAATACACGGTTTCTTCGGTATACAGAGGCGTGCGTCCCTCGATGGCCGCCCGGAAATTTTCCAGCGAGCGGGCGGCGACCTCCGGCGGAAAGACGGTGGACGCGGGCAATCCGCGAATTTCCTCGGGAGTTTTATTCACCAGGGCCGCAAAGCGCGGGTTGACCGCCTGGTAGTTGCCCCCCTTGTCCTGATACCAGAGTATGTCCGGAGAATTGACGAAAATGGTTTCCAGCAGGGCGCGTTGTCGTTCAATGCGTTTCTGCTCCTCGATAATGGCGGTGACGTCGGCGGTATGCACAAGATGGCCCGTAACCACGCCCCGGCCGTCGGTCAGGCTCTCGGCCCTTCCCTGGTAGTAGCGGCCGGAGTGTTCATGCCGGAGCACCTCCGGCTCTGTGCCGCGCGCCAGGCATGCCAGCGGGCAGTAAGCCGTGCCCGGAGGGAAGATGGTGTTTTCCGCATAGGGCTTGCCCAGCACATCTTCCAGGGATTTGCCGATCAGGGCGAGTCCGGCCTCGTTCATGTATGCCAGCTTGCCCGAGAGATCGACAATGCTGAGCGGGCCTTTGTCGCTGTTCACCAGGCTGTCGGCCAAACCGTCGAAGGAGTCGGACAGGGCCCCCATTTCATCCTTGACCGGCGCGCGAAAACGAAATTGCCGCTCGCCCGCGCGGAAGCGGGAGATGCCTCGGACCATCTGCGCGATGCGCCTGGTAAAGACCGAGGCCATCCAGATGGCGATGAGGATGACCAGCACGGACATGAGCGTTGTGGAAACGGACAGGCTCGCGGCGGTCTGCCAGAGGTTTTCGCCGATGGCCCGGTAGGTGTCTTCGGAAACGGCGGAAAGTTCCTCATCCGTGGCGTTGACGAGGTTTTGCAGGGTGGCCTGCGTCGCCATGGCCGGGCGGTGGAATTCGTCCAGTCCCGCGCCCACGGCCACAAAGCCGAAGCCCCGGCGGCTGTTGCCGTACTGCCCGGTATAATAGGGAATGGCCGCCGCGGTGTTCAGCTTCCACAGTCCGCTCCATAAAATGCGAAAGGAGCCCGAGCCGCCGTCCCTGGTCAGGTCGAACCAGCCGGTACACTGCGGCGCGAAATTCAGATAGCGGCAATCCAGGCCCACCATGCCCCGGCGGGTCAGTTCGGCAGCCGGTCTTTTGCTGTTGGACTGGGCCTGAAAGGTGGGTACGTCCTCAATGAACGCGGCATAGCTTTTGCCGCTGGCCTGCCATTCCTCATAGATATGCTCTTCAAGCCAGGGAACCTGCGGATCGCCGGTTTCGGGATCATAACCGGCGATGGAGTGGTGGCGGGGGTGGCAGATGCTGCGGCCCTTGTGGTCCCAGATGAAAGCGTAATTGCCTTCAAAGGCGTCGGGCAGTTCTGTGTAACGCTCAAGGGCCGGGGTCAGCCTGTCCACGAATTCCATGAGGTGGTCATGGTCCAGAGCAAGGGTGACGTAGCCCGCAACCGCGCCGTCGCGCACCACGGGCGTGGCCCAGCGCACCAGGCCCTTGAAGCGTATGCCGTTGGGATTTTCCTTGCCGGCGTAAGCCTGCTTTTCCGGGTCATAGGGGACATGGCGGGCCCTCGTATTGCCTGGCGTGTACATGCCGATGAAATTCGTGCCCACATATTGGCCGATGACGTCGGAAACGTAGATTTCGCCGGGCCTGAGTTTTTTGAGTTCCGCGAAATAACTTTCCGCCCTGACAAAGGTATTGCGCCTGTCGGCGATATTTTTGAGCGCCGGGGACAAAAGCGGGGAAGTGGTCACCTTGAGGCGCTCCATACCGCCAAGATCCACAAAGGTCATTTCAAGATACAGGGGGCGGGATTCACGTTCAAAGCCATCGGGCGGCCGGTAGTGGAAGCTGTAGTCGTTTTCCTCAATGGAGGAGGCGATCCGCGGCGCGGGCGGCGGCGGGCTTGCCCGCTGCCAGGACCGCCCGTTGGCCGCCAGCTCCCACTGGCCGGGCTTGACGAGGCGGCCCAGCTTTTGGGCTGTGAAGTTGCGGTACAAGGCCTCGTCCGGGGGGAGAGCGGCGGCAAAAAGAATGTCCGCGTCGCGGTGATACAGAAAGTCGGCCACGGCGCGGGCCGTGTCGGTGGTCATGCGCTCTATCTCGGCGGTGGCACGGTTGTCCAGGGCCCGCACCGTGTCGTTGACCGCGATCTTGCCGGTATGATCAAGGGCCTTCACGGCCTTGCGCGAAATTTCCGCCGTGCGGACTTTCAGTTCCTCGCCGAGTTCCTTGGATTGCATCCAGGCCAGGAGGGCGAGCAGAATCAAAGGCAAGACTTTGATGGCCGCAAACAGGCTGATGAGTTTAGCGCGCATGCCCACGCCGAGATCCGCCAGTTTTTTTTCAAGGCGCGTCATCAAAGGCAGTCGTTTCGGGTCCACTTCGGGAACCTCCATGTGGCGTCAACGGGGAATCAATGGAAGAACTGAGAAAATGCGCGAAGGGCGGGATAAGACAGAGGTGTGGTTAGAGGGTCGGTACGGAGGGGTATTGTAATCTCATAGTCTGAAAGATGTTTTTCCGCAAGAGATGCGGGAAAAGCCGGAGAGCCGTTGCTTTTGCCTGTTTTGATGCGCCTTCAGGGAACCGGGATGAAGGGAGTCCGGAACGCGGACGCGCCGTGCCCAATTGTGAGGGGCACGGCGCGCGGCGCGAGAAAAGGCTGTAAGCGTGGGGCTCAGTCGTCTTCGGCAATGACCGCGCTGCTCCTGACAGACGCAAGCCGCAGATCCTGGATGGCCCGATATTCTTCCGAGGCGAAGCAGGCTTCCAGCGCGGCTCTGTCCGGAAAACGGATCATAATCACCCGGTCCGGCCGCCAGTCCCCGGCAAGATGCGCAAGCCGTTCGGTCCGCACCAGGTAGCGGCCGCCGTGACGTTCCACGATGGGCCTTACTTTCTTAATATAGGCGTCATAGAGCGGACGGGCGGCCGGATTGTCGAGCTGGATGCTGACTATGAAAAATGCCGCCATGGCCGATTCCCCCTTGGCCTATATGCCCAATCAGGCTTTGGTCTTGTTGGTTTCGGCGGACAGGCCCTGGCCCGGCTTGATGATCTTGGTCATGGTCGCCACCATGCCGGCGGCGTCGGCCACGTCGGCCGGTATGATCATGCTGTTGCCGGTCTTGGCCAGCTTGCCGAATTCGTTGATGTAGGCCTCGGCCAGCCGGAGCTGGGCCGCGGCCACGCCGTCGTTGCCCAGCTGGTCGCCCACGATGCGGAGGCCCTCGGCCGTGGCCGTGGCCACGGTGCGGATCTGGGCGGCCTCGCCCTCGGCCTGGTTGATGATGGCCTGCTTCTGGCCTTCGGACTGGGCAATGGCCGCCGCCTTGGCGCCTTCGGCCCGGTTGATCTGCGACTGCATTTCGCCCTCGGATTCGGCGATGGTGGCACGCTTTTCACGTTCGGCGCGCATCTGTTTTTCCATGGCTTCCATGACCGTGGCCGGGGGCGTGATGTCGCGAATTTCATAGCGCAGCACCTTGACCCCCCAAGGCGCGGTGGCCGCGTCCAGGGCCTCCACTACTTCCTGGTTGATGCGGGTACGTTCCTCAAAGGTCTTGTCCAGTTCCAGCTTGCCGATGACCGAGCGCAGCGAGGTCTGAGCCAGCTGAATGGCGCCCCATTCGTAATCGGAAATGCCGTAGGCGGATTTTTCCGGCGTGATGACCTGGAGGTAGAGCACACCGTCAATGTCCACGCTGACGTTGTCGCGGGTGATGCAGGTCTGTTTGGGCACGTCCAGAACCTGCTCCTTGAGGCTGCGTTTGTAGGCCACCACATCCACAAAGGGCAGCAGCAGGTGAAAGCCCGCGTAAAGCACCTTGTGGAATTTGCCCAGGCGTTCCACCACATAGGCGGATTGGTTGGGCACCACAACGGCGGTTTTGATCAGAACGATGATGACCAGTACCGCCAGCAGGAACAGCCAGCCGAACTGACCAAAGGATTCAAAGAGGGACATAGGAGCTCCGGAATGGTTGTGCGTGAAGGGGGAGGGCGGGGCCGCAAGGCTGAAGGCAGCGTCAGCTTTGAAATTGGTACAATTTCAAAGCGAATCTGCTCTAGATCCGCTCTCCCGAAGGGCCGTCGAAAGGAGCCACCCGCAACATCAGCGCATCGCCGGGCTGGGTGCCGAGCACGCGAACCGGGCGGCCTTCGTGGATTTCCGTTTCCGCCACGGCCCGCCAGAAGCTGCCGTCAATGCTCACCTCGCCCACTTCGCCGGGGCGCAGGGTTTTGCTGACCGTGCCTACGCGGTTCGTCAGGGGATGGGCCGGGGCATGGCCGCCCTGGTCATCGACCCGGTGGGCCCGGCCGCCGAAAACGGCGCGCAAATGGCGGCGCAGAAAAAGCAGGGTGAACAGGGAGACAAAGATGAACGTCACCAGCTGCCAGTTCAGGGAGAGGCCCAGCAGCGCGACGCAGGCTGTGACCCAAGCCCCGGCGCCGAAAAAGATCAGCACCAGGGTCGGGGCCATCAGCTCGATAAGCAGAAAAGCGAGACCCAGCAGAAACCAGAGCAGAGGCGCGCTCATGCCGCGCCTCCCGGACCGCGTACCCGCCGCAGGCTGAAGGCAGCGTCAACGTTGAGAATGTCACTTTTCAACGTTGATCCGCTGCTGTTGATCGGGAGCACGCGCCTACTGCTGCGGGCCCTGGTCGATATCAATGATCCGTGCCTGCAACCAGACATAGGCGTCCACTTCCTGGCCTTTTTCGGGCTCAAAGTCGCCCAGCACCATTTTGGAGACATAGAGCGCCAGGCGCATGGGCTCGCGGTTTTCAAAGGGGAAACTCAGATACAGGAGCTTGACCGGCATTTTTTCCAGCTGGCAGTCCTGGACTTCCTCAATGACGGCGCGCATCTGGTATTCGCAAAAGCGACGGCCCGGCATGATCATGTGGCGGCCCGCCACCTTGACCTTGAGCGGCGGCACGTCCAGACGGGATGCGCCGGGGTTTTCGGCCAGCCAGGCTTCGGCGTAGGCTTCAAATTTCGGGCCCTGGGTGATGGTCACCTCGTCCAGCAGGGCCTTGCGCAGGCCGTAGGCCAGACCGGCCAGCAGAAAAGTATGGGTGATGCCGGGCGTGAGGTCGTCACGGTCCCGCCCGTAGAGCGGGTCAAAGAACCACATGGGATTCTTGCCCTCGATCATGCTTACGGCCACATTGGCGCCCAGCCCGTTTTCCCAGGGGTGGACTTCCTCCACGGTCAGATCGTTGGGCAGGCCGTCCAGCAGGGGCACGGCGCTGACCGGAGCCAGTTTGCCGCCTTCTTCCCCGGCCACCAGCACCGAGGCGCGCACGGGCTGGTCCTGGGGCCAGGCCAGCAGGATGTGATCCCTGCCGCCGCGCTTCCACTGCCAGGCGGGACGGGTGCCGCCCTCGTGCATGACCGTGCCCACCACCTGGGGCACCACCGCGGCCGGATTCTGGCCGGTGAGCACGGCCCAGGCGTCGCCCAGGCCTTCGAAGTGGGTGCGGTTCTTGCCTTCGAGCATGGCTTCCATTTCTTCGGGCGTGGGCTCCCGTCCGTCAGGCATCGCGCCGTCGGCCGGGCTCACCTGCACAAACTGCTCAGCGGCGGGCCGTTCGGCAGCCTCTTCGGGCATTGTTTCCTTGCGTTTTCCGGGCATGCGAAAAATCCCCATCTGTGCGTCTCCGTCCTTCCGCTTCCCCCTTCGGGGAAGCGGAAGGACGGGACGCGACGTTATGTTCAGCGACGTCCGCCGCGATCACCACGGTCGCCGCGATCCCGGCCGCGTCCGCCGCGGTCATGCCGGTCGCCCCTGTCGCCGCGGTCGGAACGCGGCGGGCGGGCGGTTTCCTCGGGATTCCAGGGATGGCCCTGCTCTTCCAGGAGTACGGCCTTGCGGCTGGCGCGGATGCGGTCTCCGTTGATCTCAATGACCTTGACCAGCATGTCCTCGCCCAGGCGCGCCACGTCGCCGGGCTGCTCCACGCGGTTCACATCCAACTGGGACACATGGACCAGGGCTTCCACATTGGGCAGCACTTCCACAATGGCCCCGATTTCCATGACCTTGCGGACCTTGGCCAGGTAGTTCTTGCCCAGGTCGGGGCGCTGGTCGTAGTAGGCCACCATTTCGCGGGCCTTTTCCAGGGCTTCGGCCGTGGGCGCGAAAATGGACACCCGGCCCGAATCCTCGATGTCCACGGACGCGCCGGTGGCGGCCGTGATAGCTTTGATGTTCTTGCCGCCGGGGCCGATGATCAGACGGATGATGTCCGGGTTCACAAAGACTTCGGCGTGCTGCGGCGCGAAGCGCGAAAGCTCCTTGCGCGGCTCGGCGATGGCCCTGGCCATTTCGGCCAGGATGTGCAGGCGGCCTTCGCGTGCCTGCCGCATGGCGGCGCGCATGATGTCCGTGGTCAGGCCGGTGATCTTGATGTCCATCTGCACGCCGGTCACGCCGTCGGCCGTGCCCGCGATCTTGAAGTCCATGTCGCCCAGCGCGTCCTCATCGCCCAGAATGTCGGTGAGCACGATGAATTTTTCGCCTTCCTTGATCAGGCCCATGGCCACGCCGGCCACCGGCGCGCTGACCGGCACGCCCGCGTCCATCAGCGACAGGGAGCCGCCGCAGACCGCGGCCATGGAGGAGGAACCGTTGGATTCCATGGTTTCGGCCACCACCCGCAGGGTGAAGGGGAAATCCGCGTCCGCCGGAAGAATGGGCCGCAGGGATTTTTCCGCCAGGGCGCCGTGGCCGATTTCACGGCGCGACACGCGCACGGGCTTCACTTCGCCCACGCAGTAGGGCGGAAAGTTGTAGTGCAGCATGAAGCGCTTGGTCACGTCGCCGGTGAGCGAGTCCATGCGCTGCTCATCCGTGGAGGAACCCAGGGTGGCGATAACCAGGGACTTGGTCTCGCCCCGGCGGAACAGCGCCGAGCCGTGGGCCCGGGGCAGCACGCCCGTCTGGATCTGGATGGGGCGCACGCTTTTGGTGTCGCGTCCGTCGATGCGCGTGCCCTCGTTGACGATGCGGGCGCGCACCAGCTTCTTTTCCAGGTCGCCGATGATGTCGCCCACGCTCTTCAGCGCGGCTTCGTTCTCGGCCCAGGCCGGGTCGGCCTTGAGGGCCTCCATGACCTTTCCCTTCACGGCCTTGCGGGCGTCCTTGCGTTCCAGCTTGTCCGGCACGCGCAGGGCGTCCTCGATGCCGGCCTCGCGGGCCAGCTCATGCACCCGCGCCAGCAGGGCGGGATCGTCCTCATGCGGGGTGAAGGCCATCTTGGCCTTGCCGCAGAGTTCGCGCAGCTGAAGCTGGGCGTCGATGAGCGGCTGGATTTCCTTGCGGCCCCAGTCCAGAGCCTCGATGATTACATCCTCGGACAGGAAGCGGGCATCGCCCTCCACCATGGTCAGGGCGTCGCGCGAGGCCGCGAAAAGGATGTTCAGGTCGCTCTGGGCCTGCTGCTCAAAGGAGGGATTGAGCACAAACTGGCCGTTGACCCGGCCGATGCGCCCGCCCGCCACCGGGCCCTCAAAGGGCAGGGGCGAAACCATCAGGGCCGCCGACGCGCCGGTCAGGGCCAGCACGTCGGACTCGTTCTCCTGGTCGGCGGAAATCACGCTGGCCAGCACCTGGACGTCCTCGTTCAGGCCTTTGGGAAAGAGCGGGCGGATGGGCCGGTCGATGAGGCGGGAAACCAGGGTTTCACGCTCCGAGGGACGGCCGATCTCGCGCCGGAAGAAGCTGCCGGGAATGCGTCCGGCGGCGTACATTTTTTCGGAATATTCCACCGTAAGCGGGAAAAAGCCCTTGTCGAATTCCAGGGGCTGGGAGCAGACCGTGACCAGCACCACCGTGCCGCCGCACTGCATCCAGACCGCGCCGTGGGCCTGATTGGCCAGACGGCCGCATTCAAAAATGACTTCCTTGCCGCCCACCTGGGCTGTGACCCTGGTGGGATTGAAAATATCCTGCAACATATGTGAATCCTTTGCTCGTGCGAAGGGGATTCCGGCAAAAGCGGGCAAATGAACGACAAATTTGCCTGATTTTCCCGGACCCCCCTTCTCTCGCGTTTGTGCCCCTGCGGGCGTTCATGCAGCCGCATCCGCGTCGCGGACGAACCGTAAGCCGAATGCGGCAAGGGGGAGTCCGCGACTCCCCCTTTCAGCCAAAAAGTTTACTTGCGCAAGCCCAGTTTTTCGATAAGCGCGCGGTAGCGCTGAACATCTTTCTTTTTCAGATAGTTCAGGATCTTGCGGCGCTGGCCCACCAGCTTGAGCAGGCCGGTACGGGAGTGGAAGTCCTTCTTGTGCACCTTGAAGTGCCCGGTCAGGCCTTCAATGCGCGCGGTGAGCAGCGCCACCTGGACTTCCGGGGAACCCGTGTCGCCTTCATGTTTGGCGTGGGCGTCAATAACCGTCTTTTTCTGTTCCGCATCCATGACCACAGCAGTTCTCCTTGAGAGGATGAAGTTAGTTCCAAAGTCCCCGCAATACGGCCCAGCAGGGCCCGCCCGGCGCATCCTCGCGCCGCGCCAGAGCCAGGGCTTCGCCCTGGACCAGCAACAACGCCAAGTCGTCCTCCGCCGTCCCGTTATCGGACGGGGTTGCGGCGCAGGACACGGCAATGCCGTTGCGGACCCGCGCGGCCTGTTCCGGCGTGAGCTCCACCCTGGGCCAGTGCGGCAGCGCCGAGGCGATGGGACGCAGGCTGGCGGCCAGCAGGGCGGGGTCAGCCGTGAGGTCCCGCAGGTCGCGGGCCGCGTCAAGGCCGAAGGGGTGACTATACTCCCGGGTCAGTTCCGTGAGCACGGCTCCGCACCCAAGTCGCATCCCCAAGCTGTGGGCCAGGGAGCGTATGTAGGTGCCGGAACTGCAAGCGACCCGAAAGCGCACAAACGGCAGGCTCACATCGAGCGTGTCCGCCTGTGAAATTTCCATGCGTTTGACCTTGGCCGGAGCCGCCGCGCCCTTGCGGGCCAGCTTGTACAGAGGCTGGCCCTCATGCTTTGCCGCCGAATAGGGCGGCACGGGCTGCTCGCGCGCTTCTTGCCAGAGGCTGATCTCGCGCCGCACATCGCCTTCGCTGACGTGTTCCCAAGGCGCTTCGGTCAGCACCTGGCCCTGGCAGTCCCAGGTGTCCGTGGTCCGGCCCAGGCGCAGAACGCCGCTGTAGATCTTGCCGCCGCCCGCCATCAGGTGCGAGGAGAGCTTGGTGGCCTGCCCCAGCAACACCAGCAGCACGCCCGACGCCAAGGGGTCCAGCGTTCCGGCGTGGCCGATTTTTTTCTGCCCCAGACGCTTGAGCGCCGTCAGGCAGCGGGCCGATGTGGGGCCCGAGGGCTTGTTCAGCACCAGCACCCCGTGCAATTGGGGCAGCTGGGGCGGGCGCGTTTGCGGCGCGGCGGCGGTTTCCTCGTTGGTCATACGCAAGCATGCACCATAGCCGCAGAGCGGCGCGAAGTCAAAATGTTATCTGTTATCGACAGCGGATCAGATATTGTCTTCCCGGTCCAGTTGCGCGTTGACGGCCGCCAGCAGGGCTTCCTCGGCCCGGTCCGGCGTCATCCTCAAGGTGCCGCCCGCCGCGTTGAGGTGCCCGCCGCCGCCCAGGGCGGCCGCGGCCGCGCGCACGTCCGTGGCGCCGTAGGAACGCAGGCTGAATTTGCACAGTTCCGGGCTGTCCTCGCGCAGCAGGGCCGCCGCGCGCACCCCGCCCAGACGCCGCAACTGCTCCACAAAGCCTTCCAAATCCTCTTTGAGGGCCCGGCATTGGCGCAGATCTTCCAGCAGCACCCGGCAGAAAGCTATCTCGCCGTTGCGTTCCAGGCGGGCGCGGTCCATGAGCCGTCCCCAGAGGCGCATGCGGCCCATGCTCCAGGTGTTTTCCAAGCGTTCGCGCAGCCCGGTCAGATCGCAGCCGTTGCGCACCAGATGCGCGCAGAGGGAAAAGACGTCCGCGCTGGTATTGCCGTGGCAGAAGCCGCCCGTGTCCGTGATGATGCCCAGGGCCACGTCGCAGGCCAGTTCGTTTTCGAGCGGCAGACCGGCGGCCAGGGCCACATAGGCCATGAGCTGGGCGGTGGCCGCCGCCTGGGGCTCCACCCAGTTTGCCAGACTGCCCATGCCGTTCCCGCCCAGATGGTGGTCGATGTTCACGCTGGTGAGGCGCGGCAGGCGATCGGCAAGTTCACTGCCCAGGCGGTGGGGTTCGCCGCAGTCCAGCAGCAGGGCGCTGCGGGGCGTGAAAGGCAGATGCCTCAGGCTGGTGCGCACCGTGCCGGGCAAGGGGAAGAACTTCAGGTACTGGGGCAGGCCGGTGCTGCTGTAGAGTATGAATTCCTTGCCCATGGCGCGCAGGATATGCCCGGCGGCGGCCAGGGAACCCACGGCGTCGCCGTCGGGGTTGACGTGGCCGGACACCAGGACGCGGTCCACGCCCCGCAGGGCTTGGGCCATACGTTGCGCGCCGTCCCGGAAGAACGCGGGAATCAGTTCAGTCTGCGGCATAAATCTCCACCTGGCTGCCCACCATTTCCTCGGAGCAGACCGCTTCCATCATCAGGGCGCATTTGTCCATGCGGCTACGGAGGTGGGTTTCGCTGTTGGAAATGGAAACCACGGCCAGACGCAGGCGGGTGAGGCTGTCCTCGGTGCCTGCTTCGGCGATGGCCACGTTGAATTTGTTGCGGGTTTTTTGTTTCAGGCTGTTGGCGACGCGGCGCTTGGCCTTGAGGTTGTCGTTGCCGTCCAGGCTGAATTCGACGGTCAGAACCGCCATGAACATGGGCATAAAAGCTGTGCCTTGGCTTGGGGCCGTTAATACGCCCTGGTTATTTGACGAAAAGCAGCCTTTTTCATGCTGCCTGCGTCAGCAAAACTATATTGTTTCCTTGGCAACATAAAAAATTTTTTAAGGAAGCTGACGACCAATGATGCCGGGAGGGAGAATAGTAGGGCAGGTATCGCGTGCGGTGATGGTACCGGCAACTTTTTTCAGCGTTGAGCGAAGCACCCTTGCTCCGCCGAAGCGGAGCGGAGGCGGATGGCCCGTGCCGGAGAATGCGGTAAAAATAAGAGTTTCTTTTGCAGGCAAGGAAGCGGCGCGGTTGGGATGCGCAACGTACTCAGGTACGTGAGCGTCCCAACCGCGCCGCTGACGCAGCCAGCGGAAGAAAAACCGTTTTTCGCCGTATAACCCGGCAATCCAACCAGGCCGTAACCCGGCTTCCAGCCTCTACAGCGTCGCCGCTTCCTCCACAGTCTCGAAGGCTTCAATAATGTCGCCGATCTTGACGTCGTTGAAGTTCTCCAGGCCCACGCCGCATTCATTGCCCTTGACCACTTCCTTGGCGTCATCCTTGAAACGCTTGAGGGACGAGATCTTGCCGGTATAGACCACCACGCCGTCGCGCAGCAGGCGCACCCCGGCATTGCGGGCGATCTTGCCGTCCGCCACATAGGAACCGGCAATGACGCCGATCTTGGGCACGCTGAAGGTCTCGCGCACCTCGGCCTGACCCAGGTAGACCTCGCGCTGCACCGGGGCCAGCAGGCCGGCCATGGCGCTCTTGATGTCATCCACCAGCTTGTAGATGATATCGTAGAAGCGGATGTCCACGTTCTCGTGCTCGGCCACGTCCTTGATCTTGGACGTGGGACGCACGTTGAAGCCGATGATGATGGCCTTGGAGGCCGACGCCAGCAGAATGTCGGATTCCGTGATCGCGCCGGTGCCGCCATGCACCACGTTGAGGCGCACCTTGTCCGTGCTCTGCTTGTTCAGAGCCTCGGTAATGGCTTCCAGGCTGCCCTGCACGTCGGCCTTGACCACCAGATTGAGGGTCAGGGTTTCCTGATCCGAAGCCCGCTGGGAGAGGAACGTTTCCAGCGTGACTCGGGATTCGGAGGCCAGATCGCGTTCGCGCTGCTTGGCCGCGCGGGAATCGGCGATGCGGCGGGCCAGCTTTTCGTCGGCCACCACAAAGAATTCCTCGCCCGCCACGGGCACGCCCTCAAAGCCCTGCACTTCCACGGGCAGGGAGGGTCCGGCTTCCTTGACCTTCTTGCCCTGGTCGTTGGTCAGGGCGCGCACACGGCCCGAGAAGGGCCCGCAGACGAAGTTGTCGCCCTGCTTGAGCGTGCCTTCCTGAATCAGCACCGTGGCGATGGGGCCGCGGCCCTTGTCCAGCTTGGCTTCCACAATATGGCCGCGCGCGGGTTTGTCCGGGTTGGCCTTGAGCTCCATGATTTCCGATTGCAGGGCCACCATTTCCAGCAGGTCGTCCAGGCCCAGGCGGGTCTTGGCCGAAACCTTGGCCACAATGGTGTCGCCGCCCCAATCCTCAGGCTGGAGACCCAGCTCGGCCAGCTCGCGCAGCACGCGGTCCGGGTCGGCGCCGGGCTTGTCCATTTTGTTCACGGCCACCATGATGGGCACGTTGGCCGCGCGCGAGTGGTTGATGGCCTCGCGGGTCTGCTCCATGACGCCGTCGTCGGCGGCCACTACCAGGATGACCAGGTCCGTGACCTGCGCGCCGCGCGCCCGCATGGCCGTGAAGGCCTCGTGGCCCGGCGTGTCCAGAAAGACAATTTCGCCGCGCTTGGTCTTCACGTGGTAGGCGCCGATGTGCTGGGTGATGCCGCCCGCTTCGCCGCGGGTCACGTTGGATTTGCGGATGGCGTCCAGCAGCGAGGTCTTGCCGTGGTCCACGTGACCCATGATGGTCACCACCGGCGGGCGCTGCTTCAGGGTTTCGGGCGCGTCGGCCTCCTTGGGCAGGAGATAGTCATCCTCGGAGAAGCCCGCCTTTTCCACTTCGTAGCCGAACTCGGCGGCCACCAGGGTGGCGGTGTCGATGTCCAGGGACTGGTTGATGGTCGCCATCACGCCCAGGCCGAAGAGCACCTTGATGATTTCATTGGCCTTGAGGCCCATCTGATGGGCCATGTCCGCCACGCGGATGGCTTCCGTGACGCGGATCTTGCGCTTGGCCGCCTTCAGGGGCTGGGTGGCCTGGGGCAGATTCACGGGCTTGCCGCCCTTGCGGCGGCCCTTGCCCCGGTTCAGGCGCGGCGAATCATCGTCGCTCTGGCGGCGGGCGAAATCTCCCTGCTGGAAGTCCACGGTACGGCGGCCCTTGAGCCGTTTTTTCTTGCTCTGGCCGTCACGTCCGTCAGTGGGCTGGGCGGGCGCGGGCTGGCCGAAACCGCCGGGCCGTCCGGGACCACCGGGCAGAGATGGAGGCGGCGGAATGAGAGAGGTCATCCTAGCCAAGTCCGCAGGCTTCTGTTTCGGCGTGCGCCGGGCTGTGGAGCT
>OKSB01000966.1_pt1 | contig 30100 bp, 37 predicted proteins | sample 1601171 | NCBI WGS metagenome assembly OKSB01 (sample SAMEA3541496, study PRJEB24748) | human gut metagenome | biome: human gut; feature: human-associated habitat; material: faeces | place: China | collected 2012 | reverse complement strand
TAAACCTCCTGACATTTAGTGATCATGTCAGGTCCAACTTTTTGTCCGCACCTCCTATTTTGTTTAAATGGCAACTTTACGCCCTTCATCATCCGTCAATACTTCGGATCAGGGGCCTATTGGGTACCGACACGAACGAGGGCATGCAGCCGCTGGAGATTTTCTTTTGTTTTGTTCATCAGTAGCCTCCCTGTCAGGCATGACAAAGACCACCTGCATTGCTGCAAGTGGTCTTTGTTACGATTTAGTTCAATTTTCTTCTTCTACAAATGGAGCGTTTTTCTTGATGCTAATAAGGTATCATCAATTCTAAATCATCAAAGCTTACAACTTCGCGCAAATATAGTCTCCCAGCGTCTTGATCGAACTGCGGATAACATCGACAGGAACGTTGCCGAAACTCATGCGCATGGCATTGCTGCCTTTTCCGTTTCCCTCTACAAAAAATCCTTCTCCGGCAATAAAGGCCACGCGGCAATGTCTGACTGATTCCGCCAAGAGTTCCGTCGTATTGATGCCTCCCGGCAATTCAACCCAGGTAAACAAACCGCCGTCCGGATAGGTATGCTTCGTGCCGGCCGGGAAATAAGCATCCAGGCTTTCCATCATGGCGTCGCGTCGCTCCCGATATATTTGGCATATCTTCTTCAAATGTTCAGGATAATACCCTTGCTTAAAAAATTCGGCGCAAAGGACTTCGGAAATTTTACTGCAGTGCGAATTGGTCGCCATTTTAGCGTCGAACAGCTTCGCCATAATTTGTTCGTCGGCAACAATGTAGCCAAGGCGGCTGCCCGGCGAGAAAATCTTAGAAAAACTATTGGCCAGCACCACGTTTCCTACCCTGTCAAAGGATTTAACAGGCAATAAGTCATGGCCGCTGTAGCGAATATCGCGGTATGGATCGTCTTCAAGGACTATGACATCGTACGTTTCCGCCAATTCGGCCAGCTTCTGTCTCCGTTCCTGCGACAACGTAATGCCCGTCGGGTTTTGGAATGTCGGGATGGTATAGATAAATTTAGGATGATACTGCTTGATTTTTTCTTCTACCTCTTCCATTACCAGTCCATGGTCATCCATCGGGCAAGGAACGCACTTGGCTCCAAACATCTGAAAAATCATCGTACAGTGCACGAATGTCGGATCTTCCACCAGAATAACGTCGCCCGGATTGATGAATACCTGACACATGAGATTCATAGATTCCAATCCGCCGGCGGTAATCATGACGTTTTCAATCTTCGTCTGCACGCCTTTAGGCGCCAACAACTGCGTGACGATGATCTCGCGCAGGTCCGTCAATCCCTGAGTCTATCCATACGCCAAGGCTTCTACGCCCCTGCCTTCCCGTTGGAATACAGCTTGGGAAATACGCTGCAAAATTTCGACGGGCAGCGCTTCCTTCGCTGGCGATCCGCCACCAAACGAGACTAACGTAGGGTCGCTCATAGCGCTGAATAAATTATTCAAAATAACGCCTGTCTTTTCCAAGGCTTCTGTCGACCATCGATCTGCAAAGTGATACATAGATACCATCCTCTCTCAAACGATACTGAGGGAACCGGCGCGCCGTCCTCATCCCGCAACGACGGTAGCGCCGATTCTTTTTTACTACTATTTTGAAACCAGCGACTGATAATAAGCGAGTTTATCCATGGCATCTTGCTCTGTCTTTTTAAACAATTCTTCCGCTGCATCTGGTTTTACTTTCATGAGAGAAGCAAAGCGTACTTCGTTCATCAGGAATTCTCGGAAGTTTCCCGTCGGCGGTTTCGAATCCATGCTAAAGGGATTTTTCCCTTCCTGCGCCAGCAAAGGATTATACCGATATAACGACCAATAGCCGCATTCGACGGCTTTTTTCTGCTCTTTCTGGCTGCTGTTCATCCCCGATTTGATGCCGTGATTAATACACGGGCAATAGGCGATGACGATAGACGGACCCGGATAGGCTTCCGCTTCAGCCAGTGCTTTAAGTGTCTGGGCCTTGTCCGCGCCCATAGCGATCTGCGCGACGTATATGTAGCCGTAGGACATGAAAATGCGTCCTAAGTCTTTCTTCTTCGTCGCCTTGCCGCCGGCGGCGAACTTGGCGATGGCTGCAAAAGGCGTAGATTTGGAAGCCTGACCGCCCGTATTGGAGTAGACTTCCGTATCGAGCACGAGGGCGTTGATATTTTTCCCCTGGGCCAATACGTGATCCAAGCCGCCGTAGTCGATGTCGTAAGCCCAGCCGTCGCCGCCGATAAGCCATTGGCTTTGTGTTACGAGATAATCCTTATTGTCTGCCAAATCCTGCAAGGGCTTTGGCAGATTCTCTATTTTACGAATAGCTGCCAATACGGTTTCAGCCCGCTCTCTCGTCCCTTCCGATACGTGCTGATGATCCAGCCAATCCGACAACACCTGATCCAACTCATCGCTGAGATGCAGCGCGATAGCAGCGCGGGCCGCCGAAGCCATCTGCCGCTGGATCTGCTGCGTGCCACTGAATAAGCCTAAGCCAAATTCCGCCGTATCTTCAAAAAGCGAGCTATTCCAAGCCGGTCCGTGGCCTTTAGCATCTGTCGTATACGGCGAGGCCGGCACGCTGCCGGAAAATACATGAGCGCATCCGGCAGAATTCGCTACCAACATGCGGTCGCCGTACAATTGCGTCAGCAGCTTGATATACGGCGTTTCGCCGCAGCCTGCGCAAGCGCCGGAGAATTCAAACAACGGCTTTTCAAATTGACTGCCTTTGACGGTCCATTTGCTGAACGGATTGGCCTTCTGTGGCAGCCCGGCCGTGTACTTCCAAAGGACAGCTTCTTCGCTCTCTTCTGAAAGAATCTGCATAGAAAGCGCTTTTTCTTTCGCTGGGCATACGTTGACGCAGTTCTGGCATCCCGTGCAGTCCAGTACGGAAATCGCCATGTAAAATTCATAATTTGCCGCCCCGACGGCCTGTTTCGTTGCAATAGCTTTTGGAGCCGCCGCTTTTTCGCCGGCCGTCAGCAATATCGGACGGATGCAACCGTGCGGACAAACCATAGCGCATTGATTGCATTGAATACATTTCGCCGCATCCCACTTGGGAACAAAGATAGATACGCCGCGCTTTTCATAGGCTGCCGTGCCGACGGGATAGGAGCCGTCCTCCATGGGAATCATGCCGCTGACGGGCACCTCGTCACCTTCCAGACGATTCACCGGAATGAGGAAGTCTTTGACATAAGCCGGGACAGCTTCCTCCGTCGTACACTTCACATCAACAGCGTCAGCCCATGCGTCGGGAACATCAATTTTTACCAATTCCGTTACGCCCTTTTCAATCGCTTTAAAGTTCATGTCCACGACGTCGTCGCCCTTTTTGCCGTACGTCACCTGTACCGAGTTTTTCAAATACGTTACGGCGTCTTCAATGGGAATAATGCCGGATAATCTAAAGAAAGCGGCCTGCATAATCATATTCGTGCGGTTGCCGAGGCCGATTTCACGGGCGAGCTCTACGGCGTTCAGCGTATAAAATTGTATTTCCTTCCGCGCAAGGTACCGCTTCATAGACGCCGGAAGGCGTTCCTCTAATTCTTCAGGCTTCCAAATCGTATTTAACAGGAAAATGCCCTTTTTCTTTAATCCATTCAATATATTGTACTTATAGACATACGACTGCTGCGAACACGATACGTAATCGGCTTGGTCGACGAGATAGGTAAGGCGAATGGGAATATCGCCGAACCGCAAATGGGATACAGTAATACCGCCGGATTTTTTAGAGTCATAAGCAAAATAGGCTTGCGCGTATTTATTCGTGTTATCGCCGATGATCTTGATGGCACTCTTATTGGCTCCCACCGTTCCGTCTGATCCTAACCCCCAGAATTTACATTCGCTGATTTGCGGATGCTTAATCTGAATAGCGTCTTCATTATGGGGCAATCCCGTGCCGTTTATATCGTCGATAATACCTACGGTAAAATGATCCTTAGGCGCATCTTGCTTCATATTTTCAAATACGTCGTTTATGTGAGACGGCCGGATATCTTTCCCACCGATTCCAATACGGCCGCCGACTACGATAGGCTTAACGTCGGCATTATAGAAAGCCGTCTTGACGTCCATATACAGCGGCTCCGCTTGGGCATTGATTTCTTTTACGCGATCCAGCGCCGTAATAACTTTCACGGTTTTCGGAATGACGGCAAAGAAATGCTTCAGCGAGAACGGACGATACAGATGTACCGTGACGACGCCCACCTTTTCGCCTCTGGCCGTCAATGCGTCGACGACCTCTTCCGCCGTCTGGCTCATAGAGCCCATACAGATGATAACCCGTTCGGCGTCGTCTGCCCCATAATAATCGAAGAGATGATACCGGCGGCCGGTGAGCCTTTCGATTTCATCCATATAGTGTTCGACGATATCGGGCAAATCGTTCCAATAATGGTTCGTAACCTCGCGCTGCTGGAAGTGAATATCCGCGTTTTGTACAGTCCCTCGTACGTGGGGATGATCCGGATTCAGGGAGTTGCGGCGGAACGCGTTGACAGCATCCATATCTACCAGCCCTTTTAGGTCTTCGTAATCTAAGACTTCGATTTTCTGGATTTCATGAGACGTGCGGAATCCATCGAAGAAGTGCAGGAAGGGAACCCGCCCTTTAATCGCGCTCAAATGAGCTACTGCCGCCAAATCCATTACTTGCTGTACGCTGGCCGATGAAAGCAGAGCAAAGCCTGTAGGACGCGTCGTCAGTACATCGGAATAATCGCAAAATATGCCTAACCCATTCGAAGCGACTAAGCGGGACGCTACGTGAAATACGCCCGGAAGCAGCTCGCCGGCAATTTTAAACATATTGGGAATCATGAGCATCAAACCCTGCGACGATGTATAGGTACTCGTCAACGCGCCCGCCTGGAGAGAACCGTGCACCGCGCCGGACGCGCCCTTTTCCGACTGCATTTCCAATACATTGACGACTTCCCCAAAAATATTCTTTCTTCCTTCCGTCGCCCATTCGTCGATATGCTGCGCCATATCGGAAGACGGCGTAATCGGATAAATAGCCGCCACATCTGTAAACGCATACGACGCATATGCCGCCGCCGTATTACCGTCCATTGATTTGTACTTTTTTACAAGCATCTTACCTTACCTCCTTGAAAGATATTATAAAAATATTATTTCCATTCAAATACGCCTTGATTGAATGCTTTCCAATTTCGTATGTATATGATATCCTAAATACAGTAATGAGTAAACATCATAATATTCACATTTTATTTGAATATCATTCACGTTATTCTTATAGGAGGAATACAATGGAACTTTCTTCGTATCGCATATTCAACGCCGTAGCAACGACAGGAAATTTTTCAAAAGCAGCCCGCAGCCTGTATTTAAGCCCGTCGGCCATCAGTCACGCCATTACTAAAATGGAAAAAGACGTCGGATTTCCTTTATTTATCCGTTCGAAAAACAATGTCATCCTTACTACATATGGGCGGGAAATATTGCCGCAAATTCAAAATCTTTTGGCATTACATTCAAAAATACATAAAGAATTAGAAATCCTGCAGAATATACAGCATGGCGTAGTGCATATCGGCACCTACAACAGTACATGCTGCTACTGGCTTCCCTCAGTCTTCCAGGAACTGAAAAAGAATCACTTGGAAATACAGCTTATCGTTCATGAAGGCGAATACCCGGAATTGGAAAGCAATATGAAAAACGGTACGCTGGATATTTCCTTTTTGCCTCCTATACAAACGGATACATTGGATTACGAAACCCTGTATTTAGATAAAATGGTCTGCATTGCCCCGTTAGAATATACGTTTAAACAAAGAGGTCTCATTACAATTGAAGAAATCTCCAACTATAATCTCGTCGCCTCGCCGGGAGGTTATACGTACGATATTCAGCCTTTCTTCTCCGCCAATCATATCCCCTTGTTTTCGCCCCATACGCTGGCTAACGACTCGTCTATTGTCGCGTTAGTGGAAAGCGGCCTTGGAATCAGCATATTGCCTTCTCTCGTTTTAAAATTGGTTCACGGCAATATCCAAATTTTAGATATTCAAAATAACCCGTATCGCACGATCGGCCTTGCCACGCAAAAACAACAATTCGTGACGCCGGCTACGCAAATCGTAAAAGATATTATAAAAAAAGTCGTTAAGAGCAAACCGTAACGACTGTAAGTATGTAAAATTAGGGACAACGACAGCGTATATACTGCTGTTCCCCTTCAACGCCACGTCTCTTAGGATAACTCCTGACATGATGGATTGATGCAATCACCTCGCAATTGGTTGATGAACTATTGATTGCTATAGCACAGAGAAGGAAAATGTAAAGGCATGAAAAAACCACCTGCATTTCTGCAGGTGGTCGGTGTTACGATTTTATCTAGTTGTCTTCTCCGTCTTCAAATGGGGCGTTGTTTTTTATTCTAGCAAGATATATTACCATCTCTCCCGGAGTATTAGCCCAGCCATGGTCAATGGCATATAATAGTTCTTCGGCCTCATCTTCCGTGTCAACAAGTCCCATGAGATCATCCAGCCATTTTTTATCGTCCCGATATGTTTTCAGTGTTTTTCTTAGTTTTTCTTAGCTTTTCTTGATACATATGCAACGCCTCATTTTATTCTATGGGTTTTCCGTTTTTATAGGCTTCTCTGGCTTCGTTCAAGCTCATGTCGTTACCGCAACCTTCCCAGTCCGGCTTATCTTTTTGAACAACGTCATTCGTCCAGCCACAAATAGGGCATTCATCAAAATCACCATAAAATTCAAAATAATGTTTCTTGCAAACTGGACACAACAAATCTTCATCTCGTTCTTTTGCCATTTTCTCGTTCCTCCTGCTGCCTCCTAGAGTGAACTGCACCCCAATCCCCACAGGTGGTAGCCTATAGAGCTTTGACGCTTCGCCTATTCAAAAAAAACGCCTGCAACAAAATGCTGCAGGCGTTTCATGTGGTGAACTTACCCATACCACATACGAACCTCACCGTACTGGTATCACAGGACTTTTTTACAGTCCGGATCCGGCGGGAAGTCGCATGAAAATAAAGGCCATAGCACAAGACACGGCTATGCCTTTATTATATCATCAATCTTCGATTTCATACACCCTTGGCAGTGTCTTCTTTTGCGTTCTCCGCCGTTGCTTTCGTCAGTACGGTCTTTACCACAAACACCAGCCCTTCCATGACCAGCGGCAGAACGATGCCATCACGGACGCGGCACCAGCCGGATTCCTGAGGAGCCTGTGCCTTCACCTTTTCAGAAAAGCCATCTACGGCATTTTCAATGATTGGCATAACTTGTTCCAGCAGAGTGTTGGTGACCTGGTCTTTCAGTTCATCGGTCACGACATCGACATTCAGCGCATCAACAATATTGTCTCTCACATCAGTCCATTTACTCATGATTTTCTCCTTTTCAACTTTCGCAGCATACGGTTACTGGATGCTGCATTCATAGTCCGTTACACCTCTGGCAATTGCCCGGGCAAAGTCGTCCTGCTTTTTCACCAGCAGCTGTTCATCTTCATCGTTGGAAATGAAGGCCAGCTCAACAAGGACCGCCGGAGCATCGGTATTAGTCAGTACATAGAGACCATTGACACCGGGCGTAGCCGTTTTAACGCCGCGGTCTACAGTGCCCAGTGCATCAACAATCTGATTCTGGATGCAACCTGCCAGAGCATGACCGGCAGAGCTGCCCGCACATGCCCATGTTTCTGTACCCTTTGCATCCGGATCAGCAAAGCTATTGCAATGGATAGAGATGAAAAGATCTGCACCACTGGCATTAGCCTGATTGCAGATTTCTTCCAGGCTGTCACACTGGAAGACGTTCGTCACCCCTACACCAGCAGCCTTGAGATAGTGAGCAACAAGGTCACCCACTGCCAGTGCTACATCGCACTCACGCAGCCCAGTATTGTCGTTCACCGCGCCCGGGTCCGGATTGCCATTGGGTGCATGGCCAGGATTAATAAATACGTTCATTTATTGTCACCTCCTTTCGGTGTGGAGCCCTTGATTGTGCCGCCGATGTATCCCAAAAGGCCGGTCACAATGCTCATGGCCAAATTATCGAGCCCATAAAAAATAGCCATTATCAGGCTCGCTGAAAGAGCAATAATGACTAGAATGTTTTCGATATCAATTTTTTCAAACTGGAACAACTCCACCACCGCCTTACACGTCGTCCGGAAGCTTGTGCGGAAGGCTGCTAAAGCGCTTATAGATTCCGCTTACAATACCGTTCCCTCCAAGGTCACAGTATGCGGCATACATGGAGCCCATGATTTCTACCGTATTAATTGGAGCATATCCTTTTTCAAGGCATGTCTCCATCCCGGTGATAAGGCGGTCGCGCAGCAGTGCTTGCACTCCCTTGACCAAAGCTTCATTTCGTACTTCCTTTTCATTCTCTTGCTCTTTAATGCGTTTACGCTGCTGTTCCCACTCATACAACAGGATGCCTGAAAACAAGGACGGCACGCCTGCTAAAAGAATCTGCCACCAATCCACTATTTATCCCCCTTTGCCATCAAGCCAAAATATTCTTAACATATTCTTCTGTATAGCCAAGCTGAAACATGCGGCAATTAGGGTTCTCCTTGAACTCATACTGGTAAGAATCCCCTGATTCGTCTTTTACAACTTTGTGCGTCTTGTCTGTTTTACCCTGCTCTCCTGAAGACAACTTGCCGATATTGAACCAGTCGCCCATAGTATCAAGCAGGTTCTGAAAATCCTGGCGGAAATCTTCTTTTGAAAAATTTGCTCTTACAAATTCATAGTCAGCCCTTGTGTTTAAATTTTTAGGATACCCAACCATAATTAACCTCCTTATGTAAACTGGTAAGCACTGCCAACCGTAGTAATGGTAGCTTCAAATGGTATTTCATTCATATTATCTTTAATCTGCTGAATCAACACCGTAGAGCCAGTAAAACAAACATAGTTCTTTTCCTCCATTCGAATTTGCAGTTGGAGACATTCGCTATTGTTAACTTTGCTCTTAGTAATCTTTGCACCCATGACGGCAATTGGCTTGTTAAACAGTTCGCTGATTTTTATCTTTTGCCCATCAAGCATAGCAGGCTTCGCAAAATCGGAAAATTTATGCATTGTCTATCATCTCCCTTAGTTCCTTTAACTGGAGCGACACGGAAAGATTATGAGTATTGGCGTGACAGAGCCAACCATGCACACTGCCCACAGTAGACCGGGCACGGTCTTTTTCTATCCTGCCATTCGTCAACTTCCATTTTAACGCCCTGATGTTCCGCTTTATTTTCTTTGCGGTCCGTTTCCGCACCAAGAGCTTGCCGTTATGGAAGTGCCGGTACCCGATGAAATCGACGCCCTGATAAGTATGAAATAGACTTTTCCTTGAAAGTGTGAGCCGCAACTTGTCGTTGAGAAATTTTTCTATAATATCCCCTTGCCGCCGCATTTCTGCTTTGTTGTCCCCAAATATCAAGAAATCATCACAATATCTTTCATATGGTCCGATTTTAAGGGCCTCTTTTATCAGCCTGTCCAGCTCGTTCATATAGATATTTCCAAACCATTGCGATAAGTAGTTACCTATCGGAACATTGGTTTCGGAATGGTTGCTATCTATGATTTCATCCAGCAACCACAAGACTCCCTTGTCTTTGATTTTCTTTCGAATAATCTTTTTGAGAATTTCGTGGTTTATAGATGGATAAAACTTATGGATATCAAACTGGTAGCAAAACTCATACCGCTTGACGTACTTCATGCACCTGGCGCTCGCTTTATGCTGGCCCTTCCCCTTCCTGCATGAATAGCAGGTTTCGACGAGCAGGCCGTCCCATATAGGCTCCAAAACATTCATGATCGCGTGCTGCACTATCCTGTCCGGGTAGAATGGCAAAATATAAATAGTGCGTTTCTTCGGCTCAAAAATCTCCTTTGTCTTATACTGGGCGGTTCGGAATGTATGATTGGCAAGCATATCATGTATGGCCATCACCCTTTCGTCCCTATGCTCATCGAACTTCTTCACAGCCCGCTGCCAAGTCTTTCTCTTTCTGGCACGCTGGGCCGCAATTTCTATATTTTCACGGCTTATGATTTGCTGATACAAATTACCGTGTCTTTTCATAAAATTGTTCCTCCTAACTTTCATACTCATGATTTTACTAATAAAGAGGGACCCCTGTTGTGTGTTTTGGCGTTCCGCCAGGGCAAATGGACCAGCCGTAGGGTTAGCTGGACGCATTATATCCAAGTGTTCAGGGTTCACTATACTATTTCTACGTATCAGACGTACCACGTGCCGCATTGTTGTCCCACGCATTCGCTGCCCAATTATTGACATTCGCAGTGCGTGACCCGCAATTCGAGCTATCGTCCCAATTGCTGCCTGCGAGCAACCGTGTGCCCATTTGCCCATATTTGATTGCTTTTTGTTTCGCGCTCCGCGCTTCGCGCCTCGGTCACAGCCCAACGGCCAACGGCTCAGACGCACCACGCGCCGCAAGGACGCCCCACGCATCCGCCGCCCAATTAGCGACAAGCGCAGCGCGCGACCCGTAATTCAAGCCATCGCCCCAATCGCCGCCCGCGAGCAACCGCCTCAAGCATCCACCATAGCAGGAACCGCGGTCCACATCAATGCCAAGGTTGCGATTGTTGTAAACTGAATCATGATTCCAATTGGACGAGAAATCTGAGCCAAAAAGGTCAGAAAGGAATTGCCACTGAACGCCGGCAACATCTTCAGCACCATAGCTGCTAATGATCCGCTGATTGTCGGTATTAACATGACCGCCAGTAGTATTTGGATCAGCAGAGTCCTTGATATTCCGGAGTTCTGGCACGCCTTTTGCGAAATGCACGAAATCGTCATAAGACGGAAGATGCTTTCCAATTTTAGCCAGTTCTTCCGCGAATCCGATACCGCTGAATCTCTTTGTGCTTTCGCCGTCGGCCACAACTGCATTGTATTTGGATACCAACTTCGCCCCGTCCCAGCTGCACAGGTAGATATCGAACCATCTGCCGTTTGCGTAGAACATCCCTTCTGGGGACGAGACTGGGCGATGCTTCAAGTCCCAAAGCGTCGTGGGGATAATGTCACCGGCGGAATATCCGGACATCAGATTATCAGATATGGTCCCAACATCTGCGCAGAGGCAATGGAAGCCGCCAATCTTTCGGCTGTAGGTTGCCGTATAGCCGTCAGGGACTGTGCTGTTTGCTGACAAAATAAGGTGCGGAACAGAGGTCCCATCTGCCGGCCGACACGCATAAATGTAAAAATCTTTTCCTTTTCGATTCGCGGCATCTGCAAGCGTCGCATCGTCCCAGCTCGCTGGTTGCGTGATGTCGATAGTTCTGTCGCCATTATGCACATACCCCTGATTTCCGATATTTACGGTCAGGTAGCTCGGCACAATAATAGAGCTTTTTGATCCGGACCATTCTACACTCCTTGCGTAATGTGCAGGGAGCAATGCGATAAGGCTTGATTTATAATAATCCACAATCTGTGCCTGCGTGGCGATGCCAGCAGGGTTCACAGTTACATTGACATTGTCAGCAGATTCAATTCCAGTCCGGAACGTGAATTCTTTTGTGTAGCTGCCACTAGAGGCGGCATCAATAGGCATAGGCATATCATAATAATGCGCACAAAACATAATCTCACCATCATCAGGATCTGCCGCAAAGAGTCCCACTTCTCTGACGTAAAAAGCTTCGTTGATGTCGCTGTTGGTCATCAGACCTTTTACCTCGCATCCGGCACCATCTACAGTAACCGATTTTATTGGGATATTTGCCTTCGGTGCCACCAAGTCATTGCGCCTTACATAATCGTCAGATGATGTTGATGTACCATTGCCTACAGCGATTTTTGTAAATGCATATTTACACTTGCCGGCAAACACTTTGGCTTGCAGCGCCTTTCCTTTTTCTGTAATAACAAATTTACCCATTTTGCCTCCTTAAGCAATACGCTTCCAAAGATTGATTGCAACAGATTTCTGCATGACGTTGAGCCCCTGGCCATCGCCCAGATAATCTGTAGTCCCTTTATGTTTATGCTTGCCAGCTGGGTCGGTGGTGGCTGAATATCGGTTATTGTGATATGGCCGGTTATCACCTACAGCAATACGCAGCGGGTCACCACCATCAGAATCACCGCCGCCATTTGTGACATCAAAACCGGCTTCGCTGATTCCTGTTAATGAAGGATGCGTATGATCCCCTGCATCCTCCGTAGTGATATCCACTTTGACTTTTGGCAGGTTGCATTTTTCAATGGTCACTTCATTAGCTCCATAGGTTGCGCCGGATGTATATGTTTCACCGGCGCTGATCATCGCCATACCTTCTGCCATCTTTTCCCATTGCGTGGTCGGCCACAGGCTGTTCGGGTCATTATCTCCCAGAAGAGGGATAACCATCCCGATCGGGTAAATCCTGTCAATCGTCAGAGCATCTTTTTTTAACAAGTACAAATCCCCATCACCCACAACAGTTACCTGTGCGTCGCCAATGACAATATGGACTGTGTAAATCTGATTGACTTTAGCGGAAATGCCGTAAGCCGGGATGTAGCTATCATCAAGAGCAGAAACTGCAAATAGCGTTTCTGCATTCATCTTGGGGTCAATAACATATACCCCGATTGCCCTGGCATAATAACCGGTGGTGACTTTATCATTGGAAATTACTACAGTAATCCTTGCTTCACCTTTTTGCGTTACGATGCCATTAATGAGCAATGTCTGTTGCACAGCTGTGAGTGCAGTCATCGCCCGTACTGATTCCTCATCACTTGGCAATGCATCTGAGCCAATTTTTACAGCAGATACATTAATGGGCGTGCCAGAAATTGCTCCGCCTAAAATTTCCTGCCCACGGTTCGTTAGATAATACTTGTTTGTCTCTAAGCTCATTCAGCCAACACCTCCTCATCGAAAACGCTTCCACAGCAAATGTGATAGCAGCTCCCGCCTGATTTTTCGTCAAACTCGGCTGGGAAAATATCTGTGTCAATGGTTTTGATTGCAAAGATGGCAACATAGCCAGGTGCATTACCATTTGGCAACAGTTTGATTTCTTCTGTCAGCTCTTCCTGGTCGAATGTTTCCCTTACTATTGCCATGACTGGGTTCTCATTCATGGCATTGTTGACCAAAAATCCAAGATGAGCGGGGATATACGTTCTCACTGCATCCACCAATGCATGGAAGTCATTGACCTGGCCGCCATCGTATTCGATTTCCACGGAATAATCTTCTGGGATGCTTTTTACCGAACACGAGCGGTTTGCAATGTATGTGTTCACGATTTCTTTAAGAAATTTTTCAGTAACGCTGCTTGCCGGCTGCAATTTATTCAGCACAGCTGCTCGCCGCCGAACAATGTCTTTATTTTTGTCGGTAGGCAGCCCTACCAGCTCTTCCCATCTATCCAGCCCCCATGTAGCAGTGTTCACATAGAGTTGATCCAGCACGTCCTGCAAATTAACCCGAATGGTGTCATGCTCTTTACTGTCCGCATCGTTTGCGGCTTCGAACTGTTGGCTGTGAGCCAGAAACGCCGGCAGGTATTGCAGGATATCTACAATGCTTTGCCGCATCCAATTATGATCACTCATGTCAGCGTCACCGTCCCAACTACAGGAAGATTATCCACCGCACAGATGATGTTATCTGTACCGTCATTAATCGTCAGATTATCATAATCGTTTACACCGGTCGTATCAGAGTTATCCAGGATGATACGGCCGATCTGGGCATAAGAGATGGTCACCGTGTCAGTTTCCTTCTGCGTAGTGTAGTTTGTGCCGAACACGCTGGCCTTGAAATATTTTGTCAGAGCCGCTTTGATGGCATCCGCATTGCCAGTCCCGTCGGTTACCTTGAGAGCTACATTGACCGTTTTCAAAACAGGTGCTGTGACAGTCACAGTCGCCCCGATTGGAGCGTTCTCCATGATGGTATCCCGCACTTTTTGCAGCAGGTCTTCACTAGGCGTGTCTTTATTGGCATCGACAACGATAACTTTGACGGTCCCGTTGCCACTCCAGAGCGGCAGCACTTTGACAGCACCAACACCGCTGACCGATGTGGACCACTCAATGTAATGGTATGCATTGCCAGATGTGGCTGGCTGTCTCACTGCGAACAGCAGCCGTTCCAACAAGGCCCCGTCAGTTTCTTCTTCGTACCCGTTATAGGCAGCCGCTTCATTCGTGACTTTCGATACGCCATAAATGCTGACAGGGATAACCGTAATTGTTCCCGCTGCCACATTGCCGCCCGATCCGGTACTTTGTGCTGTAGCCTTTACAGTGCCAGTGCCCTTGTCGTCCAGCTTCACTGTCTCATCGGTGGCAAAGTTCGTGCCGCTGGCTGTTGCGAATAATGAGCCAGCCGGAACGGTTACGCCAGCGGTGCCGGTAATGGATAGCGTAACCACTGCCGGTGTTGCAGCTCTTCTGGACAATCCTGCCAGCTCATCTGCCAGCCGGTCGAGATAAATGCCCCAGCTTGTCTGTGGGAAGGCGGCATCCATCATCAGATCCATTTCAGCGTAGGCCTTTTCAAACTCTTTCGCGTTCGCTGCTAACGTGTCGAAGGAAAAGGTTCCTTCAACTGCGCTGGCATCGCTTCCCTTTGCTTCGTCATAATATGATTTGAGCCTTTCCAGTATGGTGGCTCTCGTTTCGGCTTCAAACATTCTCTTTTACACCTCGATTCCCACAGAGGTACTTCCGTAAACCGTATCCAAATCGAGCGTCATCGTGATTTTCTTGCCGTCCCGTACCGTCGATACAGCTGTCACGCCCAAGATGTACGGATTTACCAGCATTCCTTCCTTAATATACTGGTAAAGCTCGCTTGCCCGCTGGCTGTCATTCGGACCGGTCCCAACAAATGGATCCAGTTCGATTCCATAGTCATCAAAATAGGCCAAGTAACGATACCGTTCTACTCGCAGTGTATGCAGTACCCATACCTTAATGGCTTCGTTCTTCCTGACAAACTGGTGACTGCCGTCTGCGTTGATTTTAAATTTATCTTTTTCAAAATCATAGTCAAATTCCACGAATTCCGGCAAATCTGCAGCTGTAGTCTGTGTTTCTGCCGGTCCTGTTACAAATGGATTCGCCATATTAGTTCCCATCCAATCTTTTCAGCTTGCATAATACGACGTACTGCACAACCGTCCTGTTATCGTCGTCTGCAATGGGTATCAGTAATACCTTATCTCCCACTTTCCAGGTGTCCGTGAGACTTTCATCATTATCGATAGGATGGTTGTGACTTTCATATTGTGCCTCTCCCGATCCACCGGCCCGGTTTGCTGTTTCCCCTACCATGTGACGTGTATGTCCCGGTATCCAATAGTCATCTATGTATACATAGCTGCTATCGATGGTATAGCCATTTACTTTGATAGTAATCGCCGGTGGCGGCGTAACAATGACGCCAATTCTTGCTAATGGCTGCAGTGACGAGGCCATGGCAATCCGTCTGGTAATATCTACTAGTCCCTTATATGGGTCTTCCGTTTTGGCCATGATCTCACCCCCTGCTGGTTTTAATTACTTTCGTTACACTCAGACCGCTCATGTCTGTATATGGACTGTCATGGACTGTGACGTTCCGGCTTGTACTATTGCCATAGTAACCGCCCTGGCCATCATATATGACGACGTGATTATTATCTCCATAGACAATTACGTCGCCTTTCTGCAGGTCTCTCGTGTCATAAGACAAGAGGCCTGCCGCATCAGCGTCGGCTACGAGCTGGTCACAGCCTACAACTTTACCGTTGGCTTCCTGTGCCAGGAATGGGCTGTAATAACTTCCCATCTTAGTAGCAAATTCTGCGCATCCCTCCGGCCCGTTTTCCATAGTTTGATTCCCCCAGGCTTCCCAGCCGGCACTAATGCCAGCGTCTACGTTTAACGAACCGTTAGATATTCCTCTATTGCCCTGCATCTTACCACTTGAACTGTTAAACACCGGTGCTTTATAGTCCGTCTGTTTAATATTCGGTGTTTCCGGTGTTTCTGGCATATATTGCAAGGTCAGGCTCATGTCATGCTGGCCATTGGCAAAGGTATGAGAGTCTGTCAGTATATAAAATTTCCCTTGTAATTGCTCTTCCTGTACAGTTATTGCATATCCTGATATGCATTGCACGTAGCCCAGCCCTTTCAGACTTGACTCGTCCTTTTGCTTTACCAGCTTTCCCCGCGCCGCTTTTGCGTTGTCCACGGTTTCTCCAGCCTTAGGCGCCTGCATCTTGTAGATCTTCTGAATGGTGCCGAAGTGCTGCGTGTCGTCTATGTCTTCAAACATCTGACATACTTCACCGGTATCATCTACGGCTTTGATACGGTTTACCATTCCTTCTATGCTTTCACTATGTTCCGTACCTATAACGTTGGTGTCTGCCGTCGCTGTATAGCCTTCGATGAGTTCGCCCTTTTTTACCACATTAATTTTTCCGGATATACAGACAGGCAAATAGGACGTTTCCGATCCTGCCGCCTTGTCTGCCGTTTCCTGGAATCCCAAGATCATACGCAGTGCTTCTGTCCCGCTCTTATCATCGGCCAGGAAGTTCACTTCTGCTGTCAGGTTATCCGGAAGCGTACCTACAGAAATGCCTATTTCACTGCATACCTGGCTAATGGCCTCAGGCACCTTTCCCTTTATGACGGCTCTGATCTGGCTTTTGGCCAAATAGATCAGATCGTCGAAGGCGGTAAATTCCATGGTATAGCCATTTGAAGAACGTTTCCGGTAAAAGATACGTCCTTCAAACAGTTCCGCTTCATCACTTGTATCTGTATCTCTGTAAAAGAGATATACATAGCCGCCCAGCTTCAGATCTAATGCCTGGAAACTTTTATCTTTATCTGGTGTATTATAGGCAATGGAAAATTCCAGCTTCCGCGCCGCCTGGCTGTTATCTCCTGACCAGGTAGTTTTAATCAGGTAATTACTAATATCTACGTTGTCCTTCGGTTCTGCACCGCCGTTTTCCTTACGTGCTTTTGCTTCGGCATCGGTTTCCGGCGGGTCACTGTATCTGATACTGATCACGGCCATCACCTACCATGTATAAAGAGATTTGCCCTTTGTGGCGACTGCTTTTGCTGTCGTCGTCAGGACCGTCCCAGCTGTAATGCCTCCGGATTTGACCATGGCCTTGTACAGGCCTAAGACACGTGCGCCCTGGTTGGCAATACTCGTCGTTTTTTGTATGGCCCTCTGTGCAGTATCCAGGCTGGCTGCTGATACACCGAAGCAAGTGGTCTGCTTTTCTACGGTCAAATCAGCTACACGGCTCTTCAGTCCCGTCGTGTCGCTTGTCACGTCCGAAGCCGGCATGATGTAGCGGTATTCCTTGAGAGACAGCTCAAAATATACGTCGCCTGTGCTGTCCCGTTCCGAATATGTGAAGTCATCAATACTTACAGGCATGCTTACGTCTGTGCCTGTAATCGAGATGGTGCAAGGCTGGCCACTTTCGGCCATGGTCTTGATTTGTGCTACGTAGTCATACGGTCCTGCAGCGCTCAGTGTCTGCGAAAAGGTATAAGGCTGAGCCGGGAAAAAACTCTTAAACTGCATCTTGGCCAAACCTCGTTTTCCCAGCATGTTGATCTCACCCAGGTTATTGATGTTTACCGTCTGGTTGTTGTACGAATTGGAGACCTTGAAGTCTGCCGGGCTTATTGGGAAGCTTACACTGGCTGTTCCTCCGGCCAATGTAAAGGTGCAGCCATTACTTGTACCACCCAGCGCGCCCAATACTTCAGAGAGGACGCTGGAAGCCGTATTGATGAAATTTATAAAACTGCTCATTAAATCGCCCCCACTGTATTATTAATTGCAATCTTTTCCGTTTCCCGTTGGATTTCAGCCGCTATCTGTCTGGCAATTTCCTTTATGTCGCCCATATTATTGACACTAGTCCCATAGAAATTGACATTGACGCTGATCTGATTACCATTTTGAGAACCCATATTGTAAGCTGCACGAATGCTGTTATCATGTGGCAGTACAACTGATCCGGAAGGCATGTAAGCAATTTCGCCGCCACGGTCGTTGATTACAGCCGGCCCGCCTGGCCAATCCCTTGTGCCTCGTGCCAGGTATGGGATATTGAAGCCAATGTGCTGGCCACCGTAATTCGGTACCCAATCCGGTACATCGACACTGATGTTATTGATACCAGCAATGACTGCATTAATGGCTGATTTGATGCCAGCCATAATGCCTTCAACAATTCCCTTCAGGCCGCCAAATACACTGTCAAACACCTGTACTACACCTTCCCAGGCTGTTTCCCAGTCACCAGTAAAGACGCCTGTGATAAGTTTGATAAGGCCCGTAAATACGCCTATGGCCATACGAATCGAATTGACGACTAAATTGAAGGCCGTCGAGAGTACGCCTGACACAACACCGGCCACAATAACAACACCTGCGTAGAGCGGGCCTGAGAGAGCTGCAGCCAGTACGTCAGACAAGGCATTCAATACACCAAATACACCTTCTCCCTCGCTGAAGGAATCCATCAGCGTATCCCAGGCACCACGCAGCGCATCTAACAGCGGTGAAATGGAATCCCAGGCTGCAGAAAAGGCACCTTTGACGTTGTTCCACAGTGTTGTAAAGAATGGTCCAATTGTATCCCAGTTTTTGTAAATGACGTAGGCCGCCAGTGCCACGCCTGCAACTACCAGGCCCATGGGTCCCATGAGTGCGGGCAGTGCTCTTCCCAGAGCTGAAAAAGCCCCGGATGTTTGCTGTACAGCAAACTGCAGCGCTTTATTGCTGATGGTGCCGCCGTTCAGGACCCTGCCTATAAGCCCGTATGTCCTGGAGATACTCCCGGCAATGGTTAGGGCCTTTCCTGTGGCGTAGGTGAGCGCCGTAAAGGCCAGGACAGCTTCACCGACGTGGATGATCATGGTCTTAGTTTCCGGCGAAAGGTTGGTAAAGGTGTCTGCGATTTCCTTCAATGCTCCGGCCACGCTCTGGATGGTAGGTGCCAAGGCCGAGCCAAAGGAAATACCCAATGCTTCAACAGAACTCATAAGAGCATCAATGCTCCCTTTGAGCGTCTTCTGCATCTGTATATAGGCTGCGTGCGACGAGCCGGCGCTATTTGTAATGGCGTCACTCATTTGCTGATAGGCTTCCGGGCTTGTTCTGATAAGTGCCATCAGGCCATTATACGCATCTTCCCCTGCAATAGCCGTTAGGGCTGCTATTTGTTGCACGTCAGATAAACCCTGCATTTTACCACGCAATAGATCTACTGCTCCGGACAGGCCAATAAAGCTGCCGTCTCCTTTTTGCAAATCCGCTGAAGAGATACCTAGTTCTTCCAATGCTTTCGCAGCCGCAGCCGGTGGAGATGCTAACCTGGACAACGTAGATTTTAATGACGTGCCTATGGTACTGGCTTCAATGCCATTGTTGGCCATGATACCCATAGCAGTACCAAGTTCTTCGATGTTGATTCCCAAAGCAGCTGCAGGTGCGCCTGCGTATTGCATGGCCAGGCCAAAATCCTGCATGCCTAGTTTTGACGAGTTGGCTGCCGCCTGAATCACGTCGGCCACGTGCGTCGTATTGGCTGCCACGTCTCCGGTTGTGAGATTCCAGATGGATAGTGCGCTTGTAATGACATCAGACGTCTGTGCTAAATCTTCCCCGGACGCAATCGATGCTTCTATGATACCTGGCATTGCTCCAATAGCTTGAGAGGCGTTAAAACCACCTGCAGCCAAGCGGTCCATGCCAGCGGCTACATCACGCGCAGTCGTTGGAAATTTAGCGCCCATTTGTGCAGCCGCATCACGCATCTGATTCATTTCTTCCGATGTTGCTCCGGCTTTTACACCTGCCGCTGTAATCGTTTGGTCAAAGTCCATGAACGTTTTTACCCCGACAGCTCCAGCTGCAGCTATCCCTGCGCTTAATGGCATCATGGCACCTGCCAGGGCTGATACATGGCGCCCAGCGTTGGATAAGTTTCTTCCCATTTGTTGATATGTCCGGTTATGTTGCTCCATTTCGTTCCGGATATGTCCCAGCGTTCCTGTTACCTGATCTTGAAGCCTCATGACAAGGTCAATTATTTCTGCCATAGTTCCCTCCTTTCTGCAGTTTTTTACGCTTTCCTGCATTTTTTATCTATATTTTAGATTTTTTGTTTGTTTTCATCATGTCTTCTATTTTCTTACGTTCTGCCGCTTCATCTTCCAGTTCCTTTTCCATGAAGGCATTGATGATAGCCTGTTCCCCAGGCCCCATACTATAATATTCCGATGGTTTCAGGCCATGTCTCACATAGTGAAAATACATGGCCTGAATGGTACCATCGGAATTGATTAGTTTTTTATTTTGCTTTCATCCTTTACGAAGCCGCAAAGCTTGCTAATTTCACCGCTGATCTTCAGGATTTCACCTGCGTTAAACAGTTTCAGGAAGAGTTCTTTCTTCGTGGCCACGCCATAGGCTTTCAGCAGCTCTTTGTTGTTGAAGTCCTTGTTGACGATCCCGTCACAGATAAACCCCATGCACAGCTTTTCTTCATCTGTTTCCGGGTCTTCTCCATTATAGGAAATGGCGCTTTCCCTGATTTCCTTTACCCGTTGATTGGGAATTTGCTGCAGCTCCAATATAAAAGGCTCCCCAAGTAACTCAGAAAGCCTTTTTACTTCATACGTTTTTTTTGCCGCCGCAGTCAGTTTCCCTTTATCTGCGGCCAGTAATGCTTCAGCTAAATTCATGGTTCCTCCTATTCTTCGGCTGCGTCGAGAATGTCGTAGTCCGTAAACGTGAAGTCATAGTTATCTTCGGTGAGTTTCTTCGCTTCCCAATCCATAAGCGTGAGCTTGTCGAAGGTAGCATCACGAATAACGACACGTTCATCACCAATGGCATCCGGATCCGAGAGCTTGACGACGATCGTGCAAACCGTCTGGTGGCCATTTTTGATGTTGTCGGCCATAATCTGCACCATGTACGAAGATACATGATTCATCTTGATTGTTCCTTTTCCTTCCCAGCCTGTTACTTTATACTGCTTTCCCCGTTTTTTTACCTGGTTTACTTCTTCCTTCACGAGAGTGACTTCCGCTTTAAACGCAGTTACCTGCGCCATATACTGGTCATTAATCCAAACTTCACCCTCTGTCCCGGACATTACCTGTTGTGCATTCATTGCTTCCATTTAGGATCACCTCCGCTAAATATTGATAGGAAGAACAATATCTTCCATAGCGTCCAGGATTTTAATATCTGCTTTGAGATATACCAATTTCTTCGTATCCAGCTTTTTAATTTCCAAATCTGTCATGTCCGCCAGTTGGTCTGCCGTATACAGGCCATGGCTAATCTGATAATTCTTGACGGCTTCGACGTCAATATCTACTTTGCTGTAGCCTTTTTCCAGCAGTCTGCCGTCTTCCAGTTCGCGTAAATAGCCTGTAATGGCACTGATCAGAAGCTGTTTGCTGTCATAATCATTGGGATACTTCCCAATATAATTGTCCTGTGCTGTCTTTTTAATGTCATCGTAAATGGCATCCATAATGTCCAGGCTCTTAATCGTCTGATAGGCTTCCAGTTTTCCCTGTGTCGTCGTTACCAGGCTGTTCATGGCACGCGACATCTTAAATTTTTCACCGTCGAAGAAAATGAAAAATTCGCCTTTATTTACTTTTTCGTCATTTTCATCAACGGAATGACGGTCACAGTCAATGACTTCCGGAAGTGGTGCATAAGTCGCGCTGATGGTCAGCGGTGTACCTGCAATCAGGCCGGCAATACGAGGCGTATATTGTGCGCCTGTATACGTCTTGCCGGCTGTTTTGATGGTCGTGTTACTGAAATTAATAACACCTTCGTAGTCAGCTGCTTCTCCCGGTAAAACTACCTTAGAGCGTTTAAATTTATTGTCCCGGTTCGTTTTAATCCAGGTTGTAACACTTTCAAGCTGTGCCGAAGCGATTGTAGGGATAGCCAGGTAATCCCAGCGATCTGTAGACAGCGTTTTCAAGGTAGCTGCAAACTTGTCTGCTTCTTCTGCCTGGCTTTCGTCCGTCGCCTGCAAATATACTTTTATCCGGTACGGTGCTTTTGTGTAGCCTAGCAAGGCCTTCGTGATGTAGTCCTTGTTATCTTCCGTCAGTTCCGTTGGAATGTCATCCGTGGTATAAACCGTAAACGGATTGGTAATGGCGCTGATGGTCGTCGTGCTGGAAGCATCCTGATGATCAGTCAGCAGCTTGGTAATGGTAGCTTGTGGTTCTTCCAGCAGCAGTGCGACAATACCGCGTTGGCTACGTTCAATTGCTTCAATGCCAGCTTCAAGGAAGCTGATTTGCACAGAAGGCATACCTAATTTTGCCATATTTTACCTCCTAAATTGTCTCTTTTGTAATAACCGCGCCGTATGTTTCTTTGTCAGCGCGCCCGGCGTTGTGATTGATGCTCATGCTGACTGTATCTGCTGTTTCTGCTGTAGAGGCCGCTTTATTGACCCGTTCCTTGTAGAGGATAGTGAGCGTAATGCTCAGTACATCATCTTCCTCGCCTACACGATCATCTTCTACCTCATCTATCTTCAGATTTCGCTCACCCGCATCAATGCCAACAGCAAACAGGCTTTGCACGCGATCGATTACGTCCATATACGTAATTTCATTTTTTTCGTTGTCTTTAGCGTAGTAGTCCAGTGTAATCCGCAGTTCCTTGTCTACCCAGTTCAGTGTTTGCGGCGTCATGGTGGAGTTTCCGCTGATGAAAAAGCAAGGTTTCCTGAAGTGTTCCCGTACCTCGTCAGAATATACCGGACAATTAAATTCCGTTGTCAGCATCGATACGACGGTCTTCATGACCTGCGCCTGTCTTACAATCTCACTCAAGCTTTTCCCTCACTCTCTTGTAGAAATCCTTTTCCATGCTTTTTCTGGTTTTATCCCAGTTTGCATCTACTGCATTTTCAAAGAATTTCACATGACGATTTAACGCGGCGTGCCATTCCGGTTTCGGATTCCCATGCGCATCCTTCGGATTTTGCACGCCCCTGTTTACCAGATGGTAATGTGGTGCCGTGTTCTTGATGTTGGCTACAGGCTGCGCGTCCATCTTGTCTACCATCTTCAGCTTCCAGCGGTTTTTCAGGTGCTGCCGGCTGCTCTTTTTCCTGCCGCTTTCCGGCGTCGCTTTTTTTACCGCTCTGACCATGCGTTTAGCGCCCTTTTCCAAGGTTTCCCCAGCATCTGCTGGATATTCCCGTTGCATAGTCTCTAGCCTGGCAATGAATTCCTCAAGTGTCATTGACATCCACATCACCTGCCTGTTTACGGTTACACATTAATTCAAGCTTTACATGCGCCTCATATGGGTCCACGACAGAAGTTATCTTGTAGATGGTCTGGCCATACTTTACTAACATGTCTGTTGTGATGCCTGGCCTGTACCGGATAGTTACCTTTGTAATCATTTCTACCTTGTCCCGGTATTGCTCATAGTACGTTTTCCCTCGTGCTGGTTCTATTCGTGCCCATACACTATTACCAATAGCATCTACTAAGGCCTGATGTGTCAGACCATAGTCATCTCTTGTCTCCGTGTATTTAAGCAGCGTTACCCTTTTGTCCAGCGTCCCAATCTCAACGTTAATCATTGGCATCACCTGTATACGCGCCACATTGTGCAATGTGAATCAGCAGTGCCGTGACTGAGTGCGGAATATCGTTGATAGCTCCCGGTTTTGCACTGTAGATGGTCCTGTTTTCGTACCAATGGGCTACCAACATTTTTACGCACAAGTCATAGAGGCCATCATCTTCTCCTGCACTTGTTTTGCCCGTCGTGTACCGGATATAATCACGGGCCGCAACTATCAGGCTCGTGATCAGTTCGTCATCATCGGTCAGATCAGCGTCTAACTTCAGGTAATTTTTAGCTTGCCCTAAGGTTACGGCCATGACTTATCCCTCCTTAGCCGACGTTACCCGTGAGCATGATGAGAGAATTGAAGTCTACAGGTTTGCCGTCGGCGATCATGATAGACTTCCGGATGATGTCATCCGTTTCGTTGTCTTCGTAGACCTTCATGGCCACGCTGTAGTTCGTGTTCAGGACGTAGTCTTTCATGCGATAGATGAAGGCGAAGACGTCGGTCTTGGTCAGGGTATCTGCATAGGTAGGCAGATAGTCGCAGAGGACGACGTTGCGGCCAAGCAGGGTACGGGCAGGCACGCCATTGATTCCGGCGTTGACGCGGGCAATAGGCTGACCGTCTGCATCGACCATGCCGACGAATTTCATGAAGGTCGGTTTGCTCATGACCCATACAGAGCCGGCTTCATAGGCCTGTTCCAGGGCAGCTTCTGCTTCGATGAGCGTGTCATATTCGAGTTTGTCCACAGGCAATTTCGTGCCCTTTTCCAGGTCGTGGATGATACCTGTAGGCTGACCCGAGCCTGTCCCCTTGATGATGGATTCTTCCAGGGCGACTGCCATGGCTTCGGCTACGTTGTTGACGATGGTGTCTTCAAAGGCAGAGAGCGTCATGTATTCTACTTCCAGCGTGACGGCAACGGCGCAGCGCAGCTTGAAGTGGCTGAAGGTGATGGTGGTGCCGAGCGTCTTGTTCTGCAGCGGGCTGGTTGCGCCTTCTGCTACCCAGGTAGCTACCGGTTTGACGTTACTGGTAGGAATGGCCAAGCCGGATGCATAGGCTGTGCGCGTAATGAGAGGCAGGATATTGCCATACGTGCGCACCTTTTCGATGATCCGGTTGAGCGTCGTCGGTGGGATCAGGGCGCCTGCGTCGGTCGTATTGGCTACGGCCCGAAATTCTGCGGGGATTGCCGTGCCCCGGACCACGTAGTCCATAAAGGCCTTGCGGTATTCTTCGCTTTCAATGGTCTTCGGTTCTGTCATCGGTTTTTCTCTCATCTGGATTCCCTCCGGCTTCTGGCCAAGATTAATCTGTGCTGCAATTTTGTCACGTTCTTCAAGTTCTTTCTGTTCTGTATCGAGAGCGGCGAGTTCGTCCTGCAAGGCTCTCAGGTCTACGGTTTCGTTGCTTTCCAGTGCCGTGCGGATTTCTTCCTTGCGGCTGCGGATTTCAGCGAGTCTTTTGTTCATGTTGCTGCCTCCTTAGAGATATGTTTTTACAATCAATTCCTGTTTCAAGCGTTCTTCAGCCTGCTTGAGGGCTTCGATTTCTTCCGTCTGCGAGCGGGCCACGATAGTGGTGCCGTCATAGGCAGGCATGTCGACGGGACTGACGTCAACGATGGTGCCGATGTGCTGCACCCTGCGCGTGCTGGTCTTCGCATTTCTGTCTTCTTCTTCGGCTTCCTTATCGACGGAAAAGGCAAAGGACATTTTGCTGATGTCGCCGCGCTTGATGAGCTGGTAGATGTCCTTGCCGCAGGTCGTCGGCGCAATGTCTGCGCTAATCTTCAGGCCTCTTTCATCTACCTGCAGCTGCAGCGTGTTGTTTTGGGTCCTGGCCAGGATGTAGGCGACGTCGCTGTGATTGTAGTACATGACGACATCGCTCATGTCTGTGGCCGCATCAATGGCGCCGCTTTCGATGACTTCACGGTATTCAATGCCGCTCCAGCGCGATCGCCAAAGGACCGTTTCTTCGTTGAAGACGACGGCATAGCCTTCGACGTGCAGGCTATCTTCATTATTTCCATCAGCCTGTACCGTCAGGCTTCTGTATTCCGTTTTTCCCTTCATTTCCTTCACCTCCTTCCGTTGCTGGTTTCGGCTCAGGTTCCTGCCCGGTTTGGTACTTCGTCTGGTCTGTAGACTTGACGTAGTTCAGGCTGACTACAATCTGCTCGCCTTCTTCGCCTGGCAGTCCGGCATACCCAAATAGTTCGCGAATTTCGTTTCGTTTAATAGCTCCTGCCGGTATCATAGCCGCAGCTATCTTGACCTTGCTTTCGGTGCTCATGTAAGACAGGCGGTTTGCTTCAAAGACAACTTCGTTGCCAAAGCCTCTTTCTTTTGGCGTAAAAATCTTTTCCGTGAATTCCTGACTCAGCTTGATGGCGATGGGGGCAATGACAGACTCGTAAAAGGCCTGGTATTCCTCTTCTGTATAGCTTCCTGCCACAATGTTGGCACTGACGCCAAAATATTTGTAGAGGTTATCCCTGGCAAATTCCATACGGGCCTTATCAAAGGTTTGTGTGTCCGTCGTAAGCTGCTGAAACTTGCCCCGGTTATCCAGCGCGCCGATTCCTGAGCCGTTGCTAGGTCCGGCGAAGGATTGCACGAAGTCATCCCACATGGCCTTCTGGTCTTCAGGCCGGACTGTACCGGTCCATTGGATGATACCGCGCAGGCGGTTGAAGTTTTTGACGATGTTGATGATGGCCACCTTGACGGCCTTCAAGAGGTCAATGTCTTCCTTCAGGATTTGGCCATCCGGGTCTCCGAAGACGTCGTCACGGTTGTAATGACGCCTGAGGTGAATCATCTCCGTGTAGGGGACGGTCGCTTGATCGCCCGAGCCGAAGGTAAACTTACAATAGAGGTTGCCGCTCCGGTCCTCGTAGAGCTCCAGGTTGTTGAAATTGAGCGGCCACAGGGCCATGACGTTGCCCAGCATATCGCGCTGGATGTAGATGAAGAGGTTGTTGTAGCAGTAGTACTGCGCAACGGCCCTCTCGATGAATTCCGATGCTGTCATCAGCCAGTTTGGCCGGACAGAGAGCAGATACTGCAGCTTGTCATCGGCTACTTTGATGATGTTGCCATTCTTCCGGACAATGTGTTTCGGATGCAATTTCCCAGCGTGCCTGGCAATGGTGTCGATGCAGTTGCGGCCTGTAGCGTTGTCATAGGCCTCTCCGTCGTAGGGCATATAGTCATTGCTGTAGCCGTCCAGCAGCTTCGCCCGGGTCAGGTTTTCCTTGTGTTTGCCCAGGCCGAAGATGGACTTGAATAGACTTCTTAGTTCCACGTTCTCACCCCCTTTCTGCTATAATTCAGCCCTGCTTATTATCTTTTCCGTTCCGGCATATATACGACTGTGCGCTGATCATAAATACGATCCATCAATTTTTCAAAGGCTTCCTTGCACTCTGTGTAGTTTCTATATTTCCCCAGTTCTCCGACTCCTTCAACGTCACCCATATCCGTTACTGCGTTGATGGTGTATTCCATGTCGTCGATAAAGATAATTTTTATTTTGTCCAGGTTAAATGCTTTATTTCCAAGACTGTTTACGATGATCATGCCTTCACTCTCCTAAATCAAATTCATGTAGTCTTCCTTGTTTTGTTCGTAGACGGCATAGGCGTCGAGCAGTGAAGCAAAGCCGTCGATACGTTTGCGCGGGTTACTGGTCTTCATGGGCTGGATGTTGTCGTTGCGATCTATGTCAACGGCCACGTTGGCCATACACCATTTCAATATTGGGTTGTTGTCGTAAATAATCCGCTTGGCTGTCATGTCTGCGGCCAGGTTCTTCATCGGCCCGGATAGTGTTTGCTTCCCTTGTGCTACAGGGACCATGATGTTTTCGCCGAAGCGTTCCTGCATGGCCTGTACCAGGTAGGCTGCGCTCCAGCGGTCGAAGCCACATTTGAACAGGTAGATGTCGTCCTGTTCCATTTCTTGGACGAACCAGTCCAAGATGAGGCGGTAGTCATTCCTGAAGCCGGGCGAGGTCCGAAGCCAGCCTTTCTTCTCCCAAATGTCATAAGGGATCTGGTCTTCATGGACCCGTTTTTCCAGCAGGTCCTCTGGGATCCAGTACATCTGCTTGACGTAGATGTTGGGATTGCCCCGGACGCAGAAGAGCAAGGTGGCACAGGTCAAGTCCGTCGTTTCGGACAGGTCGAAGCCGCCTATGCCATAACGTGGCGCCAGCTCTGCCAGGTCATAGGTGGTCTCGTTATTAAGCTGCTCGAATGTGAAAAAAGACTCCCCGCTCGTTTCCCGAACGTTGAAGTCTTTGCATAGCAGATTCTTCACGCGCAGCGCATCGTGTTGCGCCTGGTAGACCTTTTTGGCCAGTGTTTCTTCTTGTTTGATGGTGCCCAGGCCAGGATTGGCCTTTTGCCAGCACTCCGGCTTCGTCCATTCGTCCCTCTTGTCGAGTTCGTAGACGATGGGCAGGACCGTTTCGTCCTGGTATCCCTCCGGGTCGTCATAGCCCTTGATGATACGCTCACATTCTTCGTATTTCAGATCAAAGATGTTGTCTCTGACCGTGCCTGCCGTGGTGGTTATGATGCACATAGGCTGTTCACGGGCTGTCATGCCGTCGACGAGGACGTCGTACAGGTTCTTGTCTTTGATGGCGTGCAGTTCGTCGATGAGGGCGCCGTGGACGTTCAGACCATCGAGCTTGTTGCTGTCTGATCCCAGCGGTTCAAAGACGCCTTCATTTAACCGGCATTTTATTGAGCTGACGAGGCACTTGAGATGCTTATTGAGTGCGGGCGACTTCTTGATCATGCTCACTACTTCGTTCCAGATGATTTTCGCCTGGTCTTTTTTGGTTGCTGCGCTGTAGATTTCAGGGCCCGGCTCCCCATCAGCTACCAGCAGATACAAGGCCAGGCCTGCCGCCCAGGTCGATTTCCCATTCTTTCGCGCGACGATGAGGATGAGCTGCAGATACTCCCGCAGGCCCGTGTCTTTATCGACGAAGCCGAAGAGGGCAGCTGTGGCCGCCTTCTGCCACAGTTCCAGTTTCAGCGGCTTGCCACCCCAGGTCCCTTTCGATTGGCAGCAGAATGTCTCTACAAATTCGATGACGTACTTGGCTTTTTCGTCGTCGTATACGTATTGACTCCCAGTGTCGTGCAATTTATCGACCAGATGCTTGTATACGCGGCGCACTTTTTCAGATACCGCCACACGACCGTCCAGGATTTGGCCATAGTACTCTTCGATGTAGTTCATACTCTGCGCTTGAGATAGTCAAGCACTTCGTCCTCTGCCTGTTTCTGGTCTGTTTCAGGCAGGCATGACAGCAGTGTCCGGATGATGGCATTGTAGTTCTTGACCATGGTGCTGTATGCCTTCGATTCCGTTGACTCCTTCTTCCCTTTTTGGTTTTCGCCGTTTTGGTACTCTTCGATAAAGCCGACTTCGTCAAGCTGCTCAGAGAGGCGCATGATGTACTGCTCCATTTTGGCAGCCTGTTCGATGGACGGCTCGACGAGTGTCATTTTATCGCCGTCAATGTCGGAAAAAATCTTCATTAAATTCTCTTTTCGGCGTTTTATGATTGTTTTTTCCTTTAATCTGGCCATCGTCATCCACCTCCTCTTTTTTTGCTTTATCTTTATAAGCAACAGCTATGACTACACCCCCCTCGTGCGCGCCTTGCGTGTTACACGAATGGCCGCCCCCGGCGTCAATTTTTTGGAAAATTGTTTTCGATAAAGGGGGGTATGGCCTATTTTTCTCCCAAAATCCCTACCAGATTTCCATTTTCATCGAACTGGCAGGTCCTCCCGGTGCCCTGCGGCGCGTGAACAGCGTTGTGGCAGTAGATACACAGCAGCTCAAGGTTATCCCACCCATAGACAATGTTATCGTCTTGTACATTGTCTGCTGTCAGGTGCTGCTTATGGTGTACGATCCAGTGCGGTTCCTTACCGGTGCCAATGAATGATTGATTATGGCACCGCTCGCAGATATAATGCTGAGATGCTGCGTAAGCCTTTGCTACCTTCCTCCAGCGCTGGCTGTTGTATATAGGCGCGTTCCATTCTCTGGCCATGGCGCACCTATTTCAATATCAAATTCCGTTTCCGATTGGGAACGGGTTCATGATTTAAATCTGTTTGCGTTTTCTTTTTGGCTTTCCGTTTTGGCTCGAAGGAAATGCAGCGCTCACGATCTATGACCAATCTCATGTTCAGGCAGCATCCTTTAGGATGGTGTCTGCATCTCCTGTTTTGACAATAAACCATGCTACCAACTCCTTACATTCGTGTACGCAAAAAGGGAGTGTGACAAAATGCGAAAGCATTTTGTCCACTTCCTTTTTTTCAT
>OKSB01000965.1_pt1 | contig 30109 bp, 20 predicted proteins | sample 1601171 | NCBI WGS metagenome assembly OKSB01 (sample SAMEA3541496, study PRJEB24748) | human gut metagenome | biome: human gut; feature: human-associated habitat; material: faeces | place: China | collected 2012 | reverse complement strand
CCAGCAGTTCCATGCCGCTGCGGCTGGATTCAATGCTGATGACGTCCGCATCCATTTGGGCGATCCAGGGCAGAATGGCATTGAACTCGCTGTAGCACATATGGGTGTGGATCTGTGTGGCGTCCTCCACGCCGGACGCGGCCAGACGGAAGGCGTCCACCGCCCGGCGCAGATAGTCTTCCGCCGAGGCTTTGGTCAGGGGCATGCCTTCCCGCAGGGCGGCCTCGTCGATCTGGATGATGCGGATGCCCGCCTTTTCCAGATCCAGCACTTCGTCGCGGATAGCCAGAGCGATCTGTTTGCAGACTTCGCCGCGTTCCAGGTCCTCGCGAACGAAGCTCCAGCAGAGAATCGTCACCGGGCCGGTCAGCATGCCCTTAACCGGTTTTTGCGTGAGCGACTGCGCGTAGAGAATCCAGTCCACGGTCATGGGCCGCTTGCGGTACACGTCGCCGTAGATGATGGGCGGTTTTACGCAGCGGCTGCCGTAGCTCTGCACCCAGCCATTCTGCGTAAAGCAGAAGCCGCCGAGCTGCTGGCCGAAATATTCCACCATATCGTTGCGTTCAGCCTCGCCATGCACAAGGACGTCCAGGCCCAGTTTCTCCTGCTTTGCGATGCAGTTTTTGATTTCCTGTCTGATGGCGGCCAGATAGTCCGCTTCCGGCATGTCGCCCCGTTTGTAGTCCAGGCGGGTTTTACGGATGGCGGCGGTCTGAGGGAAGGAGCCGATGGTCGTGGTGGGCAGCGGGGGCAGGTTGAGCCAGGCCTGCGCGGCATGCCGCTGCGGATAGGCCGAGCGGCGGGAAAGCTGGTCCGGCGTGACGGCGGACGCGCGTCGGCGCACGGCGTCAATGCGGCTGTCGGCATGCCCGGCAGCCGCCCGCAATACGGCGGCATTGGCCGCCAGGGCCGCGTTGTCGCCGTTTTCCGCAATGTTTCGCAGGTCGGTCAGCTCCGCGCACTTCTGCACGGCAAAGGCCATGCGGTTCCGGATGTGCTCCGGCAGGGTTGTTTCTTCCTCCAGGTCCACAGGGCAGTGCAGCAGCGAGCAGCTTGATCCCAGCAAAACCCGTTCCGTGCCGAGCGCGGCGACGGCCCGCGTGACAAGGGGCAGGATTTGGGCGTAATCGCTTTTCCAGATATTGCGTCCGTTCACCACGCCGAGCGAAAGCGCCGTGTCGGCGGGGAGCTTGTCCAGAACGGCATCCAGTTGTTCCCTGCCGCGCACCATGTCCACATGCAGCGTTGCGCAGCCGGAAGCGAGGGCTAGATCCAGATTCCGGCAGAGCGGGCCGAAATAGGTCGTCAGCATGAGCTTGCCGTTGCTGGCCGTGTTCAGGGCCGCGTAGGCCTCCCGAAAAGCCCCGCTCGCCTCTTGCGGCAGAAGTTCCGTGCAGAGCACGGGTTCCTCAACCTGGATGCGGTCGCACAAGGGCGCAAGAAGCGTAAAAAGGTCGGCATAGGCGGCCGTAACCGCGTCCAGTCGCGCCCACTTGTGCGCGCCGTTGCGGGCTTTTGCCAGGGCCAGCCAGGTGAACGGACCGATCAGGGCCGGTTTCGGCGAAAAGCCGAGTTCCCCGGCCAGCCTTGTATCCGCGACCAGCGGGTGCTCTTCGCGATGCCAGGGCGTATCGGCATCGATTTCTGGCACAAGATAGTGGTAGTTGGTGTCAAACCACTTGGTCATTTCCAGGGCCGGAATGTTGCGCCGCGCATCGCCGCGCGCCAAGCTGAAATACAGGTCCGGGTGCGCGTCCTTGAGGCAGGGGGCAAAGCGGGGGGGCATTGCGCCGAGCATGCGGGTTATGTCCAGCATGCGGTCGTAGAGTGAAAAATCGCCTGTGGTCACATAGTCAAGACCGGCGTCTTGCTGGATGCGCCAATGGCGCTTCTTCAGCGCCGTGCAGGTTTCGGCAAGCGCTTCAGCGGCAAGATCGCCTTTCCAGAAGGCTTCGAGAACCTGTTTCAGCTCTCGCTGTTTTCCGATGGACGGGAAACCGAGAATGTGGGTTCGCATGGGATGCTCCTTTCAAAAGAGTTGAAAGGGCAGTCTATTTCACGTGCGTCCAGAGCCGGAATACAGGGATGCATCCGGAGAGGGCGGTCCGTCTTTGTGCAGGATAAACCGCGCCGCTAAATTGCCGCACGGCGCATCCGCCGCTGAGCCGTGGAACGCAAAACAGCGGAGATGCCGGGCCGTTGGGCGGCAATTTCAAGCGTAAGCTCCAGTCCGGGCAAATGCCTATACGCGAGACAGTACTGCCGTGCCGCGCCGATCGCGGCCATTGTGACAAGTCGTCTCCTGACTTCCGGCCCGTGCTCGCCTTGCCTTCCCGTTCGTCCGTGTCGAACAGTGGCTTCGGCTGGGTTTGCCCCGGTTACAGTGGCGCGTCCGTAGCGGATTTACACCGCTTTCCGTTTCTCATCACAATATCTAGATAAATTGATATATGCTTTGGCCTATGCTGTCAAGCATTGCCGAAGGACAGGCCCACGGGGCGAAGGCGTGGAAAATCGCCGCAAGAGGGCGGTGTTCAATGGGGGGCATGGATTGGGGACGGCGTTGCCCCCCGGCGGCCTTTCCGAGAAGCGCACGGATCAGGAAAAGCGTTCCGGCGGTAGCGGCGGTTCAGTATTCCCGGTCCGGAGCGTTCAGGCCCAAGGGCAGGTTCAGGCGGCGGGCTTCCTCCTGGAGACTGGGGTCCACCCAGAAGGCTTTTTCCTGCACAAAGCTGAGCACTTCGAATTCCTCGGGATCCACCGGGCGCGCGTAATAGTAGCCCTGGGCGTAATTGCAGCCGATGCTGAGCAGGAAGTGCGCCTGCTCCACGGTTTCCACGCCCTCGGCGATGATTTTCATCTTGAGCTGGCGGGCCATGGTGACGGTGTTGCGGGCCACGATCTGGCCGCGTTCATTGTCCGTGCCGTCGCTGATGAAGGTGCGGTCCAGCTTGACGATGTTGAAAGGCAGGGCGCGCAGGGTACTCAGGGAGGAATAGCCCGTGCCGAAATCATCCATGGAAAAGACGAAACCCTGTTTCTGGAGGTCGTTCATGACCCGGATCAGGGTTTTTTCGCTTTCAAAAAAGGCGCTTTCCGTGAGCTCCAGCTCCAGCAGATGCCGGGGCAAATGGTATTTGTCGGTCAGGGCCAGCAGCTTGCCGCAGAAATGGTCGTCGTTGAAGTGCATGCGCGAGACGTTGATGGACACGGGCGTGGGCCGGTAGCCCTTGTTCAGCCAGAGGCGCAGCATTTTACAGGTCTGTTCCCAGATGTACTCGTCAAAACGGACGATGAAGCCGTTGCGTTCGAACAGCGGCACAAAGCGGCCCGGCAGGATCAGTCCGTCCGTGGGGTGCCGCCAGCGGGCCAGAGCCTCGGCCCCCACAATGCGGCCGCTGGAAATCTCCACCTTGGGCTGGAGATAGAGCACGAACTGGCCTTTTTCCAGAGCCTCGTGCATTTGATCCTTGATATTGTTTTCATCCAGCAGCCGGGCGCGCAGCTCGCCGTCATAAAAGGCATAGTTGGTCAGGTCGCTGCCCTTGACGGTTTTCAGGGCCAGATGGGCCCAGTCGCAGAGCACGTGCACCGGGGTCCTGCGTTTTTCCACCGGGCAGATGCCGAAAAAGAGCATGACCCGGTAAGACTGGGTATATTCGCGCAACTGGCGCGAGAGCCAGCCCACAAAACGCCGGACCCGCTCGCGGTCGCCCGCGAGGCAGGCCACAAATACATCGCCGGACAGGCGGGCGAAGGTTTCCCACCGCTTGTCGATCTGTTCGCGCACGAGATGGGCGATGGCCCGCAGCAGGCGGTCGCCTTCCTCCAGGCCGAACATTTCGTTGATGCCCTTGAAGCCCGCCACGTCGAAACGCACGATATGACGCGGCCCGTCGCCCTGGCGGATCAGCAGGTCGGCCTTTTCAAAAAAGGTCTGCATGTTGTACGCGCCGGTCAGGGGGTCGTATTCAGCCCTGAAGCGCAGGGCCTGCGTGGCCCGTGTGACTTCATCCACGTCGCTGATGGTGCCGATGTAGCGGATGCCGAGGTCCGGGTCGGCCAGGCAGGTATAGGTGACCCTGCACCAGATGAGGCGCCCGTCGCGGCGGCGCAGGCGCACGGTCATCTCGCCGGAGGAGGCGCCCTGCTCCAGCGCGTTCAGGCAGTCCTTGAAAATTCCCCCGTCCTCCGGGGAAAGCACAGTATCCTCGCGCCAGACGTCAAAAAGCCAGCGGCCGTTGTAATCGCCCGCCAGCAGTTGCGGAATGTGCGGCGAGGTGTAGGTGGGCTGATTGTCGCGCCATTCGAACACCAGAGTATTGGTGTGGTCCAGCACGGCCTTGTAGCGCAGCTCATCCAGACGCCGGCGCTGGAGCAGGGCGTTTTCGCGGGCCAGGCCGACGGCGCGTTTCTGCTCGTCCACATCCTGCACGCAGATCATGTGCAGGGGGCGGCCGGAAGCGGCACAAACCAGGGGAAAGACAGTGAAGCGCGCCCAGCGGTATTGCCCGTCGAGGCATTTTTTGCGCACGTCGCCGGAGGCATAGCCCTGTTTGAGATTTTCTCCCTGGAGCAGGGCCTTGGGATTGAGCACGCGCAGGAAAATTTCCCGGTCTTCAGGATGGATGAGCGTCTCGGCAATGGCCCGCAGGGTGGCGGCCAGACCCATGCCGGGCGGCGGCGGGCAGAAGCGCACGTCGCCCATGTGGATCAGACGGTAGCTGTCGCCGCTGAAATCCACTTCAAAGATTTCGCCGAAGATGCTGCGCAGCACGCAGTTGTAGCGGGCCTGCTCCATCTCGTCCGTCGCCGGTCCCGGCGCGGCCGATGTCTGAACCCGCTGTTCCATTACGCATCCTTGACGCGGTCGGCGTTTGGAAGCTCATGACAGGAGACTTCCCTGTAATTTTTTAGCACTCCCGCCGCCAGTTGGCAATCCGGGCGCGTAGCGGCGTGGTTTACTTATCCGTGGTCTCGTTGCTTTCCCCGTCGGGGAGGCGGTCCTGAAGGCGCGGGTCCACCCAGAAGCACTTGCGGTGCACAAAGCTGAAGGTTTCAAATTCCCGCGCGTCCATGGGCCGCGAGTAATAAAAGCCCTGAGCCTGGTCGCAACCCATATTCCGCAGAAAAAGGGCCTGTTCCACGGTTTCCACGCCTTCCGCGATAATCCGCATGCCGAGCTGTTTGGCCAGGACGATGGTGTTGCGGGCCACGATCTGGCCGCGCTGATTGTCCGTGCTGTCGCTGACAAAGGCGCGGTCGAGCTTGACGGTATTGAAAGGCAGGGCGCGCAGGGTGTTCAGCGAGGAGTAGCCGGTGCCGAAGTCGTCCATGGAAAAGGCGAAACCGGCCTCCTGGAGGCTGCGCATGGTCCGCTGGAGGATTTTTTCATTTTCAAAAAAGGCGCTCTCCGTGAGCTCCAGTTCCAGCAGATGCCGGGGCAGGCGGTATTTGTCGGTCAGGGCCCGCAATTTGCCGCAGAAGCCGTTGTCGTTGAAGTGCATGCGCGAGACGTTGATGGACACGGGCAGGGGACGGTAGCCCTTGTCCAGCCAGGAACGCAGCAGCTTGCAGACCTCCTCCCAGATGTATTCGTCCAGCAGGATGATGAAGCCGTTGCGTTCGAAAAAAGGCACAAAACGGTTCGGCGGGATCAGCCCGCGTTCCGGATGCCGCCAGCGGGCCAGGGCTTCGGCCCCCACAATGCGCCCGCTGAATATTTCAACCTTGGGCTGGAGGTAGACCACAAACTGGCCTTCGGCCAGGGCCGTGTACATCTGGTCCTTGATGAAGAGTTCGTCCAGTACCCGGCTGCGCAACTCGTCGTCATAAAAGGCATAGTCGGCCATGCCGCTGCCCTTGACGGACTTGAGGGCCAGATAGGCCCGCTCGCAGATCTCGCGCACCGGGGTTGCCGGGTCGTCCACCCGGCAGACGCCGAAAAAGAGTTCGGGCCGGTAGGACTTGGTGTATTCCGCTGTGCCGCAGCGCAGCCATTCCATGAATTCCCAGACGCGCTCGTGGTCGCCCTCCAGGCAGGCCAGGAAGATATCGCCGGAGAGCCGGGCAAAAATCTCCCGGTCCGAAGAGAGATTCTCCTTGGTCAGGTAGGAGATGGCCCGCAAAAGGCGTCTGCCTTCTTCCTGGCCGAAGCGTTCGTCGATGGATTTGAAGCCCGCCACGTCATAGCGCACGATGTGGCGCGGCGCATCCGGATTTCTGCGCAACAGCCGTTCGGTCTTTCCCAGAAAGGTGGGCATGGTGCAGGCGCCGGTCAGGTCGTCGTATTCCGCCTGCTGGCGCAGGGCGCGCGCTGTGTGGATGGCCTTGTCCACATCCCGGATGCTGCCTACATAGCGCGCGCCGGTCGCGGTATTGTCGATCCGGGTGCAGGAAACGACGTACCAGGTGAATGCGCCCGTCCTGCGGCGCAGGCGCACGGTGACCGCGCTGGAGGGGTCGCTGCCGGCCAGGGCGCGCAGGAAGTTTTCGAATATGGCGCGATCTTCGGAAAAAAGGACGCTGTCCTCGCGCCAGAGGTCAAAGAGATGCCGGCCGTCGTAACTGCCGGCCAGCAGCCGGGGAATCGTGGCGTCCACATAGGTAAGCGTCTGGTCCTGCCATTCGAAGACCAGGCTGCGCGTCTGTTCCGTGATCGCCCTGTAGCGCAGATAGTCCAGGCTCTGGAGGTGCAGGAGGACGTTTTCGCGGGTGCTGGCGCCGAGGTGCTTGTAGCCGTCGATATCCTGAAAGCAGATCAGATATCGCTCCAGCCCGCTCTCGTCGAAAGGGAAAACCATGACGCGTACCCAGCGGTAGCTGCCGTCCAGGCACTTTTTGCGGTATTCGGCGCCCGTGCTTCTGCCCGTGGTCGCCAGGGCGCGGCGCAGTTCCTCCCGCCGGAACATCTGCCGGAAGTCGGCCTTGTCCTCGGGATGGATCAGGGTGTCGGCGGCCGCTTCCAGCATGGCGGCAAGGCCGCGCCCCTCAGGCGGCGCGCAGAATTTTGCGCCGCTCTGAAAGACGGAACGGTAGAACCCGGCGTTGAAATCCAGGTCGTAGATCTGGTCGTAGAAATTGCTCAACAGGCGGGCATAGCGCCTTTCCACGGCCGCCGCAGCCGGGTCATCCGGCGCATACGGCCTCATGGTCTCTCTCATAGGCCGTCCTTCAGCGCATATTCGGGAAACAGCGGCTGGCAGCAGGACAGGGGCCGCCGGAAGGATCGCCGTATCTTTTTGTCCCAATGACAAAAAAGACTAGCATGTCGGCCACCGGATTAACAAGATGTATGGTGGATTCATTTTAAAACATCCCTTCAAAACCTTTTGCCGGAGCAAGCCCCTTCTGTGCCGTTTTCCTTTTTCCCGATGGGGTGTGCCCGCTCCGCGCGCCGGGCGCGGACCGGATGACAAGCGGGTGCGAGCGCTGTATCATGCGGCGATGAGTATCCATACCCCAACGAAAGCCCTGCCGGTCTGGTCCCTGAGCCTGGGCTGTCCCAAAAACCGGGTGGACAGCGAACGTCTGCTGGGTTCCTTGGGCTTGCCCGTCAAAAGCGTGAGCCAGATGGGCCGGGCGCGCCTGGTCTTCATCAATACCTGCGGCTTCATCGCTCCGGCGGTGCGCGAGTCCGTGCGGGCCGTGCTGGACGCCGTGAACCGGCTGGCCCGGTGCAAGAACAAACCCCTGCTGGCCGTGGCCGGTTGCATGGTGGGGCGTTACGGCGCGGAGGAACTGGCCCGGGAGCTGCCCGAGGTGGACCTCTGGCTGCCCACCGGAGACCTGGCGGACTGGCCGGCCATGCTGGCACGGGCCCTGAATCTGCCGGAAGGGGCCGGGAGCGGAGGCCGCCTGCTTTCCACCGGGCCGTCCTATGCCTGGCTCAAGATCGGCGAGGGCTGCCGCCATAACTGCGCTTTCTGCACCATCCCGTCCATCCGGGGCGGCCTGCGCTCCGAACCCGTGCCCGGCTTGCTGGCCGAGGCTCGCGGCCTGCTGGAGCAGGGAGTGCGCGAACTGGTGCTGGTGGCGCAGGACGTCACGGCCTGGGGCGGGGATCTGGCCGGGAAGAAAAGCCTTTTGCATCTGTTGGAAGGATTGCTGGGCCTGGACGGCCTGGCCTGGCTGCGCCTGCTCTATCTCTACCCCAGCGGGGTCACGCCGGAACTGCTGCGTTTTATGAAGGAATCCGGCGGCCCGCTGTTGCCTTATCTGGATATTCCTCTCCAGCACGCCCACCCGGAGGTACTGTCCCGCATGGGGCGTCCCTTTGCCGGTGATCCCCGGCGCGTGCTGGACCGGGTGCGCGACGCGTTGCCGGAAGCCGCCGTACGCACCACCTTCATCGTGGGCTATCCCGGCGAAAGCGAAGCGCATTTCGACAGCCTCTGCCGTTTTGTGGAGGAAAGCCGTTTCCAGAATCTGGGCGTATTCGCCTATCAGGCCGAAGAGGGCACCAAAGCCGCTGAACTGCCGGATCAGGTGCCGGAAGAGAGCAAGGAGCGCCGCCGCGCCACGCTGATGGAGATCCAGGCGGGCATCAGCGAAAGCCTGCTGGCGGAGCGTGTGGGGCAACGCCTGCCCGTGCTGGTGGACGCGCCGCATCCGGAATGGCCCGGTCTGCACAGCGGCCGGGTCTGGTTCCAGGCCCCGGAAGTGGACGGCATGACCTATGTCAGCGGCCCCGGCGTGGCTCCCGGCGCGCTGGTGGAGTGCGACATCGTGGAGAATACGGAGTACGATCTGACGGCGCTGGCCTGAGCGCGGGGCGATACTCACCGACGCGGCGGGAGAGATTATGGGCGGAGGCATTTTCGGCACGCTGCACCCTTTTCTGGAAGGCGGCGCGGTGTATGGCCGCAAGGTGGCCAATACAGGCTTTATGGAAGCCCTGCTGCGGCTTGATCCCTTTGACGAATATCATTTTTTTGTGACCGCTCCGGATGCGTTACGTACGGCCTTTGCCGCGCGCAACGATCTGCCCGGCGCGGCGCGCGGTGCCGTGAAAATCTTCAGCCGCCAGGATCTGGCGGACGCGTTGCGGGCCACGCCCTACCACTGTTTTCACCTTTCCGATCCTGTTTCCGGACAGCCGGAACTCGCCGCCCTGCGCAACGCCCTGGCTCCCCGAATCTTTCCCATTACCAGCGTCAATCACAGCATCAGCTACCTTGACTATGCCCAGCGCTTTCTGACCCATATCTGGCCCGGCGTCACAGCGCGCGACGCCATCGGAGCCACATCGCGCGCCGCGTCCAGGGTCTTGGCGGGCTATTTCGCACAGTTGCGGGAAGGCTATGCCCTGAATCCGGCCTGGCTCCAGCCCCGGCTTGAGATCATTCCCCTGGGCGTGGACCCGGAAGCCTTTCCGGAGCCGACGCCGGAGGCGCGCCGCGCGGCCCGTGCGCGTTTCGGCCTGACCGACGGGGAGGCCGTCTGCCTGCTGCACGGGAGAATAAGCCTGGACGACAAGCTGGACGCCATGCCGCTGCTTTATGCTCTGCGCCGGGCCATGGAGGCCGACCCCGCGGCCCGGCCGCGTCTGCTCATGTCCGGCGGAGCCCGCCCCGGCGACCATTACCCGGAAGCCCTGGAAGCCGCCGCGCGGGCTCTGAAGGTGCCGTTCAGCCTGTTGCCCGATCCCGGGCCCGAGGCCGTGCGCGCGCTGTTCGCCGCCGCTGACATCTTTGTGTCGCCGTCGGACAATATCCAGGAAAGTTTCGGTCTGACCCTGCTGGAGGCGGGCGCGGCGGGCCTGCCCGCTGTGGTTTCGGACTGGGACGGCTATCGGGACTTGGTGGAGCATAATGCCACCGGTTTTCTGACGCCCTGCCTGGCTCCGGCGGACACGCCTCTTCTGGACCGCCTGGCCCACACCCTGCCCGACAACATCCACCAGTTGTTCCGGGCCCAGCAGACGGCGGTGGATGTTCCGGCCCTGGCCGAAGCCCTGCGCCGCCTGATCTCTGACGCGCCTCTGCGGGCCCGCATGGGAATTGCGGCCCGGCGGCGCGTGCTGGAAAACTTCACCTGGGAGGGCGTGATCCGGCGCTGGCTGGATTTCTGGGACGCGCTCTGGCGGGAGCCTCTGGATGCGAAGGAGGAAAAACGCATCCGCGCGGCCCGGCATCCGGCTTTTTTACGTCTCGGAGAATTGTTTTCCGGCCATTCTTCCGCAGGGCTTTCCGCGGATGCGGATCTGCCCGGCGACCCGCTCTGGCTGCATATCACGGCCCGGGGCGAGCGCGTGCGGGCCGGGCGCGAATTCTGCGTCATCTGGCCCGGCCTGGAACTGTGCATGGACGGTGTGGAATTCCGCCGGTTGCTGGTACAGGCCCGGCACCCCGTGCGGGCGGATGAACTGATCCGCCGGGCTTGTCCGCCGGGCCGCGACCCTGAAGGGGCGCGTTTTGCCCTGCTCTGGGCCCTGAAAAACGATCTGCTGGAACGGGTGGAAGAACCCCGCTGACACCGTCTTTTCCGGATTGCGCCAGTTGGGGCCGGACGAAAATATCCCCGGAGGGCGCAGCCCCCCGGGGATATGTGGTCTGCGCGTGCGGTGCACGCCCTCAACCAGGCTAGCCGATGAGCTGCATGGCCATCTGCGGCATGCTGTTGGCCTGCGAAAGCATGGCCACAGCCGACTGGGTGAGGATCTGGTTGCGGACGAATGACGTCATTTCCGTGGCCACGTCCACGTCGGAAATGCGCGATTCAGCCGCCTGCAGGTTTTCGGACTGAGTGGTAAGGTTGGAAATGGTGTTTTCCAGACGGTTCTGCAAGGCGCCCAGATGCGCCCGGATCTTGTCCTTGGAGACCACGGCGTTGGTCAGGCCCAGCAGAGCCTTCTGGGCCTGTTCCTGCGTGGAAACAGTACGGGCGTCGGCTGTGGCGCTGCTGGCGGTCGCCTGATTGCCCACACCCAGGGCCGAGGCGGTGCTCGCGCCGATCTGAATGTAGTAATAGTCTTCCGCCGAGTCGTTGGCCGTGCCGAAGTGCACCTTCAGCTTGCCGGTGGCGCTGAGAGCCGCGCCGCTGTGCGTGCTGCCGGACAGATTGCCGTTCAGCAGATGGATGCCGTTGAAGTCCGTGGAGTTGGCGATTCGGGTAATTTCCGAAGCCATGGCCTGATATTCGGACTCAATCATCAAACGCTGGGTGGAATCGTAGGTGCCGGTAGCCGCCTGTTCGGCCAGTTCCTTCATGCGGGTCAGCTTTTCGTCGATGACGCCCAAGGCGCCGTCGGCGGTCTGGATGAGGGAAATGGCGTCGTTGGCGTTGCGCACGCCCTGTTGCAGAGCCGTGATGTCGGTACGCATCAGTTCGCGGATGGCCAGGCCGGCGGCGTCGTCAGCCGCTGAATTGACGCGCAGGCCCGTGGACAAGCGCTTGGTCGAGGTCTGCAAGTCGCTGTAGTGGCCGGTCAGGGTGTTAGCGACGTTGGTGGCCATTTGGTTGTGATTGATATACATGACATTCCTCCATGAATGTGCTGTCTGCCCGGCGGTGCACTATGCACGCCCGCTTCCTTGCGGACTGCCGCCGCACAATGCCTGCGCATGCAGGGTTTATGATGTTGTCCCCAGTACGCCTGCCTGTCCTTTCGGCGCAACAGCCGAAAGCATTAGGGGCGCTGCCTCAACCTACAAGGGAAAACCCTTGTCTTCCCTGACTCGTGGCGTCAGGGGAGGCAAAAAATGCCTGAAAAACCTGCATCCAGCATCCAGCATGATCCGTGCCAAAAAGAGCGTCGGAAGCATGGCGCGCAAAGGGGCTGCGCTGCGTTGAGGACCGCAAGCGGAAACCTCATCATCCCCGCCTATGGCCGCTTGGGGGAAGGGCGAACACACCGTCCGGTTTGAAACTTTTCCACAACCTCTTGACGCAATAAACAGGATGATTACCCATAAGATAGGACGATTTTCACAGGAGTTCAGTTATGAACGGCATGTGTTGTTTCCCCGCCGTCGGCTTGCTCCTTGTGAGGTCGCGCCCCGTCGGGACGATCCGGCCGTGACACCCGTGTGCGCGGATGCGGAGGCCGTCACGGCCACGAACAAGAATGGCGTACTGACCACCATACCGCGCAATACGCCTGCCCAGTCCCCGGCAAAGCCCATTGGGCCAACCAGGGAATAAGTCCTCCTCCACACGGGCCAGCGCTCCGGCTCGTGAGCCCCCGCCGTTCTGGCGGGGGCTTTTTGTATCAAGGGATAGTTTATTATGTCGAAGCCTCGGGATGCAAAAAACCCCGGTCCGTGAAACGGACCGGGGTTTCCCTCACATTGTTACGGTCGGGCGGCACTCCCCTGCCGCACGCCCGGTTACGGGTCGTCTCCCTCCACCACGAAGTTTTTCCTAGCCGATGAGCTGCATGGCCATCTGCTGCATGCTGTTGGCTTGCGACAGCATGGCCACCGACGACTGGGTAAGAATCTGGTTGCGGACGAACGACGTCATTTCCGTGGCCACGTCCACGTCGGAAATGCGCGATTCAGCCGACTGCAGATTCTCGGCTTGGGTGGTAAGGTTGGAAATGGTGTTTTCCAGGCGGTTCTGCAACGCGCCCAGATGCGCCCGGATCTTGTCCTTGGAGACCACGGCGTTGGTCAGGCCCAGCAGAGCCTTCTGGGCCTGTTCCTGCGTGGAAACAGTACGGGCGTCGGCTGTGGCGCTGCTGGCGGTCGCCTGATTGCCCACACCCAGGGCCGAGGCGGTGCTCGCGCCGATCTGAATGTAGTAATAGTCTTCCGCCGAGTCGTTGGCCGTGCCGAAGTGCACCTTCAGCTTGCCGGTGGCGCTGAGAGCCGCGCCGCTGTGCGTGCTGCCGGACAGATTGCCGTTCAGCAGATGGATGCCGTTGAAGTCCGTGGAGTTGGCGATTCGGGTAATTTCCGAAGCCATGGCCTGATATTCGGACTCAATCATCAAACGCTGGGTGGAATCGTAGGTGCCGGTAGCCGCCTGTTCGGCCAGTTCCTTCATGCGGGTCAGCTTTTCGTCGATGACGCCCAAGGCGCCGTCGGCGGTCTGGATGAGGGAAATGGCGTCGTTGGCGTTGCGCACGCCCTGTTGCAGAGCCGTGATGTCGGTACGCATCAGTTCGCGGATGGCCAGGCCGGCGGCGTCGTCAGCCGCTGAATTGACGCGCAGGCCCGTGGACAGGCGCTTGGTTGAGGTTTGCAGATTTCCGTAATGGGATGTGAGGGTGTTGGCCACGTTGGAGGCCATCTGGTTATGATTGATATACATACATTCCTCCATGAATGCTGTATGCCACGGGCGGCGCCCAATGCCGACGCGTCCATGCGTCCTTCCGCCTCTATAGTCCTATCGGCGTTCTTCCGGATATGGATTAGAGCTGGTGGGAAAATTTTTCCTACCAGCATCCTGCTGTATTTTTTATGTTTTTGATGGAAGAGTGAAAAAGGTTTGATTTTTTCGGCGCGCGGGCGGCAAATTTTTCCTCCCCGCGCATGCCGCGCGGTCAAGCGACACGACGTCAAAGACCCCGCCTGTCCATGACATAATCCATGGCAGGCGGGGTCTTTGACGTCAAAAACACTGTGAAACTCAGCAGTCCTTGCCCACCATGCGCAGCAGGCGCAGCAACTGGTTGGTGAAGCCCGCCTCATTGTCGTACCAGACCAGCAGCTTGAGCATGGTCTGGTCCAGCACCTGGGTGGACAGGGCGTCCACCACGCCGCCGTAGGTGCTGCCCCTGTAGTCGATGGAAACCAGGGGCTCCTCGGAAAAGCCCATATTGTCCTTGAGCGCGCCCTGGCTGGCGGCTTTGAGCGCCGCGTTGACGGCGTCGGCGTCACAGGGTTTTTCCACCTCACAGGTCAGGTCCACCAGCGAGCAGTCAAAGGTGGGCACGCGCACGGACATGCCGTTGATCCGGCCTTCCAGTTCAGGCATGACCACGCCCACGGCCTTGGCCGCGCCCGTGCTGGACGGCACCATGGAGACGGCCGCGGCCCGGCCGCGCCGCCAGTCCTTGTGCGAGCCGTCCAGAATACGCTGGCTCATGGTGTAGGAATGGATGGTGGTCATCAGGCCGTGGCGGAAGCCGAAGTTCTCATGCACGACCTTGACCGCCGGGGCCAGGCAGTTGGTGGTGCAGGACGCGGCGGAGATGATGGCCTGCTTGGCCGGATCATAGATATCCTGGTTCACGCCCATGACGATCATGGCGTCCACGCCCTTGCCCGGCGCGGAAATGACCACCTTTTCGGCCCCGCAGTCCAGATGCCGGGCCAGACCCTCGCGGTCCTTGATGGTGCCCGTGGTTTCCACGGCAAGGGTCACGCCCAGGCGTTTCCACTCCCATTCCCCGGCCTTGCGGCGGGTCACTGCGACATGGCGTCCGTTGACGATGATACCGTCGTCATCATGATCCACTTCACCGGCAAACGTGCCGTAGGTGGAGTCGTATTTGAACAGGTAGGCCAGGGCGGCGTTGTCCGCGCGGGCGTTGATGGCCGCGATCTGAAGATCCTGATCGTCGGCCAGCAGGCGCAGCAGATAACGGCCGATGCGGCCGAAGCCGTTCATTCCCAATTTTACGGGCATGGTTGCGCTCCTTGTGTGCGAATATGTTTAGAGTATTTCAAATCTGAAATGCTCTAAGGAAGCGCTGATTAATGAAGATTTTTGTTCTCTGCCAAGGAAGGCGAACTGCGGGCGAAGGGAGTATATTCAGACATATTCGACCGTCGCACGGAGTGAGCCTGACACAGGCAGAGGGCAAAAAGACCATTAATCAGTGCTTCCCTAAATTTTCCCCGAAGAACCCATCACATTGCGGATCTTGTGCGCCACCATGTTCTTGACGGCCTCGCGGGCCGGGGCAAGGTAGGAGCGCGGGTCGAACTGTTCCGGATGTTCGGCCAGGAACTGGCGGATGGAGGCGGTGAGCGCCAGGCGGATGTCCGTGTCCACATTGATCTTGCACACGCCCATGCTCGCGGCCTTGCGCAACATGTCTTCGGGCACGCCCCTGGCCCCGCCCACCTGGCCGCCGTACTTGTTGCACAGTTCCACAAACTCCTGGGGCACGCTGGAGGCCCCGTGCAGAACCAGAGGGTAGCCGGGCAGCTTGGCGCTGATGGCTTCCAGGCGCGGGAAGTCCAGTTTGGCCTCGCCCTTGAATTTGTAGGCCCCGTGGCTGGTGCCGATGGCCACGGCCAAGGAGTCGCAGCCCGTGCGTTGCACGAAATCCACCGCCTGGTCCGGATCGGTGTAAACATGCTCGGCGGAACTGACGTGTTCCTCGACGCCGGCCAGCTTGCCCAGCTCGGCTTCCACCCAGACCCCCTTGGGGTGGGCATAGTCCACCACCTGTCTGGTCAGGGCGATATTTTCCTCATAGGGCAGGTGCGAACCGTCGATCATCACCGAAGTGAAGCCGCCGTCAATGCAGTCCTTGCACATCTCGAAGCTGGGGCCGTGGTCCAGATGCACCACCACGGGTACGGCGGGGTCTTCGATCAGGGCGGCCTCCACCAGTTTCATGATGTAGGTCTGACCGGCGTATTTGCGGGCTCCGGCGGAAACCTGGAGGATCACCGGGGATTTTTCCTCGGCGGCGGCCCGCATGATGCCCTGGACGATTTCCATATTGTTGACGTTGAACGCGCCTACGGCGTAGCGCCCGGCGTAGGCGGCGGTGAACATTTCTCTGGGACCCATAAGAGGCATGGCTTCCTCCTGTTCTGCTTGCGGTATGGGCCGGGGAAAACATGGTCCCCAGCCGGATAATTGAGGTCTGACATATATCCCATATGCCGGAAAAGCGCAAAGGGAGAGAAGCTTTCCGGCAGGGCGACGGCCGCCGGCCCGGCCGGAAGGGACGCGGGCCGGATCAGTGCCGTCCGGAGAAAGTGATTAACCACCTATAATTAAAATAATACTTTTAAAATAAAAAGATTTTTTGCAATACTATAAAAATAAATATATTTATCCTGAACAAAATTTAATTTTTATAGTAAACCTATAAAATGGAGGCTGTATGTATCAGGATTTGTGGACAAAAAAATCCGTGCCCGAATGCTTTTCCGTCGCGGTGGACCGTGATGCCGGGGGCAAAATCCTCCGCCGGGAGGAGCATTGGCCCGAGGGCGTGCGCTGCTTCCGCTACGCCTATGATGCGTCCGGTCATCTGCTCCGCATGCATTGCGACGGCCGGGAGCAGGAGGCCTATGCCTATAATGGGGCCGGGCAGCGGGTGGAGGACGTGGCGAGGGGCATCCGCTATACGTATGACGCCGACGGGCGTCTTACGCATGCGGGCGCGCTGCGCATGGCCTATGACAAGGGCGGGCGGCTGGTCAGCCGGGCGCGTCAGGGCGCTGCCGCCGCGCGGGCTTCAGTCCCCCCGCTCTTGCGGGAAGCCCGGTCCGGCCGTCGCGAGGAGCGTAGCGGGGAAAGCGGGCTCATGGAATTCAGGTATGACGGCAATCGCCTCGCTGAAGTACGCTTGCCGGACGGCGCGCTTCGCTCCTATAGTTATGAAGGAAACGCTCGTATGCCTTCGCGGGTTCTGGATGACGGCGAGCTGTGCCTGGCCTGGGAATGGAAGGGGCGGCAGACGCCGGTGCGTTGCGTGGACGCCCGAAGCGGGCTCGGCTATGACTGGGGCTACGAAGGGGGCGCGGAACCCCTGCCCACGCATGTGGGCATTCAGGGCGAGGCCGTGCGGCGTCTGGGTATCGCGGGCGGTTCCTGGGGCACGGATAAGGACTATTTTTTACTGGGGCTGGACCAGGTGGGCTCGTTCCGCGCCCTGATCAACGGCGCGGGCGGCATCGTCAAGCGCGTGGACTATGACAGCTTCGGCAATGTGCTCTTCGACAGCCTGCCGGAATTGTACATTCCGCTGGGTTTCGGCGGCGGCATCGTGGACAGGGCTACGGGCCTGGTCCAGTTCGGTTGCCGGCACTATGATCCGGAGGTGGGGCGCTTCATCAGTCCTGACCCGGCCAAAGACCGGCGCGGCGACGGCGACCTCTACGACTATTGCGTGGACGATCCCGTGGGCAGGGTGGATCGGGACGGCCGTTTTTTCTTCCTGCCCCTGTTGGCGGGCATCGGCGGCCACCGGCCTTGCCGCCGGGAACCTCGCCGCGTCCGCGCCGGAAGCCGCGCTTTCGGCCTGGCTGCGGCCGGGGCTGGGCATGGCGGCGCTGGATACGGGGCTGGCCTTTTATGAGCCTAAATTGCCGCCGCCGAGTATGTTGCCGGGGTCGGTCGTTTATGGGTGGAACAATAGGGAAGAAATGAAAGAGAACGCTATGGCCGCGCTGGATGCCCTCAAGATTCCGACATTGAAACTCGGCGCGCATGGGGATGCTGGGGTAAAGTGCACACCGGATACGCAGCCGCGTGACGCCAACGGGCGTTTTGCCCATTGTAGTCATGCCAGATAGTGGATGAACTGAAGAGGGGTGTGCATACACCCCTCAAAAAAGGATTTACATGTTCAATAATCCTGATTTTAAAGATCAGTATGTCGTATTGGTGTTTTCGTTTATATTTATAAAAGCAGGTTTTTATAATTTTGTTAGTATTTTTGATGTGTATAGCGTTATTGCTATAATATTTTTTGGTATTCCTGGTATATATTTTCTATTTTTAGGATCCCATACTATAGTAAAAAGAATTAAAATTCGAATAAATAAAAAAGTAAATAGTTTATATGTCATTATATTTCAAAACATATTATCATTTTTAATAGTCGTTGCTATTGTTACGATTGGTTTCGAAATATATCATAAGTATAGTGTTTTTATGAATAAATTGTTTTTTCCTGGAATAAAATATGATTAATCATAAATTCATATAAATCAATATGAGGACTTGCCATGTTCAATAATCCTGATTTCAAAGGGCAGTATATAGTAATAGTAATTTCAATTTTATTGATAGAAATTGGATTGTGTGGTCTATATGATTTGAATAAGGGATTTAATATTGCTGCGGCTGTTATGTTTATTTTGTTTTTTATTCCAGGGGTATATTTTATTTGTAAATCAGTATATACAATAATTAGCAGAATGAAATTACGTATAAAAAACGATGAATCACCGACATACATCATTATACTGCAGTCTATTTTGTCATCTTTTATATTTATTCTTCTGATTACAGTTTGCTCAGAAGTATATCATAGTTATAGTGTATTTATGAATAAATTGTTTTTTCCTGGAATGAAATATGATTAATCATAAATTCATATAAATCAATATAAGGGCTTGCCATGTTCAATAATCTTGATTTCAAAAACCAATATATGGTGATGATTTTTTCCGCTATTTTTATAAAAAAGGTAGTTATGGATGGTATGAGGAGCTCACTCTGGATAGTGCCGCTTGCATGATCTTTTTTTGTGGGTCAGGAGTATTTTTTATGTGCCGTGCCATAGTTACAATAACAAAAAGAATATATTCATACATAAAGAATGGTAGAATTCCCATGTATATTGTTCTGTTACAGAATTTATTTTCTATGTTTTTTGTTTGTCATGGTTATTGTTGTTGGAGAACTTGTAGTGCTGAAAATGAAAAAATTTGGTCAAAAGTATATATATTAGAATATATTTAACTATATTTTGAGATATAAATATCTTTATAATATTTGTAGTAATGTAATTTTTGTTACTCTGGAAAAAATAATAGAAATTATTAAGAGATGCTATGGCTACAAAAAATAAATCGCCATTTGATGATAAACACTATAGTTTGTTAATTTCAATTGCAGTTTTTTTCTTGGTGCTCTTTATGCCATACAAGCGCACAATGGATGTGAGATCTATTTTTCTCGCGGTTTTGGAAGCTCTGAATCGCGATCTATCTTACCGTGGTGGGCGGGATATCCATTAATGGCATACGGCCTTGGGGTATTTTGTTATACCGTTTTTACCGTGGTAAAAGAGGCAAAAATTTTTTTTCACAAAAATGTAAAAAGTAATCATGCAATATTATTCTGCTGTTATATTTTGCTATATATCTGTCTGGTTTTATCAGGAATATTTTTATGTATCCAATAGTCAATATTAAATAAAATTTCTTTGCCGTTCAGCGACAAGCTCGGATGAAAACAGTGTCAAGCTGTACGATCATTGCGTGGACGATCCCGCAGGCCTGCTCGGTTCCTGGTTCGCCGCCAGGTCGGCGGACAACATGAAGGAAGAGCGGACGGGCAAAGCCTCCACCGCCGCGCGGGACGGCGTCGTTAAGGTGGCCCCGCTGGTGGGCATGACGGCGGCCACCGGCCTTGCCGCCGAGAACCTCGCCGCGTCCGCGCCGGAAGCCGCGCTTTCGGCCTGGGTGCGGCCGGGAGTCGTCGCTGGCGTTACGGATGCGGTGACAAGTTTTGTCCCAACGGGAACCCCTCCGGCAAACACTGTCGGAGGAGTTTTGGGGGCAGCAGTTCGAGAAGGCTATGATACTATGACCAGCGGCTCATTTTGGGGGCTAACAAAACAAAAATGCACTCCAGACACACAACCACGGGATATGTATGGACGTTTTTCTCATTGTGGGCATAATCTAAAATAATATATTTATACGGGAATGGTATTACCATTCCCGTATAAATATATTATTACAATACACAATGATAATTAGAAAAGGTTATAAAATGTTTAAGGATCAGCATGGATTTATAATTTTGGCGTTATCTTGTATAATTTGCAGTTTAATAATGATTAAAAGTGTGTTGAATGGGAATATATTATACTTCTCTCAAGGGAATTTGTTGGGAGGAGCAACTGTAAGAGGAGTTATTCCAGGATGGTCTAGCTATATTATGTTGTTTTTTGGTATTTTATTACTGAGTTCATCAGCTGGTATCGTTATTAAGAGGTATAAAGATATCATAGCTAAAAATAATACTTTGAAAAAAAGTATTTTATTGGAAATATTGAAAGTGGTGATTTTATATGTTGTATCTATTTCAACATTATTATTAGTAATGATATATTATCTTTATAGTATATAATTATATTGATAAATATAGTGGTAGATATTATAATCTAACTACTATTATTTCATGTTAAGCTCTCTTTGATGGCTTTCCGGAACGTTTCGGAGGGCAATATGAAGGAAGAGCGGACGGGCAAAGCCCCTACGGCCGCGTGGGACGGCGTGATGCAGCCGCTTCCGGCCCCGCCGCCGAGCGCGAGCCGGGCGCATTCCGAAGGAAGCGCCCGGGCGCGACAGCCTTATGCGCGGTGGAGATGACGAATACAGGTCGGTCCGGCCGCTTCAGCCCAGCTCCATGCCTTCCAGTTCTTTCAGGCCCGCGTGATCCGTGAATTCAAAACAAAGCGGCGTCACAGTGATATAGCCCCGGTTGAGCAGGTCCTTGTCCGACCCGGCGTTGATGGTATGAGCCGGGATTTCGCCTTCCAGCCACCAGTAGGGCGCGCCGCGCGGATCAAAACGCTCCAGATAGACGTTTTTCCAGACCGCGCTGGTCTGCGGGCAGGCGCGCAGGCCCTTGGCTTCATCCAGGGTTCCCGCCGGGTAATTGAGGTTGATCACCCGGCGAGGGGCCAGGCGGGACCAGTCGATGCGTCCGGCCAGAGCCACAGCGTGACGGGCCTGGGGCAGCAGATCCCCGTTGCCCAGATGGTCGTCATGGGAGACGGCCAGGCTGGGCAGATCCTCATGGGCCGCTTCCGTGGCCGCGCCCACGGTGCCGGAATAAAGGATGTCCGGCCCCACATTGGGCCCGGCGTTGATGCCGGAAATCACCATGTCCGGCTTGCGCGGCAGCAGGCGGCCCAGGGCCAGCTTGACGCAGTCCGTGGGCGTGCCGTATATGCCCGTGCCCCTGAAGCCGGGCTCCTCGAATTCCATGGCCCGCAGGGGGTCGAAGACCGTGAGGGAATGCCCCACCCCGGATTGCTGGCGCATGGGGGCCACCACATGCACGCTGTGCCCGGCTTCCAGCAGGGCCGCGTACATGGCCCTGAGGCCCGGAGCCCGGATGCCGTCGTCGTTGGTCAGCAGAACGTCCATTTGACAATACCTCGGAAAGAAGGGAATCTGCAAAGACAGGGATTCCCGCGCCGCCGTGGCCCGCGCGGGAGAAAAGAGTCATTCAAAGCACGGGCGCGGCGGGCCGGAGCCCGGCCCCGGTCGCGCGCCGTAACGCGGACAATATATGGAAAAAGGTTCTTACGTCAAAGACATCGGTCCGGCCTCCGAGGCGCGCGGCCTGTTCGTGGTCAGTCAGGCGGCCCAGGGGCAGTCGCGCAACGGGCCCTACTGGCGGCTGACCCTGGCCGACGCCAGCGGCAGCCTGGAGGCCAAGATCTGGCATCCGCTCAGCGCGGAGTTCAGCGACATTCCCGTGGGTTCCGTGGTCTGGGCCGAAGGCCGCGCCGGTCTCTACCGGGACCAGGTCCAGCTCACGGTGGAACAGTTGCGCCCGCTCTCCGAAGAGGAGGGCGCGGCTGTGGACCAGGCCGCGTTGCTGCCCGCCAGCCCATTTTCCCTGGACGAAATGCTGGACGAACTGCTGGCCCTCTGCAAAGAGGAATTCAGCCACGCGCCCTGGCGCAAGCTGGTGCTTGGCGTGTTCAACAATCAGGAATTGCGCGCGTCCTTCCGGGTTTGCCCGGCGGCCAAGGGCGTGCACCACGCCTATGTGGGCGGCCTGCTGGAACATACCTTGAGCGTGTTCAGGCTCTGTCGGCGCATTGCCGACCAGTATCCCGAACTGGACCGCCAGGCCCTGCTGGCCGGGGCCCTGTTCCACGATTTCGGCAAGATCCGCGAATTTTCCGGCGGCCTGGCCAACGACTACACGGATGAAGGCCGCCTGCTGGGCCATCTCATGCTGGGCGTGGAAATGCTGGCCCCGTACCTGGCTAAATCCGGTCTGGACGAGGGGCTGCAACGCCATCTCAAGCATCTCATTCTGAGTCATCACGGCGAGTTGCAGTTCGGCGCGGTGCGCCAGCCGCACACCGCTGAGGCTCTGGCCCTGCACTATGCCGACAACCTGGACGCCAAAATGGCCCAGTGCCGGGGCCTGTTTGACCAGTTGGGCGGGGAAGGCCAGGACTGGACGCCCTGGCAGGCCACTCTGGGGCGGCCCCTGTACCGGGCCCCGCGCACCCCGGAAGCCTCGAAACCGGAGACTGCGGCTTCCGCCTCGTCCGCGGCAAAGGGCCGCAAAAAAGCGGTGAGGGAAGAATGTTTATCTCTTTTGAAGGTATAGAAGGCTCGGGCAAGTCCACGGCCCAGCGCCTGCTGGCCGAACATCTGCAAGGGCTCGGATACGACCCCCTGCTCACCCGCGAGCCGGGCGGCTGCGCTCTGGGCCGCAGCCTGCGTCCCATTCTGCTGGACGCCCGCACGCGCGGCCTGTCCAGCCGGGCCGAGCTCTATCTCTTCCTGGCGGATCGCGCCCAGCATGTGGCCGAGGTCATCCGCCCGGCCCTGGAAGCCGGGCAGACCGTGCTCTGCGACCGCTACGCGGATTCCACCCTGGCTTACCAGGGCTATGGCCGCGGCCTGGACCCGGAACATCTGCGCCGCATCAACGACATGGCGACCGGCGGCCTCATGCCGGACCTGACCCTGCTGCTGGACCTGCCTGTGCATTGCGGCCTGGAGCGGGCCGGTCTGCGCAACCGGGAAGAGGGCACCGTGCTCTCCGAAGGCCGTTTCGACGCCGAAAGCCTGGAGTTTCATGAGCGCGTGCGCCAGGGGTACCGGAGCCTGGCCGCCGAGGAACCCGAGCGCTTTGCCATCATTGACGCGGCCCAGCCGCCCGAGGATGTGGTGCTGCAATGCATTTCGGCGGTGGAGGCCTCGTTGCGGCAGCGGGGCCGAGGACTGGACTGAATTTCTGTTCACGCGGAACCGGAAGCATAAGGAGCCCGGCATGAGCGAAGTGTACACCCTCCTCGCGGAAGGAAGCCGCCTGCGTTTTGAGCCGCGCCAGGACGACGTCCTGAACGATATTCTGGCTCTGGGCAAGCAGTCCGGCGACTATGAGATCGTCAGCCGTCTGGGCGATCCCGGCCTGTTGCACTGCGCGGTCTTCCGTCGCAGCGAGGGCAGCGGCGGCTGTTTCGCCTTGTACGACGGCAACGGCCCATTGTTCGCCGCCGTGGCGGAAAGCAATCTGGCCTTCGGCCTGGGCCAGGGCTTTTTCGGCAGAATGGTTTCCGATGCCCGTTACGGGGCCGATATTTTCGAAAATATGGACGAGTCCGATGACTGAGCCCCTTGTGGCCGCCCGCCGTCTGGGGGTGGTCTTTTTTCCGGCTTTCGACTGGGCCATTTCCGCCACCCATCCGGAACGCGAGGAGCGCCTGCTCTACACCCGCGACCAGTTGCAGGAAGAGGGCCTTTTCGACATTCCGGGCATCACCGAATACCGGCCTTCTTTTGCCTCCCACGCCCAACTGGCGCGCGCCCACTTCTGCCTGCCCTCGGTGGGCGCGGTGAGCACGGATTCCCATCTGGCGTCCGCCGGGGGCGCCATCGCCGCCGCGCGCCTGGTGCTGGAAAAAAAAGAGGACAAGGCCTTCGCCCTGGTGCGCCCGCCCGGACACCACGCCATGCGCGTGGTCCACGGCAATCGCGGCTTCTGCAACATCAACAACGAAGCCGTGATGGTGGAGTACATCCGCGATCATTATCCCCATCCCGACGGTCGGCCCCTGCGCATCGCCATCGTGGACACGGACGTGCACCACGGCGACGGCACCCAGGATGTGTTCTGGAATGATCCGCACACCCTGTTCATCTCCCTGCACCAGGACGGCCGCACGCTCTATCCCGGCACCGGTTTTCCGCAGGAATGCGGCGGCCCGGCGGCCCTGGGCAGGACCATCAATATCCCCCTGCCGCCGGAAACCTCGGACGAGGGCTACCTTTACGCCGTCGAGCATGCCGTGTTGCCCATTCTGGCCGAATTCAAGCCGGATCTGGTCATCAATTCCGCCGGACAGGACAATCACTTCACCGACCCGCTGGCAAATATGCGCCTGTCGGCCCAGGGTTACGCGGCCCTGAACAAGGCCCTGAATCCGGACATCGCCGTGCTGGAAGGCGGTTACGCCATCCGGGGCGCGCTGCCCTACGTCAATATGGGCATCTGTCTGGCTCTGGCCGGACTTTCGGCGGAAGACATCCGCGAGCCGGGCTGGACCCCGTCCTCCACCCGCCAGCGGCCCGAAGTGGGCCAGTATATCGCCAAGCTCTGCGACCAGATTGTGGAACTCTACCGGCGGCCTCCGGCACAACCCGCCGAAGGCCGGGAGGAAGACGGCTGGTGGGTGCGGAGCAAGCATATTTTTTACGACACGGACATGCTGCGCGAAAGCCAGCGCGAGGCCTGGCGGCTCTGCGCGGACTGTTCCGGCCTGGGCCGCATTGAAACCAGCTCGGAACGGGTGGACCGTTCCCTTTGCCTGCTGATTCCGCGCCATGCCTGCCCGCGTTGCCGTGGCGAGGGCGCGGCCCTGGCGGAGCAGGCCCGCAAAAGCGGCCGTTACGCGCACGTGCTGACGCTGGACGGGGACAAGAGCGACGTTGCGGCTTGACGATGCGGTCTGTTCCGGACCATAGAGAATTTAACGCTTGGAACACTGGTTTACGGCGAGCAAAGCCCGCCAGCACTTCGTGGCAAGGATTTGCAGAGAAGTTTTTACAGAGCAATGCAGTCATTTCAAACGTGAATCGCTCCGGAAGCAGGCTTCCGGAACAGGGGAATCTCGGGTCTCCGACGGCGTTATCATTTGGAGAAAGAAGGAGCAGATATGGCGAAGATCCTGATCATCGGCGCGGGCGGCGTGGGCAGCGTGGTGGCTCACAAGTGCGCCCAGGCGGCCAAGGAAACCGGCGTTTTCGAGTGGATCACCCTGGCCAGCCGCACGCTGTCCCGTTGCACGGACGTGGCGCGCAGCGTCAAGGCCCGCACAGGCGTGGACATCGACACCGCCCAGGTGGACGCGGACAACGTGCCGGAACTCTGCCGGCTGATCCGGCAGGTCAAGCCGGATCTGGTCTGCAATCTCGCCCTGCCGTATCAGGATCTGCACATTATGGACGCCTGCCTGGAATGCGGCGTGCACTATCTGGATACGGCCAATTACGAGCCCCTGGACACGGCCAAGTTTGAATACAAGTGGCAGTGGGCCTATGCCGACCGCTTTCGCGAAGCCGGGCTCACGGCCCTGCTGGGTTCGGGCTTTGACCCGGGCGTGACCAACGTTTTCGCGGCCTGGGCCCTGAAGCACGAGCTGGACGAAGTGCGCGTGCTGGATATTATCGACTGCAACGCCGGGGATCACGGCCAGCCCTTTGCCACCAATTTCAATCCGGAGATCAACATCCGCGAAGTCACGGCGCCGGGCCGCTACTGGGAGCGCGGCGAGTGGGTGGAAACCGACCCCCTGGCCTGGTCCATGAACTACGATTTTCCGGACGGCATCGGCACAAAGAAATGTTACCTCATGTATCATGAGGAGCTGGAATCCCTGGTGCGGAATCTCAAGGGCATCCGCCGGGCGCGTTTCTGGATGACCTTCTCGGACAACTATCTCAACCATCTCAAGGTGCTCGGCAATGTGGGCATGACCCGCATCGACCCGGTGCTCTTCCAGGGGCGGGAGATCGTGCCCATCCAGTTCCTTTCGGCCCTGCTGCCCGACCCGTCCTCCCTGGGCCCGCTGACCAAGGGCAAGACCTGCATCGGCGACCTCATGCGCGGCGTCAAGGACGGCAAGGAAAAGACCGTCTACGTCTACAATATCTGCGACCACGAAGCCTGCTATGCCGAGGTGGGTTCCCAGGCCATTTCCTATACCACGGGCGTGCCCGCCATGATCGGCGCCAAGATGATCGTGGAAGGCAAGTGGCGCGAGCCCGGCGTCTGGAATATGGAGCAGTTTGACCCTGATCCCTTCATGGCGGATCTGAACGTCTACGGGCTGCCGTGGCAGTGTGTGGAAATGGAGTAGAGTTGGATAAGGCCGCCAGGGCGGCGTTTATATCCGGACCTGGAAGAGCGGGGCCTGGCGGTATGGGTGCCCTTTGGGCACGGAGATTTCCCGCCCGCCGGCGTTTGGGCCGCCTGCGCGGCGTGCGGCAAGGGGGCGTGTTAGGGGGCTGCGCCCCTTCCGAGGCCCCCTTTGCATTCCCCCCGGATCACCCCCCTAACAACGTAACGCGACAACGCGGCGTATAACGGGTCTTGCTCGCATGGCGAGCTGCGCCCCGGAATCGCCGCGCGTCAACTTCTGGCGAAGTGGCTCCCCGATTTATCGATAGCCGTCGGTCTGGCGTGCGGCAGGGGGCGGTCTAAGCGTCGGCGCCCGTAGGCCGCGATAGCCAGGGAGCAGGAGACAAGCCCGCGTTTCTCTTCTCTAAAAAGCCTGACTGCGGCGCGGACGCAAGGTGCCGCTGCAAAGGAACATACATGGACTGCCTGGACTTCCTTTTTTCGGACGAAACCCCTGTCCCTTCCCCCTGCTTCGTGCTGGACGAGGCGCGCCTGGCGGCCAACGCCGCCATTCTGGACGAGGTGCAGCGCCGCACCGGCGCGAAGATTCTGCTGGCCCTCAAGGGGTATGCGGCCTGGGCCACCTTTCCGCTGCTCTCGCGCACGGGAACGGGACCTCTCTGGGGCGTTTGCGCCAGCTCCGCGGACGAGGCGCGCCTGGGGCGGGAGGAGTTCGGCGGTGAAGTGCACGCTTTTGCCGCTGCCTGGACTGAGGCGGAAATCGCCGAGCTGCTGGATCTGGCGGACCATATTGTCTTCAATTCCCCGGCTCAGTGGCGGCAATTCCGGCCCGTCATCGAAGCGCGCAACCGCGCGCGCCGCGCTGAAAATCCCATAGAGTGCGGCCTGCGCCTCAACCCCGAGCATTCCGAGGGCGCTGTACCCATCTATGATCCCTGTTCGCCGGGTTCGCGTCTGGGCATCCGCCAGCGCCATTTCGACCCCGCCGACCTGGAGGGCATTTCCGGCCTGCATTTTCATACTCTCTGCGAGCAGGGGGCCGACGCCCTGGCCCGTACCCTGGACGCCGTGGAGAAAAAATTCGGACCGTATTTACCCGCTTGCCGCTGGATCAACATGGGCGGCGGGCATCACATTACCAAGCCGGGCTATGATCTGGACCTGCTCTGCGCCTGCCTGACGCGCTGGCGTCAACGCTATGACGCCCGGATCTATCTGGAGCCGGGCGAGGCCGTGGCCCTTAACGCCGGCTGGCTTACGGCCACGGTGCTGGATGTGGTCATGGCCGACATGCCCGTGGCCGTGCTGGACGTTTCCGCCGCCTGCCACATGCCCGATGTGCTGGAGATGCCCTACAGGCCGGAGGTCTTTTACCGTCATGGGGGCGCGACCGCGCGCGCCGGGGCCGCCGGTGAACGGGCCTGGACCTGCCGCCTGGCGGGCAAGTCCTGCCTGGCCGGAGACGTGATCGGCGAATACGGCTTTGCCGCGCCCCTGGAAGCCGGGCAGCGTCTGGTATTCGGGGACATGGCCATTTACAGCATGGTCAAGACCACGACCTTCAACGGCCTGCGCCTGCCGTCCATCGGCATCTGCAAGGCCGGGAACGCGAGTGGGGAAAACCGCTTCCGCCTGCTGCGCGAGTTCGGCTATGCGGATTTCAGAAACAGATTATCCTGAAGCGGAGAGGGGCGTTCATTCCCCGTAGCCTCCGGGTGTGGAAAAGGCCGTTCCCGAATAACAGGGACGGCCTTTTATGCGTCAGTCTCGGTCGGCTGTTACGAAAGCGGCGCCGGTGCGCCGGGGCGGGGCGAGGGACGCAAGGACAGCCCTGTGGGCAGGGTCGACTGCGGCGAGGCGCTGCCCCGTTCATGCTGGTCCAGGGCCTGCCCGCTGAAAGGCGCGGCATTGCTTTCGGGCTGCCAGGGCTTGCTGCTGCGGGCCAGAGGCAGCGGACCCGTTCCTGCGGGCCAGCCGCGGGTCGGCGGCAGTTCCGCGGATTCTTCCACGCCCTCTACAGTATGACGGGCCGCCAGAGGCATCTGGCCCGGCTCTTCGCCCACGGGCCGCCGGGTCATCAGCAGGCCGGGTTCCGGGTCCAGCACGCCTTCCAGGTATTCGCTCACGGTCACGAAACGCTGGCAGCCGCCCGCGCGCAAGTCCGCAATGATCCGGGGCAGATCGTCCACCGTGCTTTTGTGCGTGTCGTGAAAAAGAAAGATGCCGCGCAACGAGCCCGTGGGATAGGCATAGCCCCGCGTGCTGCGCAGTTTGGCGTAGTCCGGAGGCAGGCCTTTCCAGTCGCGGCTGTCCAGGGACCAGAGTACCACGGAAAGGCCCAGAGACTCGGCGGTTTCCACGGTGTTGTGGTCAAACGCGCCGTAGGGCGGCCGCAGGAAAAGCGGCGTGGCCCCCAGGGAACGCAGAATGGCGTCGGTACGGCGGATTTCCTCGTCCTTGCGCTCCGATGACAGCAAGCGGAGGTTGGGATGGGAATAGGAGTGATTGCCTATTTCATGGCCTTCGGCCACGATGCGCCGGACGATGCCCGGATGAAGTTCAGCCTGCTTGCCCAGCAGAAAAAAAGTGGCCGGGATGCCGTACTGGTCGAGCATGTCCAGAAGCTGGGGCGTATTGCGCGAGGGGCCGTCATCAAAGGTAATGGCGCAGAGGTTCTCGCTCATGCGCTGATCCATAATGTTGTTGCCGTCCACCACGCGGGCCAAAACGCTTTGGGCCGCCAAAAGCATACAGCCGCATAACGCGGCCGCTCTGAGTTGTTTCCATGGGAATTTCATTGTGCTGTCCGTTACCCCTGAGTCATTGATTAAGCTCTATCACTCCGCAAACCGCCCCGCAAGTCGAGGTGCGGCATTCGCGCGAGCTTTTAAAAAATTATTGTTTAAAATTAATGAGTTAATATTTTGTTTTTGTAAAAATTTTTTTACTCGATGAATTCCGCTTGACTCTGGAGCCTGTTTCGCATACTTAAATGTCTCCCGACGAGGGCAGTTAGCTCAGCTGGTAGAGCACCGCCTTCACACGGCGGGGGTCACAGGTTCAAGTCCTGTACTGCCCACCACGGAGCGGTAGTTAAGACGGTTATAACGCCGGCCTGTCACGCCGGAGGCCGAGGGTTCAAGTCCCTTCCGCTCCGCCATTTTTTAAGGACATCCTTTGTTGAGGGTGTCCTTTTTTTGTGCCGTTGACGCCAGACGGGTGCCCCTGTATACGGTACCTTTTCAGGCTCTGCCGTCCCTTCCGGCCTGTCCCATTCATGATAAAGATCGCCTTTCAGGCAGGTTCCCCTCCATAAGGTTTTTCCCGAAAAGGGAACCGCGGGCATGAACGCCTTCGGGAGATGCCGCCTTGCTCTTTTCCCTTCCCTGATGGCCGCCTTTCCTGCCGTTAGGGTTTTGCTGCTTCCCGTTTCTCGGGGCATCCGGGCTGTTCCATGCAAAAAAAGCATAATTTTTTTAGGGGGGAGACATGAAGAAACAGCTCATCCTCGTAGGCGGGGCAATGGGCGTGGGGAAAAGCGCCGTCTGCCGAGAGCTGTTGCGGCAGCTCACGCCGGGCGTCTGGCTGGACGGCGACTGGTGCTGGAACATGAACCCTTTTGTCGTTTCGGAAGAAAACAAACGGATGGTGCTGTCCAATATCACGCATCTGCTCAGAGCCTATCTGAACAATTCGAGTTACCGCTACGTGCTGTTCTGCTGGGTCATGGATCAGCCCCTCCTTTTCGAGGCCGTGCTCGGCCCGCTTCGGGATATCCCCTTTACGTTGCACAGCTTTTCACTCGTCTGCACGGAGCAGGCTCTGCGGGAACGGCTGGAACGCGACGTACGGGACGGCATCCGGGAGGCCGACGTCATCCCGCGAAGCCTCCGGCGGCTGCCTGCCTACGCCGCACTGCCGACATGCAAACTGGATGTGACGTCCCTGATGCCCTACGAAGCCGCCTGCGCAATCGCTGCATCCGTAGGAAGGGCGTCTTCCCGAAGAGTGCCGGGTCTCTCCGGGGCCGGCGAAAGCTGGCACGGGGCCTGACGGCACCGGACGTCTTGGAAGAAAAAGGAGGGGCGTTCCGGCAACAGAGAAGGGG
>OKSB01000959.1_pt1 | contig 30223 bp, 25 predicted proteins | sample 1601171 | NCBI WGS metagenome assembly OKSB01 (sample SAMEA3541496, study PRJEB24748) | human gut metagenome | biome: human gut; feature: human-associated habitat; material: faeces | place: China | collected 2012 | reverse complement strand
TCTCGTCGAGGTTCATGCCGACGGCGACCTTGGCCGTGACGCGCGCGATGGGATAGCCGCTGGCCTTGCTCGCCAGCGCCGACGAGCGGGAGACGCGGGGGTTGATCTCAATGAGGAAGTACTCCGAGGTCTTGGGGTTGAGCGCAAACTGCACGTTGCAGCCGCCCTGGATCTTCAGCGCGCGGATGATCTTGATCGCGCTGTCGTTGAGCATCTTCATGTCATGGTCGCTGAGCGTCATGATCGGCGCGACGACGGCGGAGTCGCCGGTGTGCACGCCCACGGGGTCGATGTTCTCCATGCCGCAGATGGTGATGGCACGGTCGGACGCATCGCGCATGACCTCAAACTCGATCTCCTTATAGCCCTTGACGCTCTTTTCGATCAGCACCTGATGGATGGGCGAGAGCTTGAACGCCTGCATGCCCAGCTCGACGAGCTGCGCCTCGTCGTCGGCAAAGCCGCCGCCCGTTCCGCCGAGCGTGAACGCCGGGCGCAGCACGACCGGATAGCCGATGGCCGCGGCCGCGGCCTTGGCCTCCTCGAGGCCGTAGGTGATCTGCGACGGGATGACCGGCTCGCCGATGCTCTGGCAGAGCTCCTTGAACTGCTCGCGGTCCTCGGCGCGGCGGATGCTGTCGCTGTCCGTGCCGAGAAGCTCGACCTGGCACTCCTTGAGCACGCCCTTCTGCTCGAGCTGCATCGCCAGATTCAGACCGGTCTGGCCGCCGATGCCCGGGACGATCGCGTCCGGGCGCTCCTTGCGCAGGATACGCGCCACATACTCCAGCGTCAACGGCTCCATGTACACCTTGTCCGCGACGGAGGTATCCGTCATGATCGTGGCGGGGTTGGAGTTGACGAGAATGACCTCGTACCCCTCCTCCTTGAGCGACAGGCACGCCTGCGTGCCGGCATAGTCAAACTCAGCGGCCTGACCGATGACGATCGGGCCGGAGCCGATGATCATAATTTTCTTCAGATCCGTTCTCTTGGGCATGTGATTTCCTCCTCAGTACGTAAAAAGTCCTGTATGTCATATGTTTAATATGTAAATGAAGGGCGCTCAGTCCTGCGCGTCCTGCCAGACGACGGCGCCGCCGCAGACGTTGCGCACGCACCGCCCGTAGACCGTCTGTCCGGCGAAGGGCGTGCTCTTTCCCATGGAGCAAAACTGCGCCGGGTCGATGCGGTACTCCGTGTTCAGGTCCCAGACGGCATAATCGTCCGCGCACAGCGGGAAGCCGAAGCGCTTTCTGGGGTTGACCGCCATGAGCTCCACGAGCTTGTCGAGCGTCAGCACGCCGGTGCGCACAAGGTGGGTATAGAGCACGGGAAACGCCGTCTCAAGGCCGACGATGCCCATGGCGCTCCCGGCGAGGCCCCTGGCCTTTTCCTGCGCGCTGTGCGGGGCGTGGTCGGTCGCGATCATGTCCACCGTGCCGTCGAGGATGCCCTCGATGAGCGCCTGCCGGTCGGCCTGCGTGCGCAGGGGCGGGTTCATCTTGAAGCTGCCGTCCTCGCGCAGGTCGTCCTCGGTCAGCACGAGGTAGTGCGGTGCGGTCTCGCAGGTGACGTCCAGCCCCTGCGCCTTCGCCCGGCGGATGAGCGCCACACTCTCCTTGGTGGACACGTGGCACATATGATAGGCGCAGCCTGTCTCGCGCACCAGCTCAAGATCGCGCTCTAGCTGCCGCCACTCACTCTCGCTGCTGATGCCCTTGTGCCCGTGGGCGCGGGCATACGCGCCGTCGTGGATATAGCCGCCGTGCAGGAGGGTGTTGTCCTCGCAGTGCGCGGCGATGAGCTTGCCGAGGCTTGCCGCCTTGCGCATCGCGGCGCGCATCACGTCCGCATCCTGCACGCCGCTGCCGTCGTCGGAAAAGCCGGCGACATAGGGCGCGAGCTGCTCCATGTCCGCAAGCTCCCTGCCGCCGCGGTGCGCGGTGATCGCGCCGTAGGGCGTCACATCGATGACCGCATCCGTGCGGATGCGCTCCAGCTGGGGAGCAAGCGTCTGCAAACTGTCCGGCGCCGGATCCAGATTGGGCATGGCACACACGCGGCTGTATCCGCCGTGCGCCGCAGCAAGCGTGCCGGACGAAATGGTCTCCTTATAAGAAAAACCTGGCTCACGGAGATGTACATGCACATCTACGAAACCAGGTAATACCACGAAAGAAGAAATATCAAGTTCGTCACCGGCAATGCTGCCGCTGCCAAGAAAAACAGAATCACGGTTGCCGAAAAAAAGATCCCACCCAAATGCCTGCATATTCTCTGCGGCCGCAACCATTTTTCCTCGCCTCATTTCTGCCGAATCGCAAATTTTTGATATGATATCACATAATCGCCCGGTCTGTCAACAAATCCGGCGGCTTTGCGCGCCGTCTTTTTGCACGAAAAATTCCGTCATTTTCCGTCCCGCGTTGACACGCATCTCTGCGCCAGGAACCGGATACAGACAGGCTCAGCGGCGCGCCCGTTTGGGCGCGCCGCCGTGTGCTTCAGAGCAGTTTCAGAATCCCGTCGCCGTAGTCGGCGCAGGTCGCGCCATCCGGCCGGCCGGTGATGACGACCGGGCAGGCGTCGAGCGCCGCCTCGAGCCGGTCCGCCGCGGCCGCGCGGCCGATGTGCCGCAGGAGCATGACCTCCGCGCGCAGGATGCTCTGAGGGTTGGCATAGTCGCCCATGCCGCGCTCGATCATGCGCGGGGCCGAGCCGTGGATGGCCTCGAACATGGCGTAGCGGTCGCCGATGTTGGCGCTGCCCGCCGTGCCGACACCGCCCTGCAGCTGCGCGGCCTCGTCGGTGATGATGTCGCCGTAGAGGTTCGGCAGCAGCAGCACCTGAAACTGCCCGCGCACCCGCTCGTTGACGAGGTTCGCCGCCATAATGTCGATGTAGTAATCATCGACGGTGATCTCGGGATAATCGGCGGCCACCTCGTGGCAGAGGGCGGTAAACTTGCCGTCCGTCTTTTTGAGGATGTTCGCCTTCGTGACGACGGTCACGCGCGTCTTGCCGTTGCGCCGGGCATAGTCGAACGCCGCGCGGGCGATGCGGCGCGTGCCGGGGTCGGTCGTGACCTTGAAGTCCACGGCCATGCCGGGCAGCTCCACGCCGCGGCTGCCGAGGGCGTACTCGCCCTCCGTGTTCTCGCGGAAGAACGTCCAGTCGATGCCCTGCTCGGGAATGGTCACGGGGCGGACATTCGCGTAGAGGTCGAGCGCGCGGCGCAGCTTCACGTTCGCGCTCTCGAGCCCACCGCCCATGGGCGTCGTCGTCGGGCCCTTGAGCAGCACGTCGCAGGCCAGAATTTCCTCCAGTACATCGTCCGGCACCGCCTGATTGCAGGCCAGCCGGTTTTCGATCGTGAGGCCGCGGATGCGCCGCAGGGCGATGCTGCCGCGCGCGACCTCGTCGGCGAGCAGCGCCTCGAGCACGCGCACCGCCTGCTCCATGATGATGGGGCCAATGCCGTCGCCATCCACAAGGCCGATGGTCACGGTCGCTTTTTTCGTATAGTCCACCCGCTCGGCGGTCATGCCCGCGACGCGGGCCTGCTGCTCGGTCAGCAGGGTGCGAAACGCCGCACAGGCGCGGTCAATATCGTTCATAGTGCATGCTCCTTTGTGTAGTTGAGCAGCCCGCCGGCGAGCAGGATGGCCTGCTGCCGCTCGGTGAGGCCGCACACGACGGGGTAAGACCTGCCCGCCGTCGTGTCCGTGAGCATCAGGCTGCCCGCCGCCATTCCGGCGCGGATGCCGTCGATGCGCAGCTGCGCGCCGGGCTGCAGCGCGTCGTAATCGGCCGGGTTTTCAAACGTCAGCGGCAGGATGCCGGCGTTGATGAGGTTTGCCACGTGGATGCGCGCGAAGCTCTTGGCCACGACGCAGCGGATGCCGAGATACATCGGCACGAGCGCCGCGTGCTCGCGCGACGAGCCCTGCCCGTAGTTGCTGCCGCCGACGATGATGCCGTCCCCGGCGGCCTTGGCGCGCGCCGGGAAGGTCGGGTCGCAGACCGTGAAGCAGAACTCCGACAGCTTCGGGATGTTCGAGCGGTAGGGCAGGATCTTCGAGCCCGCAGGCATAATGTGGTCGGTCGTGATGTTGTCGCCCACCTTGAGCACGAGCTCGGCCGTGAGCGCGTCGCTGAAGGGCTTGCTCTTCGGGAAAGGCCGGATGTTCGGCCCGCGCAGCACCTCCACCGCGTCGGCCTCGTCCGCCGGGGCGGGCGGCAGCACAGCGCTGTCGTCGATGCGGAAATGCTCCGGCAGCGTAACGGCCGGCATGGGGCCGAGCGTCTGCGGATCGGTGATCGTGCCGGTGAGCGCGGCGGCGACGGCCGTCTCCGGGGACACGAGGTAGACCTGCGCGTCCTTCGTGCCGCTGCGGCCGAGGAAGTTGCGGTTAAACGTGCGCAGGCTCACACCGCCGGAGTTGGGCGAGAAACCCATGCCGATGCACGGGCCGCACGCGCACTCGAGCAGGCGCGCGCCGCTGGCGAGGATGTCCGTGAGTGCGCCGCAGTCAGAGAGCATGGTCAGCACCTGCTTCGACCCCGGCGAGATAGACAGGCTCACGCCCGGGGCGATGGTCCTGCCGCGGAGCAGCGCCGCGACCTTGAGCATATCGAACAGGGACGAATTCGTGCACGAGCCGATGCAGACCTGATCGACCTTCGTGCCGGCGAGCGACGCCACGGGGACGACATTGTCCGGGCTGTGCGGGCAGGCGATCATGGGCTGCAGCGTGTTGAGATCGATGTCGATAATGCGGTCATACTGTGCGTCCGGGTCGCTCGCGAGGGGGGTGAAGTCCGCCTCGCGCCCCTCGGCGGCGAGGAAGGCGCGCGTCACGTCGTCCGACGGAAAGATGGACGTCGTCGCGCCGAGCTCGGTGCCCATGTTCGTGATCGTGGCGCGCTCGGGCACGGACAGCGCCGCGATGCCGGGGCCGCCCCACTCGATGATCGCGCCGACGCCGCCCTTGACCGACAGGATGCGCAGCAGCTCGAGGCTGATGTCCTTGGCTGTGACATAGGGCCGCAGCGCGCCGGTGAGGTTGACCTTGAACATCTTCGGCATGGTGATGTAGTACGCGCCGCCGCCCATGGCGACCGCGACGTCCATGCCCCCGGCACCGAAGGCCAGCATGCCGATGCCGCCGCCGGTGGGCGTGTGGCTGTCGGAGCCGATGAGCGTCTTGCCCGGCTTGCCGAAGCGCTCGAGCTGCACCTGGTGGCAGATGCCATTGCCCGGGCGGGAGAACCAGACGCCGTGCTTTTTGGCCACGGTCTGCAGATAGCGGTGGTCGTCCGCGTTTTCAAAGCCGGACTGCAGCGTGTTGTGGTCGACATAGGCCACGCTCAGCTCGGTCCTGACGCGCGGGATGCCCATCGTCTCAAACTCCAGATAGGCCATCGTGCCGGTGGCGTCCTGCGTGAGCGTCTGGTCGATGCGCAGGGCGATCTCGCTGCCGGGCGTCATGTCGCCGTGCAGCAGGTGGGCACGGATGATTTTCTGAGCAAGGGTCTCACCCATGGTTTTTCAGCCTCCCCATCATACTTTCTTTTGCGTGAATGGTGTGTTCGGTCGTGAGCTCGGCGGCGCGGTCGGCGTCGCCGGCGGCGATGGCGTCGAAGATGGCGCGGTGCTCCTTCACGACCTGCGCCGTGCGCGAAGCATCCGCGATGGACGCCTTGCGGTAGCGGCGGGTCTTGCGGTGCAGCGGGACGAGCGTGTCGCTGATGACGGCGTGGCCGCTCATGTCGCAGATGACGTCGTGGAACTGGTCGTCCATCTCGCGCAGGTGCTCAGCGTCGCGCTTTTCAAAGTAAAACTCCTGCAGGTCCATGATGTGGCGCAGGCGCGCAAGGCCCTCGGGCGCGGCGTTTTTCGCCGCGTAGTAGGACGCGAGCCCCTCGATCTTGCAGCGGATGTCCATGATGTCCACCAGATCCTCGGCCGTGATGCCGAGCACGACGGAGCCCTTGCCGGTGTCGGCGATGAGGTGCTCCTGCTCGAGGCGGCGCAGCGCCTCGCGGATGGGCGTGCGGCTGACGTTGAGCTGCTCGACGAGCCGGAGCTCCGTGAGCACCTCGCCGCGCGGGTACACGCCCTGAATGATATCGGATTCCAGCCGCTCAAACACCTGATCGGCCAGCGTAACGGTACGGAAATCTTTCATGCGGCGCCTCCTGTCAGACCTGCGCGAAGCGGCCGGGGGCCAGCTCCGCGATCTTGGCGTTGAGTTCCTTGGCGGACATGACGGTCTGGCGGCCGTCCTCGTATTCCGCGTCCACCCAGCCCTTGAGCGCGAGCACGAGCGGGTCGTGCTTGTCGATCTGCGCATCTCCGGTCAGGTGGTAGTTCTGGTTGATCCAGTAGGCGATGCCCGCGAGGCCGGACGTCTTGGCGACCTGCACGGACGCCGGGCGGTTGAGCAGCTTCTCGGTGTCGAAGATCGTGTAGATCTCGGCGTCCTTGAGCAGACCGTCGGCGTGGATGCCGGCGCGCGTGACATTGAAGTCGCGCCCGACGAACGGCGTCATCGGTGGGATGCTGTAGCCGATCTCGTGCTGGAAGTAGTCGGCGATCTCGGTGATGACCGTCGGGTCCATGCCGTCGAGCGAGCCGCGCAGCGACGCGTACTCGAACACCATCGCCTCGAGCGGGATGTTGCCCGTGCGCTCGCCGATGCCGAGCAGCGAGCAGTTGACCGCGCACGCGCCGTAGAGCCACGCGGTCGAGGCGTTGACGACCGCCTTGTAAAAGTCGTTGTGCCCGTGCCACTCGAGGCATTCGCTCGGCACGTCGGAATACTGCTGCAGGCCGTAGATGATGCCGGCCACGCTGCGCGGCAGCGCCGCCTCCGTGTAGGGGATGCCATAGCCCATGGTGTCGCACGCACGGATCTTGACCGGGATGCCCGCCTGACGCGAGAGCTTCTGCAGCTCGTTGACAAACGGCACCACAAAGCCGTAAAAGTCGGCGCGCGTGATGTCCTCAAGGTGGCAGCGCGGGACGACGCCGGCCTCAAACGCGTCGGCCACGGTGGCGAGGTAATAGTCCATGGCCTGACGGCGCGTCATCTTCATCTTCTTGAAGATGTGGTAGTCGCTGCAGCTGACGAGGATGCCCGTCTCCCGGATGCCGAGGTCGCGCACGAGGCGAAAATCCTCCTTCGTGGCGCGGATCCACGTCGTGATCTCCGGGAACTTCAGCCCCAGCTCCATGCACTTTTCGAGCGCCTCGCGGTCTTTCTTGCTGTAGATGAAAAACTCCGTCTGCCGGATGATGCCGTACGGCCCGCCGAGCCGCGACAGGTACTTATAAATATTGACGATCTGGTCGACCGTGTACGGCTCCACGGACTGCTGCCCATCGCGCAGCGACGTGTCCGTGATCCAGATCTCCTCGGGCATGTTCATCGGCACGCGCCGGTGGTTGAACGGCACCTTCGGCACCATTCCCTGCGTGTAGATGTCGCGCTGGAGGTTCGGCTCCGCCACGTCCTGGAGCGAATATTTATACGCATTCTGCTCCAGCAAATTCGTCTTTCCGGATATTTCAAGCATGGCAGTGGGGCTCCTTTCTATCGCTTTGTATTATTGTATACAATTATACACACAATCGTGCCGTTGTCAACGCGCAAATGTTCACAATTTTCCGCTTGCTTTTCGGGCGGATGCTGGTATAATACAAAATCGTTCAAAATTGAACTATTTTTCGGGAGGTGACCGCCGTGCTCACCGCATCGCAGGTCTATACGTACACGCGCCGCATCCTCGACGCTTACGCCGCCGTCATGCAGCCGCTGAGCGCGGAGCTGGACATGGCGCAAAACGCCGTGGACATCCTGCTCTTTCTGGCCAACAATCCGGGGCTGGACACCGCGCGCGACATCTGCACGTACCGGAAGCTCAAGCCGGGCATCGTGTCGTTCCACGTGGACAATCTCGTGCGCGAGGGCTACCTGCTGCGCACGCGCGACCCCGGCGACCGGCGCCGCTGCCGGCTCGTGTGCACGGACAAGGCGGCGCCGATCATTGCGCACGGCCAGGCGCTGCAGGAGCAGTTCGTCGCGCAGATGTCCGCGGGCCTCGCGCCCGACGCGCTCGAAACGTTCCAGCACTGTCTGACGGCGTTCGCGCAGAATCTTGACCGCATGGCCAACAGGGAGGAAAGTTAAATGCAGCAGGACAAAACATTTCTCGGCACGGAGCCCGTCGGCCCGCTCCTGCGCCGGCTCGCGATCCCGACGGTGATCGCGCAGCTGGTGAACATGCTCTACAACATCGTCGACCGCATCTACATCGGCCACATTCCGGAGGTCGGCAGTCTCGCGCTGACGGGCGTGGGCGTGTGCCTGCCGATCATCCTGATCGTGTCGGCCTTCGCGTGCTTCACGGCCTCGGGCGGCGCGCCGCGCGCGTCGATCTACATGGGGCGCGACGATATGGACAGCGCCGAAAAGACGCTCGGCGGCTGCTTCACGCTGCAGATCGGCATCTCCGTCGTGCTCACGGCGGTGCTGCTCCTCTGGGGGCGCGAGGCGCTGCTCGCCTTCGGCGCGAGCGAAAATACCATTGACTACGCCGCGGACTACCTGCATATTTATGCGTTCGGCACGCTCTTTGTCGAGCTCACGCTGGGCATGAACGCGTTCATCACGGCGCAGGGCTTTGCCAAGGTGGGCATGTACACGGTGCTCATCGGCGCGGCGGCGAACATCGTCCTCGACCCGATCTTCATCTTCGCGCTGGGCATGGGCGTGCGCGGCGCAGCACTGGCGACCGTGCTCTCGCAGGGGCTCTCGTGCGCGTGGGTGCTGGCGTTTCTGTGCGGGAAGAAGGCGTTTTTGCGCCTGCGGCGGGAAAATCTCTTCGTCTCGCCCAAGCTCATCCTGCCGTGCGTGGCGCTCGGCCTCGCGACGTTTACGATGCAGGCGAGCGAGAGCGTCATCTCCGTGTGCTTCAACGCTTCCCTGCTCAAGTACGGCGGCGACATCGCCGTCGGCGCCATGACGATCCTCACGAGCGTGATGCAGTTTGCCATGCTGCCGCTGCAGGGCATCGGTCAGGGCGCGCAGCCGATCACGAGCTACAACTTCGGCGCAAAGAACACCGACCGCGTGCGCGAAACGTTCCGTCTGCTGCTGAAGGTGTGCCTGATCTACTCCGTCTCGCTCTGGCTGCTCATCGAGCTCTTCCCCGGCCTGTTCGCGCACATCTTCACGCCGGACGCGGAGCTCATCGCCTTCACGGCGCGCGTGCTGCGCATCTACTGCGCGGGCCTGTTCCTGTTCGGCATCCAGATCGCCTGCCAGATGACGTTCGTGTCCATCGGCAGCGCGGTGTGCTCGATCATCGTGGCCGTGCTGCGCAAGTTCGTGCTGCTCCTGCCGCTGATCTATCTGCTGCCGGCGCTGCTGCCCGACCGGACGACGGCCGTGTATCTGGCCGAGCCGGTCGCGGACGTGATCGCAGTCACGTGCACGGCCATCCTGTTTGCGACGCAGTTTCGCAAGGCGCTGCACAAGCTCGAAGCGAACGCCTGATCTGTTTTCCATCCCCCGGCGCGCGGCCCGGCCCGCGCGCCGGGGTTTTTGCTGAATGATTCAAAAAATTGAAACTCCCTTATCAAAAATACGAAAGCATTCCACCGTTGACAACCGCCGCGCCGGCACGTACAATGACAGCCACATCACCCGAAAGGAGCTGCAAGCCATGCGCAACACGTTTTTCCGCCGCAAGAACGACAGCACCGCGACCACGTGCGCGGCCGGCTTCGCATGCTCTGACGCGAATACCAACAACAGCGCCCTCCTGCTTACCATCGACACTGTAGCTGCAGTGTCGATTTTTGCTATACTCAGCATTCTGGGCATCGCACCGCCAACAGGACGCACCAAACCGGTATTCGCGGGATAATACGACGAGACTTGGTATACCAAGAGTCGGCCCCGACCGTTTTGGTCGGGGCCGATTTTTTGTTGTATAGAAAAACGGACAGAAAGGAAATCTGTTATGGAAAAGAAAAAAGTTGGATTCGCCAGCGGTATCGGCTTCATCCTCGCCGCCGCCGGCAACACCGCCGTCGTCGTCTTTGCCTACGCGCTCGTGGCGCTGTGCGTGGTGGCGTATTTCGCCTTCTTCCGCAACAGAGACACCGGCACGAATGCCGACGAAAAGCTCTCCGGCGATTACCCCGTGTGACACGCGCGATGCACCCAATACCCCGGCATTGTTTTTGACAAGCTATACACCGGTGTGGTTTTTTGACCATACCGGTGTTTTTTGTATGACAAACTCGTTAAAAAACGAGCAACTTTCAGTTGAAATACCGGCAAAAAACAGGTATAATACCAATGTCAGTCCATCTGACAAACATAGCAGACAGGAGGCACGCCCATGTCGATGCAAGAGGTGCGGGAACAGAATATCGCACTCGTAACGCAGACGGCACTGGCGTGTTTTGTTGAAAACGGCATTGAAAAGACGACCATCCGCGACATCGCGCAGCACGCCGGCCTGACCGAGCGCTCGGTCTACCGGTACTTTGCGGGCAAGGATGAGCTCGTCATCGCGGCGGCCTTCCTCTACTGGGACCGGGCCAAGGCGCAGGCGGCACAGGCGCTCACCGCAGCGCGGCAGCCGGGCATGACCGGCATCGAGGAGATCCGCGTGCTGCTGCGCAGCTACGCGGGGCTGATCTTTACAGACCCTGCCGGCATCCGCTTCTCGCTCGACGCGGAGGTCGCGCTGTGCAACGCCGGCCGGCAGCACGCGGTCGTCAACCGCCCGCCGGAGCGCTATGAGGTCGCCCCCGGCCCGATCGCGGCGGCCATCCGCCGCGGCCTCGCCGACGGGACGGTCGACACCAACGCCGATGTCAAGATGCTCTACTATAACGCCTACGACGCGATCCTCGGCGTCATCCAGCGCATGTCCGTCGGCGTGCCGAGCGTGCACGAGCTCGACGGGCACGCACGCATCGACGCGCTGTGCGAGCAGTTCACGCGCGCATTCGCGGCGCCGCCCAAACAATAAGGGGACAGGGAACACCTTTTAAATACCACCCTACATTGAAGGAGGAAAAGGCATGGCAAAACGACCGAATATACTCAAGCTGGCCACGAAGATCAGCCTTGAGAGCATGACGTACATGGGCATCACGTATGACGACCCCGAGTATAAGATCCTCGAGCCGATCATCGACGATGACATGTGTGCGATCATGATGCACCTGCGCCTGGAGGCCAACCGCACCGTGGAGGACGTGGCCAAGCGCGCAAGAAAGAGCGTGGAGTACACGCAGGAGCAGCTCGATAAGCTGTGCAAGACCGGCGCAGTCCGCTACCGCTATGTGGACGGCAAGCGCTGCTACTTCTACCCGATCTGGGTCCCGGGCATCATGGAGGGCATCCTCGCCAACCGTGAGCAGTGCGACAAGTATCCCGTGCTCGGCGAGAGCTTTGAGGCGTACACCCGCCGCCGTCCGGAAATGCTCGCGCCGATGCTCGACTCCGGCAAGACCGGTATGTTCTTCATGCGCGTCATGCCCGTCATGAGCGCCATCGAGAACAACTCGCGCACGGCGTCCTATGACGAGCTCAAGACGCTCATCGACAACGCGACGGCCATCAGCGTCGGCCCGTGCTCGTGCCGCCGGGCCCGCCGCCTCATGGGCGAGGGCTGCGGCCACCTTGAAGAGGACATGTGCATGTACCTCAACGACAACGCGCTCTGCTTCTCCGAGCAGGGTTATCACCGCCTCGTGAGCAAGGAAGAGGCGTATGAGATCCTCCAGCGCGCCGAGGACAACGGTCTCGTGCACGAGATCAACCAAACGCCGGGCTTTGAGGACGCGACCGCCATCTGCAACTGCTGCGGCTGCTCGTGCTTCGCACTGCGCATCGGGGAGCTGTTCCGCACGCCGCGCGCCATCCGCTCGAACTACATCGCCCGCGTGGACAAGGAAAAGTGCGTCGCCTGCGGTCAGTGCGTTGAAAACTGCCAGACCAACGCCCTCAAGCTCGGCCAGAAGCGCTGCGCGACCGATCCGCACATCTCCGACACCTACGACACCGACGCCAGCGTGCCGTTCCACCGCTCGAGCTACAACCCCGAGTACCGCACGAACCGCTCGGACGTCATGCCCAGCGGCACCGCGCCGTGCAAAGCCGTGTGCCCGCTGAACATCCCGGTGCAGGGCTGCCTGCAGCTGCTGTCCGTCGGCAGATATGACGACGCCGCGGCGCTCATCCGGCAGGCCACGCCGTTCCCGGAACTGTGCGGCAGCGTGTGCGGCCGCCAGTGTGAAAAGGTCTGCACCCGCAACCAGATCGACGCCGCCGTCGCCATTGCCGACGTGTGCAAGACGCTCGTCCGGCGCGAGCTGGACGCCGGTAAGGTCATTTTGCCGCCGGTGAAAAACCCGGCCGGCATCCCCCATACGGAAAAGATCGCCGTCATCGGCGCCGGCCCCGCCGGACTGAGCTGCGCCTATTTCCTCCGGCAGCAGGGCTACCCCGTGACCGTGCTGGAAAAGGACACGGTGCCCGGCGGCGCACCGGCGACGCTCATCCCGTCCTTCCGGCTCGACCGCAAGGCCTATGCCGACGAAATCGACGTGCTCGCGCGCATGGGCGTGGAGTTCCGGACCGGCGTGGAAGTCGGCAAGGACACGACGCTCGACGCGCTGCGCGCAGAGGGCTACAAGGCGTTCTTCCTCGGCATCGGCGCCGGGAAGCAGAGCAAGGACGCGCCGGCCGGCACCGTGGACGCGCGCAGATACCTGCACCGGAAAAGACAGACCGTCAAGGGCAGCGTCGTCGTGCTCGGCGGCGGGAAAGAGGCCGTTGACTGTGCGCGCGCCGCGCGCAAGGGCGGCGCAGCAAGCGTGACCGTCGTCGCCGGAGCGATCCAGGCGGACATCTCCGAGGCCAAGAAGGAAGGCATCGCGTTCCGCGCGCCGTTCGCAGTGCAGGAGATTCGCGACGGCGCGGTGTCCATCCGCAGCCTGCACGGCGACAAGACCGAAGAGCTCGCCGCAGACACGGTCTTCGCTGCCGAGGGCTACGTCCCGGCGGCGGACGCCTTCACCGCCGGATCCGGCGTGTGCCTGAACGCCGACGGCTTTGTCGGCGCCGACGCCGTGACCCGCCAGACCGGCGAGGCCGATGTCTTTGCCGGCGGCGCCGCGACCGGTGCGCATGACATTGCGCGCGCGATCGCCGAGGGCCGCGAGGCCGCGATCTCGATCCACCGCTTCGTGCACAGCAACCAGAGCTTCGTGATCGGCCGCGACAAGCGGGATTATAAGCCGCTGGCGCGCAGCAGCGTCGGCGTTGCGATCGACGAGCTGGAGGCCGCACCCCGGCAGACGGCGGAAAACGGTCTGCTCAGCGACGCGCAGCTGCACTGCGAGGCCGGACGCTGCCTCGGCTGCGGCACCGTGGTGCTCAACGAGGACCAGTGCATCGGCTGCGGCATCTGCACGACCAAGTGCAAGTTTGACGCCATCCATCTCGAGAAAGTCAACGATACGCACGGCCGTGAATACTTCCGCACCCTGCTGACCGTGGCCGGCAACACCCCCGCCGCCATCGGCCGCCTCGTGCGCAAGACGCGCGGCAGATAAGGAGCAGCGCCATGCATGAGATCGGCGTCGTGCGCGCAATGCTCAAGACCGTCACCGATTACGCGGCGGCAAAGGGCGTCGACCACGTCTCGGAGATCGTGGCCGACTGCGGCGAGCTCTCGCTCGTCATCCCGCAGTATGTCGAGCAGATCTATCCGACGGTCGTCAAGGGCACGCCGTTTGCAGACACGAAGCTCATCGTCAACATCGTGCCCGGCATGGCCGAGTGCGACGACTGCGACGAGATCTTCAATGTGATCGAATGTAACGGCCATTGCCCGAACTGCAACAGCTTCAACAAAACGGTGCTGTCCGGCAAGGACTTCACCGTCCGGGAGATCCATGTCCCGGAGGAAACGTAACCCAGGGTCCGGAGAGACCCAAAATATAGAAGGAGCGTATTACATGAACGAAAAGTACAACGCATTGTTCACCCCCTGGAAGATCGGCAATGTGGAGATCAAAAACCGCATTGTGCAGTGCTCCATGGGCGGCACGTCCCTGTTCGGCTGGATGGAGCCGAACCACTTTGACAAGGAAGCAGCCTACTTCCTGCTCAACCGCGCACAGGATGGCGTGGGCCTGATCCTGCCCGGCATGCAGTGCATCCGCGACCCGCTGGGCATCCCCGGCCGCAAGTGGCTGTACCAGAACGACCAGATGTTCAAGCAGCTCAAGGAGTACATGGTCGAGTTCCATAAGACGGGCGCAAAGCTGTTCATCCAGCTCGCCGCCGGCATGGGCCGCTCCATGGCCATCAACGGCTGGATGACGAAGCTGGCCAAGAACAACGTCCTCAACAAGATCGCCAGCCCCATCGTGGACGTGCAGTACATCTGCGCCTCCGCGTCCGAGGTGCCGAACCGCTGGAAGGAGGACGTCATGTCCCGCCCGCTGACGGTCAAGGAGATCGAGGACATGGTCTACGCCTTCGGCCAGACCGCCAAGAAGCTGCGCGCCGCCGGCATCGACGGTGTGGAGATCCACGCCGTGCACGAGGGCTACCTGCTTGACCAGTTCACCATGGCCAACTGGAACCACCGCACCGACAAATACGGCGGCTCGTTCGAGAACCGCTTCCGCTTCCCGGTCGAGATCGTGCAGGAGATCAAGCGTCAGGCCGGCGCCGACTTCCCGGTGTCGCTGCGCTACTCCGTCGTGTCCAAGACCAAGGCGTGGGGCAAGGGCGCCATGCCGTACGAGACCGACTTCGTCGAGTTCGGCCGCGACATGGCCGAGTCCGAGAAGGCCGTCAAGTACCTCGAGGACGCGGGCTACGATATGTTCAACTGCGACAACGGCACCTACGATGCCTGGTACTGGGCACATCCGCCGCAGTACATGCCCGATAACTGCAACCTCGAGTATGTCGAGCACATCAAGAAATTCACGAGCCGCCCGGTCGTCTGCGCCGGCCGCATGGACCCCGTGAAGGCCGCCGAAGAGATCGCCGCCGGCCGTCTCGACGCCGTGGCCATCGCGCGCCAGAACCTCGTCGACCACGAGTGGATCCACAAGATCCTCAGCGGCCACGAGGATGAGATCAAGCCCTGCATCCGCTGCCACAACGGCTGCTTCAACATGTCGAAGTTCAAAGGCACCGCGAACCTCCAGAGCATGGACGACTCCCTGCACCTGGCCCGCTGCGCCCTGAACCCGACGACCATGCAGCACAACAAGTACAAGATCGTTCCGACCCGCCATCCGAAGAAGGTCGCCATCATCGGCGGCGGCATCGGCGGCATGGAGTGCGCGCTCGTGCTCAAGCAGCGCGGCCACACCCCGGTCATCTTTGAAAAGACCGGCGAGCTCGGCGGCCTGTTCCTCACCGCGTCCGCGATGAGCTTCAAGGAAAACGACAAGGAGCTCATCCGCTGGTACCTCAACGAGGTCGCCAAGGAGGGCATCGACGTGCGCCTGAACACCGAGGTCACGGACGTGAACACCCTGCGCGGCTTTGACGAGATCATCGTCGCCAGCGGCTCCATCCCGCGCACCATGCCGTCCATCCCCGGCTTTGAGAAGACGCTCACGTTCACCGAGCTGCTCAAGGACAAGAAGGAAGTCGGCGACAAGGTCCTGTTCATCGGCGGCGGCCAGTCGTCCTGCGAAGCGGCGTATGACCTTGTCCTTCAGGGCAAGCACCCCATCATCGTCGAGTACGCGAACGACCTCGTCGCGGCACAGGCCACCTGCCTTGCCAACACCTCCTTCCTGCGTGACGCGATGGAGTACCACAAGGTCCCGACCTATCTCGAGTCTACCGTCACCGAGATCACAGACACCGGCTGCACCGTCAAGAACGTCAAGACCGGCGAGAGCACCTTCGTCGCGTGCGACAACGTAGTCAACGGCGTCGGCTTCATCCCGACTCCGGTCGGCGGCAAGGACAACAAGCAGGTCCACCGCGTGGGCGACTGCGTTGCCATCGGCAACCTGCGCACCGTCATCTGGCGCGCGTGGGATGTCTGCATGAAGATCTGATCCCGTAAACGAGAATCCCTCCGGCTATGCGGTTGCCGGAGGGATTTTTTACTCGTTGGAAGCTGCAAAGCGCCCCCGGAGCATCTGCTCCGGGGGCGCCGCCTCTTGTATCCGTTTTGGGTTTCGCCGCGTCCGGCTCACTCGCCCTGCGCGCGCAGCCAGCCGCTGGCCACGCCGGGGAAATTCGTGATGATGCCCTCGCAGCCCCAGCGGTGCAGCTGCTCCAGACCGGCCATGTCGTTGACGGTCCAGACGTTCATCTTCACGCCGTGCTCCTTGCAGTCGCGCACGTTTTCGTCCGTGAGCAGCTCGATCGGCGGGTGGTAGCAGGCGAAGCCCGCCTGCTGGCAGTAGTAGCCGGGGAAGCCGCCGATGCTGTCCTCGAGCACGAGCGCGCCAACCTCGACCGCATTGCCGCTGATCTCGAGGATGCGGCGCAGCGAGAAGTGGTTGAACGACGAGAACATGACCTTGTGCTCCAGGCCGTAGCGCTCGATGGTCGCCCAGATCTTGCGCTCGATGTCGGGGTAGTAGATCTTGTCGGTCTTGATCTCGATGTTGTGGCCGACGGACTCGCCGGAGGCCCACTCGCAATACTCGTCGAACGACGGGATGTGCTCGGGCGCGTACTTGCCCTTGTAGCGGGCGGCGGCGTTGACCTGCTGCAGCTCGGCGAACGAGTGGTCGCAGATGCGGCCGGAGCCGTCGGTCGTGCGGTCGAGCCGCTCGTCGTGGATGACGACGAGGCGCCCGTCGCGCGTTTCATGCACGTCCATCTCGATCGCGTCACAGCCGACCTTGACCGCCTCGCGGAACGAGAGCATCGTGTTTTCCGGATATACACCGCTGTAGCCGCGGTGTGCCATAACTTTCATGCAATTGTCTCCCTTAATAAATAAGATTCGGTATCAGCATCGTGATGCCCGGAATGTACGTCAGCAGCAGCAGCGCAATGAGCAGCGCGATGATAAACGGCACACACTCCTTGATAAACTCCTGCATCTTACACCCTGTGATCGACACGCACGTGAACATCATGGAGCCGAACGGCGGGGTCAGGCCGCCGATCATGATATTGACGTTGCACACGATGCCGAAGTGCACCAGGTCAATGCCGGCCGCCTTCACGATCGGCACCATGAGCGGGGCGAGGATAATGAGCGCCGCGCCGCCCTCGAGGAACATGCCGACGATGAGCAGCACAATGTTCATGACCAGCAGCACGAGGAACTTGTTGCTGGCAAAGCTCGTCACGGCGTTGAGCAGCATGGTGGGGATATTCTCCCAGTTGAGGTAGTAGCCGAACACGGTCGCCGACACGATGATGAGCATGACGGTGGCGGTGCCGGAGATGGTCTCGCGCAGGATGGGGACGAAGTGCTCCTTTTTCAGGCCCTTGTAGACGAACTTGCCCACGATCAGGCAGTAGAGCACGCCCACGCCGCCGGCTTCCGTCGGCGTGAAGATGCCGAAGCGCATGCCCATGATGATGCCCAGCGGGAAAAACAGCGCCCAGAAAGACTTGAGCGCCTGCCGGCCGATCTCGCCGAGCGTTGCGCGGCGGGGGCGGGACGGCGCGTAGCCGCGCTTTTTGGAGATGATCGCCACGGCGATCATCAGCGTCACAGCCATAAGCAGACCAGGCACGTAGCCGGCGGCAAAGAGCTGACCGACGGATGCGCCGGCGATCAGACCGTAGACAATGAGGTTGATTCCGGGCGGGATGATGGGCGTGACGCACGAGGACGCCGCCGTGATCGCGGCGGAAAAGCCCTTGCCGTAGCCGCGCTTTTCCATCTCGGGCACGAGCAGCTTGCACTCCATGGCGGCGTCGGCGTTGGCCGAGCCGGAGCAGCCGCCCATGAGCATGCTCAGCAGGACGTTGATCTGCGCAAGGCCGCCGGGCAGATGACCGGTGAGCGCATCGGCAAAGTCCATGAGCCGCGCGCTGATGCCGCCGTAGTTCATGATCGACCCGCACATGATGAAAAACGGGATCGCGAGGAACGGGAACGACTGCGTGGACGTGATGAACTTCTGCATCAGCAGGTACGGCACGGTCGTCGTGTCAATAAAGCCGAAATAGGTCAGCGCCGCGGCAAAGAGCGCGTAGGCGATCGGGATGCCCGTGAAATACAGCACGAGCGCGATGATGATCGGCAGGATCGAAAGGAACGTGCTCATGCGTCCACCTCCCCGTCAAGTTTGTTGCCGCTCTTGAGGTCTTTGATGAAAATGACGAGCGAGTAGATCGTCATCAGGCCGAAGCCGATGACCAGCGCCGTGCTGACCGCGGAGGACGGCAGCTTTGTGATCGGCATGCGCTTGATCCAGGACGACTGGATAAACTGCACGCTGAGCACCGTGATGTAGCCGTTGATGATCACGAGCAGGGCGTTGGTGATCAGATGCACGACCCTGCGCGCGCCGGCCGGCAGCCGCTCCACGAGCAGATCGACGCCGACGTGCTGGTGCTTGCGGTAGGCATAGGCCGCGCCGATGAACACCGAGTACACGAAGCAGGAGGTGGCAATCTCCTCGCTCCAGATGATGATATAGTTAAACAGTTTTCGCGTAATCACGTTGACGATGACGAGCAGGATCGTTACGATCATCATCGCGCCCGCGATGACCCCGTCAAAATTTTTCAGTGCATTTTTCAAATTTGCTTTCCTCTGCTTTCTGTGGCTTTGCTCAGCAATGCCGGGTGTCCGGCAGCATGTGCGGGACACCCGGCACAAAAAGCCGGTATGGGGCTTCCGGCCGGCCGTCAGCGCGCAGCGCTCACTTGTTGGCCTGGCGGTACTCGGCGAGGATGGCCTGCGCCTGCTCGTAGAAGGTGGGCGTCACGCCGTCTTCCTTGACCATGCGATCAAACTCCGGCTGCACGGCAGCGCGGAACGCATCGACGTCGACCTCGTTGAACGAGCAGCCCTGCTCCTTCTCGAGCTTGGCCTTCGTCTCGGCAAAGGAGGCGTTGGTGAAGTCGGTCAGTTCCTTAGCGCCCTTGGTGAACTCTTCCTGGATGATGGTGCGGTACTCTTCCGGGATGCTGTTCCAGACCTTGGTGCTGATGTAGGCGCCGCAGGTGCCGACGAGGTGGTTGGTCAGGGACATGTTCTTGCACACCTCGGCGCTGCCGTTGGTGGAGTAAGCGTTCATGTTGCCTTCCAGGCCGTCAATGACGCCCTGCTGCACGGCAGAGATCGTCTCGGAGAACGGCATGCCGGTGGGCGTGGCGCCCATGGCCGTGAGGCAGTTGATGTACATGGAGCTGTTGGGCACGCGGATCTTCATGCCCTTGAGGTCAGCGGGGGTCTTGATGACCTTGTTGGTCTGCATGCAGCGCATGCCGACGTTGAAGTCGAGCGCGAGCACGTGGATGCCGTAGTTATCTTCGAGCTTCTGGCACATACCCTTTACCAGATCGGACTGGCAGACGTAGGAGTACTCGTCGATGCTGTTGTACATCATGGGGCCGATGAGTGCTTCAAAGTCGATGTCGTAGTCGGCGAGGTAGGAGGGGTCTTCGCAGGCGATCCAGTCGGCGCCGTTGACGACCTGCTCGATGTTGTCCTTATAGACGGCGAGCTGGCTGGAGTCGTAGCACTGGATCTCGATCGCGCCGTTGGTGCGCTCCTTGATGCGCTGGGCGACCTGCTGCATCTCGATCGTGAGCTGCTCAGTCGGAGCGAACACATGGCTGAGTTTGAGCGTGAGGTGGTAATCCCCATTGTTGTTGGCAGCGGCCTTATCGCCGTTGCTGCCGCAGGCACACAGTGCGAACACCATGACCAGCGCAAGAAGCATAGCAACAAATTTCTTCAAGGTAGTTCCTTTCTGCTTAAAAAAGCGTTGAATTTTTCTCCGTCATTTTAACGGCTCTCTGTGAAAAATGGTAACATTTTTGTGCGATGCCGTCAACATGAACGGAAATTATCCTTGCCATTTTTCTGTTTTCGCTATATACTCCTCTTAGAAATTGGTGAAACTGCAAAGGCAAAAGCGCGATTTTTCACCGAAAAATGCTTAATTTTTCAACACAAAGGTCTCCCTTCTCGTGTTGTCACCGGAGGTGCCTATGAGCAGCAAACCCACCCTGCGCGACATCGCCGAGGCGACCGGCGTTTCGACCGCGAGCGTCTCCATGATCCTCAATGGCAAGTCGCTCGAGCGCTTTTCCTCGCAGCGCGTGGCGAGCGTGCTCGCCGAGGCGGAGCGCATCGGCTACCGCACACCGTCGGCCCGCTGCGCCGGCAGACAGATCGCGATCCTTTCCCCGTCGGTCTCGAACCCCTATCACACGATGATGATCTCCGGCATCGACGCTGCGGCCAGCGCGGCCGGCTACCAGACCGCGATCTACAACACCTACTGGAACCCCCGCACGGAGAGCCACCTGCTCGACACGCTCGACTTCTCGCGCGTGGCCGGCATCATCTTCGCCATGACGCCGACGCAGCCGGCCAAGGTGCGCGAGCTGAGCCACCGCGTGCCCGTCGTCGCCGTCGGCGACCGTGTCGCTGACTTCGGCATCGACACCGTGGACGTCGACAATTTCGGCGCAGCGCAGCTCGTGGCCAAGCACCTCATCGGCCTCGGCCACAAGCGCATCGCCTACCTGTCCACGGCGCTCAACGAGCACCACATCTCCCGGATGCGCCGCGCGCAGGGCCTGCAGGAGGCCTACCGCATGTGGTGTCCGGAGGGCAGCGTGACCATCTGCTCGCACGTCAACTCGCTCGAGGCGGAGATCTCCACGCCCGACCTGGAGTACCGCTCGGGCATGGAGCTGGCCTATAAATGTCTGCGCAACGACAAGATCACCGGCATCGTCGCCATCAATGACATGGTGGCCTACGGCGTGCTCGACGCGCTCGTGCGCGAGGGCTACCGCGTGCCGGAGGATTTCAGTCTCTGCGGCTTTGATAACGTCACGAGCTCGGGCTATCAGCGCATCCAGCTCACGAGCGTGGAAAACTACACATTCAACCACGGCAAGAGCGCCTTCAACCTGCTGCTCGAGCGCATTGAGGGCGGGCCGAACGATCGGGAGGATCAGCCGATCAACCGCGTGGAATACCGCAGCCGCCTGATCGTGCGCGGCAGCACCGGCAAGCCGCGCAGCGGCGGCCTGTGAACAACTCAGAAAGGAACCGCATCCATGGCGTCCGTACTCTCCTACCTGCGTGAACTGAATATCGTCACGATGATGCTGCGCATCCTCCTCGCCGTGCTCTGCGGCGGGCTGATCGGGCTTGAGCGCGAGCGCAAAAACCGCCCCGCCGGCTTTCGCACCTATATGCTCACGGCGCTCGGCGCGACGCTCACCGTGCTGCTGAGCCTGCAGCTCGACCAGATGCTCCACGGACCGTGGCGCGCGCTCGCCGAGAGCATCGGCGCGACGCAGGACGTGTCGCGCTTCGGCGCCGAGGCCGCAAAGGGCATCGGCTTTCTCGGCGCGGGCACGATCATCATCACCGCCCGCCAGCAGGTCAAGGGCCTGACCACCGCCGCCGGACTCTGGGCGAGCGCATGTCTGGGCCTTGCCATCGGCGCGGGGTTTTATGCCTGCGCGCTCATCAGCATGCTCTTCATGCTCGTGTGCATGTACGCGCTGCCGCCGCTCGAGCGGCGCATGACCCGCCGCGCACACCACATGAACATCAGCCTTGAGATCGAGAGCATGGAAAAGCTCGGCACCGTCGTCGGGCACCTGCGCGCGCAGGGCGTGCGCATTTTTGACTTCGAGGTCAACCGCAGCGGTTCGGCCGCGCTGCCGAACTTCCTGTGCCAATTCAGCGCCGTGCTGCCCGACCGGCGCGACCACCCCGAGCTGCTGGCGGAGCTGTCGGCGCTCGACGGCGTGATCCTCATCGAAGAGATCTGAGAAAGGAGGCTGTGCCATGCTGCATTGTTTTGACCCCATCCGCACCCTGAGCTTCTGGGCCATTCTCGTCCGGCTGACGCTGGCCGTCGTCTGCGGCGGCGTGATCGGCGCCGAGCGCGAGACGAAGCGCCGCCCCGCAGGCTTCCGCACGCACATCCTCATCTGCCTCGGCGCCGCCATCACCACGCTCACGAGCCAGTACCTGCTGCTCTCCCTGCACCTGTTTACCGACGTCGCACGTCTCGGCGCGCAGGTCATCTCCGGCATCGGCTTCATCGGCGCGGGCACGATCATCGTCACGCGCGACAAGCGCGTCAAGGGCCTGACCACGGCCGCCGGGCTCTGGGCCGCGGCCATCATCGGCCTCGTCTGCGGCGCGGGCTATGTCGAGTGCGCGGTCTTTGCCACGCTCGTCGTGCTCGTGGTCGAGCTGGTGCTCATCCGGCTGGAGTTCAAGCTCACGAGCAAGAGCACCGACCTCACGCTCTACATCGAGTATGCGCACGCCGTGTGCATGGAGTCCGTGCTCACCCTGCTGCGTGAGCGCCGCGTCCAGATCGAGAATCTTGAGATCAGCCGCATCGCGGACACCGACGCGCCCGACGCGCCGCACCACTACTGCGCGCTCATCCCCATCCACAGCCGCGCCCCGCTGCGGCCCGGCGACCTGCGCAACGATCTGACCGCGCTGCCGGACATTCTGACCGTCGAGGAGATGTGAAGCGAATAGAAAATAAGGGCGGATGCCGTTTGGCATCCGCCCTTGCTGCATTTTTAGTATCCGCTGCTGACCACGCGCCAGCCGCTGCCGCGCCGCTCGAGCACGAAGGGCCAGTCGGTATAGGTCTCGCCGGCGGTCAGGCCGCTGCGCCGCCCCGGGTCGCGCGCATACACGCTCGCAAGCAGCACGATCGTGCCGCCGTCGTCCTCCGCGCCCGCGCCGGCCAGCCAGCACGTCTGGTACGCCTCGTTGTACGCCAGGCGCACCATGGCGCAGCCGCTGTGCCTGCGGTGAAACGCGCGCATGGCCGCGTCCATCGCGCCGCAGATATCTTCGTCCGAAAACCGCTCCGACGTGCCGACGACGATCTCCACGCCCGACGTGTCGCCCCGCTGCGCGCAGCCGGTCAGGCCCGCGAGCAGCAGTGCCGCGAGCAGCAGCACCGCAATGTTTCTCTTTCGCATCGTCTCGCCTCCCACCTCAGCGCAGTGTGCCGAGGTAGCCCTCCAGGATCAGGCTCGCCGCCACGGCGTCGACCGTCTGGCGGTGCTTTTTCTCCTTGCGGCCGTTGGCGTGCAGGATGCCGTGCGCCTCGATGGAGCTGCGCCGCTCGTCCCAGAGCACGACCTCGAGCCCCGTCGCATCGGTGAGCCGCTGCGCGACCATGCGGCTCTTTTCCGCGCGCGGGCCCTCGGTGCCGTCCATGTTTTTCGGCAGGCCGAGCACAATGCGCTCCACGCCCTCGGCGCGCACGACGTCCGCGATCGCATCGACCGCCCGGTCGAGGTTCCACTCCGTGAGCGTCCATGCCCGGCCGCACAGCGTGGCCGATGCGTCCGAGAGCGCGAGCCCGATGCGCGCGTCGCCGTAATCAATGCCCAGAATTCTCATCGTTCTCCCTCTGCAGATACGTGCGGATCGCACCCGCCATATACAGCGAGCCGACCGCGCAGATAACGTCCTCCGGCGCCGCGTGTGCCAGCGCCAGCTCTGCCGCCTGCGCGGGGTCCGCGCAGACCGTAACCGGTTTTCCGAATCGTTTCAGATATTCCCCCAGCTCCGCCGCCGGCAGCGCGCGGGGCGATAATGGCGTCGCGGCGATGTACGCCGCCGCCTGCGCGTCGAGCGCGGCGAACATGGCGGGGTAGTCCTTGTCCGCCAGCACACCCACGAGCAGTGTGATGCGCCGGCCGGGAAAATAGCGCGCGAGATTGTCCGCGACCGTCTGTGCGCACTGCGGGTTGTGCCCGCCGTCGAGCACGAACCACGGCGCACGCCGCAGCAGCTCAAACCGCGCCGGCCAGCGCACCTGCGCCAGCCCCGCGTGCACGGCCGCGTCCGGGATGCGCCAGCCGCGCGCGCGCAGCGCCGCCACCGTCTCGAGCGCGACGGCCGCGTTGCGCAGCTGGTGCGCACCGAGCAGCGGCAGCGCATATTCCGTGCCGCGGTAGGTGAAGGTCTGCCCGTCCACGCTGTCGGTCAGCGACACAATGGCGGACGCATCCGCCTCCGTGAGCGGGATACCCCGCTGCGCGCAGATCTCGCGCAGGACGCTGCGCACCTCCGGCGCCTGCGGATAGCTGACGGCGCACGTGCCGGGCTTGAGGATGCCCGCCTTCTCGCGCGCGATCTGCGCGAGTGTGTCACCGAGGATCTCCGTGTGGTCGAGGCCAATGTTCGTGATGACGGCGCACGCCGGCGCGGCAATGACGTTCGTCGCGTCGAGCCGGCCGCCGAGACCGACCTCCAGCACCACAACATCGCACCCCCGCCGCCGGAACCACAGCATGGCCGCCGCCGTCACGAGCTCGAACTCCGTCGGCGGGTCGTCCATGGCGGCAATGCACGGCTGCAGCGTCTGGCACACGGCGGCAAACTCCGCGTCCGGTACCGGTGCGCCGTTGACCTGCATGCGCTCAGCGAAGCGCTCTAGATACGGCGACGTGAACAGCCCCGTCGTGTACCCTGCCGTGCGCAGGATCGATGCGAGCATCGCCGCCGTGCTGCCCTTGCCGTTCGTGCCCGCGATGTGCACAAATTGCAGTCCGTCCTGCGGGTCGCCCAGGCGGTGCAGCAGCTCGCGCACGCGCGTCAGCCCCGGGCGCGAGCCGCGCCACTCCACGCCATGGATCAGCTCCATGGCCTGCTCGATCGTCATATCGCTGCACCTCCCGCGTCAAATTTCATCAAGATGCTGCGATTATACCACGTTCCGCCCCGCGCGGCAACGGGGCACTTGCGTTTTCTCGCCGCATGGGGTAAACTGTTGTTTTAGCGACTTCTTGACGAACGGGGGCGAAGTATGGAAAACCTGATGATCTCGGCAAACGCCGTGCTGCCCATGTGCCTGATCATGGCGCTCGGCTACGGCACGCGCCGCCTCGGCTGGATCCGCCGCGAGGAGATCTTCGCCATCAACAAGATCGCATTCCGTATTTTTCTGCCGTGTTTGCTTTATTATAATGTATATTGCTCCGACCTGTCCGGCTCGTTTGACCCGCTGCTGATGGCCTATGCCGTGGGCGGCGTGCTGCTGACATTCGGCCTCGCGATCGGCTACACACTGCTGACCGAAAAACTGCCGGAGCGCCGCGGCGTGATGATCCAGGGCATGTTCCGCAGCAACTACGTCATCATGGGCATCCCCGTGGCAACGGCGCTGCTCGGCGCCGGTGAGCTCGGCACCGTCTCGATCCTGATCGCGGTCGTCGTGCCGCTGTTCAATATGCTGGCCGTCGTCGTGCTGGAGGTGTTCCGCGGGCAGAAGCCGAAACCGCTGCACATCCTCGGCCAGATCGCGAAAAACCCGCTCGTCATCGGCTCCGTACTCGGTATCCTGACGCTGGCTGCCGGCATCCGCCTGCCGCACATCCTCGAGCAGACCATCCAGAGCATCAGCGCCATCGCGTCGCCCCTGCAGCTGTTTCTGCTCGGCGCGTTCTTCCAGTTCTCCGGCCTGAAAACCTACCGCCGCGAACTGGTGACCGTGTCGGCCGCCAAATTGATCGTCTCGCCGGGCCTGTTTCTGGGGCTGGGCGCGCTGCTCGGCTTCCGCGGCGTGGCATTCGTGTCGCTCATCGGCATTTTCGCCTCGCCGACCGCCGTCAACTCCTTCACCATGGCGCAGCAGATGGGCGGCGACGCGGAGCTTGCGGGCGACATCGTCGTCACCACCTCGGCCGTGAGCATTCTGACCATGTTCCTATGGGTGTTTCTGTTCAAATCTCTTGGCATGTTCTGAGCGCCGGGGGCTTCCCAAACCGGACAAACCGGCGTATAATACTGTATTCGGATAACGAAACCACAAAGAGGGCAAAACCATGAATTTTCGAATGATCGGGCAGGTCGTCGGCCGCGTATTGTGCATCGAGGCCGCGCTGATGCTCCTGCCGATGATTGCAGCCTTGGTCTATGATGAATCTCCGGTCCCGTTTCTGATCACGATTGCCGTCACCGGCGGCATCGGGCTGGTCATGTGGCGCGTGCGCGCCAAGTCCGGCGGCATGACCGCGCGCGACGGTTTCCTGATCGTCGGCCTGTCGTGGATCGCCATGTCGCTGTTCGGCGCCCTGCTGTTCGTGCTCACCGGTGACATTCCGAACTACATCGACGCCCTGTTTGAGACGATCTCGGGCCTGACCACAACCGGTGCCAGCGTCGTCACATCGCCGGAGAGCATGACGCGCGGCGGTATGTTCTGGCGGCTGTTCACACACTGGATCGGCGGCATGGGCATTCTCGTGTTCGTGCTGGCCGTGCTACCCATGAGCGGCAACCGGTCGATGCACATCATGCGCGCCGAGGTCCCCGGCCCGACGGTCGGCAAGCTCGTGCCGCGCATCCGCAAGACTGCCTCCATCCTCTACCTGCTGTACATCGCGCTCACGCTCGTGGAGATGGTTCTGCTCATCGCCGGCGGCATGAGCTTTTACGATGCGCTGCTGCACGCGTTCGCCACCGCCGGCACCGGCGGCCTGTCCACGCGCGCGCTGAGCATCGGCTACTACAACAGCGCCTATATCGACATCGTCGTGGGCGTGTTCATGATACTCTTCGGCGTCAACTTCAGCCTGTATTACCTCATTCTGCTCGGCAACATCCGCACCGCGCTGCGCAACGAGGAGCTGCGCTGGTTCCTCGGCATCATCGCCTTCGCCGTCCTCACGATCGCATTCGACATCCGCAATCTCTACGGCGGCGTCGGCCACGCCCTGCGCTATTCCTTCTTCCAGGTCACATCCATCATCTCCACGACCGGCTTTGCGACTGCCGACTTCAACCTCTGGCCGGAGTATTCCAAATTCCTGCTCGTGCTGCTGATGTTTGTCGGCGGCTGCGCCGGCAGCACTGCCGGCGGTCTGAAAGTCTCGCGCGTGATGCTGCTGTTCAAGTCCTGCACGATCGAGGTCAAGAAAATGCTGCGCCCCCGCTGCATTGAAGAGGTCCGGCTCGATGGTAAGCCGGTCGACAGTCAGACCGTCTACAACGCGCTGACGTACTTCACGTTCTATATCATCATCCTGCTCATTGCGGGGCTGATCGTGTCGCTCGACGGACTGGACTTCACAACGAACTTCACCGCCGCACTCTCGTGCCTGTCCAACGTCGGGCCGGGGCTCTCCCTTGTCGGACCGACCGGAAGCTTTGCCATCTTCTCGCCGCTGAGCAAGATCGTGCTCATGATCTGCATGCTGCTCGGCCGTCTGGAGATCTTCCCGCTGCTGCTGCTGTTCGTGCCGTTCACGTGGCGCTGGAAATGAGCGCTGCCCGCGCCGGAATGCACATTGACCACAAGCAAAAATCCACACCGCCCCGCAAGTCTTATAACTTGCGGGGCGGTTTTTCAAAGCCGTTCCGCGCCGGGTGCGCGGCGTGCCGACCCGCACCTTGAGCCTTCTCCTTGAGGAGAAGGCTTAAAAAATGCGCAGCAAATCTTATCTCCGCGGTTGATTCCATCCGAGGCGGGCCTTGCCCTCTCGGGCTCCCCTGCGGCTCCGGCTCATGACCCTGCCGTCTCCGTCTCATCCCGAAACTGCGACAACCCCGCAGGCCAAAGCCTGCGGGGTTGCCTCCGCGTATCCGCGGTTGATTGCATCCGAGGCGGGCCTTGCCCCCTCGGGCTCCCCTGCGGTTCTGTCACATTGCTCCGCTGCCACTAACTCCCCGCAAAACTGCGACAACCCCGCAGGCCGAAGCCTGCGGGGTTGCCTCTCTATGACGCTGCAAACGCAGCGATCAGTGTTTTTGGTTGAGACGCTGGAGAGTTGCGCCGTGGTCAGATCACTCCGACAGCTCTGCCTTCTTCTCGGCAGACAGCTTCTTGATCTTCGGGATGCCCCAAATGAACGCCGGGAGCACAACAACGATCAATGCATAGTAGCCGTCATAGCCGTAGATCTTGGAGATGATGGTCGACAGGCCGAGCAGGGAAACTGCATAGCACAGGCCGATGACGATCAAGCCGACGATCACGCTGCGCACAGCCTTGCTCGTGATGGCCTTCGGGAAGCAGTGACCCTCGAAGCGCTGGATCATGGAGTAGACCAGCGTGACGGACGTGGACACGAACGCGCAGAACAGCAGGATGGTGTACACGACGAACAGCCAGGTGTAGCCGCTGCCCATGAGGGTGACAACGCTCTGGTTGGGGAGCTTCATGACATCGCCGATATGGCGGGCTGCAATGCTGGCAACCGTATCAACACCGGTTTTCTTGATGGCGCAGAGGATCGGGTACCAGCGCAGCAGCATGGCGCCGGAAGCGGCGAGCGCGCCGCCGTTCATGAGCCAGCCGAGGATGCTGGCGCGCTTGACGCCCTTGTGGGTCAGCTCGGTGGAAGCGGCGATCATGGCCGGGACGGACACGCACTGGAAAGCAGCATACACGAACACGCCGCGCCAGACGCCCTCGAGGCCCTTCTGGGAGGTGACGTCAGCGATGGCCGGGATGGCAGCGTAAGCCGCGTTCTCAGTGGCCAGCTCCTGAGCGACCGCGTCGATCGGAACGACGAAGCCCATGATGACCAGGATCGCGGTGACGATCAGGATCGCGGTGGAAAGAACGGTAGAAGCCTTGATGATCAGGTCAACGCCGAAGATCGACAGAAGGATCAGCAGGGCGATGATGACGAGGTTGCAGATGATATCGGGCAGGTCGATCAGGCTCTTGACGATGCCGCCGGCGCCGTCAACGCAGGACGCGACCGCCGCGAGGATGATGATGATGTAAAAGACCTCAAAGAAGATCTCCATCCACGGCTTCGGATACAGGGCGCGATAAGTGTCCTTGTAGTTGTCGAAACCGCTGAGCTTGGCAAACTTCATCATGATGTACATGACGACGGCCAGGATGCCCATGGCCAGCAGCGGGAAGATCGCCGCGGTCCAGCCATACTGGACGAAGTAGTTCACGACCTGGTTGCCGGTCGCGAAGCCGGCGCCCACGTGGGTGCCGAACCAGACAGACGCCACGGTAAAGGCGGCTGCCCAGCTGCTCTTGAGTTTTTTGTTATCCATTTTTTACCTCTCTCTTTTTTGCTCTTTTTTGCTTTTCTCTCTTTTATTTCAATCCTGCCTCGTGCTCTCCTACCAACCGGGACAGGGCTCGAAATCCACATCCTTGTGTTAATTTATGAACAAGTCGTTAACAACTCAGGATAGTAAATTTATAATTCTCTCAAACGCAAAAGTCAATAACAGCGTCTTCCAATCCCCAATTTTTTTCAGTCATTTTCTGAAAATTGTCGAGTTGCACAAAATCCTGCATGTATTTTTATGCACTCTGATTCTGGCGTTTTTGTAATCTTTTGCGTGATTTTAGCACTCTGGCAGAAAGAAAACAGTTGCGGCGTCTACACTTTCGTGCTATCATAACAACGCTGGGAGGTCAAATCTTTTGTCGAATTTCTGACAAGCGAGATTGGCATATTTTTGACAAGGGCCAGCAGGTTCGGCAAACGCAATTGATGAATTTTTAACCATCATTTTTGCGTACACATCCATTGCCCAATGTCGATTTTGATGGGAGCGCGCACGTTATGAAGCTCGTAACATTTGAAAAAGACGGCCGCAGTGCCGTCGGCCTGCTCAACGCGGCCGGCACTGCCGTGCATCCCGTGCCGGGCTGCGCGGACATGCAGGCACTCATCGGCATCTGGCCGGCGCTGGACACCGCCGCCGTGCTGCGCGGTGAGGCCCTGCCGCTCGAGCGCGTGCGGCTGCTCGCGCCCGTCCCCCGCCCGGAGCAGGACGTGATCTGCCTGGGCATCAATTATTTTGACCACGCCAAGGAGAGCGAATCCGTCGCCGGCAAGGGCGTCAAGGCGCCGGACACGTTCCCGATCTATTTTTCCAAGCGCGTGAACGAGGCCGTTGCCCCCGGCGGTGACATCCTCAGCCACAGCGATCTGGTCGCCGACCTCGACTACGAGGCGGAGCTGGCCGTCATCATCGGCCGCCCGGCGTACAACGTCAGCGA
>OKSB01000957.1_pt1 | contig 30252 bp, 24 predicted proteins | sample 1601171 | NCBI WGS metagenome assembly OKSB01 (sample SAMEA3541496, study PRJEB24748) | human gut metagenome | biome: human gut; feature: human-associated habitat; material: faeces | place: China | collected 2012 | reverse complement strand
GATCTGGCCGTCCCCCCCCAATGACGGGAAGGCGCATCCGAAAGGTGCGCCTTTTTTCGTGACACGAAAACCGAAAACGGCCAACTATCGAAAATTATTTATCGAATTTCAATAAATATTATTTGTTTTTCAAAAATTGTTTCGTATGTTTGCAGTGTCGAAAACAAAAAAGACACCCCATGGAAATCGAAAAAGTCATCCGCATTCTGACCGTTTTTCTCGTCGTCGCGGCTTTCGCCGTGAAGGTCGCCACACATCTGATGTTCCCCCAGTCGCCGCACGGGTTCAACCTGCCGATCGCGATCGGCCTGCTCCTCTGCCTGACGAACATCTGGCGCAAAACCGGAAAACAAGAAGAGAACTCAAACGAATAAATCCCATGAAAAAACTCCTGATCATCGCCGCAATGGCCGCCACGGCCGTCGCCTGCGCCCCGAAAACAGCCCCCGAGCTGCCGATGGAGACCTTCTTCCGCAACTCGGAAAAGTCGGACTACCAGATTTCGCCCGACGGAAAATACTTCTCCTACATGGCCCCCTGGGAGAGCCGCCGCAACATCTTCGTACAGCAGGTCGGGTCGGACGAGGCCGTGCGCATCACCTCGGAGAGAGAACGCGACCTGGCCGGATACTTCTGGGCCAACGACAGCCGCATCCTCTACCTCAAGGACACGGGCGGCGACGAGAATTTCCAGCTCTACGGCGTCGACATCGACGGCACGGACCCGAAGGCCTACACCGCCGTTCCGGGCGTGCGGACCACGATCATCGACCCGCTGGAGGAGATCGACTCGCTGATGATCATCGGCACGAACGAGCGCAACCCGCAGATATTCGACCCCTATCGTTTGAACCTCAACACCGGGGAGAAAACCCTGCTCTGCGAGAATCCCGGCGACGTGCAGGGCTGGCAGACCGACCACGACGGCAAGCTGCGCGTGGCCTACGCCATCGTCGACGGCGTCAACACCCAGATCCGCTACCGCGAGAGCGAGGCCGAAGAGTTCCGCCCCGTGCTGACGACCAATTTCAAGGAGGGGGTCAGCTTCGCGACGTTCACCCCCGACAACAGGATGGTGTACGCCATCACCAACCTCGGACGCGACAAGGACGCCCTCGTGCTGATGGACCCCGCGACGTGCGAGGAGAAAGAGGTGCTCTATACGAACGACACCTACGACCTGGCGGGCGTCTGGTACAGCGAAAAGGAGAAAAAACTGCTCGGCGTATCGTACGAAGGACACAAGGGGACGACGCGCCACTTCTTCGACCGTGAGGCCGGCGAGCTGTTCGGCCGCATGGAGCGCCACCTGCGCGGCTACGAACTGGGCATCGTCGGTTCGGACAAGGCCGAGGACAAATACATCGTCTACGCCGGCAGCGACCGCACGGCGGGCGCCTACTACATCTACGATGTCGCCGCCGACACGATGACCAAACTGGCCGACCTGCGTCCGTGGATCAAACAGGAGGAGATGGCCGAAATGCTCCCCATCGAATACACCGCGCGCGACGGCGAGCGCATCGAGGGTTACCTCACGCTGCCCGTGGGCAAGACCCTGCGCAACGCCAAAAACCTGCCCGTGGTGGTGAATCCCCACGGAGGTCCGTGGGCGCGCGACTCGTGGGGCTTCAACCCCGAGGCGCAGTTCCTGGCCAACCGCGGCTACGCCGTATTGCAGATGAACTTCCGCGGCTCGACGGGCTTCGGCCGCCGCTTCACGGAGATCGCCTTCGGCAAGTGGGGGCAGGAGATGCAGGACGACATCACCGACGGCGTGAACTGGCTGATCGGGAAAGGCATCGCCGATCCCGCCCGGATCGCCATCTACGGCGGCTCGTACGGCGGTTACGCCACGCTGCAAGGCATCGTCAAAGACCCCGACCTCTACGCCTGCGCCATCGACTATGTAGGCGTCTCGAACCTCTTCTCGTTCCTGAACACCATTCCTCCCTACTGGAAGCCGCTGCTCGACCAGATGTACGAAATGGTCGGCAATCCCGAAACGCAGCAGGAAATGCTGCGCGAAAACTCCCCGGCGCTCAACGCCGGGCGGATCAAGACCCCGCTGCTGGTGGTTCAGGGCGCCAACGACCCCCGCGTGAACATCAACGAGAGCAACCAGATGGTCGAGGCGCTGCGCGCACGCGGCGTGGAGGTGGACTACATGGTCAAGGACAACGAAGGCCACGGATTCCACAACGAGGAGAACCGCTTCGACTTCTACCGCGCCATGGAGAAGTTCTTCGGCAAGCACCTCAAGGGCGTCCGGCCCGAGGGCGACATCGTCCCCGAAAGCTGCCGCCGGTAAAGGCAGCGGAAACAGAATCTGTGAACCACAACCATTCAAAATAAAAAGTTCAAACCCGGGCCGACCCGGAAGACGGCTCTCTTACCGGCCGCCGCGACGGAAAAGCCCATATGACAGTTGTGCGACGAAGGCCCGGAATTTCCGGGCCTTTTGCCGGAAAAGCCCGGAAAAATCCCTACTTTTGCTGTCGCAATGCACGCCGCGCCCCACATACCCCAGCGTCCTGCGGACGGACTGCCCATGCCCCAACGGCTCGGAGCCATTCTGGCCGTGGCCTTCGGCGTATCGCTCTCGGTGATCGACGGGACCGTCGCCAACGTCGCCCTGCCCACCATCGGGCAGCAGCTGGGCATCTCGGCGGCCGATTCGATCTGGATCGTCAACGCCTACCAGCTGGCCATCATGGTCTCGCTGCTCTCCCTCTCGGCGCTGGGCGACGTGGTGGGTTACCGCAAGGTCTACATCGGCGGGCTGATGCTCTTCACGGTGGCGTCGGTGGGCTGTTCGCTCTCCGGGTCGCTCCAGGCCCTCGTGCTGGCGCGCGTCATGCAGGGGTTCGGAGCCGCGGCCATCACCTCGGTCAACACCTCGCTGATCCGCTTCATCTACCCCAAGGCCCGGCTGGGACGCGGCATGGGCGTCAACGCCACGGTGGTCGCCACCTCGTCGGTGGCCGGGCCGACGCTGGCGGCGGGCATCCTCTCCGCGGCCGACTGGCCGTGGTGAGCGTGTAGTTGATATAGTAGAACGGATAGAGGTAGATATGCAGCTTGTGGTACCAGTAGCCGCCGCGTTCAAAGAACGGGTCGTTCTCATAGTGCCGCCACGGCATATACTTTTCCTCCAGCAGGTGCCACTGATATGTCCGCTCCTTCGGCGTCAGCTCAGGATGGGCATAGCAGATGTGCTGGAACTCGTCCACGGCCACGCCGAAGGGCACGAAGGTCAGCGCCTCCTGCAGATGGGCGAAGCGGAACTTGTCCGCCTGATTGCCGAAGAACCACTCGGCATAGGGGTAGGCGAACTGCTCCATGGACATGGAGTGGATCTCCGCGATGTCGGTGGATTCGCTGTAAAAGTCTGCGATCGGCTGGCTGCGCATGGCCATGTAGCCCGCGAAGGCGTGACCAAGCTCGTGGGTCAGCACCTGCATGTCGAAGATCGTGTGGTTGAAGCAGGAGAACACGAAGGGCGCCTTCAGGCTGGGCAGGCTCGTCATGTAGCCCGTGGAGGCCTTGCCCGGTTTGTTCTGCAGGTCCATCAGCTCGTGGTCGATCATGAAGTCGATGAATTCGCCGGTTTCCGGGCTGATCTCGTGGTACATCTTCTGGGCGGTCCTGACCATGAAGGCGTCGTCGCCTGCAGGCTCGGCGTTGCCGTCCGGGAAGACCATCTTCTCGTCGTACCACATGACATGGTCGATGCCGAGGCGCTTTGCCTGCGCGTCATAGAGCTTCTGGCACAGCGGCACGAGGAATGTGCGCACCTGCTCCCGGAAGGATGCGACCTCTTTTTCGCCGTAGTCCGTGCGTCCCTGCTCCAGATAGCCCACGGGAATGTAGTTTTCATAGCCCAGATTTTTGCCCATCTGGTTGCGGATGCAGATGAGTTCGCTCCAGATCTCCTCCAGACGCGGCTCGTTGTCCTCGTAGAACTTGGAGTACGCCTTGACGGCGGCGGCACGCACCGTGCGGTCGGGATGCTCGAAGTATTTCTGGACACCGTAAAGGTTCAGGGCCTTGCCGTCGAAGGAAATCTCGGCGGTGGCCATGATCTTCTGATATTCGTTGGTCAGGCGGCTCTCCTGCTGACGCAGCGGGATGTTGGCTTCACAGAACAGCTTCTTCTGCAAGTCCATGGAGACAAAGTATTGCTTGCCAAATTCCTGCTCGATGTCTGCCCGGAAGGGGCTGGCCGCAATGGCTTCGCTGAGTGCCACCTCGTCGCCGCTGAGGGTGGGCAGCGTGTCCTGCAAATAATTGATCTCCGCTTCATAAAATTCATCCCGCGTGTCCAGCGTGTGGCGGATGTGTGCGATGGAATACTGGGTGAACAGCTCGCAGCTCTCGCGGTCGATCTCAAAAATCAGGCTGCGCAGGGCTTTGTAGCTCTCCGCCTGCCCGACTGCGGCTTTCCATTGGGCGAGCTGTGTGCGGTGCGCTTCCAGATCGGGGCGCTTATATTCCAGTGTTGAGAATTTGTAATTTTCCATAGTGTTCTTGTCTCCTTACATGATTGATAGGGGGCTAAAATCCTTTTTCGGGAACATTGATTGCCGGCTTTCATCTGCTTCTAAAAAAGCCTGCAGCACATTTTATACATGCCAAAGTCCCGGGTTCGCAGAGCCTTTATCAGCGTGCGATTTCCGGAAACGTCCAGATCGGCGGGGAAGGTATTGCAGAAAAGGTCACAGGTCAGAACGAACACGCTCTCCTGAATGTTTTCCGGGAGGTCTGCGATGCGGTGCTGGTTCAGACGGATTTGCAGCAGAATGTACCGGAAATAGGCGTCGTCTGCCGGAAGCCCCGCCTGGGCGTGCTCTGCCATCAGTTCCTCCGTGATCCAGTAGGTGTCCACGGACTTGGGTTTGCCGTGGGAGGATTTGACGATGCCGGCCTGGTTGATGCGGTAGCCGTAGGCCATATGTCCTGTGACCCAGACGTTTTTGGCATTGGGGAAAATCAGGTAGGAGAGCAGGGAGTCCTCGTACCAGTAGCCCTCGGGGAAGCAGAGATGCTCAAAGAGTGCGCCTCGGTAAACTTTTCCCCAAGGTTGTCCATGCAGTGCGTAAGGGGAGGATATCTTTTGGTCGGATTTGTAGCGGTGCATGATGGCTTTCCCATGGTCATACACGTAATATGCGCCGCCCTCCACCAGATCGCAGTCGTGGGCAAATGCGGTATCCAACAGGGCGTCAATGGCACCGGGCAGAAGAAAATCATCGGAATCAACAAACATAATGTATTTGCCGAAAATTTCCAGAATCCCGGTATTTCTCGCGCCGGAATGTCCCTTGTTCCGCTGGTGAATGACTGTCACCCGCGGGTCGTCGGAGTAGGTGTCCGCAATCGCGGGGGTGGTGTCGGTCGCGCCGTCGTCCACCAGAATGACGCGGTATGTATACTTTGTCTTCTGTGACAGTACGGAGTCCATGCACTGGGCAAGATAGGCTTCCACATTATAGGCCGGGATCACGATCTGCAAATCGCACTCCGGATTCAGCAGACGGTTGTCGGCGGCCGCGGTTCCCGTGGGGGGAGGGGAGAAGCCCAGCAGCGTTTCCCGTGCGCTGGCAGAATCCATGGCGGATCTCCGGCTGAAAACCGGCGCGGCTGTGTTCAGGATGCCTTTCAGGGTGCCTTTGATCGCACCTTTCAGCGTCGATGCTGTCATAGTATCACCTCAAAAAATAGTATACTGTTTCCCGGATGGAAAGTCAATATCCCGGCGTCTGGTTGACATTTTCAGCAGAATGCAGTAGAATTTGGGCAAATCGGGAAGAAAGTGAAGGTGGCGAATCTGCTGCCCGCCATTGTGATTGCGGTGGCCGCGGCGTTTCTGCCTGTTTGATGGAGGAAAATATGGCGAACATTCTGGTATCCGGGCTGATCAACACGGAGACGACCGTGCGGGTGCGGCAGTTCCCGGTGAACTATTACCCCATTGATTACCCCTTTTTCGGGGTGAACACCGCCGTGTCCGGCGTGGCGTACAACATTTCCAAAGCACTGAAAACCTTGGGGGACGACGTGACTCTGCTTACCATGACGGGGCGGGACTTCCCGGCGGAATATATCCAGAGCCAGCTTTGCACGGCGGGAATCGGAACGGACTGGGTCAAACCCAGATTGAAGGAGACGCCCAACTCCGTGGTGCTTTACGACGGCGATGGGAAGCGGCAGATCTACTGCGACCTGAAGGACATTCAGGAAACACCCTACGATTTCCCGGAGGACATTTGCCGGGACGCTGACGTGGTGGCCGCCTGCAACATCAATTTTAATCGCCCGCTGCTGCATCAGGCGAAGACGCTGGGCAAAACCGTGGCCACAGATGTCCATGTGCTTTCGGACATCCACGACGAATTCAACCGGGAATTCATGTCCTGCGCGGATATTCTGTTCCTCAGCGACGAGGGAATTCGTGGAGACTACCGGGATTTTCTGCGGGCGCTGGGGGACACTTACGGAAACCGTATTATCGTTCTCGGCAGGGGAGCCAAGGGCGCGGCCATGTACCTCCGGGAGGAAAACCGCATTTTCGCCCTGCCAGCCGTGCAGGTGGGGAAAATCGTCAACACCGTGGGCGCGGGGGACGCCCTGTTCAGCGGCTTCCTGCATTATTTCGCGCAAGGATACCGCCCACTGGATGCGCTGGCACGGGCGCAGGTTTTTGCGTCCGCAAAAATACGTGTCAGCGGCGCGGCCAACGGCTTCCCTGCGGAAAAGGAAATGGAATTGCTCTGCCGGGAGTACGCGGGGAGAATGGAATATTACGAGGTATAAAAAACCGAGGCAGCACATGAAAGTGCTGCCTCAGTCTTCTTCACTCCAGAACGTGTTCCAGACCCATTTGCAGAATGGTCTTCACATGGTCGTCAGCCAGAGAGTAGAGGATGTTCTTCCCCTCCCGGCGGAATTTGATCAGGTGCATTTGCTTCAGAATCCGAAGCTGGTGGGAAATGGCACTCTGGCTGACGTCTACAGTCTCCGCAATGTCCGTCACGCACAGCTCCTGTCGGGACAGAAGCGCCAGAATATGCACCCGGGTAGAATCGGCAAAGCCCTTGAATAGCTCCGCAATGGCGTCCATGGTTTCCTTTTCGGGTACTGACTGCATTCAGATCCCTCCTTTTATCCCGTATATTCTAGCCCATTTTTTCAAAAGATGCAACTGTTTTTTCCATAGCGTCTTGCAGCGCTCTGGAAATGGGCAGCATGGTGTCCGCGTCCAGCTTGACCACCCGGCGGTCGTAGGTTATCAGGCCGTTCACTTCATCCTCCACGTCGCTGACCTGGGTGTAGATGGCGGCACACAGACCCTTTTCCACGGCGGGGACAATGGATTCCCGGTAGAGCGCCGCTACCGCTTCGTTCAGAGCTTCTCTCGTCGGGCAGGCACCGTAGCCGTAGGTTTTGTCGGGGTTGAAAATGTGCCCCTCGACCCGCCATGTTTTCCCGCCGAACTCTGATAGCACCAACGGACGAAGACCGTCGCCTGTCAGACGCAGCTTTCCGAAATACTGGTGGCGGCTGTCCACATCGGTGTTCTTTCCACGGAACCAGCCGGAGGTGGTGTCGATAAAGCGAGTAGCGTCCAGCGTGCGGAACCATCCGCAGACGCGGTCGCTGTCGAACTGCCCCCAGCCCTCGTTGAAGATCGTCCAGTAGCAGATGCAGGGGTGATTTTTCAGCTGATTCACCGCGTCGGCTGCGCCCTGACGGAAGGTATTGCGGCTTCGTTCATCCAAGTGAAGACGCCGGTCGTTCCATTTCTGAATGCCGATTGTGGGAAGCACGGTGTCCCGGAAATAACTGTAGCTGCTGTTATTGACCATGTCCTGCCAGACGATCATGCCCAGCCGGTCGCACTGATAGTAGAATTCCTCCGGCTCGACTTTGATGTGCTTGCGCAGGGTGTTGAAGCCGAGACGCTTCATGGCGAGGATATCGTCGGCATAGCTTTCCGGGGCGGGGGCGGTGAGCAGACCCTCCGGCCAGTAGCCCTGATCCAGCAGACCGTGGAAGAAATAAGGTTTGCCGTTGAGGCACAGGCGGGGATATTCGCCTACCTTTTTGATTTCCAGAGACCGGATGGCAAAGTAGGATTCCACCTTATCCTGCGCCGTTTCCACAGTGAAGCGGTAAAGATAGGGGTCGTCCGGGCACCAGAAATGGGGATTTTCCGGGGCGATGGTCACTTGCCCGTGTTCCAGCGGGAACTGCCCCAGCTGCTCCACGCTGACTGTACCCTCCAGTGGCGGAACCGTGGAGATCGTCACGGACGCGCCGTGATTTTCAATGTTCAGATTCTCTATATAGATATCCGGCACGCTTTCCAGCCACACCGTCTGCCAGATGCCGGACACGGGGGTGTACCACATGCCGCCCCGGTTCGTCACCTGCTTGCCGTAGGGGAAAGCCTGATCGTGAAGATCGTCGGTGCAGCGGATGACGAGCTCGTTTTCCTCCGCCAGCGCTTCGGTGATGTCCACGCAGAAGGAGGCATAGCCGCCCTCGTGGCGGCACAGGTGCTGCCCGTTCACGAACACCTCTGCAATTTGGTCGGCAGCGCCGATGTGGAGCAGCATCCGCTCCCGGCGGAAGCCCTCGGGCAGAAGAAAGCGTCGGCGATACCACAATGGCGCGCCCTCTTCAAAATGCCGCCCGATGCCGGAAAGCCGGGACTCCGGGCAGAAGGGCACGGTAATGCGCATATCAAATGTTTCCGGTTTCCCGGATGATACGGCAAAATCCCATTCTCCGTTCAAGTTTATGTAAGAATCCCGGCGCATCTGCGGTCTGGGATAGACCTGCCATGGCGTGCCGGAAAGCGTTTCGCCTCTGGGCGTGGTGAGCATCTGCGGCATGGACATCCTCCTTTTGCCGTCCGATGGAAGTTTTTCCCGGGCGGAACACTGGAATACAGGGTGTTTTGTTGGATATTCTACTTACTAATCTACCATACCCGGGCAAACGTGTCAAGCGAAGCCGCAGACGGCGGACGGGGAAGCGTTCAAATCGACTTTTTCTATTAAGTTTTTACGAAAACTCTTTGCAAATGAAAAGAAATATGCTATAGTATACTAAGTTTCGTGTGACTATCTGCGCCAAGAACACGGGCGCGCACGTAGGAGTGTATCTGAAAACTGTCAAAACGCCCAATCAGCGGCTCTTTTTGCCCTGTGCCGCGCCATTTTTCCTTGAAATGCAGCAAGCATTCCTGCGGAAAAATGGCTTGCTCAGGACAAAAATCCCTTGCTGCTGGTCATTTCGCCAGTTTTCAGATACACCCTAGAAAGGCAAAAGAGATGCAAGATCTATCGAAAATTTCTGTCGTCCTGCCTTCTTTGGACCCGGACGAGAAGCTGAACGCCGTCATCGACGGCCTGCTGGAATACGGCTTTTCCAACATCATTCTGGTCAACGACGGAAGCAAGCAGGAAAATTTACATTATTTCACGGACGCCGCCGCGGCTCATCCCGAAATTCATCTGCTCCATCATGAGGGGAACCGGGGGAAGGGCGCGGCTTTGAAGACCGCTTTCCGGTGGTTTCTGGACAACTGTCCCGAAGGCGCCGGCGTCGTGACGGTGGACGGCGACAACCAGCACCACCCCGAGGATACCCGGGCGTGCTGCGAGAAAATGCTGGAGACCGGGCACTGCATTCTGGGCTGCCGGGACTTTACGCTGGACCACGTGCCGAAGCGCAGCCGGTTCGGCAACCACACCACGTCGCTGGTGTTCAAGACCTTCGTGGGCATGACCATTTCCGACACCCAGACCGGCCTGCGGGCGCTGCCCCGGGAGGCAGTGGAGGAGCTGGTGGACGTGGCGGGGGACCGATTTGAGTACGAGACCAATATGCTTCTGGCGTTCAAGGAAAAGGCCATCCCCTTCGAGGAGAACAAGATCCGCACCGTGTACATTGAGGAAAACAAAAGCTCCCATTTCCGCACCTTTGTGGATTCCTGGCGGATATACAAGCTGATTCTGGCGCATTTCTTCCGGTATATGGCAAGCTCGGTGGCCTGTTTTGTTGTGGACACCGGTATATACACCCTGCTTGGCAAGTTACTGGGAAACACGCTGAAGGGCTTTGCCCTCACCGCCGCGGCCGGGGCGGGGGCGAGAATCATTTCCTCTCTGCTGAACTTCTTCCTCAATAAAAAGCTGGTGTTTCAGTCCAACACGGACACCGGTAAGACCTTACTTCGCTACTACTGTCTGGCGGTTCCCCAGATGCTGCTGCAAATTCTGCTGACCGAGGGCGCGTATGTGCTTTTCCACGTAAAGCCCACCGGCGTGCTGCACACGCTGATTTACGTGATCGTGATGATTCTGCTTTACATCATCGGCTATATGATTCAGCAGCGCTGGGTGTTCGCGCCCCAGAAACAAAATGAACCCGAGGTTGAGAAAAAATGAGCAAACGTAACACAATGCCCGATTATGATCCCGTTCCTTCCCAGCGGGGCGGGGCTTCCAGACCGCCCAAGAAGAAAAAGAAGAAGGGCAGTGGCCTGTTCGGCCGGATCGTCCGGCGGTTTTTCCTGGTGCTGTTCACCGTGATCGCCCTGATTCTGGTGGCGGCGTGTCTGGCGGCGAACCTGATCTTCAATGGCCCGTCCCCCGCAGCCCGGGATATTTTGACCATGACGCTGCTGGAGCCCAGCGGAACCAAGTGGATTCCCGGCCTGTTCATGGACGCACAGACCCTGGATTCCATCCGCGCACGGGACGACTCCAACCTGAAGGACGAGTTCTCCAACGCGTCGGAAATCGTCATCAACAAGGACACGGCGATTTCTGCCGGCACCGACGAGTGGGCAAATTCCCCCGACGGTATCCGCTTTGAATCCCACTCCGGCGACACCTATAACGCCCATATCATGATCGTCCGTGACCCCAGCAAGGTCTACCTGGGTACCTCTACGGAGAATTTCTCCACCTCCATTCCCGGCACCCGCATCGACGACCAGATCGAGACCGACGGCGCCATTGCCGGTGTCAACGCAGGCGCGTTCTTTGACAACGGTACCTCTGATCCTGCTGTCGGCTCCGTGCCGGAGGGACTGGTTTACTCCAAGGGCGTCTGCAAGTGGACGACCGGCTCTCCCCCCAACGGCATCAAGGGCTTCGCGGGCTTCAACAAGGACAACATCCTTGTGGTCGCTCAGGACAATCTGAGCAAGGCTCAGGCGGAGGAGCTGAACATCCGGGATGGCTGCTGCTTCGGCCCCGTCCTCATCATGAACGGGGAAATCAACCAGGAAGCCTACAACTCCAACTCCGGCTGGAACCCCCGTACCGCCGTCGGCCAGCGGAAGGACGGCGCCGTGGTGTTCGTGTGCATTGACGGCCGTCAGGCCGGTTCCGCAGGCGGCACCTATAAGGACGTCATCGACATCATGATCGAGTACGGCGTCGTGAACGCCTGCAACATGGACGGCGGCTCGTCCAGTATCATGGTCTACCGGGATACCTACGGCCTGTTTGGCGAAGCCGGTACCGTGCAGGTGATCAACAGCTATTCCCTGCTGCAGGAGCGCCCCAGAAAGATGCCGACCTTCTGGATGGTCGCGCCGTAAGGAAGTGAGGGAAACCATGTATCAAGGAAAATTCGATTCTAAAAATAAAAAGACCGCGGTGGATGTTTCCCAGCTGGTCGCCCAGCGCAACAGCGCACCTTCCCAGGAGCAGCCCCAGCGCCAGCCGGTGCGGGAAAATCTGCCGAGAACCAACCCTGCCCGGACGCAGCAGTCTACCAGACAGCAGAATATACGGCAGAGCCAGCCGACCCGGCAGCCCAGCGGAAAGCGGCCGCCCGCGACCCAGACAGTGCCGGAAAAGCACCGCAAAGGCCCCCGGCTGGGCGGCGTGATCTTCTACACCCTGTATTTCATGTTCATTCTGGTGTTCTTTGTGGCCACGTTCTTTGGCCTTCAGTGGCTTCAGGGCTGGCTGACGGATTACCAGGCCGCCCAGCCTACCACCAAGAGCCAGGAGGTCTTTGACCAGCTGTTTTCTCACCCCGATTGGGACGCGCTGTATGACGCCGCCGGGATAGAGGACACCCCCTACGAGGGCAAGGAGCAGTTCGTCTCCTATATGGAAAACAAGGTGGGCGATTCGGCGCTGACCTTCAAGGAGACCTCTGCGGGACTTTCCGGCGATAAGAAATATCTTGTCCTCCTGGGGGACGAGAAGATTGCCTCCTTCACCCTGTCCGGTCAGACGACCGCCATCACCGACATTCCCGACTGGGAGCTGGGCGGCGTTGAACTGTTCTTCGACCGGAGCGAGACATTCTATATCAAGAATACCGACGGTCACACTGTCGAGGTTAACGGTGTGCCTCTGGACGACAGCCACGTGATTCAGATCGCCACCACTGCGGCGGCGGAGCGGCTGCCCATCGGCATCACCGGCGTGAGCATCTGCACCCAGGAAATTTCCGACCTGATGGCCACCCCCACCGTCACGATCTTTGACGAGTCGGGCAATCCCATGGAGGTCAGCTACGACGCCGGGACCCATACCTTTACCGAGCAGACCCAGGCCAACACCATCTCCGACGACGAGAGGGAAGCGGCGCTGAACGCGGCGAAGACCTACTGCCTGTTCATGATCGAGAAGGCATCCAAGGCGGACATTGCCAAGTATTTCGACACCTCCTCTGAGGCCTACAGCGTCATCACCAACCTGAGCGGCAACCTGTGGATGCAGGGCAATAACGGCTACCGCTTCACCAAGGAAGAGGTCTCCGATTACGCCCGCTACAGCGACGATCTGTTCTCCGCCCGTGTGTCGCTGACCCTGAACGTCACTCGTAAAGACGGCACCACCAAGGACTTCGGGTATGACTCGACTCTGTTCTTCCGGAAGCAGGACACTGGCAAGTGGCTGGTCTATGACGCCACCAACGCGGATGTCAACGCGCCGGTGGGCAAGGTGCGCCTGACCTTCATGAACGGCGATACCGTCCTGAGCAGCGAGTTTGTCAAGACCGACGCTACGGAGCTGGATACCCCGCTGGTATCCGCCCCCGAGGGCAAGGTATTCATCGGTTGGTATCGTATCGACAAGTACGACAACGGTACCACCTACACCATGGTCTTCGACCCGGATGAAAACGGCCATGTTGCCATCCCCAACGGCACCACGCTGGAGCCGATGACCCTGTACGCTCTGTTCGAGACGCCGTCCGGCACCGACGCGACGGAAGGAGGCTAATATGCTGGCATTACTGAACCAACTGGCGGTCAGCTTTGACCTGCCGATTCTGGACTGGATTCAGGCGCACTTGCAGTGCGGCTTTCTGGATGCCGTCATGCCCATCGTGACCCTGTTCGGGGAGGGCGGCATCTTCTGGATTGCCTGGGCGGTACTGATGCTGGTATTCCCCAAGACGAGAAAAACCGGCATCGCCATGGGCATCGCCCTTGTAATGGGTGTGCTGATCTGTAACGTGACGCTGAAACCCCTTGTGGCGCGGCCGCGACCGTATGATTTTCAGTATGAGAATTTCGGAATTACCATCAAGCTGCTGATCGACGCTCAGCACGATTACTCCTTCCCGTCGGGACATACCATCGCCTCCTTTGAGGCGGCGATACCGCTGATGATCTACGACAAGCGGATGGGCATTCCTGCCATGGTGATCGCCGTGCTGGTCACGTTCTCCCGGCTGTACCTGTACGTCCACTACCCGACCGACGTGATCTTCTCCATCATCGTCGGAACCGCCTTTGCCTTCATCGGAAACGCGCTGGCAGAAAAAATTGCACAGCGCCTTCCCGCACCGGCGAAAGGAAAATACGAGAACTGAGCTTTTTGGAAGCATACCCGGACTGGGTATGCTTCCTTTCCCTTTTCGCCCTTGCAAGCGGCGAAAAAAACAGATATAATGACAAAAAAGGGGGCGGGATGATGGAATTAAGGATCGCGGTCTGCGACGACGCGGAGGAAGATCGGACGTATGTTTCCGGTCTGGTAAAGGATTGGGCGGCGCAGGCCGGGCATCAGGCGGAAATTATCGCCTTTTCCTCCGCCGAGAGCTTCCTGTTCCGGTACGCGGAGGACAAGAACTGGGACATTCTGCTGCTGGACATCGAAATGGGCGCTATGGACGGCGTAAGTCTGGCAAAACGGGTGCGCAAAGACAACGAGGCGGTGCAGATCGTCTTCGTCACCGGGTATTCCGACTATATCGCCGAGGGCTACGAGGTGGCGGCGCTGCATTATCTGATGAAGCCCGTCAGCGGGGAAAAGCTGTTCGCGGTGCTGAACCGGGCGCTGGAAAAGCGGAAGCGGGAGGAACGGTGCCTGAATCTGGAGCTGGGCGGCGAAATGGTACGGATTCCCTTTTACGACATCCGGTATCTGGACGTTCGGCAGAATTATGTGACGATTCATGGAAAGGCGGAGTACACCGTCAAGCGGAGCCTGAACGAGTTTGAAAAGGAACTGGACGACCGGTTCTTCCGCGCGGGCAGGAGCCTGATCATTAACCTGAAGTACATCCGGCGCGTCACGAAAACGGAGGTCAGCCTGTCGGACGGCACGTTGCTGCCCCTGCCAAGGGGCGCTTACGAACCCTTGAACCGGGCGATCATCAAGCACACATAAGGGAAACTCTGAACAAATCGCCTTCGGCTGAGCAGCGGATCTTTTTCCCCAGCCGTGCGGTTTCAAAAGTGGGAAATACACAAAGTATTCCTCCACTCTTGGAACCTTCGTCTGGGAAAAAATCTCTCGCCGTCAGCTCTCGCCGATTTGTTCAGAGCTTCCCGAGGAGGATCGGCATATGTCTTTCTTTTCCAAACAAATCGACAAGCGCATCGCGGCCTATCAGCGGGAGCTGATCGAGACCCACTACCGGGAAGTGGAAAATATGTACCGGCAGATTCGGGGCTGGCGGCATGACTACCGCAACCACATCCAGATGATGAAGGTACTGGCGGCCAATGGGGACATGGACGCCCTGAAAGCCTACCTGGACGAGCTGGACACGGATCTCAATACCGTGGACACCGTGGTGAAAACCGGCAACCCCATGGCCGACGCCATTCTCAACAGCAAAATTTCCCTTGCGCGTTCCCGGAACATCCCGACGCAGGTGGACGCCCACATCCCGGTGAAGCTGAAAATGTCGGAGCTGGACTTGTGCTGCATCATCGGCAACCTGTTTGATAACGCCATGGAGGCAAGCATGGCCTTGCCGGAGGAAAAGCGGATGATCCGGGTGTACATGGATATGAAGGGGACGCAGCTCTACATTTCCTTCACCAACTTCACCGCCGCGAAAAAGCTAAGTAAGGTGGGCAAGGGCTTCAAAACCTCCAAGGGGGAGGGGCACGGCTTCGGGCTGTTGCGGATAGACGACATCGTATCCCGTTATGACGGCTACCTGAGCCGCAACAGCGAGGACGGGGCGTTTACCACGGAAATCCTTATCCCACAGGTCTGAGGAAACCACGAAAATGCAGTTCGTCCCCGAAAATAAGCAATTCGTCCCCAGAATCTTCCGGGGACGTCTTTTTGTGATAGAGTATGCTCACGAGGTGAGGCAAAATGAAAGACAAAATAAAGCCAAAATACAACGCCGCCCAGAACGTGGGATGGATGGTGAAGATCGCATGGAAGGTCAGAAAACGGGTTCTGTTTATCTGCGTCGCCATGGCGGCGCTGGAAGTGCTGTACAACCTGACGCAGCTGTACGTTGCGCCGGAGATATTAAGCTGCGTAGAGCGCCATGCCCCCGTGGGCGAGCTGCTGGGCACCATCGGACTGTTTACGCTGGCGCTGTTTCTGACCATGGGTCTGAGGGAGTATTTCAGAGAGATCGACATGTACCCCCGTGTGGACGTGCGTTCCAGCATCGTCGGCATGATCGGCAGAAAATGCAACATGACCTCTTTTCCCAATACGCTGGATGTGAAGTTCATCAAGCTCAAGGAAAAGGCGCACAAAAGCGCACAGAGCAACAGGGAAGCGACGGAAAACATCTGGGAGACCCTGACCAGACTGCTGCAGAACGTGGGCGGTTTTCTGGTGTACCTTGCCATCCTGTCCCGCCTGAATTGGGTGCTGCTGGGGGTGATCGCCGCGACCTGCGTGGTGGGATTTCTGGTGTCCCGGTATTCCAGCAACTGGATTTTCCGGCACCGGGATGAGGAAGAGACGTTTTACGCGAAGAAGTCCTACATCCGGAAAAAAGCGGAATCCGTGGAGCTGGCGAAGGATATTCGCATTTTTGGCCTGCAAAACTGGCTGAATGAACTGCTTGACCGCATTCACAACGTATATCTGGACTTCCGGCTTCGCTGCGAGAAGATCAAGCTGCTGGCGGATGTCACCGAAGCGCTGCTCACCATGGCGCGGAACGGCATTGCCTATGCGTACCTTCTTCATCTGGCGCTTCGGGATTCTCTCAGCGTGCCGGAGTTTATCCTGTATTTTACCGCGGTGTCCACCTTCACCACATGGGTCATGGGCATTTTGCAGGCGGCGGAGAAGCTGCATGAGGAAAGCCTCGACCTTTCTCAGGTGCGGGAATTTCTGGAATATCCGGAGCCGTTCCGGTTCGAGGGTGGGACGGCGATTCCCAAGGCGGACGCCTACGAACTGAAGCTGGAGCATGTGTCCTTCCGCTACCCCGGCGCGGAGGAGGATACCATCCACGACCTTGACCTGACGGTTCGCCCCGGAGAAAAGCTGGCCATCGTGGGACTGAATGGCGCGGGCAAGACCACCCTTGTAAAGCTTTTGTGCGGCCTGTTCGATCCTACCGAGGGGCGGGTGCTGCTGAACGGCGTGGATGTAAGGGACTTTAACCGCCGGGAATACTACGGGCTGTTCAGCGCCGTATTTCAGGAGTTCTCCATTCTGGACGTGACCGTGGCGGAAAATATCGCCCAGACCACTGAGAATATCGACACGAAAAAGCTCTGGGACTGCATCGAAAAGGCGGGCTTGACGGAGACCATTCAGAAGCTGCCCAAGGGGTTGGACACCCACGTGGGCAGGGAGGTCTATCTGGACGGCGTGCTGTTCTCCGGCGGCCAGACCCAGCGGCTGATGCTGGCGCGGGCGCTGTACAAGGACGGCGCTATCCTGCTGCTGGACGAACCCACCGCCGCCCTCGACCCTCTGGCGGAAAACGACATCTATCAGAAGTACAAGGACATGACGGCGGGGAAGACCTCTCTGTTCATCTCTCACCGGCTGGCGTCCACGCGGTTCTGTGACCGCATCATCTTCGTGGCGGACGGCCATATCACCGAGGAAGGCACCCACGATCAGCTGCTGGCGAGGGGCGGGGCGTATGCCAAGCTCTTTGAAGTCCAGAGCCGCTATTATCAGGAAGGGAAGGCGTTCTGATTATGAAAAAGAAAATGAGTTTCAGGCACGCTCTGTCCGTTCATTTCCGTGCGGCAAAGGCACTGCACGGAGTCAGCCGCAGATTTTTCCCGGCGGCGACGCTGTATACCGTCGTGGGCGCAATTCTGCCCTATGTGACGGTGTTCTTTTCCGCCCAGATTCTGAAGGAGCTGGCGCTGCTCCGCAGGCCGGATGTGCTTCGGAATTGGGTCATCGCCGGGGTGCTGTGTACCGGACTGTGCGCCGTCGCGAAGGCGGTGCTGTTCCAGCGGACGGAAACCCTGCTGGATGACCTCTATGGCAGAAAAGGGGTCCTGTTCTGCCGGAAATTCTTCTCCATGGACTATGTGGACGTGGACAAACAGGAGACCCACGATCTGCGGACGCAGATCGACCAGAACGAGAACTGGTCAAGCTTTGGCCTGATGCAGGTTCCGGAGATTTATGAGCGCACACTGAAAAGCCTCATCGGCATTTTAAGCGGCATTGCGCTGACGGTTACGCTGTTCACCTCCCCGGTGCCGGAATCCGCCGGGAAGCTGACCGCTTTGAACAATCCTCTGTTTATTCTGATTCTGGCAGGCGTCATGATCCTGATCAGCATTCTGGCGGGGAGGCTTGAGGAAAAGTCCACCTCCTACTGGAGCTGTGTGGCGGAGGAGGCCACTTTGAGCAACCGCCTGTTTAGTTTCTTCGGTTTTATCGGCGAACACAAGGGACGGGGCGCGGACATCCGGATGTATAACCAGCAGAATCTGGTGACGTTTTACTGGAACGGCGACTCGGCCTTTGGCGCTACCGGGAAAATCGGGAAGCTTGCGCTGGGACCCATAGGCGGTTATTCCGCGCTGGGTACAGGGGTCGTGGCGCTGATCACCGGCTTTGTCTACGTGTTCACCTGCCTGAAGGCATGGGGCGGCGCGTTTGACGTGGGCAGCGTGACTCAATATGTGGGCGCGGCCACCGCCATGGCGGGCAGCATTTTTGAGCTGACTGCGCAGTTCGGTACCCTGAAAACCAACGCGGATTATCTGGACGCAACCTTCCAATTTCTGGATATCCCCAATTCCATGTATCAGGGCAGCCTGACCACGGAAAAGCGCTCTGACCGGCAGTATGAGGTGGAATTCCGCAATGTATCCTTCCGCTACCCCGGCCGGGTGGATTGGGCGCTGAAAAACGTGTCCATGAAGTTCAAGGTCGGCAAGCGGCTGGCAATCGTTGGCGAAAACGGCAGCGGCAAGACCACCTTTATTAAGCTTTTGTGCCGCCTGTACGACCCGCAGGAGGGAGAAATTCTCCTGAACGGCATCGACATCCGCAAGTATAACTATCAGGACTATATGCAGATTTTCTCCGTGGTGTTTCAGGACTTCCAGCTCCTGTCCCAGCCGTTGGGAGAAAATGTGGCGGGCAGCGCCAAGTACGACCGGGCGCGGGCGACGAAAGCCCTTATGGACGCGGGCTTCGGCGACCGGCTGGCGGCCATGCCCAAGGGGCTGGACACCATGCTTTACAAGGATTTTGCCGAGGACGGCGTGGAGGTTTCCGGCGGCGAGGCGCAGAAGATCGCCATTGCCCGGGCGCTTTACAAGGACGCGCCCTTCATCATTCTGGACGAACCTACCGCTGCCCTTGACCCCATTGCCGAGGCGGAGATCTACGAGAAGTTCAACGCCATTTCCGGCGACCGCACGGCCATCTACATCAGCCACCGGCTGTCGTCCTGCCGGTTCTGCGACGAGATCGCCGTGTTCAGCGACGGTCAGGTGATCCAGCAGGGAACCCATCAGGCGCTTCTGGCGCAGGAGTCGGGGAAATATGCCGAACTTTGGCACGCCCAGGCGCAGTATTACACCAAGCAGACCCCGGATACTGACGGCACGGAGAATTGACATATCCGACAAAAAGTAAACAGGCCGTTTATGCTTTTGGGAGATTTTAAGCGTCACTTCCCGGGCAGGCGTTGCAAAAACGAAGGACATGGTGTAGAATGACCGGATAGACAAACGATTCAAAGGCGGGCGTCAGCCCGCCTTTGAATCTTGCTTCAGGAGGAACCCCAAATGGCAAAATACATCATGGCGCTGGATGCTGGCACCACGTCCAACCGCTGCATTCTTTTTAACGAGCAGGGAGAAATGTGTTCCGTCGCCCAGAAGGAATTCACCCAGTATTTCCCCCAGCCCGGCTGGGTGGAGCACGACGCCAACGAGATCTGGTCTACTCAGATAGAGGTCGCCCAGCGGGCTATGGCGAACATCGGGGCGACCGCCGCCGACATTGCCGCCATCGGCATCACCAACCAGCGGGAGACCACCATCGTCTGGGACAGGAAAACCGGCGAACCGGTGTGCCGCGCCATCGTCTGGCAGTGCCGCCGCACCAGTGCGTATTGCGACGAATTGAAGGAAAAAGGGCTGGTGGAGGAATTCCGGGGCAAGACCGGTCTGGTCATCGACGCCTATTTTTCCGGCACCAAGCTGCGCTGGATTCTGGAGAACGTGCCGGGCGTCCGGGCGCGGGCGGAGCGGGGCGAGCTGCTGTTCGGCACCGTGGAGACGTGGCTGATCTGGAAGCTCACCGGCGGCAAAGCCCATGTGACGGACTATTCCAACGCTTCCCGCACCATGCTGTTCAACATCAATACCCTGCGCTGGGACGATGAAATTCTGGCAGAATTGGACATCCCCAAGTGTATGCTCCCGGAGGTCAAGCCCAGCAGCTGCATTTACGGCGAGGCGCTGGCGCAGTATTTTGGCGCGCCCATCCCCATCGCGGGGGCGGCGGGAGACCAGCAGGCGGCGCTGTTCGGCCAGACCTGCTTCCAGCCCGGAGAAGCCAAAAACACCTACGGCACCGGCTGCTTTATGCTGATGAACACCGGGGATAAGCCCGTGTTCAGCGAAAACGGGCTGGTCACGACGATTGCATGGGGCTTGAATGGACAGGTCACCTACGCGCTGGAAGGCTCGATTTTTGTGGCGGGGGCGGCGATTCAGTGGCTGCGGGACGAGATGCGGCTCATTGATTCCTCCCCCGACTCGGAGTACATGGCGACCAAGGTGCCCGATACCAACAGCTGCTACGTCGTCCCGGCGTTCACCGGTCTGGGCGCGCCCCATTGGGATCAGTACGCCCGGGGAATCATCGTGGGACTGACCCGGGGCGTCAACAAATATCACATCATCCGCGCGACCTTGGACAGCCTGTGCTACCAGACCAACGACGTTCTGCGAGCCATGGAGGCCGATTCCGGCATCCGTCTGGCAGCGCTGAAGGTGGACGGCGGCGCATGCGCCAACAATTATCTCATGCAGACGCAGGCGGATATTATCAACGCGCCGGTGCAGCGCCCCCGCTGCGTGGAGACAACCGCCATGGGCGCGGCGTATCTGGCCGGGCTTGCGGTGGGGTACTGGATGAGCAAGGAAGATGTAGTGCAGAACTGGGCGATCGACCGCACCTTCGCGCCGAACATCGGTGCGGAGGAGCGGGAAAAGCGCATTCACGGCTGGAATAAGGCGCTCAAGTGCGCCTACGGCTGGGCGAAGGATTAGGGTATGGAACCAGAATCGATAACGGGAGCCGCCGTGAAGGAAAAGCCCGTCCCGTCCTTTTTCCGGGAGCTGATGCGCCGGGGCTGTCTGGACGCCGGGGAGATACGCGCCGCGTCCGACGGATTTTACGCGGCGGCAAAATCTCTTGCGGATATTCTCGTGGGGCAGGGCATTACGACCTTTCCCAACGATCGGGACGAGCTGCGGGACTGCGACAAATTTTTCGACGACTGGTACTGCTACGCCGTTCCCCGGCAGGGCGGGTACGTCTACAGCCTGTTCAAGCTGAGAGAGCAGGAGTTTGATGCCAAGAACGGCCTGATAGCGGACGGGGATACCCCCGGCGTGACCGTTTCCTTTATCGCTTTCGACACGGACGTGCTGGCGCAGTGCCTTTCGGAGCCGACCGTGGCAAACCGGAAAAGGCTGAATCAGGAGATCAACCGGGTGGTGGCGGCGCGGGGGCAGAGGCACGACAGAACGCTGAAAGCCTATTTTCTCAGCCCAAAGGCGGAGGGGCCGTACCTCATTGCGGAGCTGTACGTCCGCCATATCGCCTCCTTCGCGGGAGACGGCTGCATCGACGTTCCCGAACACTACGCGTCAGTTTACCGGAAAAGCGCAGCCGCCGGCTTCCATGGCTGGGCGGGGAGAATCCCCCGCTTCCTTGAGGAAAACAACAAGGCCGCAGGCCATACGGTCTGCGACCATGAGAAAATCTACATCCAGAATCCGGACTGCCTGTCCGTCTACGAAAAGCGGGCGATTCTGGCGACCCATGCGGCGAACGTCTCCGCTCATTCCTTCGCTGCCGAGGTGCGCTTTCACGCCCGGTTTCTGACGTGGTATGCAAGGTTGCCCATCCCGTTTCTGGGAAAATCGGCTTATGACAGCGCCATCCGCGCCGACATGACCATCGACGACACGGAGTTCGACGCGCCTGCCCCATTCTACCGCATGAACGGCAGATGGGTGAAGACTACCGACGGTGTCAACTCCGTGGAAAGCTGCATCGAGTACATGCAGGAGCTGTTCGACGAGGAATTCGCACAGGCTGGCCTGTAATGGCTGATATCACATTGTTCGTATAACTTGAGGGTCGGGTGGGCGCAGTCCGCTAGGACAGCGCCCACTCATCCCTCTTACCAGAAATAACGGCTAACCGGCCGCCACCATGAGAGGTGTGTGTATGCGCAAATTAAATATGCCGAGGCGGCTGTCTTCCAGTGCGGCCCGGACTCACGGCGGAAACATGCTGTTTATGCTGCCGACGATCATCCTGTTCTGCATTGTTGTCCTGATCCCATTCTTTCAGGGCATTCCCTATTCCTTCACCAACTGGAAGAGCATTGTCAGTGAAACGAAGGAATTCAACGGACTGAAAAACTACATCTACCTGATTAAAAACAAATATTTTCAGGATTCCCTGCTGGTCACCTTCAAGTTCACGATCCTGTATATGATCTCCGCGAACGTTATGGGATTGCTGCTGGCGCTGGCCATCCACAGGTCTTCCTGGTTCAATAATATTGCCAGAACCGTACTGTTCCTGCCCTTTACGGTGTCCGCGACGGCCGGTTCCATTGTCTGGTCCTACGTATTTACCGACGTTTACGGCACGATCACCGGTCTCGTCAGCCCGCTGGGTATGCCCGGCCAGATCATTTACGGTATGGTCGTCATCGGCGCATGGCGCGACATGGGTTACACCATGCTGATCTACATTGCGGCACTTCAGGCCGTTCCTCAGGACTACTATGAGGCGGCGACCGTGGACGGCGCCGGAAAGCTGCGTCAGTTCTTCTCCGTGACCGTTCCCAACATTGTGCCCGCGTTTACGACGAACGTGACGCTGCTGCTGGCATGGGGCCTGCGTACCTTCGATATGCCCATGGCCGTAGCACGGAACGCCAGAGAAGGCCAGTTCACCGCGGTTTACGTCTATGACAGCATCTTCTCCAACAACAAGGCTGGTCTTGGTCAGGCGGCTGCCGTTATTCTGACCATCATTCTGGTGGTTCTGACCCAGATCGTTACACGCTCTCTGAGAAGACTGGAGGTTGAACAGTAATGGCAAGTTCGACGGTTATTGCTTCCCCTCACAAGCGTCTTCTGGACCGGCACACCCAAAAGAAGCTGGCCGGAATCGGCCGGGTAATCATGATTCTGCTGATTATGATTATCGTGGTGCTGCCGTTCTATGTGGCGGTGCTGTACTCCTTCCGTGCGCCGGACGCCATCACGGCCAACCGCCTTGCATGGCCGGAGCATCCGACCTTCCAGAACTATCTGCGGGTCATTTTTGAAAATGAAAGCTTCCTGACCGGCTACAAGAACAGCATCATCAACACTCTGCCCACGGTCGTGCTGCTGATGGTCATTACTTCCATGGCAAGCTGGGTTCTGGCGCGCCATGAGACAAGGTTCTATAACTTCATGTACGCCATCCTGACGCTGGGTCTGCTGATTCCCTTCCAGTGCTTTGAGCTGCCGCTGTACATCAACTGGTACAACGCCGGTCTTGTCAGCACGAACATTGGGTTCATTGTTGCCCGCGCGGGCTTACAGATATCCATCAGTCTGACGGCGGTCACCGGCTTTATCAAGACGGTGCCCCGCGACTTGGAGCAGGCGGCGATGATGGACGGCTGCAACCGGTTCCAGTGCTTCTGGAAGGTGGTCTTCCCCCTGATGACCCCCATCAACGTGACCCAGCTGGTTCTGAACACCCTGTTTATCTGGAACGACTACAGCACGTCGATCATTCTGCTTCGCAAGAAGTACTCCTTCACCCTGACGTTGGCACAGATCATTTACTTCAACGAGAATACGACCATGCTGAACGAGGCGTTTGCCTTCTTCATCATGGCCATGATCCCGATTCTGATCCTCTATCTGTGCATGCAGAAATACATTGTCAGCGGCATCACCGCTGGTGCGGTCAAGGGTTGATCCCGACAGTTTGGCACCGGCCTCAGGAAAGCCTGAGGCCGGTGTTTTCCATAACAGGAAATGTAAGGAAAGTAAAAAATACGTTGCGGATGCCGACAAATTCTGTTATAATACTACAAAAAAGGAGGGCGTGCCGTTTTGACTGCCAAAAAAAGGAAATTCTGGAACATTCCGCCGGAAGAAGAACAGACGGGACTGCTCCTGTGGTTTCAGATTTTGCAGAAGCATTATCTGAAGCTGTTTGGCGCGAACGCCATAGCGGTTCTCAGTCTGCTGCCCTGTGCCTATTTTATTTATCTTCTGATACAGACCGGCGATGTTGTTTTCTGGGTGGTGGGGCTGGCACTTTTTGTGCTGGCGTCTCCCTGCCAGACCGGACTGCACAGTGTCTGCGTGCGGCTGGTCCACAGAATGCCGGTGTGGGTGAAGGACGAATTCATCAATGCGTGGAAGCAGGAGTGGAAGCCCTCCATGCTCCTCGGCTTGATTCTCGGCGTGCTGTGGTCGGTGCTGGCCTACGGGGCGTATATGGTGATCGCGGTGGACGGCGGCATGTCTGTGGGATATCTTCTGATGATGCTGCTTGCGGCGTATTTCCTGACGGGGCTTACCCTGTTCGGCTATCAGCAGATCGCCATGCTGGAGCTGCCCTTTGGCACACAGCTAAAAAATGCGGCGCTTCTGATTTTTGCCGGGAAACTGCGCGCCTTCTTTGCCATCGCGGTGTGGGTCGGAATGCTTCTGGTTCCCGTGATCTACTACGGTCTGGCGGCGTACATATTGCTGGCGGGCTGGGTGGCCATCGGGGTCATGACGGCGAATGTCATTTTCGCGCCGGTGTTTTCCCGACTGTTTCTGACGGGAGAGCCGGAATGAAAAAGAAACTGGAACACATCTGGTACTATTACAAGTGGTATATTCTGGCCGCCGCGCTGGTGCTTCTGGTTGCGGCGAATTTCATAGGAGAATTGGGGCAGCGGCGTCAGCCGGACGGCGTGGTCAGCATTGTGACCACTTCGCAGGTGCCGGAGGAAACGGTCGAGGAAATCCGGATGTTGTTTGAGACCCTCTGGGGAGACCGGAACCAAGACGGCGTTACGGACGTGGAAGTGAATGTGTACGCCTACGACGGAATGGGCTATTCCGGCGGCAGCGCGGACGACTACGCCGCCGCGGCCGTGCATCTGGCCTCGGAGATTCAGGCAGGGACTACGGATCTGTTTCTTTCGGACGCGGAAGAACTGATGCGGCAGGCAGAGCGCCTGCAATACTATGGCGCGTTCCGGGAGTATGACGCGCTGCACCGACTGGACTGCGCCGAGCTGGAAGACTTCGGTGTCTATGCCTTCCCGGAAAAGGCGGCGCTGCTGGACATGCTTCGTTAAGAAAATCCAACGGATGAGGAAGATGAGATAATGAGCTATCGTGTTTTGTTGATCGACGACAATCAGCTGGCGCTGGAATCCATGGAAAAGACCATCCCCTGGGCGGAGCATGATCTGGAGCTTGTGGGGTGCGCGTCCAATGGCATTCAGGGCTGCCAGATGATCCGCTCCCTCCATCCGGACATCCTCATCAGCGATATCCAGATGCCGGAGATGGACGGGCTGACCATGCTGGAGCAGATGAAAAATGAACTGGCCAATTCCAGAGTCATTTTCATTACCGCTTACGACAAAATCGAGTACGCGGCCAGAGCCATCCGCCTGTCTGCCTTTGATTTTCTGATGAAGCCCGTGAAAAATGAAGACCTGATCCAGTCTCTTGACCGGGCGGTGCAGAGTATGGACCGGGAGAACAGCAAGATCGAAAAGCAGGCGAAGGAGCAGACGATCCTCCGGCGCGCCCGGTTCCTGTCCGCCCTGACCGCCGGCTCCATGGAGGACATCGCCCACGCTTTTTCCGGTTTTGTGACCGGTATTCTCCAGAATTACTTTTTCATGATTGCGGAAACGGAGAGCCATGTCACGGAGCCGATCTCCCGGATGGAGTTTATGACGTTTCCGGAAAATGTGGAGATACTCAATGTGGTACTCAATCACCAGCTGGTCATGCTCTGCGCGATGACAGGGGAGAGCGGCCACTGGCAGAGCACGGCCAGAAGCATTGCCGCGACATTGCAGGAGAATTTCCTTGGACTGACCGTGGCCGTCAGCAACCTGTACAGCCGCCCGGAGGATTTTTACGTCGCCTATCAGGAGTGCCGCTGTGCGCTGCTGCGCCATGACATCAATGGAAGAACGGCGAGGGTGGAGTTTGCCTACGACTTGGAAGGCGACGCGCTGAAGCATACCCGGATCGAGGAGCTGGATCAGGTCTGCGAGAAGATCGCCCAGCACATTACCGACATCGACCCGGAACGGCTGTGGAGCATGATCCTGAAAAAAAGCGGCGGAAATATCCGCATTATCCGAACCACATTGTGGCTGCTGTGTACCAAGGTGATCCGCAGCAAGCTGGAACAGCATCAGTGGACGGAAGAAGCGGACATGATCGTCTACGACATCACCAAGATCACCCGGGAGCAGGAGGCCAGAGACTGGCTTCTCCGGTTTCTGGAGGAAGCCAACAGAAATACGTCGGGCCAGAACCACCGCTCCAATCTGGTCCGCAACGTGCTGGAATATATCCGCGGACACATCACCGACGGACTGGTGCTGGAAGAGGTGGCAAAGAAGTTCTACGTATCGCCCAACTATCTTTCCTGCATCATTCACAAGGAGACCGGCAAGACCTACCGCCAGCACGTGATCGAGGCGAAAATGACCGTGGCCAAGCAGATGCTGAACGATACCCGTATGCGGGTGGAGGATGTGGCCTACGCCGTGGGATATGAAAATTACATCAGCTTCTACAACGTTTTCAAACGAATTGAGCATATGAGTCCGTCGGAGTATCGTTTTCAGAAATGGAACGGAGAACAGCTATGATTCAGGCGTGGAAGGATCTGCGCTTTTCTGCCAAGCTGACCCTGATTTTCTTTCTGGTGCTGTCGCTGACCATCGGCGTGATCACGATTCGGCAGAGCTATTCCTCCTTCCGCTTTCTGGAAGAAAAAAGTCTGGAGGATATGGAAAATCTGGCAGAGCAGGTAATTTTGAACTTTACCCAGACCCTTGAGGATATAGAGAACAGCTGCTATGTCGCCATGATCTCCCGTGAGGTGCCGAAAAATATGAGCGGCAGCGCGACCTATGCCGTTCAGAAATATACTCTCGCGACCATGATCAGCAGCGCGACCTCCTATGATTACATCATGACGCGGAATTCTCAGAGGCAGCTGATCAGTACGGACTTCCGCAATGATATGCCCACTGAGCAGCGCAGTCAGATCGAGGCGGACTGCCGCACCATTCTGGAAGAACATCAGGAAAATACGTTGGGTTCCTGTCAATGGATCCGCATGGACAGCGGCCATGTGTATTTGCTGCGGGATGTTTACGACACCCAGCCCCTGCGGCATAGGGGTGTTATTGTGCTGCACATTCGCCAGCCATTTTTCGCGGCGAGCAGCGCTTCGGAGAATACCGGCTTCCTGTTTCTGGATAAGAACGGGGATTTCCTGACCTATACCGGCACGGAGCTGCCGGAGGGAATGACGGATGAAGTGATAGCGGACGCGCAGGCCGGGGCCCTTTCCAGCAAGAATAACTGGTCGGGCGGCGAGTATTTTGCGGTGTCAGTGGCGGGCAGCCAGTGGTCGGTCATTGTGATCTGCTCTACCCAATCTTATCGAACCGGCTGCCGCCAGATCATGCAGAACGGCATCGCACTGGGCGCGCTGGGACTTCTGGCGGGCATGGCTCTGGTGTATATCCTGACAAGATCCGTGCTGAAGAAGCTGGGCGAGATCAAGGAATCCATGAAGGAGGTTGCCAACGGCAATTTTGATTCCCGCATTGAGGTGACGGATGCCGACGATATCAGTCAGCTGGCCCTTGCCTTCAACGACATGAGCCAGAGAATCTCAGAGCTGATGGCGGAGCTGGTGGAAAAGGAGCGGATGCGGAGCAACGCGGAATTGCAGGTTCTGGAATACAAATACCGCGCACTGGAGACCCAGATCAGACCCCACTTTATTTACAACGCGCTGGAAGTGATCAGCTCCATGGCCAAAATCAAGGGAGAAACGGAAATGATCGACATTGTTCAGACAATCAGCCGGTATTTCCGCAACATCACCCAAAGCACCACCGACCAGTTTATTACAGTCCAGCAGGAATTCGACCGGTTGCAGGACTATACCCGCATTTATCAGTTCATGCACGGCGACCATCTGAAAACCGTTTTCTCCGCCCGGGAGACGGCGCGCAATGCCATGATCCCCACCATGATTTTACAGCCGGTGGTGGAGAATTCCCTGAAATACGGTCTGCGGTCTCAGGAGGAGGACTCTGAGATCCGGGTACACGCCTACACGCAGGACGGAAAGCTGCTCATTACCATCCGGGACAACGGAAAAGGGCTGACGCAGGAGCAGATGGAAAAGCTGGAGAAGGGCGAGACTGCGGAAAGCAGCAGCTCCGGCATCGGCATGGCGAACGTCCGCCAGCGCCTGAAGCTGATCTACGGGGACAAGAGCAGCATTTCCTTCCGGAACCGCACCGCCGGCGGCGTGAAGGTCACGATCGAAATTCCCTTCACCTATTCAGAGCCGGACAGTCTGTGGGAGCTGGAGCAGATGGACGACTGGAGCGACTTGGACGAGTTGTGGTGATAGAGCTGCATATATACCAAATCAGATGCTTTCAGGAAAAAGCGTAAGTTTGGTGAATGGTGTAAAAAAGCTTTGGTAGTATAATATAATAACAGGCGTGAAAAAATAAACTTTTTCGTATATTATGGAGGTTTCGCCATGCTAAACTATCATGTCAAGGTCGGCCTGGTTCCCATTCGCAGAGACGTTACGCCCCGCCCCGGTATCTTTAACTGGGAAAAGGCGGAGGGGCGCTGCGCCGCAGCGGTAGCCTATATCGAGGAGCATTTCACTTCCGAGAACGTTTCCTTCGTGGATCTGAAGGGAATCAACGCCGTGGATGTTCTCTACAGCGACAAGGACGTGGACGCCGTTATCGACCGCTTCCGGGCGGAGAAGGTGGACGCGGTATTCCTGATCAACGGCAACTTCGGCAACGAGGAAGTGGCCGGCGCGGTCGCCAAGGCCATCGGCAAGCCTGTGCTCCTGTGGGGCCCTCAGGACACCGTGTTTGAGGCGGACGGCACCCGGTATACCGATTCCCAGTGCGGCCTGTTCGGCATGAGCCGTCAGCTGCAGAGAATGAACGTTCCCTTCACTTACATCGAAAACTGCCGCATTGAAGACCCGATTTTCACCGAGGGCTTCCTGCGGTTCGTGGGCGTGGCCTGCGCGGTGAAGAACTTTAAGGGTATGCGTGTTGCTCAGGTGGGTATGCGTCCCAAGCCCTTCTGCTCCGTGATCTTCAACGAGAGCGACCTGATGGACAAGTTCGACATCCATGTCATCCCCGTCAATCTGGCCGTGATTCAGGACAAGTATAACCGGATCCTGGAGACCCGGAAGGACGAGCTGGCTGAAGGTGTTGCCAAGCTGCGCCAGATGTACGAGATCGACGACCTGTCCGAGCCGGTGCTGGGCAAGGTGTATGCTTTCGTGCTGCTGTATGAGGAAATTTTTGAAGAGTACAACGTGGCCGCCGTTTCCGCGGAGTGCTGGACTGCCATGCAGCTGATGGTGGGTGCTATGCCCTGCGCTGCCTATCCCTTGCTCGCGGACATGGGCTATATCATCGGCTGCGAGAGCGACATGCACGCGACCCTGACTCAGGTTGTGCTGAAGAGCCTGACTCTGGGACAGAAGAAGCCCTTCCTTGGCGAATTCACCACCCGTCACCCCAGCGATCGGAACGTGGAGCTGCTGTGGCACTGCGGCCCCTTTGCCTATTCCCTGAAAAAGCATGGTACCGGCGCGAAGATGGTCAACATGCGTCAGTGGATGCAGGTGGCCGACGGCCATTTCACCGTGGCGCGTATCGATCAGGATCACGGCAACTATTCCATTGCCGTCTGCGAGTGCGACAGCGCGGAAGGCCCCTACACCTTCGGCTCCTACATGTGGGGTAAGTTCAAGGATCTGCCCGGGGTGGAGCGCAAGCTCATCGAAGGCCCCTACATCCATCACATGTCCGAGATCGAGGGCAGCCTGACGGATTCCATCCGGGAATTCTGCAAGTACGTACCCGGTCTGACCTTTGACGGCCTCGACTAAGCGTAAAAACACCGCTGCTGAAAAGCGGCGGTGTTTCTCATATGGCAGCACCGCACAATTGCGTCTGCGAGTCTCA
>OKSB01000954.1_pt1 | contig 30313 bp, 29 predicted proteins | sample 1601171 | NCBI WGS metagenome assembly OKSB01 (sample SAMEA3541496, study PRJEB24748) | human gut metagenome | biome: human gut; feature: human-associated habitat; material: faeces | place: China | collected 2012 | reverse complement strand
AGGCAGTGCGCAGAAAGCCGTATTCGGTGGTATTGTTTGATGAGGTGGAGAAGGCACATCCGGATGTGTTCAACGTTCTGTTGCAGGTACTGGACGATGGACGAATCACAGATTCACAGGGACGTACCGTCGATTTTAAGAATACAATCATCATCATGACATCGAACCTTGGATCAGCACATCTGCTTGAGGGCATCGATGCAAACGGGGATATCAATCCGGAGTGCGAAGCGGCAGTTATGGACGAACTGCGCGGACATTTCCGTCCGGAGTTTTTGAACCGTCTGGATGAGATTATTATGTTTAAGCCGCTGACGAAGGACAACATCGGTAACATCATCAACCTTCTGGTTGCAGATCTCAACAAACGTCTGGCAGACCGTGAGATCACGGTGGAGCTGACCGATGCGGCAAAGCAGTATATCGTGGAACACGGGTATGATCCGATCTACGGTGCAAGACCGTTAAAGCGGTTCTTACAGAAGCATGTGGAGACACTTTCCGCAAAGCTGATTCTTGCGGATAAAGTCAGGGAGGGAGATACGATTCTGATTGATGTCTCCGGAAATGAACTGACGGCAGCAGTAAAAGCTTGAAAAAAGCAGACAACCGGGCAATTCCAGGATGGAATTGCCCGGTTTTTTTGTTATAATAACAAAAGAAAATGTCCGTGGAAGATATCATGGCTTCGGGCGGAATAAAATGAGAAAAAGCAGGAAGACAGTGTATGATAACGATTAAGGATATGGCAGAAATTGCGGGGGTCAGCCCGACTACCGTAGCGAATGTTCTGCATGGAAGAACGAAAAAAATGTCGAAGGAGACATTGAAAAAGGTGCAGGATGTGATCGATCAATCCCATTACGTTTCAAATATGGGGGCACGCGTTCTGGCAAATTATGGCTCCAGAATTATCGGAGTTATCATGAATTATGACAGGCGTGCGGAAAACAATGCAATGGCGGATCCGTTTTATGGAACCATAGTGGGAGCATTGGAAAAAGAAATCAGGGAACACGGTTACTATATGATGCTATATATGGCAGGGAGTGTTGAAGAAACGGTCAGGCTGGCATCTTCCTGGAATATTGAAGGACTGGTGGCGCTTGGCTGCCGGGCGGAGGATGTCCAGAAAATGAAAGAACAGTTAAAAATGCCGGTGGTGTTTATTGATTCTTATTTTGAAAATCAGGATTGTTATAATGTCGGGCTGGATGACTTCGGGGGAGGATACATGATGACAAATTATCTGATCCGGCAGGGGCATAGAAGAATTGCGTTTCTGGCAGATCAGCAGGAACCGGCAGGTGTTGACCGGGAGCGTTTGCTGGGATATCAGAAAGCACTTGAAGAGAATGGAATCATATTTCATGAGAGGGACTATGTCCCGATCAGCTTCAGAAAACAGACGAGACACACGCGGTTGTGGGAATTTTGTCAGGAGCGCCTGAATGAGTATACGGCACTGTTTTTCGCTTCGGATTTTTATGCAAGCGACGCAGTATTTATTTTTCAATCGCAGGGGATACGTGTCCCACAGGATATATCGGTGGTAGGATTTGATGATAACCTGTTTGCAGAGCACTGCCGTCCAATGCTTACGACGGTGCTGGTTTTTTATGTGTTGTGTCAGAAGTGGATTATTTCAGGTGTTGTGACAGGTGCAGTGAAGCAGTAAAAAGAAAGACAGGTGGGAAGAATGAAAAATGCATGGTGGAAAGAAGCAGTTATTTATCAGATTTATCCCAGAAGCTTTTGCGACAGCAATGGGGATGGAATTGGAGATATTGAGGGGATCATCAGCAAACTGGATTATTTGAAGCGTCTTGGCATTGACATAATCTGGCTTTCACCGATCTATGAATCTCCAAATGATGACAATGGATATGACATCAGTGATTATCAGAATATTATGAGAGAATTTGGTAATATGAAAGATTTCGACCGGCTGCTGGAGCAGGCACATATACGAAATATTCGGATTATTATGGATCTTGTAGTAAATCATACGTCTGATGAGCATCCATGGTTTATAGAAAGCAGAAAAAGCAAAGAAAATCCGTATCGTGATTTTTATATATGGAAAGAAGGAAAGGATGGCAGGGAACCTAATAACTGGGGATCGTGGTTTGGTGGAAGCGCATGGGAATATGATGATGCGACAGACATGTATTATCTGCATATTTTTTCTAAAAAACAGCCGGATCTGAATTGGGATAATGATAAGGTGCGGCAGAAAATATACGAGATGATGCGGTGGTGGCTGGAAAAAGGTGTGGATGGGTTCCGCATGGATGTTATCAGCCTGATTTCAAAGAACCCGGCATTCCAAGACGGGGAAATACATGGTTTGTACGGAGATCTGGTACCGTACTGTGCACATGGACCGCATGTGCATGAGTATTTAAAAGAGATGAATCGCGAGGTTCTCTCCAAATATGATATCATGACAGTCGGGGAAACATCATGTGTGACATTGGAGGAAGCAAAAAAATATGCGGGGGAAGACCGGCAGGAACTGAATATGGTATTTCAGTTTGAACATGTGGAACTTGGCAGTGGGATTTACGGGAAATGGAATGACCAGCCAATCGATCTTATAGCGTTAAAAAAGGTTTTCAAAAAGTGGGAAGAAGGTTTAGAGGGCATTGGGTGGAATGCCCTGTTCTGGAGTAACCATGATCAGCCGAGAGCCGTTTCACGTTATGGAAATGACGGGGAATATCGCGAGTATTCGGCAAAAATGCTGGGAGTATGCCTGCATTTGATGAAAGGAACGCCCTATATTTATCAGGGAGAAGAACTTGGAATGACAAATGCCGGATTTACAGATCTTTCAGATTACCGTGACCTGGAATCCATCAATGCTTACCATGAACTGGTGGAAGTGCAGGGGGTAGAGCCGGAGCAGATGATGCGTTATCTTGGAAAAGTAAGCCGTGATAATGCGAGGACACCAATGCAGTGGAATACAGAGACAAATGCCGGATTTACAACAGGAACGCCGTGGATCAGGGTAAATGAAAACTATAAAAAAATCAACGCTGCAGCACAGCTGAAAGACCCGGATTCTATTTATAATTTCTACCGGAGACTGATCCAAATCCGGCATGAGGAAGAGATTGTAGTCAGCGGAAGTTTTGAGATGCTGATGGAAGAGAGCGGACAGATTTTTGCATACCAGAGAGTATTGGATGATAAAAAGCTGGTGGTACTTTGTAATTTTACACCTAACCATGTGGCTTTTGACGGAGTGCCTAAGAAAGCGGAGATTATGATCGGAAATTACAAGAACGAAGGAGGAACCTACTTAAGACCTTATGAAGCGATCGCATATAAGGTGGAGGTGTGAACAGGCGCAGGTTGGATGCGGAATGCGGAAAAATGATTTATAGAAACCTTCAGGCTGGTATAATATGAATATACGAAGTCTGAAGGTTTTTATAACGAAGAGGAAAGCTAGGAGTGATCCGTAGATTTTAAAAAGTCCTGGAGAGTAGCTGCTTTTGCCTCATAATCGGATACGCCCAGGTCGTAAAGCTGCTGTTCCAAGGCTGCATTTTTGGAGAAAGTGCCGAGCGGCAGATGGCGGCTTGGCGCGAAAATCAGCGCACGCCCCTCTTTTTCCAGCTGGTTGGAAAGATCAATCGAGGCCTGATAATTGATATGGCGGTGGTCGATTCCTTCAATAGTTTTTGGATACTTGCGCAGCATGCGCTTGTAGATCGGCCGGTGTGCCTCCGGCTGCTTCACAAAATCGCGCGGATTTGACAGGATGATGACAACCTTGTCGCAGCCGTGTTCTAAGGCATGATGTACCGGAATAGAATCGGCAACACCGCCGTCGTAGTAGAAGTGTCCGTTGACATTGACCGGGCGGCAGAACGCAGGAAGCGCGCAGGTCGCCATGATGGTGCGGTAGTCGTCGCGCACGATGTCGAACTTGGAAAAATAGGCTGCCCTTCCGGTGAGGGCATCCGTTGCCGGCATATAAAATTCAGCCGGATTTTTCATGATGGCATCGTAGTCAATCGGGTCGGCACCATCCGAGTTGGTCAGCGTGCCGTAGATATACTGGAGACCGAACAGATTTCCGGTGCGAAGCAGGCTGCGGACAGAAAGATAGCGCGGATCGTCAAGATGTACGGTATAGAAACGCAGATTTCTGCCGCGCTGACCGGCAAGGTAGGAGAGCGTGTTGGCAGCTCCGGCAGAGACGCCGATACAATAGTCGAATGCGATAGAATCATCTAAAAACTTGTCCAGAATACCGGCGCTGTAAGCGCATTTCATACCGCCACCCTCGACAATCAGTCCTGTTTTTCCCATGTAGATCAAGATCCCTTCTGTTACATTTGTGCAACGCATTATAACACAAAAAAGAAAGAAATGCATCCTGAGATAGTCGACATCCAGAAACCTGATCTGGAAATTCGTGATTTCGACCAATAGACATTTGACGTAAGAATGATTTATAATATTTTACAGGCAGGCACTTCCCACAGAGGAGGTACTTGTATATGGGAGAAAGTTTTCAGAAACTGAATCTGACCAATGCATATTTGTTTGCAGCAGCCCTGCAGGACGAGGAGATCTGCAGAAATCTGCTGGAGATTGTCCTGAATAAGGAGATTCCACGCGTGAAGGCGCATGCGGAGCACACACTGTTTCTTGACAGCGATTTTAAGAGTGTGCGTTTCGATGTGTATGCATCCGGATGAAAAAATCCGTAATATTCATGAGAGAGTCAAATATCTAAAACGTGATCGAAAATTGGAGGCAGGCTATATGACGATGGAAGAGTATATCCGTGAGGAAGCGGAGCGAAGGGCAAAGCTGATGGCACCTTCGATAGCGGAATCAATGGCAGAGACGCTCGCGAAGCCAATGGCAGAGTCGATGGCGGAGACGCTTGCGGAGTCGCTTGCGAAGCCGATGGCGGAGTCACTTGCAGCGTCAAAAGTAGCACAGAGTATATTGTCATTAGCAGCCGAGCTTGGAACAATTCCGGCAGAACAGCAGCAGCGCATCGCAGGAGAACAGGATGATGAGACACTGGAAAAGTGGCTGAAACTTGCTGCGCGCTCAACAACTGTGGAAGAGTTCCTGTCTGGAATGTAGAGACGAGTCTGTCTCATTCTTAAGCGGCGGGTCTGCCGCTATTATCAACCAAACAATTTCGGGACGTGTCTGTCTATCTATTTCTGTTATGGGAAAGCACGGGAATGATCCGTGAAAAGATTTGAATAATTCCGTTGTTCATAATATAATGAAAAAACGGAGGATTTATTATGTCATTTGCACATTTACACGTCCATACAGAGTACAGTCTGCTGGACGGTTCCAATAAAATCAAAGAATATGTAAAACGAATCAAGGAACTTGGCATGACAGCGGGAGCCATCACGGATCACGGTGTCATGTTCGGCGTGATTGATTTTTATAAGGAAGCGAAGAAGGCAGGGATCAATCCGGTTTTGGGATGCGAGGTCTACGTGGCACCGAACTCCAGATTTGACCGGGAGATGTCCCATGGGGAGGATCGCTATTATCACCTAGTGCTGTTGGCGGAGAATAACCAGGGGTATCAGAATCTCATGAAGATTGTATCGAAGGGATTTGTGGAGGGATACTACTATAAACCGCGTGTCGATATGGAACTTTTAGAACAGTATCATGAGGGGCTGATTGCGTTGAGTGCCTGTCTGGCAGGTGAGGTGCAGCGTTATCTTGTCAGAGGTCTTTATGATGAGGCGAAGAAGACGGCGCAGCGCTATGAGGCATGCTTCGGTAAGGGCAATTATTTTTTAGAACTCCAGGATCACGGAATTCCGGATCAGAAGACAGTGAATGCCGGTCTGATGCGGCTTAGCCAGGAACTTGGTATTGAACTTGTCGCCACCAACGACGTGCACTATACCTATGCGGAGGACTGGGAGGCACATGATATCCTGCTGTGCCTGCAGACAGGGAAAAAGTTGTCCGATGAGAACCGGATGCGCTATGAGGGCGGACAGTATTATGTCAAATCCGAGGAGGAGATGCGCGCACTTTTTCCCTATGCCGCGCAGGCAATCGAGAATACCCAGAAGATTGCAGACCGGTGTCATGTGGAGATTGAATTCGGCGTGACGAAGCTGCCGCACTTTACAGTTCCGGACGGGTATGATTCCTGGACGTATCTGAACAAATTGTGTCATGAGGGACTGATCCAGCGTTATCCGGACCGCCATGACGAGCTGCTGCCGCAGCTTGATTATGAGCTTTCCGTTATCCAGAAGATGGGATATGTCGATTACTTTCTGATCGTGTGGGATTTTATCAATTATGCCAGAACGCATGGCATCCCGGTCGGACCGGGGCGTGGAAGCGCGGCGGGAAGTCTTGTCTCCTACACGACCGGTATCACCAATATTGATCCGATCCGGTATAATCTTCTGTTTGAGCGTTTTTTAAATCCGGAGCGTGTCACGATGCCGGATATTGATATTGATTTCTGCTATGAGAGACGAAGTGAGGTCATCGACTATGTAATCGGGAAATACGGCAAGGACTGCGTGACGCAGATCGTTACATTCGGTACGCTGGCTGCGCGCGGAGTCATCCGCGATGTGGGGCGTGTGATGGATCTGCCGTACAATTTCTGTGATACGATTGCGAAGAACATTCCAAACGAACTGAACATCACCATCGATAAGGCGCTTACCATGAATCCAGAGCTGCGCACCATGTACGAGACGGATGACACGGTGCATACACTCATCGATATGGCAAAACGTCTGGAAGGACTGCCGCGCCATACGTCCATGCATGCGGCGGGTGTCGTGATTTCACAGAAGGCGATGGATGAGTATGTACCGCTTTCCAGAGCTTCAGACGGCACGATTACCACGCAGTTCGTCATGACAACGATCGAGGAACTCGGTCTGTTAAAAATGGACTTCCTCGGACTTCGGACGCTTACCGTAATCAAAGATGCCGTTGCCCTTGTGGAGAAGAATCACGGTGTGCGGATCGACGTCGATCACATCGATTATAATGACAACAGCGATCCGGATGCGATCCAGATTGATTACGGCGACAAGAAGGTGCTGGATGCGATTGGAACCGGAAAATGCGAGGGCGTCTTCCAGCTTGAAAGTGCCGGGATGAAGAACTTCATGAAGGAGTTAAAGCCGCAGAGCCTCGAGGATGTCATTGCCGGAATCTCTCTGTACCGTCCGGGTCCTATGGATTTCATTCCAAAGTACATTAAGGGAAAAAACGAGCCGGAGAGCATAACATACACCTGCAAGGAACTGGAACCGATCCTGGAGCCGACGTACGGCTGTATCGTCTACCAGGAGCAGGTCATGCAGATCGTGCAGAATCTTGCCGGCTATTCCATGGGACAGGCGGATAACATCCGCCGTGCGATGAGTAAGAAAAAGCAGTATGTCATTGATGCGGAGCGCCACAATTTCGTTTACGGAAATGAGGAGCAGGGGATCAAGGGCTGTATTGCAAACGGAATCAGCGAGAAGGCGGCGAATGAGATCTACGATTCCATGGTGGATTTTGCCAAGTACGCTTTCAACAAATCCCATGCGGCGGCATACGCGGTGGTCGCATATCAGACGGCATATTTAAAATACTATTATCCAGTGGAATTTATGGCGGCGCTGATGACCTCCGTGATTGATAACCCGCGGAAGGTGGCGGAGTATATCTATACCTGCAGACAGATGGGAATCAAAGTGCTGGCTCCGGATATCAATGAGGGAGAGGGACGTTTTTCGGCGACAAAAGGCGGCATCCGCTACGGACTGTACGCGATCAAGAGCATCGGGCGCTCGGTGGTAGATGCGATCATTGCGGAGCGGAATCAGAACGGTTCCTACCGCACCCTGCAGAATTTTATAGAGCGGGTGTCGGACTCTGAGGTAAACAAGCGCACCGTCGAAAATCTCATCAAATCCGGCGCCTGCGACAGCTTAGACGGCAACAGACAGCAGATGATGATGGTGTACAATGCCCTGATGGATCAGCAGGTGCAGACGAAAAAGAAGTCGCTGGCGGGACAGATGAGCCTGTTTGATCTGGTGTCGGAGGAAGAGAAAAAAGCTTATGAGATCCAGTATCCGAACGTGGGAGAGTACAGCAAGGAGATCAAGCTCGGCTTCGAGAAGGAGGTCATCGGCATTTATCTGACCGGTCACCCGCTGGAGGAGTATGAGGAAAAATGGCGCAAAATTATATCGGCGGTGACGTCGGATTTCCTGCTGGACGAGGAGAGCGGCGGGGTCAGACTGAGGGATAACCAGAAGGTCGTCATCGGCGGAATGATTACGGAGAAGACCATCAAATATACAAAGAATAATAAGACGATGGCATTTCTCTCGCTCGAGGATCTGTTTGGCACGGTGGAGGTGATCGTATTCCCCGGCGAGTATGAGCGCTACCATACGCTGCTGAATGAGGATGAGAAGATATTTATCCGCGGACATGCCAACGTGGAGGAGGATAAAAACGCCAAGATCATCTGTGAACAGATCTGCACCTTTGCCGAGGCGGAAAACGGAATGCCGCAGGAGCAGCGAACCTATCGGCAGGGGAATGGCAGCCGGCGCGCTTACAGCGGGAATGCGGGCAGCAGTCCGGCATCCGCGGGAGGCGGTAAATCCGCGCAGGCTCCCACGCGGCGCGGCGATGAATTATGGCTTCAGTTTGAGACCAAGGAAGCGTTTGCGGAAAAGGAAAAAGAACTCTATGCCATGCTCCATGATTCGGATGGGAAAGACACGGTGGTGATCTATATTTCATCGGTCAAGGCGATGAAGCGGCTGCCCGAAAACTACAGTATCTGCATCGAACCGGAGATTGTGAACAATTTAACTAAGTTTTTGGGGGAAAATAACGTAAAAGTTGTCAAAAAGAGCATTGAAAAGAAACCATAAAGAGATTAAAATAAGGTAGATTAAATGGGTATATTATATGAGGAGGGAACGATAAATGGCGAAAGAGATAAACACCATTGGTGTACTCACGAGCGGCGGCGATGCCCCGGGTATGAACGCAGCAATCCGTGCAGTGGTTAGGGAAGCCATTGCCAAGGGTAAGAAAGTCAAGGGAATCAAGAGAGGTTATGCAGGACTTCTTCAGGAAGAGATTGTGGATATGGAAGCAAAAGACGTTTCCGATATCATCCAGCGCGGTGGTACTATTTTACAGACAGCACGCTGCATGGAGTTCAAGACACCGGAAGGTCAGCAGAGAGCAGCAGAGATCTGCAAGAAGCATGGAATCGACGGAATTATCGTTATCGGCGGTGACGGATCTTTCAGAGGTGCGCAGAAGCTGGCGGCACTCGGCATCAACACGATCGGTCTTCCGGGAACGATTGACCTTGATATTGCATGTACAGAGTATACCATCGGTTTTGATACAGCGGTGAACACCGCAATGGAAGCGATCGACAAGGTACGTGATACCTCTACTTCTCATGAGCGCTGCAGCATCATCGAGGTTATGGGTCGCGGTGCAGGTTATATTGCATTATGGTGCGGTATTGCGAACGGCGCAGAGGATATTCTGCTTCCGGAGAAGTATGATTACGATGAGCAGAAGATTGTAAACCATATCATCGAGAACCGTAAACGCGGCAAACAGCATCACATTATTGTCAATGCGGAGGGTATCGGACATTCTGCAAGCATGGCGAAGCGTATCGAGGCTGCAACCGGCGTTGAGACGCGTGCGACGATTCTGGGGCACATGCAGCGTGGAGGAAGCCCGACTTGTAAGGATCGTGTCTATGCATCCACGATGGGTGCGCTGGCAGTGGATCTGCTCTGCGAGGGCAAGAGCAACCGTGTCGTTGGTTATCGTCACGGCGATTTCGTGGATGACGACATCGATGCGGCACTTGCAATGCAGAAATGCATTCCGGAGTATCAGTATCAGATCAGCAAGAATCTTTCAATGTAAGATACATAACAGTATTTGGAACGATCATAAGACTCCATGGGCGGGAACTCATGGAGTTTTTTCCGCTTAGGGAACAAAAAGGAGCAGTCATGATTACGAGCAGCAGCAATCAGCAGATGAAAAATATTACGGCATTGATGAAAAAGGCAAAAGAGCGCAAAAGCCAGAACCTGTTTGTCGTGGAAGGCAGAAAGATGTTTGAGGAGGTTCCGCCGGAGTGGCTCTCTAAGGTTTATGTCTCCGAGCGATTTCTGGAGGAACCGGAAGCGGAGCAGCTGCTTGCGGGAAAGACCTATGAAGTTGTTGCCGATGCGGTATTTAAGAGCATTTCCGACACACAGACACCGCAGGGGATCTTATGTCTGGTGCGCATGCCGCAGTATCCGCTTTCCGATCTGCTGCGCGGGAACAGGACACATCTGCTGATTGTTGAGAGCATCCAGGATCCGGGGAATCTGGGAACCATGCTGCGAACCGGCGAGGGTGCGGGAATTACCGGCATCATTATGAACCGGACGACGGTGGATCTGTTTAATCCAAAGACCATCCGCTCTACGATGGGAAGCATTTACCGGGTACCATACTATATTGCGGACGACCTGGCAGAGACGATCGGTGAATTAAAACGGCAGAAGGTTGGCATATACGCGGCGCATCTGAAGGGACAGATGCACTATGACGAACCGTCCTACTGCAAAGGGACGGCGTTTCTGATTGGGAACGAGGGGAACGGATTGTCCGATGAGATCGCGGGGCTGGCAGATAACTACGTGCGGATACCGATGGAGGGAAGTGTGGAATCCCTGAATGCGGCAGTATCCGCAGCATTGCTTATGTATGAGACCAACAGGCAGAGGAGAAGGAACGGAAAATGAGAATCTGGTTTAAGATGATGAAGAACAACCACTTGCTGCGGGATACGACGATCACGGATGAATCCGATGAGACAAGAACACACAAGGTATTCCATGCGCTTGAGGAAGTGTGCTATGAATTTGATCTCGGAAAACCGATTTGGCTGGAGGCGAATGTGAATGAATTCAAGCGCCATGCCAAGACGCGCTTTACGCAGGATTCCTTTATCGAGCAGATTGATTTTGATTTTCTGGAAATGCAGGTTATCGAGGAGGATTAAGCTGCATAAGTTATGGAAGGAAATAAAGAACCGGTTTCAGCAGGCTATGTTTCGATTTGCCTAATCCCCCCGGAATATGGTATAATGTACATAAGCAATGAGCAGTGCCAAAATCGTAACAGCAAAAATTGCCTGCTTGCAGAGCACATTTTCGCTGGCACGATTTTGATAGGGCGACTGCCCGGTAGTCCAAGAAATCTGTGATTTCTTGGACGTGTACTGCGAAATACGCGCCCGCAAGTCCGGGAAGCCGGAGGTTTTTTGGATATTTGTCGGAGCGTATTGCAATAAATGATAAGGGGAGACATCTGGAGGGGAACATATGGACAAGCCGGTTGCGTTAGGGGAAGTAACCCTGGGTGAAGGCGTAGATAGCTGGAACACCATTATTTTTCTGTATAACTCGGCACTCAAGGAAGTCAGAACAAAGGTCGAGATTTTAAATGACGAATTTCAACAGGTACATCAGTACAATCCGATTGAATATATCAAGTCGCGCATCAAAGCGCCGGAGAGCATTGTCAAGAAGCTGAAGCGGTATGGCTATGACTCCTCGATTGACAACATGGTAAATTACATCAACGACATTGCGGGAATCCGGATTGTCTGTTCTTTTACATCGGATATTTACCGCCTTGCCGAGATGATCGGCAAGCAGAATGATCTCACAGTAATCTCCGTGAAGGATTACATCAGACATCCCAAGGAGAGCGGATACAAAAGTTATCACATGCTGGTGACGGTGCCGATCTTTTTGTCGGACTGTATTATTGACACGAAGGTGGAGATTCAGATCCGGACGATGGCGATGGATTTCTGGGCGAGCCTCGAGCACAAGATCTACTATAAGTTTGAGGGAAATGCGCCGGATTACATCAGCAGGGATCTGCGCGAGTGTTCGGGAATCGTCTCCATGCTGGACGCAAAGATGCTCCAGCTCAATGAGGCTATTCTGGAGGCAAAGGCAGCACAGGAAGAGCAGGAGGGAGATACAGGTGCAGTATAATTATGATTTTGAGATCGCATCACTCTTAATTATGATAATTATATTACTGCACTTTGTATTCGTGCGCCAGTTTCCCGGGGAGAAGACACGGGTATTCGGCTGGCTTCTGTTTGTGTGTGAAGCAGAGTGTCTGATGAACATTTTATCATGTGTGGGATTAGCAAATGCAGCCCTCGTTCCGCAGCGTCTGAACGAGGTACTGGCGTTTGCTTTTTTTGTGTTGGAGGGGGCTTCTTCCTATCTGGTTTACCGGTATTTTATGGCGGCATGTGCGTTCCGCGGCAGGGAGAGAACGGTATTTGCGGCTGCCGGCATGATTCCGTTTGCCGTGTTTCTTGTGCTGGTGGCAGTGACGCCGGTGACCGGATTTTTTTACTATTTTAGTGACGGCAGTTATTATCAGGGCGTCGGCGCGGATTACGGATACGCGTATATTGTGATCTTCTTTTTGCTGGATCTTCTGATTGTCGTGCGGCAGCATAAATATACCACGCTTCGCACGAAGGTCATCGTGTGCGCCTACACGGCTGTGGCAGCCGCCATGATCGGGCTGCAATACCGGTACAGAGAGATCCTTTGCACCAGCGTCAGCAATACGGTCGTGCTCATAATGCTCTATCTGCAGATTCAGAATCCGGTGGTGTTTCTGGACACGACAACAGGAATCGGGAACGGGACGGCATTTGAATCGCAGCTGGAGGATCGGCTCCGCAGAAAGGGCGAGGGCTATGTGCTCACGATTCATTTGAGCAAGTTTTATCATATCCACACGATTCTGGGTACCGAGAACAGCAATGAACTGCTGCGCGAGATCGGGGCGTATCTGTATGATCTGTGTGGAAAATTTCATGTGTTTCACACGGCAGGAGATGCATTTACGGTGTTTGCAGACACCAAAGAGCAGTGTGAAAGGTTAAAATGTGAGATACAAAAGCGGTTTGAAAGTGACTGGGTGGTGCAGGAGAACCGCATTGCGCTGGATATGGAGATGGTGGTGCAGCACTATCCGACGGACTTTAAGGCGATGGCGGAATATTACGGAATGCGGGAGTTTTTGCTTGAAAATGCGGGAAAGTCCGGCGCGCAGGTCATTGTGGAGGCGGATGCGGACATGATCGCACAGTACCGCCGCCGCAGAAAAGTGGAGATTGCCGTGGCGAGGGCGATCCGGGAGAAGGGGTTTCTGGTCTACTATCAGCCGGTATATTCCCTGAAGGAACGGCAGATTGTGTCCCTGGAAGCGCTGGTGCGGCTTAAGGATCCGGAATTGGGATTTATTTCGCCAGAGGAGTTTATTCCGCTTGCGGAGCGCGATGGCAATATCATCCATATCGGGGAACAGGTGCTGGAGCAGTGCTGCCGGTTTCTTTCAAAGCACGTGCTCTCGAACGGCTCGCTTGGAATCCGTACGATCCATGTGAACATTTCGATGGTGCAGTGTCTGCGCCAGAATCTGACTGAGACCATCCGGCCGGTGCTTGAGAGTTACCATATTCCGCCGTCCATGCTGACGCTGGAGGTGACGGAGCGCACGGCGATCAGTGCCCCGGAACGGATGCTGTGGCATATGCATGAGCTGGGAAAAATGGGAGTGTCGTTTGCGCTCGACGATTACGGAAGCGGAAATGCAAACTGCTCCTATCTGATCCGTTTCCCGTTCCAGGAGATCAAGATCGACAAGGAGATCGTGTGGGCGTCGTTCCGCGACAAGGCGGCGCGCATCGTGCTTGAAAATGAGATTCACACCATCAAACAGCTGGGGATTCCGCTGATTATCGAGGGAATCGAAGAGCGGGAGCAGAGCGAAGCGATGGAACAGCTTGGGGTGGAATGTATTCAGGGATACTATTATGGCAGACCTCTGCCGGAACAGGAGTGCCTGCGGTATATCCGCACGTTTCAGGAGAAAGCGCAAAACGACAGGCAGCAGGCGGCTGTTTCAGGAGAAACGCAGAAGGAAGCCGGCCGGTGAGAGCCATTTGAGTCATACAGAAACAGGAAAGAAAGAGAAGAGACATGAATATTATTAACGCGGAGAATTTAACGAAATCATACACAGAGAGGAAGCTTTTGGACAAAGCTTCCTTTTATCTGCAGGAGGGAGAAAAAGTCGGGGTAATCGGTATCAACGGGACGGGAAAGTCCACCCTGTTAAAAATCATTGCGGGGCTGGAGGAACCGGATGAAGGCCAGGTGACCTGCGCCAACCATATCGTGGTAAGATACCTGCCGCAGAATCCGGTGTTCGATCCGGAGATGACGGTACTTGACAGTGTGCTGACACAGTGTGTCTTAAATTTTGTCGGCAGCGGGAGGACAGAGCGCACCGATGCAGACGCGCATGCACAGGAACAGAAATGGAGCCTTGAGAGCGATGCAAAAAGCATGATGACGCGCCTCGGCATTACCGATTTTACACAGAAAACCGGAGAACTTTCCGGTGGACAGAGAAAACGTCTGGCGCTTGTGGCAGCACTTTTAGTGCCGTGTGATGTGCTGATCTTAGATGAGCCGACGAACCATCTGGATTCGGCAATGGCGGACTGGCTGGAAAATTATCTGAAAAAATGGCGCGGTGCGCTGGTGATGATCACGCATGACCGCTATTTTCTTGACAGCGTCTGCAACCGTATTGTCGAGGTGGACAAGGGGGCAATCTACAGCTATGAGACGAATTATTCCGGCTATCTGGAGCGGAAGGCGGAGCGGGAGGAGAGCGCCGAGGCGAGTGAGCGCAAGCGTCAGTCTGTACTGCGGAAGGAACTGGAATGGGTCAGACGGGGGGCAAAAGCGCGCACAACCAAGCAGAAGGGGCGCTTGCAGCGCTATGAAGAATTGAAGAATCAGAAGGCGCCGGAGCGCGACAGCCAGGTGGAGATGAGTTCCGTCTATTCCAGAATGGGAAAAACTACGATCGAGCTGGATCACATCACCAAGGGATATGACGGGCGGACGCTGCTGCGTGATTTTTCCTATATTTTTCTGAAAGGGGACCGGATCGGATTCATCGGTGCAAACGGAAGCGGCAAGACGACCCTGATGAAGATGATTGCTGGGCGCATCAAACCGGATGCAGGCACGATCACAGTTGGGGCAACGATCAAGATCGGCTACTATACGCAGGAGATTGAGACGGGCCGCGAAGCGGGAATTGCCTACATGGATCCGGAGGAAAAAGTGATCGATTATATCCGGAACACGGCGGAATACGTGCGGACAACGGACGGTCTGGTTTCGGCATCGAATATGCTGGAGCGGTTTCTGTTTTCAGCAGCGCAGCAGTACAGTCCGATCGGAAAGCTTTCTGGTGGAGAGCGACGCAGACTGAATCTGCTGCGCGTGCTCATGGAGGCACCGAATGTACTGATTTTAGACGAGCCGACGAACGATCTGGACACGCAGACACTTGCGATTCTGGAAGATTATCTGGACAGCTATGAGGGAATCGTGATTGTGGTATCACATGACCGGTATTTTCTCGACCGCGTGGTGCGGCGCATTTTTGCTTTTGAAGGTAATGGAGAGATCCGGCAGTACGAGGGTGGTTATACAGATTATGTCAACCGACTGGCGGAGGAGGGCAGAAAGCCGGGTGAGCCGGTGGAATTTCAAGAGGCGGCAGGGCGTAATGCTTCGGCGGCGGAAGGCGCACAGGAGACCGGCGGTGTGACCGGGACGTCCGGGCAGAATGCAGCAGAGCAGGCGGATTCCAGGGACACCTGGAAACGTGAGAAGAAGCTGAAATTCAGTTATAAGGAGCAGAGGGAATACGAGACGATCGAGGACGACATTGCGAACCTGGAAGCAAAAGTGGAGCAGCTGGATGCCGACATGGCGGAAAATGCCACGAACTCAGTGAAGCTTGGGGAACTTCTGGCGGAAAAGGAAGCGGCAGAACAGGCGCTCGAGGAAAAGATGGAGCGCTGGGAGTATCTGGAAGAACTGGCGGCAAAGATTGCAGAGCAGGAATGAAGAATATAACGTTTCATTTTACAAAGCCGTCTTTTTTCTTTCTATTCGCTGCAGTGCGTTAAACCAGCTCTGCGGCAGACCGAAGCCGAAGACAATTCCCAGCACGATGGCACCTGCCACCTTGATGGTTTCCATGCCATAGTTGGAGAATTGCGTCATATCGTTCATGATGAAATAGTAGGACGTATAGTAAATACCTGCTCCGGGAACCAGCGGAAAAATACCGGCGATGAGGTAAACGGTTACCGGATTTCTGCGGATCGCGGACAGAATACGCGAAAATACGGTGAGTGCGAAGGTGGCAGTCAGATTCGCAAGCACCGTGCCCATATTGCTGTTTAAGCCGATCACATAGACGACCCAGCCGATGGCACCGGTCAGACCGCAGAAAAACAGTTCCTTTTTCGGCGCGCCAAACAGTTCCGCAAAAGAGAGTGTGGCAAACAAACTCACAATAAACTGGATAATCATAACAGCGCTGCACCTCCCATAGCAAAATGATAGATCGTAATGACGGTGCCGACGCCGACAGCGATACAAAATGCGGTCAGGATGGCGTCAATCATGTGAATGGCACCGGACAGATAATCTCCGTTAAAAAAGTCGCGGATCGACGTAGTGAGCGCGATTCCGGGGACGAGCGGCATGATGTCTCCGATGATGACCTTATCGTAGAGGATGGGGGTACCAAAGGAGAGTACAATCAGCGACAGCAGCGTTACGAATGCACTTCCCAGGATATTCGTGATAAACTTGGAATTCTTATGGCGCTTTAAGGCAAACAGAAATACCTGCAGCAGCATGCCGATAAAAAAGCCGACGATGCTGTCCAGGGCTGTACCTCCGAAAAGGTAGGAAAAACAGCCACAACCTAGTCCGCAGAAGAAGATGTGGACGACAGGTTTACCGAACGAAATATTTTTACATCTTTCCAGACGGTTCCAGGCGTCGATCAGCGAACATTCGTGGGAACAGATCTCGCGGGAAAGCTGGTTTAATGCAGCGATGCGCCCGAGATGCGTGGTGCCGAGCGGAATGTGGCGGATCATGCTGCAGGCATCTTCACGATCCTCGTTTGCACTTGCAAAGATTCCGTTGGAAAGCACATAAACATCATAATTTTCAATTTCGTATGCCTCAAGAATATGCATGACCGTGTCCTCGACGCGGTAGACTTCGGCACCATTCCGAAGCAGTGCATCGCCGATTTCCACGGCGAGAGCCAGAATTTCCTTGGTTACAGCCATTTGGATGTCCGCCTTTCTGATAATAAAATGTCCATATGAAAAAGTAACACGTTTTTATAAAAAAAGCAATCTGGTACTTTTGTCAGTTGTCCTGTACATAATATCTGTGAGGACAGGCATAATAATGCATAAATCATGCAAGTGATGTAAAAACGGACAGGAGGACAGGAATATGAATTGCAGAAAATACAGAGCATGCCTTGTGGGAGTGCTGGCCATCGCGCTGATCTGCGGGGCACTTTTATATCTGAAATACGGGAGAGAGGGGGAGACCCCGGTGGACGGCGTGCTGGTGGAACGGAATTCTACATGGGAAGCGGGAATTGCGGCATGAGTGCAAAGAGTGAGACACTGTATCTTAAGATTGACCAGAATACAATCGTGACAGACCGGCATGTGACGCTTGGGGACATTGCGAAAATGGAGTGCCCGGATGCTTCGATTGTGCGCCAGCTGAAGCAGAAAAAAATCTATACGTTTGCGGAGGCGATGAATCCGCGCAAACAGAAGAACCAGATGAAGGTTTTTTCCATATTAAAGATCGTCGAACTGATTCATGAGGAATATCCGAATGTGGACATCAGCAATGAGGGAGAGAAGGATTTTATCATTGAATACATTCCCAATCCCGAGAAACCGAAGTGGATCAATGCGTTAAAGACCGTCGCGCTCTGCGTGGTCATTTTTTTCGGGGCGGCGTTCACGATTATGGCGTTCAACAACGATGTATCCGTGGGAGATGTCTTTTCCAAATTCTATCGGCAGGTGATGGGAAAGGAGTCAAGCGGCGTGACAGAACTTGAAATCTGTTACAGCATCGGACTTGCCATTGGCATTACGCTGTTTTTCAATCATGTGGGCAGTAAGAAGATCACGCCGGATCCGACGCCGATGCAGGTGGAGATGCGCAAATATGAGAAGGACATAGATACTACATTCATAGAGAACGCGGAGAGAAAGGGACACAGCATCGATGTTAATTGAGCATATATTTTTGGGCTTCTGCGGGCTTGCCGCGGGACTTGCCGTCTCTGCGGGAACATTTGCGTTTTTGATCGTCATCGGTGTCATTCCGCGTATGATTGGAAAGTGCAACCGCGCGGCAGAGACACTGCATTTTGAAAATGCCGTGATTATGGGCGGAATCTGTGGAAATCTGGCGTCTGTTTTTTTGCAGATCCGGATTCCGTTCGGACCGGCGCTTCTGTGCGTGTACGGTATTTCTGCCGGGATATTTGTGGGAAGCATCGCGGTGGCGCTCGCGGAGATCCTGAATACATTTCCGATTACATTCCGGCGCATGGGCTTAAAGGTCGGACTCTTCTGGGTCATGCTTGCGATGGCGGCAGGAAAAGTGGCAGGATCGCTGTACTATTTCCTTGGAAATTTTAAGGCACAGTAGTACAATGATGGGAGATTGTTCTTTTACGGAGGAAAATTATGGTACCATCCATCGCACGCCAGAGCGTGATTATCAAGTGCAATATGCAGAAGTCAATTCTGACAGGAAATTATGAATTTTATTATGCTGCGGGACTTATCGCCAACCTTTCCGGAGTTGAGATCCCGGAGGACATCAAGCCGGAGGAACTGCTCGCGCTTCTGTCGGAGAAGATACCGACGCTGACACCAGCGGATGAGAAGGAAAAGTATCTGTTCGGGATGGTGGCGGACTACCGTCCCGAAGATGTATATGATGAGCAGATGCGGGAACTTTTAGACTGGGGACGCACTGAAAAATATCTCTGGACGGTCACATTGCCGGATGACTGGCAGAACGCATAAAGGTAGAGCAGCATAGCATCACAGAGGAGAAATGGTGTGAGAAACGGCCGAAAGAGCGGAAGAACGCATAGAGCCGGGGCATCATAGCAAGCCCAGGTACAACAGCATTACAGTGGGAAAATGGCGGAAGAAGCGGCCGAAGGGGCGTAAGAACGCATAAAGCCGGGGAATCACAGCATTACAGTGAGAAAATGGCGGAAGGAGCGGCCGGAGGGGCGTAAGAACGCATAAAGCGGGGCATCACGGCATTACAGTGGGAAAATGGCGGAAGGAGCGGTCGAAGGAATAGAAATAAATAAAATGCGCATACTGACAAAAAAGACGGAGGTTGCGCAGTGGATAAGGAAAAAGAACGTTTACAAAAAAAATACAATGATTATGTGAAGCAGGTGACTCCCACCCATAATCTCTGGTGGAATATGGCGAAGGCGTTTGTGACAGGCGGGATCATCTGCTGCATCGGGCAGTTTATTCTGAACGTGTGTGAGAATTACGGACTGGATCAGAAGACATCCGGAAGTTGGTGCTCTATGTTGCTCATTCTGCTGTCTGTACTGCTCACCGGTCTGAATCTGTACCCTTCGATTGCAAACTGGGGGGGCGCGGGCGCGCTGGTGCCAATTACCGGGTTTGCAAACGGTGTGGCCGCGCCTGCCATAGAGTTTCAGAAAGAGGGTCAGGTCTTCGGAATTGGCTGCAAGATCTTTACGATTGCCGGACCGGTCATTTTATACGGAATATTTTCAAGCTGGGTGCTCGGATTGATCTATTGGGTATTAAAATGGTGGGGAATGGTATAAGGTCTTTTTCGTGCGGGTCTGGAAGAAGAAAAATGTCCTCCCAGACCCGAAATATTGTGACTTTGGGGTCTGAGAGAGGAAAAACGTCGTTCTAGACCCGAAAAGCGGACGAAAAGAAGGAAAAAGAAGAGGAAAAGAAAGCCAACCGGGTCTGAGAGAGGAAAAAGGTTCTCCCAGACCCGTATTAGCATGAATGGCGGGTCTGAGAGAGAAAAAACACCCTCCCAGACCCGAGAAGCGGACGAAAAGAAGAAAAAAGAAGAGAAAAAGGAAAGCCGGTCGGGTCTGGAAGAGGAAAAATGCCCTCCCAGACCCGCGCCGGGCGAAAATGCAAGAAATGACAGTGGAAGAGAAAGCACGGATTTAGATCGTGGAATCCAGAAAATAGTAGGAGATCAGATGCTCAATCATGCCGGCGTTTAAGGGATATGCTTTGGTCTCGTACGTGGTGATCAGATGAACGGATGGAATGATGCCGTTTGCGGCATAGAGAGAAAGCTTCGAGCCGGCGTTTTTTGCGTAGGCGGGATCGTCCATCAGACCAAAATGCTCCCAGTAGTAGAGTGCGCCGGTTCCGGGATGACGTATGGTGAAATCCGGAAACAGAGTGATGCCGCCAAGGGAGAGCGCACATTCGTAGCGGTAAGGAATGGCGTTTAGGTGGAGCAGCATGGCAATCATGGCTTCTGATTTGGAACGCACCCTCTCGCCGGAGACGGTTTTGTGAAGCAGCTGCTCGGGATGGAGCGGATTGCGTTCGTAGGAAGCGGCAGACCATTCGACAGCGGAACTAGTCGAAATATTCGGGAGATCTGAAACATTCGAGACGTCCGGAATATTTTTTGAGGTGGAAAAATAAGAATGAAGCAGATTTTCACAGGCGGGATCAGAGAGAAGATGTGGATCATCGGAAGAGAGGCTGCCCGCGGGGGAGTATTTTAAATAGGCAGTGATTGCTGCCTGCTCCTGCAAGAGTATTTGCTCCTGTTGCTGCAGATACTTTTTCAGCGCAAGCTGTTCGGCAAGAGCGCGGTTCGCTTTCGGAATATAGGTCTTGGAGTGACCGTCGCCCTGATACCATTTGACGGTGGTTCCGTTGCGGGAGCAAATGAGCTTTCCGGGAGGGAGCTTCTGAAGCTGCTTCTGGATGGTACGGAGTTCCTGCCCGTTGCGGTCGCGGGCAGTGAGGATTTGTGTGTGTAAAGGTGTCATGGTATTCTCCTATTCTATAGATGGTGTGTGTTAAGAGGATCCGGTTTATTTTTATGTGCTAAAAATGACCTTTGCTGTTTTAAGTGTAGACGGGAAAGGAACTTCGGATGCGCAGAAAACAGCGCAAAAAGAGGATATACTGTTTTTTATTAAACCATACTACAAACGAAAAGTAAAGCGAAGGAATGAAAAAGATACCATCTCATATTAAGCCGGGAAGCACCGCATTCTGCCGCCTCCACAGCTTGACATGCGGTTCACTCCGGATGTAAGATAAGAAACAATGAGTATGAAAAAAGAACTGCGGGGAAAAGTAAATGTCAGTCACAAAACAATTTGCCAGGTATGTCACACAGAATATATTCGGAATGTTAGGTATCTCCTGTTATATCATCGCTGATACCTTTTTTATTGCGAAGGCAGCGGGAACGGACGGAATTACCGTTTTAAATCTGGTGCTGCCGATCTACAATCTGATTTTTGCGATCGGTTCGATGATCGGCGTCGGTTCTGCGACGCGCTTTACGATCTTAAGGGCGCAGGGCGAGGAGCGGGCGCACGGCTATTTTTCCAATGCCATCTGCTTTGTGTGGATGATTGGAATTTTGTTTACACTTGCGGGCGTTTTTATCCCGGATAAAATCATCGCGCTGATGGGCGGCGATGCGGGAATTGTGGCGCTTGGAACCGGGTATACGAGGATCTTTCTGTTGTTTACGCCGTTTTTCATGATGAACTACGTCATCATGGCATTTGTACGCAACGATAACCAGCCGTCCTTAGCGATGGCAGGAACCCTCGCGGGAAGTTTTTCCAACATCCTGTTTGACTATATTTTTATGTTTCCGCTTGGCATGGGGTTAGAGGGAGCGGCGCTTGCCACGGCGGCATCGCCGATCATCAGCATTCTGATCTGCAGCGCGCATTTCCTTGGAAAAAAGAATACTGTGCGGTTCCGGCTGCACGCGCCGTCCATCGCCCAGTTATTCGGGGCGTGCCAGCTTGGCGTCCCGGCATTTGTGGGGGAGATTTCATCCGGTGTCATCACAACCGTGTTCAATTTCCTGATTCTCGGTCTTGTGGGAAATATCGGTGTGGCGGCTTACGGAGTGATCGCGAACTTTGCGCTTGTGGCAATGGCAATCTTCAACGGAGTGTCACAGGGAGCGCAGCCGATCGTGAGTGACTGCTACGGAAAAGGAGATGTGAAATCTGTCCGGAAAATACGAAATCTCGGACTTGTCACGGCTTTGGGCATCGCGGTAGTGCTCGTCGGAGCCGTCTATGGATTTACGGATTCTCTGGTAAGCCTGTTTAACAGTGAACATTCTGCGGAACTGGCAGCGTATGCTCACACGGGAATGCGTCTTTACTTCATCGGCTTCCTGTTTGCCGGAATCAATATTGTGGGGGCGGGATTTTTAAGCGCGACAGAACGTGCGCGGGAATCGTTTGTGACATCGATCATGAGAGGATTTGTCTGCATTATCGGCTGCTCGCTACTTTTTGCCGCAGTATTTGGCATCAATGGCGTGTGGCTGTCGTTCCCGGCATCCGAGCTTCTCACAGCCATCGTGATGGCTGTGGTGCTCGTGCGGGATAACCGCAGACTTTAGATAAAACCGAAATGTTCCAGCGCAAGGCGGATGCCGTCTTCGCTGGCACATTTTGTTACATAGGACACCTTGTCAAAAAGCGTGGCAGGAGAGGCGTTGCCCATGGCGACACTGTTTGTCAAAGCAGTGAGCATGGGAAGGTCGTTGTTGCTGTCGCCGAAGGCATAGGCGTCCTTTTTGTCTATCCGGTAATAATCAAGCACATAGTTAAGACCGGTGGCTTTGGAGTAGCCGAGCGGAACGAATTCGCGGAAATTGCCGCCCCGGTCAATGCACTCAAAATAGCGGTCACTTGTGGTACGGAAACCGGCAAGCTGCTCGGGGTGCTCAAACCATAGGACAAACTTATCACAGAAAAAATTAGGATTCTCAAGGTGCTCCGGCATCTCATAGCCGCGTTCTTCAAACGCCTCATATTGCCGTCTGGCATCCGGGTGCCGGAGCGGTCTTGCCAGATCAAAAGCAACCTCTTTCCTGGATTCAAACAGGATATCGATATCCCACTCCCTGGCTGCGAGAAGCAGCTTCATTACGGTCTCGTGCGTCTGTGCGACATGAAGGATTTCGGCACCGTCGCAGTAGATATCTGTGCCGCAGCCGCAGACAAAGCCGTCAAAACCCACATCACGGAAACGCTGTTCCACATTCTGAAAACAGCGCCCGGTATTGATGAACATCAGATTCCCGTTTGCCCGCGCCGCCCGTATAGCATAGACGGCACTTTCCGGAATCGAACCGTCAATCTCGGAAGTCAGTGTTCCGTCGATATCAAAAAAAGCAATTTTCTTCATGAATAATCTCCAATGTAACAGATTTATAGAAACGGGAGTATTGTAATACTTTTTTCCTAATCTGTCAAAGGAAGTGTCCCTGCCTGCCGTGAAACACAGATATTTAACGGTTCCGTCACATAACCGTCACAGTACATTCAGCTACCCTTTAGAAAGCGATGCTATCCTTACCGTGAAACATGAGAGAGGATGAAATGCCGGAAGGGAAAGGATGAAACAATGAAAATAGCGTGGGTACACAAACTCCTGGGAAAACATTCCAGAAAATTTTACGGAATACTTGCCGGGATTCTGACTGCCGCAGTTGCGGGAAGCGGAGTCGGCTATCATGTGATAGCGGCTTCGGACACAGCGGATCAGACGGAAGAGGACACACAGATAGATGAGACAGACGGACAGGAAGACGGCAGCTTTTCCGGGACAGGAACCACACAGGTGAAAACAGAGAGCCAGCTGCCTGATTTTTCTGTGAATGCGGTGACCATGACGGTGGAAGAAGTCTACGTGGAAGCGGGAAGCACCGTGGCAGAGGGCGACGCCTTATTCAAGATCGACGACGAGAGCATGGCTGATGCAAAAGCGTACTACGAGGATGCCATTTCAGATGCGAAAACTGCACTGCAATCTGCGAAGATCGATTTTGAGAGCGGCGTACTGGAGGCGGAGAGCGAGCTTTCCTCCACAAAACTTGCAGCGGACACCGCGCAGGATACTTATGATGCGGCAGTCAGCGAGCTGTCGGTAAAGACCAGCGAGGCGCAGGAAGCGTACGATGAGGCGGTGGAGGAGATCTCCGATTATCAGGATGCCATTGACAACGGCACCTACTACACACAGGTCGGGATCAATGAAAAACAGGCGGCAGTCGATACGGCGCAGGCGGCACTCACGGAAAAGCAGACGCAGCTTTCTGATGCACAGAGCAGCAGCCAGGCGGCAAAAGAGACATACGCCGTGGATATGGCGAATCTGAAAACACAGATTGAAGCCGGAGCATCCTACACGGATCTTGCGGCGCTGGCAGATCAGCTGGCTGCGGACTATACTGCCGTGCAGGATGCAGCCGACGCCCTGTCGCAGAACCAGACAGAGGTGGAGAGCGCAAACAGTGCACTGCAGCTTGCCAATCAGACATTCCAGAAGGCGGTCGAGGAATATAACACGAAGGTGACAGAGGCAAATGAGAAAATTGCGGAGCTGACAGACGAGCTGGAGGAGCTGAGTGACGCCTGCGACGAGGCAGAGCGCAATGAGACGACGGCGCAGCCGGCGCTTTTACAGCAGTATGAAGAGGCGGTTCTGGAGGGAAAATATGCAGATACCGAGTATGAAGCTTCGCTGGAAAACTTGCGGAGTGCTGTGGACGAAGCGCAGGATACGCTGGATGAGCTGAAGGAACAGCAGAGCGCACTCTTAGCGATCGAGGATGGCGTTGTATGTGCGGACCGTGACGGAACGCTTGCATCGGTGACTTACGAGGCGGGGGATACACTGATCAAAAATACCGCATTTGCAAGCTATTACGATCTGGATACGATTCTGATTTCTGTGGAGGTATCACAGAACAATATTGCAAAACTTGCGGTCGGCGACACCGTGCAGGTACAGATCAGTGGAAGCAGAATGGGAGCAATCGACGGAACCGTCTATTCCATCGCATCGGAAAAAACATCCGGCGGAAGCATGTCCAATGTGACGTATGCGGTCATTGTTGCCGTGGACAATACAGATGGCACACTTACTACTGGCGTACAGGCAACGGTGAAGTTTGAAACACAGGCGACTGGAGCCACAGAAATGGAAGAGACTAAGACCGCAGGAAAAACCGAGACGATCGGAGCGTCTGAGACAGAGGAAGCAGGAGGAAAGACAGAATGAAGAAGAAAAAGCTTTGGCTGGTGACCGGAGTGGCTGCGGCGGCAGTGCTTGCCGCAGGAACCGTCACCTTTGCATATCAGTCGGGAAGTGACAGTGAAGAGCAGGCCGTATATAAGGAAGTAACCGTGGAGAAGGGAAATCTGACGGCGGGCGTGACGGAGAGCGGCAGCGTAACGATCGGCACGCTGGATCAGACTCTTGATTTTTCAGAGGATTCTTCCTCTGCAAGCACGCAGAACAACTCGTCCGCGCAGAACAGTGCGGGAGAAAATGCGACGTCGTCCACCAGCACGGCATCGACCCTTGAGGTGGAAACAGTCTATGTTACCGCAGGACAGACGGTTGCGGAGGGTGATCCCATCTTAAAGCTCACGGAGGAGAGCGTGGCATCTTATAAAAAAGATCTTGAGGAAGCGGTGACGGAGGCGAAGACAGCCGTCAGCGAGGCGGGCTTAAGTGCAGAAAAGCAAAAAGTATCGGCAAGTTACTCCTACAATCTGAGCACGGCGGAGGGATCTGTTGCACAGGAGACCTACAAAGCTGCCATCAAGCAGCTGCAGGAGGCTGTGGATGACGCGCAGGAAGCGGTGGATACGTCGGCGTCTCTGATCAATTACTATCAGGAGCAGATCGATGCGGGTGTGGACTTAAGCGCATCGCTTACCGAGGAGCAGAAAAATTATGACAAACTGTACACAAAGCTTGTGGCAGCGAAAAACAACTATACCACGAAGTCAATTGAGGCGGAGAAAACGCTGAAAGAAGCAGAACTCTCGGCAAAAAATGCATCCAGTCAGTACAGTGTGGATGTCTCCGGGGCGGACAATGATATTACCGATGCAAAAGACACGCTGTCCGACGCGGAGGAGGCGCTTGAGGCATTTGAGGCAGCCATCGGGGATGATGGCACGATTTATGCGGAGTATACGGGAACCATTACCGATCTGTCGTACGAGGCAGGAGATACCATCTCTTCCGGCGCAACGGTTGCCACATTTTCCAATGCAGATGCGGTGACGATCACCGTCTCCGTGTCGGAGGAGGACATCACGAATATAGCTGTCGGAGATGTTGTGGAGATCGAGCTGTCCGCCTATGAGGACCAGACGTTTGCGGGGGAGGTGGACAGCATTGACACTTCATCTTCCAGCGGTTCCTCCACGGTGTCTTACAATGTGACCGCCGCGTTTGCTGGGGACATCACTGGAATATACACGGACATGACAGGAAACGTCACATTTATCAGCAGGCAGGTGACGGATGTGCTGTATGTATCCAACAAGGCGGTCCAGTTTGACGGAACGACATCCTATGTCAAAGTGAAGGATGCGGACGGAACGATCCGCATGGTGGATGTGGAGACGGGCTTTTCCGACGGGGTCAACGTGGAAATCACGTCCGGTCTCACGGAAGGTGAAACTGTGCTGATAGAAAGTCAGGTGACAGAATGAAGCCAAAAGAATTATTGAGACTGGTCTGGATCAATATCACACAGAACAAATTTAAGGTGGTCATGACCTCGATCGGCATTATCGTGGGTGCCGCCACCATTGTGATGGTCATTGCTATTGGTAAAGGCGGTCAGGCGGACGTGGCAGACCAGTTTAAAAACTTAAATGCCGGTGCGGTGGACATTTCCTACGACGGCGGGACAGATTTTGGCGGCGGAGGAAGCAGCGATGATTCGGACTCCGGCATGGCAATGATGGCGCCGGGAGGCGGTTCCGGCGGAGGCTTTGGAGGCGGTTTTGGCGGAGCACCCTCCGGCGATATGGGAGGCGGTTCCTCATCGGGAGGCGAGGCGCCGGGCGGATCACCGGGGGGAGAGATGCCTTCCGGTGACGGCGGCGGTATGCCGGATATGGGAAGCTTTTTCGGCGGACAGAGCGATATGGAAGACCGCATGAATCAGGAAAATATCACGCTGAGCGAGGATGATGTGGATGACATCGAAACATTTGCGTCCGGCATCTCGGCAGCGACCATTTCCTACACCACAAAATCCAGTGTGGATGGCGGAGATCTCGATGAAGCCGATACCTATACCATCGCAGGAGTGAAAAGTAACTACGAGACGATCAGTAACCTCTCCCTCGCGGTCGGAAGCTTTATCACCGACGATGATGATGAGAACAAAGAAAAAGTCTGTGTGCTCGGCGCAAGCGTTGCCGAAGAGATTTTCGGCAGTGCCATTGAGGCATACGGAAGCGTGATCTATATCGACGACCGGCTTTATGTGGTAAACGGTGTGCTGGAAAGCATGGGAACGGTCGCGTCCGGTATCAGCCCGGATGATTCCATTTTTATCCCTTATGCGACCGGTGTGAAATATCTGGTCGGATCATCGGTCAGCCCGACGATCACGGTGCTGGCGGCAGATGTGAATAATGTGGAAGGCGTGATCGAGGAAGTGACAGAAGTGCTTGCCACCAGTTACCCGAACGCTGAGTTCACATTTGAGGATGCAGGAAGCAAGATGGAGGCGGCGGAGGCTTCCAACCAGATTCTGACGATGCTTCTCATTGCGATGGCGGCGATCGTCTTCGTGGTCGGTGGAATCGGCATTATGAACGTATTGTTTGTATCTGTAAAAGAGCGGACCAATGAGATCGGTATCTTAAAAGCGATCGGCTGTTCCAAGCGGGACATTCTGCTGGAGTTCCTCGCGGAGGCGGCGGCAATCAGTCTCATCGGTGGTGTGCTGGGGAATCTGGTATCGCTGGCTGTGGCGCCGATTGTACAGTACCTCGGCGTCCGTGTGGAACTGTCGGCGTTAGCATTTTTGATTGCGCTTGTGTTTGCGGTGGGAACAGGAACGATCTTCGGATTTTATCCGGCTTATAAGGCGTCCAATCTGGTTCCAGTGGAGGCACTTGGCGCGGAATAAATAATTGAAAAGAGGTTTGGCATGATAAAGAAGAAAGCGGTGGCGGGCGGCATTGTGGCGCTTGCAGCAGTGCTCGGCGGCGGAGGCATTTTCGCATGGACCCGCAGGACGGCAGACACGGAGACACTGGCGGATAATCAGAAATATGTGTATGCCTATGTGACCAGCATCGAGGGAAATGAATTGACATATATGGAAGTCGATGAATCGGTGGTGGAGGCATATCTTGCAAGCAGCACGGAAGACACCGAGAATACAGAAAAAGGCGGAGATGGCTCGGGAGCACCAGGAGGAAGTGATGGTTCAGGGGCGCCGGGAGGAAGTGATACCGCAGGAGCGCCAGAAGATGGCTCGGGAGCGCCAGGAGGAAGTGATGGTTCAGGGGCGCCGGGAGATGGCTCGGGGGCGCCTGGCAGGATGTCGCAGGGAACTTCCGGAACAAATGATAGCACGGAGATGTCGGACGGGATGACGCAGGAAGAAAATGGCGACATGCCGGGCGATGCAACATCGGACGGAACAGGAAGTAACGGTGGAGGAGCACCGGGCGGAAATGGCGGCATGAGTGGTAAAAGTGTGACAACATTGATTCCGGTCAGCACGGTGGTGCACACCACGGCAGGTACCGAGACGACGTTTCAGCGGCTGGCGGCTGGCGATCTGCTGAAGCTTCTGATAGTGACCAGCGAAGACGGTGAGGAGGTTATTGTAGAGATATGGATGCAGTGATGGATATGGAGCCGGCGATCTGCGCGGCCACAAAAGCAGAAAGTATAGAAAATACAGACGTAATCACAATGAGAAATATCAACAAATCCTACCGCATGGGAACGCAGTCCCTCCATGTGCTCAAAGATGTGTCGCTGACCGTAAAGCAGGGAGAATATCTTGCCATTTTGGGTCCTTCCGGTTCCGGAAAAAGTACGCTCATGAATATCATCGGGTGCATGGATGTGATGGACAGCGGAAACTATCTGCTGGATGGCGTGGCAATCGAACAGGCGAAGGAAAAGGAACTGGTAAAAATCCGGAATCAGAAAATAGGTTTCATTTTTCAGAAATATCATCTGATTCCGACCTACAACGTGCTGCAGAATATCGTTATGCCGCTTCTGATGCGCGGAATGGGGCTTGCGGAAGCGCAGGAGACGAGTATGGATACGATTGACATGCTCGGGCTCTCACAGCGTATCGGACATAAGCCCAATGAACTTTCCGGCGGACAGCAGCAGCGTGTAGCCATTGCGCGTGCACTGGTCGGAAAACCTGCCATTCTGCTTGCAGATGAACCGACAGGCGCGCTCGATGTGAACAGTGGAAAAGAGGTATTGAAGCTTTTTGAAAATCTGAATCAGATGGGAAATACCATTGTGATGATTACCCATGATCTGAATGTGGCAAAACATGCGGGTCGTGTGGTAAGAATTGTGGACGGCGAGATCTATGAAAACTGATTCCAGAGCGGTTGCAGTAGGAAAATGAGGTTATAAAAAACTGATTTTGGGAGGATGCAGCAGAAAATGAGGTTATAAAAACTGCATTTTGGGTCGTGGCGGGTCTGAGAGATGCATTTTGCCATCTGAGACCCGTTCTTGACTATTTCGCGGGTCTGAGAGCTGCTTTTTTGCGTCTGAGACCCGTTTTACTCTTTTATACTGTTGTTATGTCAACTATTCTGTCATTTTGCGGGTCTGAGAGCACGTTTTTGCGTGCATAGACCCGAATCCACGGTTTGTAACATAATGTTCGCGGAGACAAAAGTGAGCATGAAGCAAAGACGGATGCGCATGCTTACGTGCAGCGGACGGATATGTTCCATGCGAACGCGCTTGCATGGAATTGCCGCAATAAGCATATTGCGCCCTGCTTTGATAAGTAATATTATTAGAAACACACTTGGAAAATTCATGTGGAAATGTAGGTGGAATATTCGTTTGAGAAAAATGTGAGCATTTCTTCTAGTTGAATGTTTGCATCGGATTCCGTGTCTCTTCCACGTTTGAACACTCCCGGAGTGT
>OKSB01000944.1_pt1 | contig 30633 bp, 24 predicted proteins | sample 1601171 | NCBI WGS metagenome assembly OKSB01 (sample SAMEA3541496, study PRJEB24748) | human gut metagenome | biome: human gut; feature: human-associated habitat; material: faeces | place: China | collected 2012 | reverse complement strand
GAGGAGATCAACCAGTCCATCGTCCAGGTCAACGACATGTCCCGCCAGACCGCCGGGGCCATGGCCGAGGCCTCCAAGGCCGTGTCCGACCTTGCCGCGCAAGCCCAGCGGCTCAATGAGCTCATCATCCGTATGAAAGAAGCCTGATTTCCGCGGCACGACGCGTTTTTTTCTCCCTGCGACAGTATGACAGCCGGCGGCAACGCCGGCTGTCGTCGTTGACGGGGCAATTGCCGTTTCCGGCGGCCTCAGGTCCTGTTGGGACGGAAGATTCGGCAACAGGGCGCGGGCATCCAGTGACTGATTGCGAAAAACGTGGTTTTTCGCTGCGTTACGGCGGCCACGCTTCCCGGGCGGGCTTTGCAGCCATGGTTGATCCTTCGGGCGGGGGAGAATTTCTACTTGGAGCGGCCGGTCTCTCGGACGTGTGCTGCCGCGTACCGCGAAAGGGCTGAATTGTGGATGCGGCCGTCGGCTGGGCGCGGTGAGACCGCAATGGACAGGGTTTGCCGTGTAGATTTGTAGCGGGCGGCGCCGCTTGCGGAAGCCATGCTTAAAAAGGAAGGGCGGCCGCCGGGGGCAACCGGCGGCCGCTGAGAGGGAGGATGTTCCGATGGTTAGAGGGTTCTGTTCAAAGGAGGAGGTTTTTCGGGGGGTTCTCCTTGCCGCTCCTGATGGGGGCTGGGAGCGGCAAGGAAATTTGTTTTATTTTTTTTCGTATATGTCGACCGCCCGTCGGCGGATAAGCAAGTTGGTGATTCAGCAGGTTAAAGGTTGCTGTCGACTAGTATTGGTCCATACCGTGGCCATAGCCCATGCCGTGACCGTAACCCATACCGTGGCCCCTCATGTGGTAACCGGGACCGTATCCATTAGGACGGGTGTCTGCGCCTGCGGGTTCACCCACTTCCTTTTCAAGGCGCTGGGCCATTTCATCGTGCAGGGCGCCCAGCTGATTATTTAATTTCGTTAGTTCCGTAGCTGTTTCCCGTACAGCTTTGACATCGGGGTTGGTAGCGTTCCTCAGGGCACGCAATTCCTGCCGTTTTACGAAAATTTGGTCTTGGAGGGGATCCATACGCTTGGCGTACTCGTCCACGATCTTTGTATATTTTTCCTGCTGCTCGGGGCTCAGAGCCGCGCCTCTGTTCCATCCTTGGCCGTACCCACCGGGGCAGCCTTCGCAGCCGTAGCCGGAATCAGGGCTGTAGTGGGAGCGGGCCATGCTGTCCGTGACCAGAACGCCACCAGTCAGAGCGGCGGCCAGCAGGGCGGGCAGAATGAAACGGGAACTTCTCATTATAATCTCCTTACCTTTCAAGCAGTTAGGTTATTTTTTCTCTCGGCGCCCGGTGTTCCGTGCGTCATGCCCTCTTATAGCAATGCGCGTGCCAAAGTTCGACAAAACGGCTAACCTATTATAATTTAATAGAGTTTTTCCTCTATTGATGCAGGAAGAATAAAAAACGGGGCGTATGCTTTTTATACAGAGCACGCACAGGTTGTATAAAATTTACACAGGTGGCTATATTTCACACAGGCGGAAGCGGAGGGGCACGGGGGGGCGGGAAGTGGAAAAAGCGACCCCGTGCCGACAAGATATCAGGCGGGGGCCGGTCGGCCGCGCCGGAGCCCGGAGTTCTTAGAGCAATTTCACTTTGAAATCGCTCTGGTGGCTGCGTAAGCAGACGCCAGCCACGAGCGTCAGCCGTTGGCGGCTATGCCGCCTTATGGATGACGACAGCAGAGCTAAGCGCCGGAGACAGACCCGAAGGGTGGCCCGCAGGGCCATGGCCGCAGGCACGCGAAGCGCGCCGTACGGACATTGAGAGTAGGGCGAGCGTCTTAAAAACTTTGAGAATGTGCATTCTCAAAGTTGAAATGCTCTTAGTGAACGGATGGGGCTCGTGTCTAATTTTCCAAATCAGACACACAGAACCCGTAGAGGTTTGGGGCGGCGCAGCCCCGCGAGCCAGCGAAAAACCACATTTTTCGCAATCAGACGCTCGTGACGACAACCTCTAATCTTCTTCATCCGCCGGGGGAATGCCGGCATGGCTCATCCGGCAGCCCCGGCTGGCGGGCGGCCCCAGCGAAACGCCCACTTCACGGCGCAGGCGCTCGTCCACATCCATCAGGGAGGCCCGCAGGGCGTCGCGCAACTGTTGCAATTCCCGGCCCAGGCGGGGCAGGGTATCCGGGGAGGTTCCCTGGTCGTAGCTGAGGCTTTCCAGTTCCGCCATTTTTTCCCGGATGCGGCCGCGCAGCTCACGGACACGGGGGCGGGCGTCATCTATAATTCTTCTGGCTTTGTTCTGTTGATTCGGGGGAAGCTGTTCCAACCAATCATCTATATCCTGGACATTGCCTCGGTAGCGCCCCATTCTGTATTCGCCCTGCCCGTTGTACGGGCCGGGGCCGCTATGCCCCGCAACCACGGGCTGCGAGAGGCAGAACGCCGCCAGAAGGCAAAGCGAAAAACAAACTCTTAACATAGAGTAACCTTTATTGAAGTTCGATCCGGCATATCTTCTCGTGTCGCCGAACGTTGCGGCCCGGAAACGCTGCTTGTGGACGCACCTGCGAACCGTGCGGATACAGACGGCACTGTGAGTACAAGCAACAACAATACTGTGTTACATGGGCCGACAGTCGGCGAAATTACTGTTGTTCTCCGTGCCGTAGCTGAATTGCAAGCCGCCTGCTGCAGAGCTTTGGCTGACTCAGCATATTGTTCAGCCAATATCAGGCCATTTTCCGTGGCGCAAGCGTTAAGAGCGCCGGTTGTCTGTTCCCACGCATTTTAGGAATTTCTTGCAAAAAACGTGCAAAAAATTTAGCCCCACGGCGGCCCATGGGATGACAGCCGCGGGCGGGACGGCTATAGTCGAAATATGAATGCTGAGCAAGACGACGTCCGGTCCGCGCCGGTCGCTCCCGGCGCTGTGCCCGGCGGGGGCGACGCCCCCGCGCCCGATGCGCCTCCCCGTGCCCTGGCCATGCGCGTGGGGGCTTCCCGCACGCCCCTGGGCCTGGTGCTGGGCGGTGCGGCCGTGGTGCTGGCCCTGATGGTGGGGCTGCTGGCTTTCATCTCCATTGAGCGCAGTGAAGCGGCTATGGCCCGTCTGCTGGCGGAAAAGGGCTCTTCGCTGATCATGGCTTTTGAAAGCATTCTGCGTTCGGGCATGCGCAGCGAGGCCGGGGTGCGCCTGCAGGTTCTGCTGGAGGAAATGGCCGCCAGCCCGGACATTATGTTCGTGGCCGTGACCATGCCCGACGGCACGATCGTGGCCCACAGCAAGCGGGTGCGCCTGGGCGAGATCCTCCAGCTTGAGGGCCGGGAACTGGATGAAAAGCGCATGCGCGAGCTGGCCCCGGACGCGGCGGCGCAATGGGGCATCATGAAGGTGGAGGGGCAACGGGTCTTCGTGGTCTACCGTTACTTCACGCCGGGCCTGCGCGACATCCCCAAGGGCTTTCCCATGCCGATCATTTTTCTAGGCCTGGATGTCTCGCCCTTTGAGATCACCCGCAGCCAGAACCGCGACTATGTGGCTATGCTGGCGGCTGTGACGCTGCTGGTGGGGTTGCTCTGCCTGCTGGCCCTGTATTATGCCCAGCGCGCCCGCGAGTCGCGTCAGCGGCAGCGCAAGGCCGAAGGCGAAGTGCGCCGCCTGGAGGAAGAGGTGCGCCGCAAGGAAAAGCTGGCCGCCGTGGGCAATCTGGCGGCGGGCGTGGCGCATGAGATCCGCAATCCTTTGAGTTCCATCAAGGGCTATGCCACCTATTTCGGCCAGCGCTTCCCCGAGGGCAGCGACGACCGCGAGGCCGCCGCCGTCATGGTGCGCGAGGTGGACCGCCTGAACCGGGTGATTACGGATCTGATCGGCCTTTCCCGGCCCAGCGACGTGCGCCCGCGCCCGGTCTGCCTGGAGAATGTGGTGGCGCACGTCATGCGTCTGATCCGCCAGGACGCGGAGCAACGCAATGTCAGCCTGGAATACCGCACCTCCCGGCGCGTGCCCAACGTGCTGGTGGATTCGGAGCGCATGGGCCAGGCCCTGCTCAACCTTTGCCTCAATGCTCTGGACGCCATGCCCGACGGCGGGCGCATGACCCTGGTCATCGCCAAGGCCAAACGGCGGGTCTGCCTGATGGTGCGGGATACGGGCAAGGGCATTGATCCCGCCGCCATGGCTCATATTTTTGATCCCTATTTTACCACCAAGGGCCAGGGCACGGGGTTGGGGCTGGCCATGGTGCACAAGATCGTGGCGGCGCATAACGGCGAGATCAGCGTCTATTCGCGTCTTGCCGGTGAAGACGGCCACGGGGAAACCATTTTTCGCCTTTGGCTGCCCCTGGCGCCTAAAGCGCCTGAGGAATTCCCCGAGTTGCGTTATCGCGGCAAGGGGCGGAAAAACTAGGCCTTGCGGCAATCCCGAAAATGAGAATAATCCGGTTGGACGCCGGGCCGGGCGCGTAACCGTTCGCCCGATCCGTGTCCCCGGCGTAATCGCATATACGGCAAGGAGGGGTAAGGGTGAAAATCGACATTTTGGTGGTCGATGACGACGATGCCCACCGCGGCATGCTCAAAACCATGCTGGGGTCCTGGGGCTACACGGTGGATGAGGCCACCGACGGCGACGAGGCCGTGGACCGGGTGCGGGAAAAGGCCTTTGACGCGGTGCTGACCGATGTGCGTATGGCGCGCATGGACGGCATCCACGCGCTCAAGGGCATTCTGGAATATAATCCGGCGCTGCCGGTGGTGCTGATGACGGCCTATTCCTCGGTGGAAACCGCTGTGGAGGCCCTGCGCCTGGGCGCATATGATTATCTGGTCAAGCCCCTGGATTTCGAGGCCCTCAAGCACACGTTGGAAAAGGCCATCGAACATTCCCGCCTGAGCGTGGAAAACCGCGAACTACGCCGCCAGCTCACCGATGCCGCGACCCGTCCGGGCATTCTGGGCCGCAGCCAGGCGGTCAAGGACATGCTTCATATCATCAGTACCGTGGCCCCCACTGAAGCCACCGTGCTGATCACCGGCGAATCGGGCACCGGCAAGGAACTGGTGGCCCGCGCCCTGCACGAGGGCAGCGCCCGCGCGGACAAGCCTCTGGTCACCGTGAACTGCGCGGCCTTGGCGGAAAACCTGCTGGAATCCGAGCTCTTCGGCCATGAAAAGGGTTCGTTCACCGGCGCGGAACGCCGCCGCGAGGGCCGTTTTGTCCAGGCTAACGGCGGCACGCTGTTTCTGGACGAAATCGGCGAGATGCCCATGCAGCTCCAGGCCAAATTGTTGCGCGCCCTGCAACAGGGCGAAGTGCAGCGGGTGGGTTCGGACTCGCCCATCACCGTGAATGTGCGCGTGCTGGCCGCCACCAATCGCGACCTGCGCCTTGAGGCGGCGCAAAAGCGCTTCCGCGAGGATCTTTATTTCCGGCTCAATGTCATCAGCATCGACGTGCCGCCCCTGCGCCAGCGCGGCGAAGACATTCCTCTGCTGGCCGCGCATTTCCTCCAGCGCTTTGCCGGGCGCAATCGCAAGAGCATTAAGGGATTCGCGCCCCAGGCCCTGGACAGCATGTTGCGTTATCCCTGGCCCGGCAATGTCCGCGAGCTGGAAAATGCCGTGGAGCGGGCCGTGATTCTCTGCAACGGCGATCTGATCACGGGCCGCGAACTGCCCGCCAATGTCATTGATGCCTCGCCCTTGGCGGAAGCGGCGCTTGTGCCCGAAGGGGATGTCTCCCTGGCCGGACTGTCCCTGGACATGGTGGAGCGCCGGGCTATTGAGGAAACGCTGCGCCAGACCGGCGACAACAAGAGCGAGGCTTCCCGGCGGTTGGGCATTACGCGGGCTACCCTGCACAACAAGCTGCGGAAGTATGGCCTGGAGTAGGGGCGGTCCCGCGCCCGGCCTTTTCCCTGCCGGAGAACAAAATCCATCTGTCGGGGGACCGCCCCCTCCGGATGGGGGACTATGAGGCCATATGACGACGACATCGAAGCAACTTTCCGCGGAACAGCTCGGACGGCTGGCGGACTTCTGCAACGAGGTGGGCATGCTGCGGCACACGCCGCGCAGCGGCTACGCCTTTCTGGGCTCGGGCAAGGAGAATGTGGCCGAGCATTCCTATCGGGTCAGCGTGCTGGGCTACGCCCTGGCGCGTCTGGCCGGGGCGGACCCGGCGCGGGTGACCTTTCTCTGCCTGTTTCACGATCTGCACGAGGCCCGCACCGGCGATTTCAACTACGTCAATCACCGCTATAACCAGTGCCGCGCGCGGGAGGCCCTGGAGGACGCCACGCAAGGCACCGGCTTGGCGGAAGATATCCTCGGTTTCTGGGACGAACTGGCTGACGGGCGGAGCCTGGAAGCCGAGCTGGCCCACGACGCGGATCAGTTGGACCTGATCTGCAATCTGCATGTGGAATTGAGCAAGGGCAACGCCTTTGCCGAGGAATGGCTGGACAGCGCGCTCAAGCGCTTGCGCACGCCCTTGGCCCGCGAGCTGGCCGAGGCCGTTCTGCGCACGGACCCCAACCGCTGGTGGTACGGCCAGGTGGACAAGGGCTGGTGGGTTCACCACCGGAAGCCGGAAAAGTTCTAGGGCCTTATTGACACTACGTTCCGTTGTCCGTTGGCTTTGTCATCGCTGCGGTCCTCATCCGCAACACGTCAAAGCCGTGGATGTTGCTCTCTCGCGTTTGCCGGGTGCATATTTTCAATGCAAAAATTCCCCGGGGGTTGCTGCTGTTCACCGTTTGTGCGGCATCCCTCGGGGAATTTTGCGTTTGAAGTCGCCGGTCTGATCCGGCGTATTCCTCAACTCACGACAACAGTGCCCAGCGGCGCGTCATCCAGGAGATAGCGCCGCAGACTGGATTGGGCGCGGCCGTCCAGAATCAACGCACGCGAGCAGCCCGCGTCCAGCGCGTTCAGGCAGGCTTCCACCTTGGGGATCATGCCGCCGCTGATCACGCCGTCCTCTTTCAGGCGGGCGATTTCCGCCCGGTTCAGGCCGGGAATCAGCCTGCCGTCGGCGTTCAGCACGCCCGGCACATCGGAAATCAGCACAAAATACTCGGCCGCCAGGGCCCCGGCCAGCGCGCCCGCCGCCGTGTCGGCATTGATGTTCAGGGCTTCGCCGTCCGGGCCCGAGGCCACGGGCGCCACCACCGGCAGAAAACCGGCGTCCAGCAGGCAGCGGGGCAGGGCCGGGTCCACTTCCGTGACCTCGCCCACCAGGCCCAGGGCCGGGTTCTTGCGCCGCGCCCGCAGCAGGTTGCCGTCGCGGCCTGAAATGCCCGCCGCGCACACGCCGTGCCGCGAGAAGCCGCTGACCACCGCCTTGTTGACCTGGCCGCAGAGCACCATTTCCACGGCCTGCATGGTGGCTTCGTCCGTCACGCGCAGGCCGTCCACAAAGCGGCTCTCAACCCGCAGGCGTGCGAGCAGGGCGCTGATCTGCGGCCCGCCTCCGTGCACCACCACAAGGCGCATGCCCTGTCCGGCAAGATGGGCCAGATCCGTGGCGAAGGCTTCGCTCAACTCCGTCTTGTCCATGGCGTGACCGCCGTATTTAATGACCACTGTGGGCTGTGTCATGGCTGTTCTCCGCTGCTGTGTTCCGGCGCATGATCCGCGCGTTACGGAAGCGGAAAAATAGCATCAGGGGGCGTGGGGCGCAAGCCTGCGGCGTCCCCGCATTGCCTTGCACTGTTAAAAAAGGTAAAAACGGATACGTTCATTTTTCCGGAGTTTCCATGAGCCAAGATCTTGCCTGGCGTAACCTGCTCAAAGAACAGTCCTGGATGCAGGAGGCCATGGATGCCGCCAATACCGGCCTCTGGGTGATCATGATCGACACCCGCAACGGCTGTTGCTCCATGCTGGCCAGCGCGCCTATGCTGCGCCTGCTGGGGCTGGAAGAGCATCCCGCGCCGGAGGAGTGTTTCGCCTTCTGGCGCGGTCGGGTGGACAAGAAGTGCGACGACGACGTCAATGACGTGGTGGACCAGTTTCTGGCCGACACCCAGCTGCACGAAGTGCGCTATCCCTACCATCATCCCAAGTGGGGCGTGATTTTCGTGCGTTGCGGCGGTCGCCGCATTTCCGCGGACGACGACCCCTTGGTGCGCATCACCGGCTACCATCAGGATGTCAGTGAGATTCAGGCCATGCACCAGTCCCTGCGGGAGAGCCTGACGCGGCTTTCTCTGGCCTGCCGCCTGGGGCAGCTCGGCGTGTTTGAACTGCGGCACGGCGAAGGGGAGCTGGAACTCACGGGCAACGATATTTTTTTCGGCCAGTTGGGCTTGCCTGAAGGCCTTGGCGATGAAGAGCGCGTGGACGCGGTGGAAGCGCGCCTTGTGCCCGAGGACCGCGAGGCCTGGCGGGCTCTGCGGCATCCTGAGGATTGGGTAGTGGGGCGGCACGAACATACCGAGGTGCGCGTGCTGCATCCCCGGCTGGGCCAGCGCTGGCTCAAACTGGCCTATGAGGTCATGGGTTCCGGCGAGAATCGCCGCATCGCGGGCTATACCGACGACGTCACGGAACACCGCCTGCACGAGCGCATGCTGCGCGAGGCCAAGGACGAGGCAGAGGCGGCCAATGCCGCCAAAAGCATTTTCCTGGCCAATATGAGCCACGAAATCCGCACGCCCATGAACGGCATCATGGGCATGGCCTATCTGGCCCTGAACACCGACCTCACGACGCAGCAGCGGGACTACATCGAGAAAATCCACGGCACCTGCGTGTCCCTGCTGGACATCATCAACGACCTGCTGGATTTTTCCAAAATTGAGGCCAACCACATGGAGCTGGAAAATCTCCCCTTCCAGCCCGCGCATGAAATCGAGGCCGTGCTGACCTTGCTCCAGCCCAAGGCCCAGGCCAAAAAGCTCGGTCTGGAAACCGTCATTGATCCGGACATCCCCACCGTCCTTTCGGGCGACGCCCTGCGCCTGCGCCAGATACTGCTCAATCTGGGCAGCAACGCGGTGAAATTTTCCGAGCACGGCACGGTCCGCATTGATCTGGAACTGGTGGGCCGCACTACGGATACGGTGCGCCTGCGCTGCAGCGTCAGCGACGAGGGCATCGGCATGAGCCCTGAGGATCAGGCCCGCATTTTCAAGCCTTTTTCCCAGGCGGACACCTCCATCACCCGTCGTTTCGGAGGCACGGGCCTGGGCCTGGCCCTCTGCCGCCGCCTCACCGCGCTGATGGGCGGCGGCATTTCCGTGGAGAGCGAGGAAGGCAAGGGGAGCGTATTTCGGGTGGAGCTGCCGTTCCGGCTGGCCGCGGGCGCGGACCTGCCCGCCGACGCCGCCGACGGCCCCGAGGATCTGAACTGCCTCAAGGGCTTGCGCGTGCTGGTGGCAGAGGACGGCGACATCAACCGCGAAATCATGGAAGCCCTGCTGGACGGCATGGGGGCGGTCTGCATTCCGGCGGTCAACGGGCGGGAAGCTCTGGATATCTGGCGCGCCCGGCACGAGGACATCGACCTCATCCTCATGGATGTACAGATGCCGGTCATGGACGGCTACACGGCCACCCGCGAGATCCGCGCCGGCGGCCTGCCCGGCGCGGTGGAAACGCCGATCATCGCCATGACGGCCTATGCCATGCGCGGCGACGCCGAGCGCAGCCTGGCCGCGGGGATGGACGGGCATCTGACCAAACCCGTGAATGTGAACGAGCTGACCCGCATGCTCAAAAGCTATGCCCGGCGGCGGCCCAAGGCCCGGCCGGACTGAGCGCCCCCTGGCCGCTTCTTGACAGGGCCGCGCGTGAGCGCGTAAGTCCGGCAGACACTTCACTCTTCAAGGAAAGTCACACCATGTCAGACGTTGTTACCCGTTTTGCGCCCAGCCCCACCGGGCATCTGCACATCGGCGGCGCGCGCACCGCCATTTTCTGCTGGCTTCTGGCCCGCCATTACGGCGGCCGCTTCCATCTGCGCATTGAAGACACGGATCTGCTGCGCTCCAAGCAGGAATACACGGATTCCATCCTGGCCTCCATGCGCTGGCTGGGCCTGGACTGGGACGGCGGGCTCACCTATCAGACCCGGCGCACGGACCTGTACAACAGCTATGTGGACAAGCTGCTGGAAACAGGCCACGCCTACTGGTGTTCCTGCACGCCTGAAGAGGTGGAGGCCATGCGCGAGGAGGCCCGCCAAAACGGCCTCAAACCGCGCTATAACGGCCACTGCCGCACGCGTGACCTGGGCCCCGGCGAGGGGCGTTGCGTGCGCCTCAAAACCCCGCTCACGGGCAAGGTGGTCTTTGACGACATGGTCAAGGGCAAGATCGCGGTGGATGTGGGCGAGCTGGACGACATGGTCATCCGCCGCGCCGACGGCATGCCCACTTACAATATGGCCGTGGTGGTGGACGACCATGAAATGGGCATCACCCACGTGATCCGGGGCGACGACCATGTGTCCAACACCCCGCGCCAGATTCTGATTTATGAGGCGCTGGGCCTGCCCGTGCCCCGCTTCGGCCATGTGCCCATGATTCTGGGCCCCGACCGCCAGAAGCTTTCCAAGCGCCACGGCGCGCGGGCGGTCATTGAGTACCAGAAGGACGGCCTGCTGCCCCAGGCCCTGGTCAGTTATCTGGTGCGCCTGGGCTGGTCCCACGGCAATCAGGAGCTGTTCAGCCTGGACGAGCTGGTGCGGTATTTCGACGGCAGCAACCTCAATCCGGCGGCAGCGGCCTTTGACCCGGCCAAACTGGAATGGTGCAACGCCCACTTCATGCGCGAACTGCCCCTGGACCAGTTGGCCGCACTGGTGGAGCCCTTTGTGCGGGAGGCCGGTCTGGGCGATCTGCCCAGGGAGCGCCTGGAACCTCTGTGCGTGATGTTCCGCGAGCGGGCCAACAACCTCAAGGCCCTGGCCGAGAGCTTCCGCCCCCTGCTCGTACCCGCCGCCGAGCTGGTCTATGCGGAAAAGGATGCCAACAAGCATTTCACGGACGCGGGCAAGGCCCATCTGCGCGCTCTGGCCGTCGTCTTCAAGGCCTGCGATCCCTTCAGCGCCGAAGTCCTGGAAGCCGCGCTCAACGCCTATGTGGCGGACAACGGCCTGAAGTTCAAGGAAGTGGCCCCGCCTCTACGCACGGCGCTCATGGGCTTCATGGGCGGTTCGCATCTCAACGAGATCATGGCATTTCTGGGCCGGGAGGAGACGCTGGCGAGGCTGGAGCGGGCCGCCGGATAGGCTGTCCTACGTTTTTATGTCCTGAGGACGGAAAAGGGATTCGGAGGGGCCTGCCCCCTCCGAATCCCTTTTCCGTATCATGGCGGCACGGCCCGGAACAGATGGATCTGTTCCGGGCCGTGCTGTGTAACCGTCAGGTGCAATTCCAAAGCGAGCTCATTTTGAGAGTAGATCCATCTTGACGCGTCTCCATGCCAAGGCCAGATCTCATGAAAATGCCGTCCGAGAAAAACCGCATTTTGCGGGCGGCAAGGCGCAAGACGGAAATTGGGCGAAGCTGTATTGAAATACCGTGAGGGCAATTTTCGCTTTGCAACGCCGCAAAGGCCATGCCCGGCCTTGTCAGGACACTGCCGGGAGCGGGTTGCTTAAACCTTACGCCGCTCCGGCCCGGGAGGGAGCGTTTCCGCGCGAATCGGGACTCATGCCTTGAAATACGTCCTGAGCAGTGCGCACAAGGCGTCGACTTCCAGAGGTTTGCTGGCGTGGGCGTTCATGCCGCTGGCCAGGGATTTCTGGCGGTCCTCCTCAAAGGCGTTGGCGGAGAGGGCGACGATGGGCACGGTGCGCGCATCGTCACGGCGCAGATCACGTATCTTCCTGGTCGCCGTCAGGCCGTCCATGACCGGCATGAGAACATCCATGAGGATGACGTCGAAGTGATGCGGCGGGCTGGCCGCGAAGCGTTCCACCGCTTCTTTTCCGTTGCAGGCCGCTTCGACGCTGAACCCGCAGCCCCTGAGCTGCTCGCGGGCGACCTCCATGTTGAGTTCGTTGTCCTCAACCAGAAGAAGGTTTTTCCCCGTAAAATCAAAGAGGTCTTCCTGTGGCCTTTCTTTGGGGGCGTTTCCGTGAAGTTCCCGCAGGCCGTCCAGGAGGAGCGAGCGAAAAAAGGGTTTGCGGATAAAACCGGGCCCGTCGTCAGCCATTGCTTCCGGATCGGGAAGCCGGCCGCCTGTCAGCGCCAGCCGGACGCCTGCCAACTCCGGCCGGCTGCGAAGATGCCGCCTGACCGTGTCCGCGCCGGGCAGGGCGGCAGCCAGCAACACGGTGCCAAGGGGCTCGCCGCCCGCCGCCGAGGCCTCCAGGCGCCGAATGGCCTCGGAAGCGCCGGAGGCGAAAACCGTTTTGATGCCCGCGGCGTTCAGGATGCGCGTCGCCGTCTCCCCATCTTCCCTGTTGTCAACCACCAGCACACCTGAAAAAGTGTCTTCCGCCACGGCGGATGACGGCGGTGCAGCCACGGCGCCAAGCGGCAGGACAATGGTGAAGGCGCTTCCCCGGCCTTTTTTGCTGCGCACGCTGATGGTGCCGTCCATCAGTTCCACAAGGGACTTGCTGATGGAAAGCCCCAATCCTGATCCGCCGTATTGGTTGACGATCTCGGTGGTTTCCTGCTCAAAAATGTTGAAAATCCGCGTCAGGCCGTCAGGGGAGATGCCGATGCCGGTATCTGAAACGGTAAATTCCAGCACGCTTGTCCGGCCCCTGCGTGTCAGCTCGCGTACCGCCAGGGTGACGCGCCCATGCTTTTCGGTGAACTTGAAGGCATTGGACAGAAGATTCACGAAAATTTGCTTCAGGTGAAGCGCGTCGCCGTTGAAATGCTCTTCCTCAAAGGGCTCCACGCGCAGGGTGAAGTCCAGCAGTCTCTGTTCCGCCTCGCCGGAGAACAGGTCGTAAAGGTCATAGAGAAAAGCCGGGAGCGAAAAGGGTTGGATGGCGAGTTGCAGTTTGCCGTTTTCAATGCGGGAAAAGTCCAGCACGTCGTTGATGAGCGAGAGCAGGTACCGGGCGGCGGCTTCTATTTTCGCATGGCAGTTTTGCAATTCCTTTGCGTCGTTCTGCCTGTGGATGGCAAGGCGGTTCATGCCGATGACGGCGTTCAGCGGCGTGCGCAGTTCATGCGACATGCGGGACAGAAAGCGGCTTTTGGACTCGCTGGCCGCCTGCGCTCTGGTCAACAGGGCATCTTTGACTTCCCGCTCGTTCCGTTCCAGCAGGCGTTTGTATTCGGTAATGTCGATGATGACGCTGTAATAGGCGGGATGGGACGCGTTCTCCGAGGGGTGGCTGTAGCCGATGGTGGTCAGCAGGGTGCGGACTTCTCCGTCGCGCCGCCGGATGCGCATTTCAAGAAGCTGGGTCTGATGCGTCCGCTTCGTTTTTTCCAGAGCGGCGGCCACCATCGCCATGTCCTGCGGAAGAATATAGTCCGCCGTGCCGTTCAGTTCCGTTTCGAACTGCTCCTGCGTATAGCCGATAATCCTGAGGAAGGTTTCATTATTCCAGAGGATGGTCATCTGGCCGTCGTCGGCCAGCTGACAGATGCCGCCCGGTATGCTTTCAAGTATGGATTCTATTTTATTTTCAAGTGTCTGTACTTTGTTTTTGAAATCCGTGATATCGAAAGAAAGTTCGATACGTGATTTGTGGCCATGCCAGTCGATCAGTTTATTATGGATGGAAAAATGCCGACCAAGATAGGGGTTTTTGTATTCCCACATGTACACTTGATCATAGCTGAGATATTTATTTGTACAGAAGGGGCAGGGCGCGTCAACGCCCTGTATGATTTCATAACATTTTTTATGCTTGTAATTTTCAGGGCTGAGATTGAGAAAATTGAGGCAGCGTTCATTCATATACAACAGTTCATAGGTATGAATATCAGCTACATAAACAAACTCGCCGAAGGCATTCAGCAACTGCTCCCGTTCGTTTCCGTGTTGGCTCATCATGCCGGCACCCCCTGACTCCGTTGACAGCATACAAAATTAAACAGCCGTGCAGCGCGTACACAGCATAACATTCAATAACCGCAGCATATTTTACTGCAAAAGGTAAGAGCTTCATATTTCACGGATGAGCCGATATTTTGTTTTTAGCTGGCCGCATAGCGCATGGCGGCATTTGAAAATCGTAAAAATGAAGCTGTCGCAATATCTCCGAAAGAGTATACTTCTCTACTTTCAGCGAGGCAAATAAATAATTTGATTGACAGTAAAAAGTTGTAGGATATCGCCTTTGCTGATCTCTGTTCGGAACCGTTTACTGATAGAAGGGGCTCATGGCCCGCAGCAGATGGGTGAACAGCCCGTCCATGCCGTTGATGAAGTGCTCCACATGGTCGGCCATGACAACCAGCAGCAGACCCACAAAGAAAAAACCCACGCCGATCTTGATGGGAAAGCCGAATTCCATGATGTGAATCTGCGGCGAGGTGCGGGCCACCAGGGCCAGGGCCACTTCCACCATGAACAGGGCCACCATGACCGGCGCGGCGATTTTCAGCGCCAGCACGAAGACCTGGGCCGCCAGATCCAGCACCTGCCAGAGCAGATTTTCGCCGATGAACAGGCCGCCGGGCGGCACCAGGGCAAAGGAGGCGGCAAAGCCCTTGATCATGTACAGATGCCCGTCCAGGGCCAGAAAGGCCAGCAGAGAGACCATCCAGAGAAAAAAGGCTGTGGCGCCGGTCTGGTTGCCGGTGAGCGGGTCCGCGAAATTGATCATGGTGAAACCCATCTGAAAACCCAGCAACTCGCCGCCCGCCTGGATGCCCATAAACAAAAAATTGACGGCCATGCCGAGCACCAGGCCCAGTACCACCTCGCCCAACAACATCAGAACCATGTCAAAGGGGTGGGCGGGCATGACCGCGCCGGACAGGGCCAGATGCGGCCACACGCCCAGTGAAAAGACAATGGTGACGGCCGCTTTGACCGGGATGGGGATGTTGTTGGTGGAAAAGACCGGCAGCATGAACATGACGATGCTCACCCGCATCATGGTGAGCAGCAGGCTGAGCACAGCCGCCGGATCATAGTTGAAGGCATCCATGCCGGGCAGTATGCAAAAAGGCTGCCAGATAGGCAAAGGCCCGCGCCAAGGCGCGGGCCGAAAATGTTGTGCCGTTGCGGCCGGGTCAGGCCGCCGTGGACTACTTGTGCAGCTTTTCGGCGATCAGCTCGCGGATAATCTTGTTCAGGCCGGGCAAATCAGGCTTGGAAACCTGCCTGTCCGCGCCCACTTTGACGCCTCTGGCGCGCAGGGCTTCGGTGATCAGGGAGGAGAAGAGGATTACCGGCAGATCCTGCGTGCCCGGCGTCTCGCGGATTTTGGCCGTGAGCGCGTGGCCGTCCATTTCCGGCATTTCAATGTCGGAAATGACCAGATGCACCAGTTCGGTGAGTTCCACCTGTTTGGATTGGGCCTCGTTGCGCAGTTCCGAAAGATAGTCCCAGGCCTCCCGGCCGCTGCCCACCACCGTGACCTGAAAACCGGATTTTTCCAGCGAGGATTTGAGGATATGCCGCAAGGAGCTGGAGTCGTCGGCCACCAGCAGATGGAACTGGCCCGCGCCTTCCACGGGAGTGGTGTCCACCTCCACCTGGGACATGTCCAGGGTGCTGTCCAGGCTGGCAAGAATTTTTTCCATATCCAGAATGAAGAGCACCCGGTCCTGGATGCGCAGCACGCCGGTGATGCTCTCGCGCGAGTAGGCCTGCACGTATTTGTTCGGCGGCTCGATGCGGTCCCAGGTCATCCGGTGGATGCTGGTCACCGAGGAAACCAGAAAGGCGGCCTGCACGCCGCTGAATTCGGTGACGATGACCTTGTTGTTCTCATCGCTGGCCATTTCCTTGCCGAGCCAGGCCGCCAGATTCAGGATGGGCAGCACCTTGCCGCGCAAATTGAAGGTGCCGAGCACCGAGGAGTCATGCTTGCTGGGCACGCTGGTCACGCTGGGCAGGCGGATGATCTCCAGCACTTTGGCGACATTGATGCCGTAGTGCCCGCTGTAGGCGCTGCCGTCGGGCTGCTTTTCATCAATGAGAAATTCTATGATTTCGAGCTCATTATTATTGACGTTGAGCAAGCTGTTCTGGGTCATGGCATTCCTCGTCCTTGGCTGAAACGGCGTCAATGAACCTTATCGGCGGCCGCACGCTTTCCTTAAGACGCGTGGGAAAATATCCGCAAAATTTCCGCCGCGTTCAGCGCCGTCCCGCGCTGTTGCGCCCGGTTTTTTCCTTGGGCGGCTCCAGGCGGGGACAGAAGGAGGCCATTTCGCATTCCCCACAACGGGGCTTGCGGGCGTGGCAGACATCCCGTCCGAACCAGACCATGCGGTGGTTGACGTCGCCCCACTCCTGTTGCGGGAACAGCGCCATCAGGTCCCGTTCCACGGCCACGGGGTCGGTCTGGTCCGTGAGGCCCAGCCGGTGGCTGATCCGCTTCACGTGGGTGTCCACGGCCAGGCCCTCATTGATGCCGAACGCGCCGAACAGGACCACATTGGCTGTTTTGCGGGCCACGCCCGGCAGGGTCACCAGATGTTCCAGGGCTTGGGGCACCCGGCACTCAAAGTGGTCCCGCACGCGCCGGGCCGCGCCCAGCAGATTTTTTGCCTTGCTGTGGTAAAAGCCCGCCGAACGGATGACCTCTTCCAGCTCTTCCTGGGTGGCCCCGGCCAGCTCCGCCGGGCCTGGCCAGCGCCGGAAGAGTTCCGGCGTGATGGTATTGACCCGCGCGTCGGTACACTGGGCGGCCAGCACGGTGGCGACCAGCAGTTCCCAGGCGTTATGGGAATTGAGGTGGGTTTCGGGCCTGGGGTAGCGGGCCTGCAGGGCGGCCAGGACTTTTTGCGCCCGTGCCGGGCGGGAGTCTGCTTTTGTCATGCCTCTGCTATGCCACAGGCGGCAACGGCCCGCAAGGCGGTCCGGCAGGATGGCCTTGTCCCGGATGGCCGGAGACACGTCGGCCAAAGCCGCGCCCCTTACCGGGGCGTCGGCGGGAATACCCGGTTCCGACGCCGTATCCTGCGTTCCGCCCGGATCGAACAGGGCTGTGAAGCTGAATCAGGTGCCCTTGCCGTGCATGGCTTCCGCCAGCTTGCGGGCGATACTCAGCCCAGGGCCTGCGCGAAAACGGCCTCCGGAGACGCGGCGCGCGGGCGGAACCGGGGTGAGCAATAAAAAAGCAAAGCAGAGCGCCGCCGCGGATATGATATTCCGTACAGCATCCATGTATTTTAGCACGTAAAATACCGCGGTTGTCCCGTTCAGGTCCGTAACTCTCTCTCTCTCTCTCTCTCTCTCTCTCTCTCTCTCTCTCTCTCTCTCTGGATGAATATAGACGAAGGGATTTAAATTTATTTAGGCTAGTTGAGAGCTGAAGTACAGAGTCCGAGCGGTCGCCCGGCAGAAACAGCCTGGGAACACTTGCCGGGATCGAAAAAAATCCGTATCTAAAAAAAGTTGTTTATATTCAGGAAGCCAACAAAATAAGATAAATTAAAGTAATTAACTATGATTATAGGTTTGATGTGGTTATCTATCACAAATTTATACGTATTTTTTGTTTAAATATCGTCATGACATGAAATTAAATAATATATGGCTTTAAGGAAAAGAACAGCGGTGCGATATCCGGCGGCGAATAAAACACGGTGTGATATGCTGTATAACTCCCTTTAAATATTCATGGAAAATTCATTTAAATGTCAGGCGGATGCTCCAAACACGCTGCTTATTGTCGACGATGATGAAATGAACCGCGAGGTGCTGGCGAACATTTTCGCGGCGGCTCATTCCATTGAAACGGCGGAGAACGGCAGGGAAGGCCTTGATAAGCTGCGGATGCGCAGGCGGGAAGTCTGCGCTGTTCTTCTTGATGTGGTTATGCCTGTGATGGGAGGCATCGCCATGCTGGAGGAACTCGGCAGAGAAAATGTGGTCAACCAGATCCCCGTATTTCTCATCACGGGCGAAACGGACGACCGCGTCATCAAGAAGGCCTATGATCTCGGCGTGATGGATGTCATCCCCAAGCCTGTTTCTCCCCACATCGTGCGGCGCCGCGTCAACTCCGTCATCGAACTTTTTGTGGCGCGTGAGCGTTTCGCGGATATTGTCGACCGGCAAAAGGCTGAAATACAGCGGCAGGCCGAGCGCATCCTCAAGCTGAACATGGGGATGATAGCCTCCCTGGCCACGGCCATTGAATTCCGCAGCGGCGAATCCGGCGAGCATGTCCGGCGGATTCACGACATTACCAGCCTCTTTCTTACGAGTTCCCCGCTGGGAGAAGGCTTTTCGGAGGATGCGATTGAGCAGATTTCCCTGGCCGCCATCATGCATGACGTGGGGAAAATATCCGTTCCCGACGCCATACTGAATAAGCCCGGCCGTCTTACCGGCGAAGAATTTGACATAATGAAGACGCACACCACCGAGGGATGCCGCCTTCTGGCGCAAATTCCCCAGATGCGTGAGCTTCCCTTTTTTGACTGTGCCTATGACATCGCCCGACATCATCATGAGCGCTGGGACGGTGGCGGCTATCCGGACGGGCTCAAGGGCGGCGATATTTCCCTCTGGGCGCAGATTGTCTCCATTGCCGACGTTTACGACGCCCTGGTCAGCAAACGGGTGTACAAAGAGGCCTATGGTTGCGACAAGGCGGTCGAGATGATTTCCGGCGGGGCGTGCGGCGTCTTTAATCCGCGGCTTCTGGAGTGTTTTCAGGCTATTGAAGGCCGGATACGCAATCTTTACCTGACCGGCGCGGCGGATGCCGGGGAATGAGGTTGAAGGAATGGATCAGGACAGGAAAACACGGCTGGAAGAGGGTGGGATCAATCTGAGCGGCGCTCTGGAGCGTTTTATGGGTAATGAACCCATGCTCGAGCGCTATCTGGGAAAATTTCTTACTGAAAAAAGTTATGCCCAACTGCTGGAGGCCGTTGCGGCCGATGACCGGGAAGCGGCGTGCATCGCGGCGCATTCGCTGAAAAGCGTCTGCGGCACCCTGGGCTGCGAAAGCATGCAAAAGCTGGTGCTGCGGCAGGAGCAGTGCATCCGCACAGGCAACTGGGATGAAGCCGTCACAATGATGCCGGAGATTACAAGCAGCTACAACGGAATCTGCGCGGCTCTGCGCGCGTAGGGCAACGGTCCCGCCCGTGCCCGCCCGGCTGGCGCGGGCCAGGGCGTGTTCTGGCATCGCTTTTTTTGTCTTGCGGCTTCGCCGGGGTATTTGCCCGCAAATCCGTGCCGGACATTTTTACAACTGATGAACCCGCAAGGGCCGGCAGGCGGAACGGGTTGGAGATGATCCTATGAAATTTCGCACTGCAATCCCGGACAGGGCGGCGACAGAGCCTTTTCCAAAGACCGGCGAGGCCGTTTCCGGCGGAAAACACGGCGCCATGTCCTCAAGAAACCTGCGGACGCTGGGCCTTTGCGCCATTACGGCCTGTTATGTGGCCTTTGTGGTTGTCGTCATGTACCGGATGGGAGAGTCAACGGCGACGCTCTATGAGCATCCATATATGGTTTCACGCGAGGCGCGTGAAATGAAAGCCCGCATATATGAGATGCGGAACACGTTTCCCACCATGCTCGCCACGCCTGATCTGGCCCCCGAGAAGTTCGAAGAAATACTGAACCGGCAGGAGAAGGCGCAGAATGATTCCATGGCAAGGATCAAGACTCTCTATCTGGGCGACAAAGATGATCTGAGCGCTCTGGAAGGGGCATTGCATGATTTCCGGCAGTCCCGGAGGCGGGCGGTCCAGGCGGCTGCCGGCGCCGGGCTCGCAACGTTTGACGAGGTAAACGCCTACTACAAGCGTGAGGTGCTTCCGTATCTGGACACGCTGGACAGCGTGCTGGACCGTTTCGGCAAATCCGCCGACCTCAGAGGCGCGGCGATTCTGGCCGATATGGACAGGACAAGAATTTTCTCCATTCTGGTTACCCTGCTGATGGGGGGGCTGATCATCTGGCTGATCGCTTTCACAAACAGGCTTGAGCGCAAGAAAAACAAGGAGATAGCGTACCGCGAGAAACTCTTCAACCTGTTGGCCGAAAATATTGATGAAGTTTTTTTCATTGCCCGCAGCAAAGAAAATTTTGAATACATCAGCTCCAACAGCAAGCGCATCATCGGCCTGGACTCGAACGAACTGTACCGGGACAACAATACGCTGTATTCCCTGCTGCCGCCCGATGTGGGCGGCTGGCTGCGGGCCGTTTTCAGCGACGGAAGCCTGCGCGGCCCGGTGGAACGGGATGTCGCGCTTGCGGAGAGCGGGCGGCAATTCAAAATCCGGGTCTACCCCGTTTACCAGGACGGCGCGCTGGAGCGTTATATTACGGTTTTGGCCGACCAGACCGACGCCATCGGCTATCAGCGGACACTGAGCGACGCCCTTGAAAGCGCGCGTAACGCCAACGTCGCCAAAAGCAATTTCCTTTCGCACATGTCCCATGAGATCCGCACGCCCATGAACGCCATCATCGGCATGACCACCATTGCCATGAGCAGGCTGGATGACCGGGCCCGTCTTGAGGATTGCCTCGGCAAAATCGCCCAGTCCTCGCGCCATCTGCTCGGCCTCATCAACGATGTGCTCGACATGTCCAAGATCGAGGGGGGCAGACTGTCCATCGCGCACGAGCCGTTCAATTTTCGCTTGTCTCTCCAGGGGATCGTGAATCTCATTCAGCCGCAGATCCAGGAACAGGGACAGAATTTCGAGGTCTCCCTGTCTGAAGTTGACGAGGAAGAGCTGAACGGCGACGCCATGCGTCTGAATCAGATTCTGATCAACCTCCTTTCCAATGCCGTCAAGTTCACGCCCAGGGGCGGCTCCATCCGGCTGGATATCCGGCAAGTTCATAAAAACCGTAATAATGTCCGGTTCCGCTTCATTATCCGCGATACGGGCATCGGCATGAGCGAGGAATTCATCAGCCGCCTGTATATGCCCTTTGAACAGGCCACGGCTTCCACCGCTTCAAAGTTCGGCGGCACGGGGCTCGGCATGGCCATCACCCAAAACCTTGTTTCCCTGCTGGGCGGCATGATTTCGGTAAAAAGCAAGGAGGGCAGGGGCACGGAATTTACCGTGGAGCTTCCCTTCGGCCTGAGCGGCCGCCAAACCTCACGGGAATTATCCGCTCTGGACCCGCTCAAGGTGCTGGTGGTGGATGACGACCCCGGCACCTGCGAGCATGCCTCGCTGTTGCTGGGCAGGATGGGGCTGCGCGCCAGATGGGTGCTCGCCGGCAAGGAGGCCGTGGATCTCATCCTGCGGGCGCGTGAATGCGGCGATGATTACGACGTTTGCCTCATCGACTGGCAGATGCCCGACATGGACGGCGTGGAGACAGCGCGGCGCATCCGCCGGGAAGTCGGGCCGGACACGCTGATCATTATCATCAGTGCCTATGACTGGTCTCCCATTGAGCGGGAGGCGCGCGAGGCCGGAGTCAATGCCTTTATCAACAAGCCGTTTTTCGCCTCCACCTTGCACGACACGCTTCTTTCCATAACGCGGCATGCCCCGGCAAAGGCCGAAGTGAGCGTTCCCAACCGCCGGGAATATGACTTTTCCGGAAGGCGGATCCTGCTGGTCGAGGACAATGAGTTCAACCGGGAAGTCGCCAAGGAGTTCCTGGAAATGACGGGGGCCGCCGTCGAGTGCGCCGGGGACGGCAGGGAGGCTCTGGAAAAATTCACTTCTTCCGAGCCCGGGCACTATGCCCTTATTCTTATGGACGTGCAGATGCCGGTCATGAGCGGCTATGAGGCCACACGGGCCATCCGCGCCTCGGACCACGCGGAGGCGGAAACAATCCACATTCTTGCCATGACCGCCAATGCCTTTAGCGAGGACATCGCGGCCGCAGTGGCGGCGGGCATGAACGGCCATCTGGCCAAACCCATTGACGTGGCCGCCCTGTACCGGCTGATTGCCTCGCATCTTGAAGGCTGACACGGGCGGCATTTTAATGAGGGCCGGCCCTGGATGCGCCCGGCCGGGCCGTTTCTCCGCTGCTTCTGGACCGGCGCGGCATTGCCGTGTAAACTGAACCCCGTGCCGTTTCCCGGCGCGCCGGAGGAAGCATGTCCTTTCTGGTTTACGTCACCGTGCCCCATGAGCGGGAAGCCCTGGACCTGGCCCGTATGCTGGTGGAAGCCCGGCTGGCGGCGGGCGTCAACGTGCTGCCCGGCGCGCGGTCGGTCTACCGCTGGCAAGGCGAGGTGCGCGAAGCCGGGGAATGCCTGCTGCTGGCCCAGGTCAGCCGCGCGGCTTTTGAGGATTTTTGCGCGGCTGTGCGCCGCGCGCACAGCTACGAAGTGCCCTGTATTGTGGCCCTGCCCCTGGAGGCAGGGCACCAGCCCTTTTTGCTCTGGATTGAGGAAAACAGCCTGCCGTCCGTGGGGTAGAGCATTTCAACGTTGATCTGCTTTAAACCGTTTCTCAAGTGAGCGACAGCCCTGAAGCGGTTGAGGCGGCATATATCCGCAACAGTGAGGCGACCATGTCCATCTATGTTTCCGGTTCCCTGGCCTTTGACCGCATCATGACTTTTCCCGGCAATTTTCAGGATCACATCCTGATGGACAAGCTGCACATGATCAACGTCAGCTTCATGGTGGACGGCATGGACGAGCGGCGCGGCGGTTGCGCGGGCAATATCGCCTATTCCCTGGCCCTGCTCGACGAAAAACCGGTCATCGTGGCCGCCGCCGGGCGCGACTTCGTGCCCTACGCCGAAGCCCTGAGCACGCTGGGCCTGCCCCTGGACGGCATCCGGCGCGACGCGGACATTTTCACCGCGCTCTGCTACATCACCACGGACATGAACAGCAACCAGATCACCGGCTTCTACCCCGGCGCCATGACCCTGCCCGCCCAATACTCTTTCCCCGATCTGGACCCGGATACGGACATCGCCATCGTCTCGCCCGGCAATGTGGAGGACATGCGCCGCCTGCCCGCCTTCTACAAGGAAAAGGGCGTACCGTATATTTACGATCCCGGCCAGCAGCTGCCCGTGCTTTCCGGCGCGGACCTGCTGTCGGCCATTGAGGGCTCGCTGGCCTGCATTACTAACGACTACGAACTGAATATGATCTGCAAGGCCACGGGCAAGAGCGAGGACGAGCTGCTGGGCCGCACCCTCTGGCTGGTGACCACCTTGGGCGCGGAAGGCGCGCTGGTGCGCGGGGCCGACGGCACTGAAGTGCGCATTGCGCCGGTGCCGCCCACGGGCGTGGTAGACCCCACGGGCGCGGGCGACGCCCACCGCGCGGGCCTGCTCAAGGGCCTGACCCACGGCCTGCCCATGCCCGAGGCCGCCAAACTGGGTTCGGTGAGCGCCAGCTTCGCCCTGGAAAAGATGGGCACCCAGGAGCACATCTATACCCCGGCCCGGTTCCGGGAGCGCTATGAGGCGGTATTTGGGGCGCTGCCCGAGGGACTGCTGCCGTAGCGCTCGTCGTCACGGGTGTCTTTTCGGTTATCTCCGCGTCAAACTTCACCCGCTTTTTCAGTCGAGTACCAAAAGAGTACACTCCTTCAAAGCGGGTTCGTTTTCCTTGATATAACACGAAAATCCACCCCGTGACGATGCGCTCCGGTGCAAATAGTTTCAAATGCGGACAAGAAAAATGCTATGTTGTATATTCTGCTGATGCTGCTGGCCGGCTGCATGATCGCCATGCAGTCGCCTATCAACGCGGCCTTGAGCCGCACGGTGGGCGTGCTGGAAAGCAGCCTGATTTCTTTTGCGGTCGGCACGCTCTTTCTGGCTCTGGCGGTGCTCTTCTTCGGCCGGGGCCAGCTGCCCCGCGTGACGGAAACGCCGCCCTGGCAATGGATCGGCGGCATTCTGGGCGCGGTCATGGTGCTCAACACCATTATCGCCGTGCCGCGCATCGGCGTGCTGACTACCGTGCTGGCCATGATTTTCGGCAATCTGGTCATGGCGGCGGTTATCGACAATTTCGGCTGGTTCGGCCTGCCGGTGACGCCCTTCGGCTGGCGGCGTCTGGCGGGCTTTGCCCTGGTGCTGGCGGGACTGCTGCTGGTGTTCCGGCGCTAGGCTCAGCCTCTGGAAGGCTTCGATAACGTTGCAATGCGAGACGGCGGGTCGGCCATATCCGCCGGGAGGAAAAAAACATGCGGGTGGATGCGGTACGGGAATTTCTGGAGCGGCACGGGCTGGGCGCGGCCTACCGTCAGTTCGAGGTTTCCAGCGCCACGGTGGATCTGGCGGCTGCCGCCGTGGGCTGCGAGCCTGGGCGCATCGCCAAGACCCTCTCCCTGCTGGGCAAGGACGGCCCGCTGGTGCTGGTGGTCATGGGCACGGCCAGGCTGGACAACCGCAAGTTCAAGGACGTTTTTCACCAGAAGGCCCATTTCATCAAGGCCGAGGACGTGGAAAGCCTGGTGGGGCACCCCATGGGCGGGGTCTGCCCCTTTGCCCTGCCCGAGGGCGTGCCCGTGTACCTGGACGCAAGCCTGAAGAACTTCGACCCGGTCTATCCGGCGGCGGGCGCGCCCAATAACGCCGTGGAAATCTCCCTGGCGGACCTGGAGCGCGTCACCGGCGGCGTCTGGGTGGACGTCTGCAAGGCGGAGTGACGGCGCCCGTACAGCTTGCGCATTTCCTCCAGAGCAGATTAACTTTGAAATGCTCTATACGCCGGGCAGCAGGCGCGTTTCCAGCTCATGGTCCACGGGCACCTCGCGCGAGGCGAATACCTTGTCTATCCGCACGGTGCCCGCCGGGGCGTTGCGCAGGGGCTTCACATGGCGCATTTCGGCATAGATGATGCGCGCGCTGGCCGCGTCGCGTTGCCAGCTTTTGCAGGCCGCCAGGCCCCCGGCCTGGTCCAGGGTGCGCTCGGGCACGGGCTGGCCGCCATGGGCCCGCCGGATGATCACATGCGAGCCGGGGCCGTTGTCGGCGTGCAGCCAGAGATCATGGGGTGCCGCCAGCTTGCGCGCCGCCAGATTGCCCTTGGCGTCGCGGCCCCGCAGCAGGGCGAAGCCGTCCTCGCTGATAAAGAGCTGCACGTTTTTGGGCAGGCCGCCGGGCAGGGGCCGGCGCATTGCTTCTCCTGAACCGGCGGCTGAAGTCGCCTTGCCCGCATCCCCGCCTGATATGCCCGCCAGACTTTCCCGGCGGGCGCGTTCCAGGGCCGCGGCCTCGGCTTCCAGAGCCGCGCGGCGTTGGGCCAGATGCTCCAGGCCGCGCTGCCCGCGCCGGGCTGTGTGAAAAAGCCGTTCCATGGCTTCGCGCACTGTATAGCGCGGGTCCAGCCTGATATCTCTCGCCGGGCCGTGTTCCGTTTCCGGCAGATTGACAAGGGGCGCGCGTAAATCCGCAGGCCAGCGCCAGAGGTTTTCCCGCAGGGCCAGGGCGTCGGTCCGGGCCGCGTGCATGGCCGTGAGCCGGGCTTCTTCCTCCCGCAGTTTGTCCAGCAGGCGATCCAGCTTGCGGCCGCGTCGGGTCAGAGGCAGGGCGGCGGCCACGGCCTTGTCCTTGGCCAGACGCTCCAGCACCAGACTTTGCCCGGCCCGCTCCAGCAGGGGCAGGACGTCCGGGCCGCTTTCCTCCTTTAAATCCCCGCGCAGGCCAGGCGGCAGGGGCCAGGCCGTGGCGGAGCGGACGCCCCCGCAACCGTCCCGAAGCCCGTCAGATCCCTCCGCGCTGTAGAGAAAAACATCGCCCCCACCCACGCGCAGATCTTCCAGCAGGGCCCACTGTTCGGGCTCTTCCATCCGCTCCAGGCTGCGGCGCAGGGTGGGCGTGAGCACGGGCCACTGCCGCCAGTCGCTGCGGGCGCGGGCCAGTTCGGCCGGCGCGGGCCAGCGCGCGTCTTCCGTCTCCGGCCCGTCCTGGGCGTCCAGGAAATGCAGGGACGCGCCCTCGCGCAGGTCCAGCAACAGCCAGGTCAGGCTTGTGCCCGGCGCGGGCTCGGCCGCTCCGCCCAGCAACAGCCAGAGCCTGCGCTGCCAGAACTGCGCCACGCAGGCGGCCACCCGGCGGTCGGCCGCGTATTTGCGCAGGCGCATAAGCTGCGCCGTGGGCGCGTGCCCCGTGCTGATCCGGCTTTCGGTCAGAAAGCAGAAGGGTTCCTTGCGCCCGAAGCGCAGGCAGAGCTGACGTTTGCGGCCCGAACCGTAAAAAGTCAGGGTCAGGATGCCCGGCGCGGGTTCCTGAAGTTTTTCCAGGCGCGCGCCGGTGAGCAACGGGAGCAGCAGGTCGCAGAAGCGGCGGAAAAGATGGGCGTCCATGCGCGCGAGACTACAGGGGAAAGGGCCGGGCGGCAACAGCGGCGCGTCCCGTTCCCGCCGCGGCATTGACCATGAAAAATCCCGCCTGAACAGCGGGATGAGAAGTGCGGGATGAAAATTACAAGGTTACGGAAGCGACCTCTCCGGGACTGGGCGGCCGTGCAAAACGATGGATTTTGTTATCCGGCAAAAAAGCGGACCGGCGCGGCTCGGGGATAGTACAAAACAGTACAGACCCGGGCCACGCCGGTCCGCTGACGCTGTCCAGATGGCAAAAGGCGCGTTTTACGCGGCCTCCCTAATCTCCTCGAAGATGTTCGTCCTCTTCCTGCTTCGCCTTGCAGTTGATGCACAGACGCGTCACCGGCCGGGCTTTGAGACGGGGAATGCTGATTTCATCGCCGCATTCCTCGCAGATGCCGTAGGTGCCGTCGTCGATGCGTTGCCGGGCGGCCTGAATCTTGCGGATCAGACGACGTTCGCGGTCGCGGATGCGCAGGGTAAAGGCGCGGTCGGATTCGGCCGTGGCCCGGTCCGCCGGGTCGGCGAAGACTTCATTGCTGTCGGTCAACTCCTCGATGGTGCTGTCGCCCTTCTGTTGGGCTTCCTCCAGCATCTCGGACAGGAGTTTGCGGAAAAATTCAAGGTCCTTGTGATCCATATATCCTCCGGCCGGGTTGTATCGCATGCGCGATATCGGTTCGGCATATAAACTTCTCTTAGGTTGCAATAGGAATGTATAGCTGCAAAAGGCTCTTTTGTAAAGAGCCGTCGTCTTCAGAGAGGGAAGGTCGTGCCCGCGCGCTCCACCGGCGCGGTTCAGGCCCCGGGAGCGGCACGGGGCGGCATTTCCCGCCTGAGGCGCGCTTCTTCCCGGATTTCGGCCCGCACCTCTTCCCAGGAAGGCTCGGACCAGAGCGTGCCCGCGCGTTGCGGCGGGACGGCCAGTTCCAGGGCGCTGTTCTTCCAGGAAGCGCGCAGGGCGGTGAGTCCGCCGACGGCCACGGCCTTGGGGGCATATGAGGCGGTCAGGGCGGCGGCTTCCTCCAGCAGGGGACGCGGCCAAGTCGCGCCGTGGCGTGCCAGCCCCAGAGGGCCGGGCAGGCCCGTCAGGCTGAGCAGGGCGTCGTCCGGTCCGGCGGCCGCTGCCAGGCGCTTGTTGTCCGTGTTGTTGCGGCCCACGCTGAGCCAGTAGTCGCGCCCGTCGTCCTGCCGCCAGAATTGCCGCCCCAGATTCGCCAGGGCGAAATCCCGCGCCAGGGACGGCGCGGCGTCGGCGCGGCGTGTGAGCACGGGCCAGTAGCGCCGGGCGTTTTCCCGCTCGGTCAGGCGGCAGCCGCCGCCGGGCGTGGGAATTTCTTGAAGGCCGAAGCGCTCGGCCAGGGCCAGTTGTTCCCCGCGCCCGCGCCCGGAAATGGACAGCAGGCGTGTGCGGTCCACCAGGCCGTTTTCCTCGGCCGGGATGGGGGCCAGCAGCCGGGCGCAGAGCGGGCGCAGCAGCAGGCCGGTCACGTCCGCGTCGCGCGGGATCACATGCAGGGTGTCGCGGCGTTGGGACATGGGGCGCTGGCCCAGAACCTCGCCCGAGGCCAGCAGGCGCGCGCCCACGGCCTCCATGTACAGGCGGGCGTGGCGCAGCAGCAGGATCTTGCAGTCCACGCAGGGGTTCATGACCTTGCCGAAACCGTGAACGGGGCGGCGGCGCAATAGGGCCGCGAAATCCTCGCTGACGTCCAGGCTGGCGATGTCCAGATTATGCAGCCGCCGCCAGCGCGGCAACGCGGCTTCATCCCCGAAAAAGGGCGAGACACAGTGCAGGCAGCGCACCTTCAGGCCCTGGTCCTCCAGCAGCTTGGCGGCCAGGATGCTGTCCAGGCCGCCGGAAAAAAGTACGATAACGTCCGGCGTTGCAGTCATGCCCGGCTTTGTACGCGAAGGACGCGCCCAAAGGCAAGGCTTTCGCTCGGAAAAGTCCGGCATTCCAGCTATTGATAATTATCTCTGTTAAGTTAGGATGCGGCCAGCCACAGGGCGGGAGGGGATTTGCCTTGCGCCGGGTGCTTTGTTATTATGGTGCGCTTGAATATCCGGACTGACGGCAAAGGCCGCGTGGCGGCATTTGCGCCGTTTTTCGTCTTCGCAAGTCATGCCGCGTGCGGCACGTGATGCCTCTGTGGGGCGCCTTCCGGGCGGAGAGCGACAGCCTTTTTATGAGTCTTGGTTGCGTCGGCCATGCCGATGCTTGAGATATCTTTTACCTGGAGCAACAGCAGTATGGCCAAAAAACCGGCCTTGAGCCCTGAAGACGCCCGCGCCGAAGCCCTGAGCACAGCGCTGTCCACCATTGAGCGCAAATACGGCAAGGGCGCGGTGATGAAATTATCCGACGACGTGCAGGTGGACATTCCCGTGATTCCCACGGGTTCCATCGGCCTGGATCTGGCCTTGGGCGTGGGCGGCATTCCGCGCGGGCGCGTCACGGAAATTTTCGGGCCCGAATCCTCGGGCAAAACCACGCTCACCCTGCACATCATCGCTGAATGTCAGAAGCTGGGGGGCACCTGCGCCTTTGTGGACGCCGAGCACGCCCTGGATGTGGCCTATGCCCGGCGCCTGGGCGTGAACACCGACGAACTGCTCATCTCCCAGCCGGATTACGGCGAACAGGCCCTGGACATCGCGGACATGCTGGTGCGCTCCGGCGCGGTGGATATGGTGGTCATCGACTCGGTGGCGGCCCTGATTCCCCAGGCCGAGCTGGAAGGCGACATGGGCGAAACCCAGGTGGGCGGCCATGCCCGGCTCATGTCCCACGCCATGCGCCGTCTCACCGGCACCATCCACAAATCGCGCACCTCGGTGATCTTCATCAACCAGATCCGCATGAAGATCGGCGTGCAGGGCTACGGCAGCCCTGAAACCACCACCGGCGGCAACGCGCTCAAGTTCTACTCCTCGGTGCGCATGGACATCCGCCGCATCCAGACCCTCAAGGACAAGGAAGAAGCCTACGGCTCCCTTACCCGCGTGAAGGTGGTCAAAAACAAGATGGCCCCGCCCTTCCGCGAAGCCAAGTTCGACATCATCTGGGGCACGGGCATTTCCCGCTCCGGGGAACTCATCGACCTCGGCGTCGACGCCGGCATCGTGGACAAGAGCGGCGCATGGTTCGCCTTCGGGGCCGAAAAGCTCGGCCAGGGCAAGGAAAAGGTCCGTGCCCTGCTCGATGAAACCCCCGAGCTGCGCAACGCCATCGAGAGCCAGCTCATCGAGCATCTGGGCATGAACCCGCGGCCCGTCGTGCACGCACCGGAAGAAACCCTCCCGGACCCCGAAAACGCCCCCGTCGACGACATGGACGACGAAATCTGATCCGATGCGGGGAGGGGCTCCCTCCCCGCCGAACCTTTCCGGAGGCGATGCCGCCGGGCATGGCCTCATCCCCCGATCTCTCCACCTCCCGCAGGAGCCTGTATGCTGACAGCCAATGAAATCCGCCACCGTTTTCTGGAGTACTTCAAAAAACACGGGCACACCGAAGTCGCCTCCTCTTCCCTGATCCCCCGCGACGACCCGTCCCTGCTGTTCACCAACGCGGGCATGGTGCAGTTCAAGAAAATTTTCTGCGGACAGGAAAAACGCGACTACGTGCGTGCCACCACGTCCCAGAAGTGCCTGCGCGTGGGCGGCAAGCACAACGACCTCGACAACGTGGGCCGCACCGCGCGCCACCACACTTTCTTCGAAATGCTCGGCAACTTCTCCTTCGGGGACTACTTCAAGGAAGACGCCATCCGTTTCGCGTGGACCTTCATCACCGAAGACCTGAAACTGCCCAAGGATCGGCTCTACATCACCGTCTACAAGGACGATGACGAAGCCTTCGAACTCTGGCAGAAAGTGGCTGGCGTCGCGCCCGAGCGCATCTTCCGCCTCGGCGAAAAGGACAACTTCTGGAGCATGGGCGATACCGGCCCCTGCGGACCCTGTTCGGAAATCCACTTCGATCAGGGGGCGGACATGGCCTGCGGCCCGGACTGCGGCATCGGCAAGTGCGACTGCGACCGTTTCCTTGAAATCTGGAACCTCGTGTTCATGCAGTTCGAGCAGCTTCCCGACGGCTCCCGCGTCCCCCTGCCCCGCCCGTCCATCGACACCGGCATGGGCCTTGAACGCATCGCGGGCGTGTGCCAGGGCGTGCGCTCCAACTACGACACCGACCTGTTCCAGGTTTTCATCAACTACATGGCCGAACTCGCCGGCGTCCGC
>OKSB01000937.1_pt1 | contig 30758 bp, 28 predicted proteins | sample 1601171 | NCBI WGS metagenome assembly OKSB01 (sample SAMEA3541496, study PRJEB24748) | human gut metagenome | biome: human gut; feature: human-associated habitat; material: faeces | place: China | collected 2012 | reverse complement strand
CCTGCCGCATCCTCTCCATCATGGCGGTCATCGCCGTGAAGAATACCGGTCTTGCACTGATTTTGCTGCTGGTGCTGCCGCTGTTCGCCGCGTTCACCCGCCATGTGCAGACGCGGATGCTGGCAGCGCAGCTGGATAACCGCCGGGCGGTCGCCGCTGTGTCCGGCCAGGTCCCGGAAACACTGCACAACATCCGCACCATCCGGGCTCTGGGTCTGGAAGACTACATGGAGCGCCGCTATGACCGGTGTATCGGCGAAAGCTATGCCGCAATGGAGCGGACGAATTTTTACGATGCGATCTATTCGCCCGTCGTGCTGGTGCTGAATGCCGCCGTGGTCGGCATCGTCATGCTTCTCTCGGCTTCCGGCAATGCGGCTGCCCTGACGTTGTTCGGGATGTCGGTCGGCACCTCGGTGGCCGTCATCAACTACATTTCCCGCATCTTTGCGCCCATCGAGAGCCTTGGCATGGAGATACAGACCATCCAGTCGGCGATGGCGGGCGTCAGGCGCATCGACGCCTTTCTCGACCAGCCGGAACGCACCATCCCCAAGGAGCGGGAGACCTCTGCCCGGGGTGATGTGGTGCTCTCTCATGTGACTTTTGGCTACGGCGAAAAGCACGTCTTGAACGATTTTTCCATGACCGTCAAGCAGGGCGAGCAGGTGACGCTGGTGGGCCGGACGGGTGCCGGAAAGAGCACAGTCTTCAAGCTGCTGCTGGGACTTTATCACCCGGAAGCCGGGTCGGTGACCATCGGCGGCGTGGACGTGGCGGACATCACGGACGCCAGGCGCCGCACCTGCATCGGCTGTGTGGAGCAGCATTTTGCCCGTGTGCCGGGTACGGTGCTGGAACAGATCACGCTGGGCGACCCCGGCATCACCGAAGAGATGGCAAGGAATGCCGCGAAGCTTGCCGGTCTGGATGCCGCCATCCAGACCCTGCCGAACGGCTATGATACGGTGTGTACTGACGGGATGTTCTCGCAGGGCGAGTGGCAGCTTCTGTCCATCGCCCGCGCCGCAGCGGCAGACCCTGCCGTGCTGCTGCTGGACGAGATAACGGCTAACCTCGATGCTGAGACCGAGGCCCGTGTCCTTGAAGCGCTTCGCCGCGCATCCGAAGGGCGCACGGTGCTCTCCGTCTCCCACCGCATCTATGAGAACCTCGGTGGCCGGACGGTAGAGGTCAGGACGCAAAACGCATAAGAAAAAGTGAAAAATGAAACAAGAAAAAGCTTACTATCATCTGCCCGGACTGTTCGAGTTCTACGAGCTGTACCGGGAGTTCCTGCCCCTGTTCCGGGCACACAGAGAATACTTTTACGACTGGTGCGACATCGGCTCCATCTACGGCGCCCCGGCCGACTGCGTCTGGGGCGGGGGACGGGCTGGCTTCGGGGAGCATGACCCCAAAGAAGTCCTTGCCCTGACGCGGGAATACGGCATCTCGGCGCGGCTGACCTTCAGCAACTCGCTCCTCCGGGAGGAACACCTTTCGGATAAAAAGTGCAACGCCCTCTGCGCCCTGTTTGAGCAGGAAAACCCGGTGCAGAGCGGCGTCATCGTCCACTCGGAGCTGCTGCTGGACTACCTGAAAACACACTATCCGCAGCTTTATTTCGTGTCCTCCACGACCAAGGTGCTGACAGAGTTTCAGCAGCTCCGGGCGGAGACAGCCCGGGAAGAGTTCCGCTATGTGGTGCCGGACTTCCGGCTGAACAAAGCCTTTGGAGAGCTGGACAGTCTGCCGCAGGCGCAGAAAGACAAGGTGGAATTTCTCTGCAACGAGTGCTGCTGGGTCGGATGCCGGGACAGAAAGCGCTGCTATGAGAATGTCAGCCGAAAAAATCTCGGCGAAGCCTGCCCCGAACACATCTGTACCGCACCGGGTGCGGAGGAAGGCTACCGCTTCTCGAAGGCGATGGAAAATCCGGGGTTTATCGGCATCAGGGACATTCAGGATGTCTATATGCCGATGGGATTTTCCAACTTCAAGATCGAGGGCCGGGGCCTGGGCAGTGCGTTGGTACTGGAATTTCTGCTCTACTACATGACAAAACCGGAATACCAGCTGCATGTCCGGGAGGCCATCTATCTGGACAATATGCTCGACCTGTTCTGAGGAACTGCATTATCTGTCACTCCGACCTGTCGGACGGCGACTGATGCCACGACGAGGTGCTGCGGTGTACGGGGTGCTTTGCGGCAGTCTGGCGTATTCTTATACCAAGCTTTTGAAGGAGATAAAGAAATGACCGAAAAAGAAAAGATGCTGGCCCATCAGATGTACGACGCAAACTACAACAAGGAGCTGCACGATGAGCGCATCGCAGCCAAGGAGTTGTGCTGGGAGTATAATCAGCTCCGCCCGTCGAACGAAGAGGGCCAGAGAGCGGTCTTGAAGAAACTTCTCGGCAAGACGGGGGAGAATTTCTACATCACTGCGCCGTTCTGGTGCGATTATGGCTACAACATCGAACTGGGCGAAAATTTCTACGCTAACCACAACCTGGTCATCCTTGATTGTGCTAAGGTGAAATTTGGCGATAACGTCTTTGTTGCGCCGGACTGCGGTTTCCACACCGCTGGTCACCCCATCGACTTCGAGCGCCGCAACGCCGGGTTTGAGTATGCCTACCCTATCACGGTGGGGGACAATGTCTGGATCGGCGCAGGCGTGCAGGTGATGCCGGGCGTGACCATCGGCAGCAATGTGGTCATCGGCGGCGGCAGCGTCGTGGTGAAGGACATCCCCGATAACTCGGTGGCTGTCGGCAATCCCTGCCATGTCATCCGTGCCATCACCGATGAGGACAAAAAGACCTGCTGGAGCAGATAAAACAAGAAAACGGCCCCGCCGGCGAAATATTATTCCAGTGCAGAGGAGATTGAGGCTGAAATTGCAAAGGCCGTCCGGTTTTATGAAATCACCATCGAGCACCGTTCTGAGATACGCTGGTGATGTTCCCAAACTGGTCGTAGGTATAGCTTAAGGTCTCCCCGCCGTTTTTTACACTGGAAATTAAGGTCGTCCCGTTTCCCGGAGAGCCTTTCAGATACGTATAATTGGTAACAAACGGAGAGGTCAAGGCCAAAGTCCGTGAAATCGGCCGCGTGAGACTATCCCGGCCATAGGTGAGAACCTGAGAACCGTTGAGCTTGACCGCATACACATAGTTGGTCTTGCTGTATAGGTATTCGTTTTTCAGGGTGACTCCAGCGATCTTTTCCAGTGTGGCGTCGATCCGGTTCTGATCGTCGTAGGAGATCCGGTATTCCCCGCCGTCGGAGGACGTAACCCCGGTAATCCGGTTGATCAGGTCATACTGGGTTTTAAAGGAAATGTTATTCAGCAAATCCTCCGTTTCCACCAGGCTGCCCATGGCGTCGTATTTGTAGGAAACCGCCGGCGTGCCGTTAAAGGATTTCCCGACGAGCCTTTCTTTATTATCGTAGCTGTAGGTTACCGTATCGCCGTTTCCGTAGGTGGAGCCGGCAGGCAGTCCGGCCTTTAGGTTAAAGGTATTGGTTGTGAGCGTGCGGCCGCCAACGGCTACGCTGGTGTTGTTTCCATAGCCGTCATATCCAAAGGTATAGCTGAAGCCGTTATGGGTAATGGTGGAAAGCCGGTAATCCTCATAGCCATAGCCCGCTGTGGAACCGCCGGAGGAAACCGAGGTCACCCGGTCCAGGCCGTCGTAGGCATAGGTGGTGGATTGGGCGCCGCTGCCGCTGCCTATGGTAACGCCGGTGTTCATGCGGTTCTTGGAATCATAGGTATAGCTGGTCTTTGTCCCCCGGGAATCCGTCACCGAACTGATATGCCGCCCGTCGGACGTATACGAAGCGCTGGAGCTTATGCTCAAGGTTTTTTCTAAAATCCATCGGTTAGAACTGTCGCTGCTATTCGTTGTCGACACGATATGGGCGGACTGATCATAAGAATTTGCAGCGATGGCCAGAAATTCGTTTGGAAACGCTTTACACACGATTTTATACGTGCCGTCTGATAGTTTGGTAAAGCTGAATTTCTGCCGGTCCACATTACTCTTTGGCAGCAGCCGTACAGTTTTTTCCGCATTGTTAACTAAAACATCGGTGACCTGCAGCGCCTTTCCATTAGCGTGCTTGGGAAGCAGATAGTACCATCCATCCTGCCCAGGCACACTCTCCAGCAGGAAAGTCTGATTTTTCCGTCCATTGTGGATTCCCTGAAGCAGAGGCGTATTATCAGCGGTAAGAGCCAGGTTGACATCAAAGTTCTTTCCGCTCATCCGATTTCGTATATGAAACGTCTCTCCGGCTTTCGGCGCCTCAGAGGTCATCACCCCTGGATCTTCAAAATACCAAAGCTGATCTTTTGCCGCAGTATTTTTAGTCTTTAGAACAACAGGAATAGAATTGCCCTGGCTTCCTCCCGTCGGCGCCAGCGCCATGTGGGGCGCGTGCTTGGGAACAATTCGGTATGCGTCTCCTCCGGCGTATTCCAGAATAAATCTTTGACCATCAGAATCATTGGGCGTATAAATTTGAATCGGCGTGCCGTCTGTAGTGCCCAGACGCTTTACATCTAAAACCCTTGTTTTACTGCCAAGCTTCGTATAAATCCGGTAGGTGCCCTCCTTGTCCTTCACCAGCTTCCAAATCTGATTGGCGCCGCCATTAAACGGATATTGCTGCACTACTGTGGAGTCAGCATCAATAGCGCCTTTAATCTCCATGTATTTCCCAGAGTGTCCATTGCGTAAGCGAACATCGTCACCGTTTATGATTCTGGCATGATGACTGTCTCGGTGCATATCAGAGGTTATAGGCAAGCCATGACTGTCATAACTAAAAATGTAATTGATCCCGTCGGAATTTCTTGCGTCGGTCAGGTTTTCTTTACTATCGTAATAATATCCGAAGTGGTTTCCGCTTACGTCCACCATCTGCTTCAGGTTGCTGTGGTCGTCGTAATTGAACTTGGAATCCTCAGCGGCGTCTGCGGAGGAGGTCACGTTGCCGTCGTCGTCATATACATAGCTCTGGCCGTTGTCCTTCACCAACTGAAGGTTATCAATATATACCGGGTTCAGCTGATCCTTATAGAACACATAGACGTGAATCGCGCTGTAGGTACGGGTGGTGGTGGGGTCTCCGTCGTCAGCCACGCCGATCCCGTTGGCGAACTGCCAGCCGGTTACGCTCTCGTTGAACGTCGCGTGAAACCATTTTGGCTCGGCTCCATCGAAGATAAACGCCGCGGCAATGCGGAATTCGCCCCCCGGCTTCGCTCCCGTAGTGCTGGCCCAGCCGCTGAGGGAATAGACGTCCCCCTCTTTTCCCTGCACATTGATGGCTTGGGAAAACTTTGGCCTGCCGGAGATCGTGGGGTTGATCAAAGCCGCCTGCGTATGGCTGGGAGGGGACCCTACTCCGCTGCCGGCCGGGGTTTCCGAGAACGACCAGTGATCCAGCTTGCCGTTAGTTGTACTCTGAAAGCCTGAATTCTTGATCAGATTCAGCTTATTGGCGACCTCGCCGGTTTCTAACTGTATGCTATCGATCCAAACCGTTCCAGTCGTATTAGCGATACCCGCGAAAACTTCTGCTTTGGTATTATTTTCCGCCACAGTAAACGTAAGCGTCAACCGAACCCATCCGTTGTCAAATTCCGAATCTGTCGTCCCCGTTAAGGATCGCTCCATATCTACTTTTATAGTTTCTCCGGAACTGTTTTTCTGAGCAACCCAAATGCCGGCACCCGTTTCCTCATCATGAGCAGCACCGACATCTTTCGACTTTAAATAGGCTGAAAGAGTATAGGTTCCTTTTGATAGCGTGAGTGTCTGATAGATCGCACTCACTCCGTTTGCGTCATTTCGAGTTACCTCATAACTGGTATTTCCTAGGTGTCCAGTATCTGTTTTCTTGGTAATTGTGTAGGCGGAACTACCATTATGGGCCGTTTTCCATGTAGAGTCCATATTATAATCGGCCAGCAGATTGAGCACAGGCTTCTGCATGGAGCTCGCCTTCATTAGCTTGTGGGGCTCTTTGTCATCGTCGGTATCATACTGGTATTTATTTGCGTTGCCATCCTGATCCTGAACCGCTACCGGATGCCCGAAATTGTCAAACTGATAAGTAATTACCTGATTGTCGCCCTCGGTGTCATAATTGCCGTCCATTCCATGGGTAGTAAAGGTGGTTTGGTTTACTTTGCTGAAATCCAGCTCCATGCTCTGCGATACCGCTCCATTGTATCTTTCCTGGATTTTATAAACCCGGAAGGTATTTCCTAAATAGTAATACCTCATTCCGTAGCCGGCAGGATCTGTAACGGAATTCAGCAGTTTGCCGAAATAGGTATAGACCGCCTTGCCTCCGTCGCTGTGAGTAATCGAGGTTAAGTTGCCGGCGGAATCATACTGGAAGCTGGTTACTCTCCCGGTAGATTCGTCCGTAATTTTGGTAAGCTTGGAATAATCGCTGGTATAGGTCATGATGATCCGGTTCCCGACAGCGTCGGTAATATATCCCAGAAAATTCCCATCGGAACGGGGGCCATACTGAAATTGGATCGTGTTTCCGTTGGTATCGATAATTCGCCTTAAATAGCTGTCCGTGCCAAAAACCAGCTTGGTCTTATCTTTTAGAGTGATCTGATGCTTCAGGTCATAAGTAGGATTGGGATAGGCGCTGTACTCCATTCCCATCCCGTCTTCATCCTTGATCTTGTTTCCGTCTTTGGTATCTTTATAGAAATAGTGCTTAGTTCCGTCCCCGTCGGTGTATACGTAAGGATACTGGGCCGGATCGACGCCGCTCCCGGACTTCACCGCTTCCAAGGTCTGCATTACGTTCAGCCGCCAGCCGTTTCCAAACCGGGAAGCTTCATTGGACGCACTGGAGTTATACACATGGCTGACGGTTACCGGCATCAGGTCGCTGACGGTGGAAGCGTCGTCGTGGAGAAACACCAGATTGCCGTTGAAATCATTAAGGTAACCATTGCCGGCGATTCCCACGGAATGGCTGTGATAGCTCCAATAATCCTCCAGGCCATTGGTATCCCGATACAAAAACACATACTGAGGATCGCTGTTTTCCACACCATTATCGCTGTCGTAAAATCTCGCCAGCCTGTCTCCGGAGGAGGGCAGATTGACGCCCCGCAGCAGGATACCATAATTTGGCGTTCCGTTGACCCATTCCTGGACCGCCCGGGTGATATCGATTTCTTTCCAGGTACCATCTGAAGAAGCCGCAGAGTCGTTATATATGAAATAGTCCAGCGCGGCGCTGTCATAGGAAGGAGTTTTCGGACTGCTGTCCGTATACAGCACCTTATTTTCCTTAATGTTTCCCACATTCCAGTCGCTGGTGATCCGGTAAGCGTTGATCTGGGTATCGCTGGAACAGGTGGAAAGGCCGCCGCGATAGCCGGCAACATTCATCGTGGCCTGCACGATCCTGGCGGACTTGGGAATGTTGGAGGGAACCGCAAAGTATACCGCGGCGCCCAGCTCGTTTCCGTTGTACTGCCGTCCCACCTTCAAATAGGCAATTTCCGCGCTGGATTCCAAAGAAGAGGCACCCACAGTCGCGCCTCTGGTTTTAAAGGAAACCGTGGTATCCTTCACATTGGCGTAGCTGGTGATTTTCTCGATATGGGGATCAATGGTTACCGGATAGGCCCGCGCGGGATCACTGAGCCATTCCTCACTGGGTGTCATGGTGTAAAGATATCCGTTGGCTGTTTCCGTCAAAGTGACCTCCACCTCGCTGGTGCGGGCTCCCGCGGCGTCATACATAAAGGGGGCGTTCATCAGGAAAGAGGGCTCCTCTTCCGTCCCGCTGGAAATCAGCACGGAACGATCCTCCTGGAGCTCAGCAGTCATACCGTTGGTGTCCAGTTCAAATCGGAAAGGCTCCAAGGCGGACTTTTCCTTGATGATGATATTCTCCTTCAGATAATTCCCCACCAGCCGGTATTCAAAGCTGATGTTGGGCTCGGTCTCATAAAGCGCCTTGGATTCCACCTTTTCCGCCTTTTGCATGGCTTCATTGGACTCTTCGATTTTTTGCTCCGCCGTGACAGCCCTGGTGAGAGGCCGGGCTGCCGTTTTTACGGCGCCCACGCGGTTAGTGATCTGGATATTTCCGCCCGGCGAAGCAGAAGCTGCCGGTTTCTGTGGCGGAGCAGCCAAAATTCCGCTGTCGGCCGCCGCTTCCACATGACCGTCTTCATTCGGCAAATAGGTCAGGCCGATAGAATTTTCGTCCTGAGAGACAATGATCGGCTGGCCGGCGGAAAGATTCTCCGGAAGGGAAACCTCAAACGGGTTGTCCGCATTGGTATAGTAAGCTTCGCCGTCAATCGCGGTTTTCTCCAGATCGTTGTTGATCTCAAGAAATTCTCCGGTTTCCTTATCTTCATAATGAACGGGGACCGGATATCCCGCCGCCAAATACCCGCCGTCCTTCAGGCGGAAATATTTGATGGACTCTTCCCTCAGAGAGGTATCCTCCCCTAAAATCTCATAGGTTTCTTTCTCCTCCGCCGGGGGCAGTTCATAGCCGTACTGCGAGGCCAAATCTGGTTCATTGATCGGGTTTTCATTGCCGTTGGTCACTAAAACTGACGCAACAAACTCCTCCAGAGATTCCGGGGTGGTTTCCTTCTCCGGCCCTGAAGCTTCGGCCTGGGAGCCGGAAGCCTCCTGGCTCGATGCTTCCGTATCGGAAGACGGCCCTGATTCCTGTTCCGATACCGTTTCTGAAGCTGTTTCCGAAGAGGCAGTCCCTTCTACGGAGGAGCTTTCCCTTGAGGAAGCGGTCCCCGGGATTTCAGAAGAAACGCCGGGCTCCTGGAAATCAGAAGCGGAACCTCCTTCCGCCTCTCCGGATGGAAGCTGGCTGGAAACAGTTTCTGACGCCGAGCTGTTCAGCTCGTCCGCCCAGGCGGTGATTGGAGATATTTGGAGAACCAACAAAAAAGACAGTAAAACCGCCGTGGCTTTGAATCCCGCGTTTTTCCTCATGACAAACCCTCCTCAATATTTTATACACAAATTAATATTTTTAATTATATTATATATTAATTTTATACAAAACTTATTTTATGTATATCATTATTTCTAAAATTTGTCAATTCAAAAAACGCCTATATTTTCTTTTCTTTTTTCGTCACTTTATTTTTATATTAGAAATATATTCAATCTTTAAAATTCTCGTAAGAAAAATCAAATAGGTACGAAACCACTTTCTTCCGTTGGGAAGAAGTGAAATCCTCCGGGAACCACACAAAATCTAAAAGCCTATCAAATTACCGTTGATAGCAACTGATTAGAAGTTCATACATTTCATCAATGGTCGCGACACGCGGATTATTCAGGTAATCTCCCAGTACCTGTCCGCAATCTGAGATCTCTCGGATATCCTCCATACTCACGCCCAGTTCCGAATAACCGATCCAAAGGCCAATACGTTGCAAAAATTTATCGATTTCTTCACAGCATTGTTTCGCCGCAGCTACGTTATCTAGCCCGCAGAGCTCCGAATTGAGGATTCTCCCTACCGTGGCAAATTTTTCGATTGCAGTTGGATAAGTATATCGGGTAAACGCCGGATAAAAAGCTGCAAGCGCTTGGCCATGGGTTACCTGTGGGCAATGGCCTCCCACCTGCATCCCGAGTCCATGGGGAAGCGTCACTCCGGCATTGGAATTCGTCAATCCTCCCAAGGTATCTGCCCAAGCCATCTGGGAACGCGCCTCCATGTTGCTGCCATCCTCGAGCACTTTGGGCAGATTTTCATTAATGATGCGAATCGCTTCCAATGCCATGACCTCTACCAGCGGATTGGTGTTCACGGAAAGATATGCTTCAAAGTTATGGCAGAATGCATCAAAGCCAGTCTGTGCCGTAACAGATTTCGGCATGGTAGCTGTTAGTTCCGGGTCTACGATCGCCACTCTGGGAAAGATATTTCTATGCCATATAGCAGATTTATCCTTGTCCGCTGTACGGGTAATCACGCTGCACTGTGTGACTTGCGATCCCGTTCCAGCGGTTGTTCCGATCGCGATAATCGGCAACGTCTTTTCTGTCGGTCCCTGCGTATGGCAGTTATAGTCCCAAGCCGTTCCTTCATGCGTCGCTTCTACCGCAATTGCCTTGGCCGTATCCATGGAGGAACCGCCTCCCAGTCCGATTACGACCTGAGCCCCATGATTCTTAGCCATTCGGGCACCTTCTGTCACGATATTCGTAGTCGGATTTGGTTTAACACCGCAAAAATGCACAGTAGAAATACCGGATTTCTGCAATAGTTGCATCACCTTTTCCGCGATCGCCGCCATAGGTTTGCTGTCGTCTGTCACAAGAAGCGCGGTTTCCCCATATCTTCTGACCACCTCACCGATCGCCGTCGCCTTTCCGCAACCAAAAATAATCTCAGTAGGCGCATAATATGTAAATTCCTTCATTTTTTATTTGTCTCCATCCTTTAAAATATCTATCACATCTGCACAGTGATAATGTTTCTGTCACCATAAAAAGTTAAAATACTCTTTCCGTCTAATTGTGGTGTAAAAAGACAGTCTCTACATGCATCGCCTGCTTTCTGAACCTTACGAGAAAGCAACTGTCACCTCATCTCCTTCATATTTCACACACTGTTTCCTGTCACCCAAACAAATGAGTAATTCTCTTCCTACAATTCCCTGTGGGTATATTTTGTGAGCCGCTCCGATCGTCAAACATCCAGCAAAATCTTCCCAGCGGAATTCAACAATCTGATAATCCCCGTTTTCATAGCCATATCCGTCTCCAGCATCTTCATAATACGCATAGGTTCCATCATAGCCGGGATATATCCGAATTTCCAACGGTTCTGCCGTCTGCTGTCCCGCATACATCAATTCCTTTTCCATAATCAGAATTGCTCCGGCCCGTACGAACAGCGGGATCCTGTCTAAAGCTGTCTCGACTAATACCGTACCGCCTCCGGAGTATTTTTCACCGGTGTAGAAATCATACCAATCTGTTCCCATAGGAAGATAGCATTCCCAGCCCTTACTTCTTTGCAGCTCGCGGCTTCCTTTTTCAAAATACATTGGTTCGGTCACTGGACATACCAAGAGACTCTCCCCAAACATATACTCCGTTTCTATATTTTTTGCATGACTATCCTCCGGAAAGTCAAACAACAAGCTGCGCATCATCGTATAATCCTGGCAATATACTTTCCCGGCCATTGAGTAAATATAGGGCATCAACCGGTACCTCAGCCGGATCGTCTGGGCAATGGCATCGTAAAAAGGCTCTCCCTCGTTTCCAAAATTCCAGATCTCCCGGGGCGTATCCGTTCCATGGGAGCGAAACACCGGCAGAAACGCAGCATACTCCAGCCAACGCACATACAGTTCCCGGTACCCCATATCTTGAACGCCATCTTCGTAATCCCCTTGCCAGTACCACCACATATCATGGCACTCGTGGGCGTTGGCACCACGTTTCCACCAATGTTCCCTGACAACAAAAAACGCTCCCGCATCCAGTGTCCAATACGGCATACCGCTCATGCACATATTCAAGCCTTCCCGTATCTGCTTTCTTAGCGTTTCCCAGGTCGCACTCGTATCTCCGGACCATAGAACCGCACCATATTTCTGTGAACCCGCATAACCGGACCGTGTCAAATTGAACACTCGTTTCTCTTCGCTTTCTCTCCGCTGATTCTCACAAATCCCCTGGGCGTGAGCCAGCGCATATAGATTAGCCCGTTCGGCTTTCAGGTATTTTTTGTGATCTTCCCCAACTAACAGATAACGCTCCCATGGTTCACGCAGATACTTTCCGTTCCAATCAGCTCCGGAAAACGGTTCCGTAGAATCGCACCACCAACCGTCTACACCTGCCGCATAAAATTCTTTTTTTAACTGCCCCCAATATGTCTCCCGAGCCTGTGGTGAAAACGCATTATAGGTAGAAAGATCGCACAGCAGTTCCCCTTTTTCTGAAAACTCCTGGTTATCAACCGTACCAATACTGGGATTCGGCCAGATGGAAACGACCACACTGGCATTCATCCTATGTATTTCATCTACAGCCATTCTGAAATCAGGATACCGCTTCTTGTCCAGAATTTTTTCTCCCCAAGCGCCATCCCGCCAGGTAAGCCAATCTTGAATGATGCCGTCCAGCGGAATTTTTCTCCTTCGGTATTCAGCCACGGTATCCATCAATTCCTGCTGCGTATGATACACTTCTCTAGACTGCAGATACCCGTATGCCCACTTTGGCAACAAGGCAGCTTTTCCTGTCAAGCTGCGAAACCCCGAAATAATTTCATCCAGGTTTGTTCCAGCGATGAAGTAATAATCTAAACGCTGAACCGCATCTAACAGAAGATAGCTTCCCCGCGGGTCATCATTCCATATCATTAGCGATCCGCAATCTACCAGAATACCATATCCTTGGTCGGATACAAAAAACGGCATCGGTATTCTCATGTTATGCTGGTACAGATACTGTGTGTTCCCACGGTAATTATAAATTCCCTCCTCTCCCTGGCCAAGGCCATGAATACATTCTTGTTCCTTCCAACAGAAGCGCAGTTTTCCCCGGTATCCGCTATGCTCTGAAACTGGGCACAGATTTTTCACAAAATTACGATCTCCGTCCACCGTGTGCACCAACTCGCTTTCTGTTTCTCCAGCCACAATTGCATAATCAGGGATCTGGATCTCCTGCAGTTCCTTGGGTCCCTCTTCCAGCAAATCTCTCCCTGTATGATCCCGCCAATGAAACGCGCCAGTTTCTTTGTTCACTGCGACGCACAGCCATCCATTGGAAATCTCCAATGCCTCCGCTCGATTTCTGGCCTGCAGATCAAACCGATAACCAGCCTGAATTCCCAAAGGGGACCCCTGCCTAACAACCTCTTCCTTGGTATAAATGCAGCGAACGATATTATTTTTTACTGACCAAAAGAGTAGCTGTCCCTCATCAAGTTCTACTCGGATTCCGCCATTTTCCTTCTGAAAGCCTTTCACTCGCATATTCTGTTCTCCTTTTTATTGGTGTTGTATCGCCGCCGTTCTCCATCCTGGTAAGAAACGCCGTTGATATCGCAGTTCAAAATCTCCGGATAGCGCTCTGTTATCCATACAAGCAACGTAGCCGTAGGCGTACAGAAGATCACTTTCATTTCCCTCCTCCGCCAATTCCAGGAAGAAATCGAACAAAGAAAAGTCGTATTTTCCTTTCCTGGGCTTCATCACGCTCCAGGTAAATTCCCCAACGCGAATCACACGTAAGTCAAGATCCCTCATTCTCTCCAGATCCTCTTTTTAAAATAAACAGAGGATATCGCAGAACCAAACTCAGTTGGTTCTGCGATACCTTAAAATATCTTATCCGAGTCTCTTCTTATGGATGCACATTCCCGCGATGCAGAAGCCTGCTAACGTCAGGAGGATCATCCATACCACAATGAGACTGCTGTCACCAGTCTGGGCAGTTCCATTGGAATTCTCTGAAGCTGTCTGATCCGGATTTCCGGGATCCGGCTGTTCCGGATTCTGGGAATCCTTCGGATCTTCAGGATCGACCGAACCCGTACCTGTGGCTGGAATCTTAACAGAATCCTTGGCATAGCCGCATACGGAGCACTCCTCATGCTTGCTTCCAGCCTCGGTCACGGTGGCCTCTCTGTCTATGATCCATTCAAAGCTGTGAGCCGACAGGCTTCCCGTGATGGCCTCTGTACACTCAGTACATTCCTTCCAGTGATTGTCCGCGTCCGCTTTCCAGTCAGAAGGCGTATGCTCTGTCTTCGGAAGGATTACGCTGTCGTGGTCCGTGATCGCCTTCTCGCCGGCCGCGTCCTCAAACCAGGTTCCGCAGGATTCACAGACATAATAGGCCTTGCTGCCCTCCTGCGTACAGGTAGCGGGCTTTTCGTCTACCTTCTTCAGCGGGTCGTCATGCACGTGGCCAGGCTCCGGGATCTCCACTGTCACCACGCAGGAGTCTGTCTTCTTGCCATCCTCTGTGGTAACGGTAATGGCAGCGGTTCCGCTGGCGACTGCCATCACTTTACCATTTTGGTCAACCGTCGCCACCTCCGGACGATCCGAGCTCCAGGTCACATTGGTATTTGTCGCGTTATCAGGCGTGACCGTCGCTGTCAAAGTCTCGCTCGCGCCGGCTTCTGTGAACAGGATCTCATCCTTGTTCAGCTCTACGCCCATTACTGGAATCTCCACCTGAGATACATCAGCGTCAGGCCAGCCATAAACCTTCCACTTGATGATCGCGCTGCCATCCTTAGAAGGCGTCATGGTCAAACGGATCCCTTTGGCTACGACCGGATTAAAGGTCACATTGCTGTAACCATCCATTACAACCTCATACCCGCTGTGATTTTCAATCGGCAGCCACGCTCCGCTTTCATCCAGGTACTCCAGTTCATAGCTTTTGGGGAAGAAGTTCTGATTACCGTCGATTCCGAAATATGCGTCGGATCCAATAATGATCCGCGGTTCTTCCCAGGTATAGGATACCCATGCCTGCTGGTTCTGAGAAGAATGTCCCCAGTTCTGCCATGCGCCTCCGCCCAGATTGCTGCTGGTTGTCGGCTCCGGGTTAGTGATCAGGCTGCTGACCGGAAGCCAGGTGCTGTTTCCATCGCCCATGATAGAATCCGCTTTGGTATCCGGGAGCTGTTCCAGCTGGATCTGTTCACCCGAAACGACCAGGACTTGAACCTCCACATCAAGGCCGCCCGCCGAACCTCCTACGGTAAATATCCCGTTCTTGTTATACAGCTCCGGCGCAATGTCCTCCCATTCTACATCAGTCATCTCATACACACCATCCGTGTAGAGCACACGAATTTGCTCCGGCAGAATCGGTGCGGTACCGACCGTTGTCACTAGGGTGGTCTCCGGAACGGATACAGGCGTATGTTCTTTCTCCTCGACCAGTTCCGCCAGCTCTTTAGCGCTCAACGCTTTGCTTTTGATGACAAGATTATCCATCAGACCATTGTAGAAGCTTTCATTTTCTCCCTGATTGCGTCCGATCAGATAACGGCTGCTGTCGCCGACCTGATTGAGGATAACCCCGGTATCTTCCAGAGAAGCGCATGCTTTTCCATCCAGATATAGGGTGTAATCGTCCCCATTGGCCACCAGCGCCACATTTTTCCAGTAATCCGCCGCCAGAGAAAGCTCCGTAGCGGTTTCTTTTTCACCGATGCGCATAGCGAGCGTGTTTCCACTGGTAAAATACACCACGATCTCGTTGCCTAGATTCATCAGCGCCGCATTGTTGGCCTGGGTGTCTTTCAGGCAGACATCCATCATGATCGTTGCAGTCTCCAGACGGCTGAAGACATCGCTGTCAAACTCAATATATCCGCCCTTGATGTCTCCGGTAAATCTGGCGGCCTTGCCGTCCTTCCCCTCTTCCAGCTTCTGGAAGTTGGAAGCCAGCGCGGTATACCCCATGGTATCGCCTACACTCTTGATCACTGCATTGTTGTTGATATTCTCACCGTTTTCGTCTTTTCCGTCAAAGGTATCTAATTCAAAGGTATACCGGGCGATCTCATCCTTCATTGCTGGATCGTCCTTTACGGTAATCGTAACTGCTTTTTCCTTCGTCTCGCTGCCCACAGTTGCCTTTAGGGTCACATGATAGGCGCCGGCCCCGGTCACGTTCAGCTTTGCTACCGCCTTGTCCGCATCCTCGATAGTCGCGCCGCTTTCCTGTACGGTCCACTCATACTTGTCGGCGTCGATAATCTGGGCGCCGCCCACAACGGCCTTTCCGTAAAGCTTCACAGTATCGGATACAGCGCTCTCAGCCGGTTCTTCAATTTCTACGGTCAGCCCGCCCGCAACAGTGGTTTTGGTAACGGTAATCTCGCTGCCGTTTCCGGTTACGGGAACGACTACCTTTTCCGTCCCGCCTTCCGCAGCGGTGAAGGTCCCGGTGTAATCGCCAGCCTGGATCTGATAGCTGCCGGCCGCCAGACCGTATACCTCCAGCTCCAGATCATGCTTGTCGCCGGTGCCGTTGCTGTCCACGGTCAGAGTAAAGCCAGTGCCGTCCTTGTTTACAACCGCTTTGGTATACTGGTCGCGGTTCAGTTCAATGTAGATCTCCTCGTCGATGAGATGCAGTCTCTGCTGCACGCCATCCAGAGGCGTAACCTCATAGGCGCTGCCGTTATCGTTCACCTCGCAGCCGTAGCCGAACAAACCGAATATCGGGTCGGTCGCAACGTCTGCGGACAGGATGCGCAGCGCACCCCACAGTCCCAGTCCGGACTCGCCCGCTCTGTGGCGCCAGCCGTTGTACCGGATATCTCCCACGGCCGCGTAATCACCCATCTCTGACTGATAAGACCATGCGACCGTTCCGATCGTTTCCGGATCCGCGCAGATCTGTCCCGAATTGACACAGGTCAGGTTTCCGAGCTTGGAGGCATAGTTTACGCGCTCCGCCACACCCTTTTCTTCCTGGGTCATGCCGTTATCCTGCAAACGCAGCCAGTTGTCCATAGGCACCGCCGCAAGAGCCATACTATACTGGAAGTTCCACCAGTTCTCATTGCAAATAGTGACTGGATTGGCGTAATAGTACCACAGCGGCTGTACGCCGCGGCAGGCTCTAGTCTTATCATCCAGGGCTTTGATCCGCTCTTCCGGAGACATGTAGGGATCGCTTTCAAATCCGTACTCCTGTGCCAGCATAGCGGCTACAAATACGCCTTCCTCGGCCGTATTGTCATAGGCATACTCAGAGCCGTAAGGATACGGCCTGTTTTCAAAGGCCTCGTACTTGTTCTCTTCCATGATCCGGAGCATGTTCTGGGCCTCTTCATAATAGCCCTCCTGCTCCAGAGCCTCGATGATATCCGGAACGGAGCTCTCGCCCATGGTGCCGCAGTTGGCGCCGTAGCCCACGGAGCCGTTGTTCTGTGTGCAGAAAATATTGTACGCCCGCAGCAGATAGGTCTCCGCATCCTCGCGGTAATCCACCAGTTCAGGATAATTTTCCGCGATCTTATACATGGAGAAGTATGTGTTGTAAATATGGGGATAAGCGTAACCGCGTCCGTCCGGACTGGTATTAGGGGCTTCCATCAGAAAGTTGTGGACACGGTAATCTTTCTGATGCTCACGCATCAGCTCGTTCCAGATCGCTACATCCAGATAAGCATCCAGCGCCTCTACCTGGTCCTTATTCGGCGAAATCGCGTTCATTTCCGCCAGGAACTGGGCGTGGGTCGCTCCCCAGTCGTCGCCCCAGCCCCAGTAGTTCATCTGGAAATAGCCGTCGCCGTCCTCCCCGAAGGTTTCAATCCGGTTGCCCTTGATATTCAGCCAGTATTCGTCAAACACCTTATCTCCCACCTTGCCGGGCCGGTCAAGCTGGGTCTTCTCCACCATGAACTCCGCGTGATCGTTGAGCATGTTGTCCACGGTATCCATCATATAGAACTGGCTTACCGCCTGCTTGGTCCCGCCGGCCTGCTCGTAGTTCACGATCAGGTTGTGATGCCCGAATTCCGTGAACTTCAGCTCGTAAATATGATACTGTTCCCCGTCAACTGTTTTCGTCTCCAGATATTTCGCATATGTATTCTCGTCTGTCTTGGTATGCTCCATGACGGAATACACGTTGTCGCCCATATCTTCATAAACGCCTGACTCGTGAGGACATTGGATATCGATTCTGATCTTCTCTTGGGGCACCTTGGTATGCAGATAGATTTTTCCGGGCATATCTACCGAGTAGGCAAAGCCCGGCACCGCGACCATATCCACCAGGTCTTCCTCATAGAGGGTGCTTCTCATATCCTCTTCATCCATCACTGCAGTAAAGTTGAAAGCATAGGTTTTGCTCTCTCCCACCGGGATCGTTACAGAAGTGTTAGTATCCAGATAACCTCTATGGGTTTTCTTGATATTGTCGGAGTGGATATAATAGACGAACAGTCCGCCCACATAGGATTCTTCATTGGCGCGTTCCTGATCGGCCCAGTGATCCATATACTCCAGCTTTGCGTCAGTGGAGGCTTCCGGGGTGAACAGCAGATACCGTCCTTCACCGCTAGGCCGGGTAGCATAGAGATAGGAGCTGTCCATTCCGACAAAGGAGTGGTCCACGACCCGTCTCTGATAAATCTCCTCCGCCGTGCCGGACAAATTCTCATTAAACTGGATCGGGATTCCCCAGTCGCCGACTACAATATCCGTCTCGCCGGTATTTTCCACGGTAGCGGACCAGCGTAGCTGGTCGTCCACATACTGATAGGTCTCCACTACCTTAAACCCATTGATTGCTTTATTGCCAGTAGCATTCTCATAAGTAACCACAAGCTTATCGTCTTCAATTGAGAAACTTCTTCCGTCGCCGGAGACAGTGGTGAAGTATTCCTGATAAGTCTCTTCCCCTTCTTTCTTCACACTGAGGATCAGTTCGCCTACGCCATGGCCGATTCCAGCTTGATCGGTATCGATCACATAGTTTGTACGATATTCATCACCTACCAGATAGAGCGCCCGGATCTGACCGCGCGTTCCGATTTCAACCTCAAAGTACTGATTAGCCATATAATAGCCGCCGTCATTCAGTTCTTCGATCAGGATATCTCCCTCACCCAGTTCATAATAACGGGACTCTTCCGATTTATAAACCTTGATGTAAGCGATCTGCACGCCGGAATCCCAGTCCCCGCTGCACTCCACTCTGATTGACGGTTCCTCTTCTTTTACCTTTGCGGTGCCTTTCAGTACCGCAGTACCCATGTGATCTACACGGCCAGTCGCGACGGTTTTACCACTCACCTGCACTTTGGCGTCGTATCCGTTGTTGAACGGAGCCATAAATCCGACTTCCACGTCGTAATAGCCCGCCGGTACCTCAAAGTCATAGCAGATGATCCCTTTTCCATAGGGATCATATTTGTCTCCATAGCGCACCGAAACATCGTACTGGCCAACATTCGTCTGATTGCTCCAATCCGCGTAGCCCCGGTTAGTAATGTCTGAAGTATTGTTGGAGGTCTGGCAGTAGGTCTTACACTGGCCCTGGGGGCCATCGGGCTGTGGCTTATCATGCTCGCCGCCATCCAGGCTCTGCAGGCCCCAGCTGTAACCGGTCGTCGCGTCCTCGCCATACAGTTGGTCGGTCTTGCTGTTTAAAAGGCCCAGCTTCTCGCCCTCTGGAACTGTAGACGTGTCATAGTCTCCCGCGTCTACAAAGTACAGCAGGTCGTCCACATTCGCATCGTCCACAACCGTTTCGTCAAAAGCATAGGGCGCTTCGCCTTTGTACACTTTGATATAAGCGATTTGTATGCCGGAGGACCAATCCCCCATGCACTTCACTTCCATCGCGGTCTGCCCTTCGCGCACATTTGCGGTACCCTTCAACACGGCCGTGCTTCTGAAATTCACATGCCCGGTCGCGATGCTCTTTCCGTTCACCTCGATTTCCGCGTCGTATCCTGCTACGAACGGCGCCATAAATCCGACTTCCACGGCGTAATAGCCTGCCGGGACCTCAAAGTCATAGCGAATAATCCCTTTTCCATAGGGATCAAATTGGGTCCCATAGCGCAGGGAGACGACATCCGCAGTGATATCGCTCAGTCCATTTTCCCAATCCGCATAGCCTCGGTTAAGATCTACTCCGTTGTCGGAGTGCTGGCAGAGCGTATTGCACTGACCCTGGGGGCCAATACCTTGCAGGACATCATGTTTACCGCCGTCTAGGCTCTGCAAACCCCAGCTATAACCAGTTGTTGCGTCCTCGCCGTACAACTGGTCGGTCCTGCTGTTCAAAAGGCCCAGCTTCTCGCCCTCTGGAACCGTAGACGTATTATAGTCGCCCGCGTCTACAAAGTACAGCAGGTCGTTTACTTCTGCATTCTCTACAAGTTCATAGGAGTCAGCGGCTTTCGCAACGAAAGTAGACCACTCCATTGGCAACATTCCAGCCAACAGCGCAAAAGCCAGTACCAGTGACAGTACCTTTCGCAGTTTTATCGCTTTTTTCCGCATTTTCTCGTCTTCCTTTCTAAAAGAATTTGATATTGTGCGGAGTAACATTAAAAGCAGAGAAAACCGAAACGGGTTTTCCTGCTTTATTTTTTTATCCGGACGGCGAAAGGAGGCTTGCGAAATGGACGGATATTCGTATTTGACGTTCGATCAGCGCCGCGAAATCGAAGCACTTTACAGCGACGGCGAGCGGGCGGTGGATATTGCCGCAAAGATCGGAAGGAGCGTTGCCGCTATTTACGAAGAGCTTAAACGCGGATACACGGGAGAGCTTGACGAAAACAAGCGTCCGATTTACAGCGCCGATCTTGCACAGACGACCGCACAGGAAAACATACGGCGCAGAGGCAACAGACGCGCCGCCGCTGAAAGATAAAAGGAAGGAGGGCTATTCAATATGAGCAAGACAAATTTTGAAGCAATCGCGACGGACGCGCAAGGGCTGGGGCGGTTCTTGCGTTCCCTTCCGATTATCGAAGCGCCGTGGGATATGGAGTTTCAAAAGCGATATTGTAGCGGGTGCGGGGCGGAGAATTGCGACGCTTGCAGGAATGAGCGCTTCCGGAATAATCCCGAATGGTGGCTATCCCTTGAAGCGGACAGCGGGGTGGCAATGTGAAGAGGAAACAAAGGCAGTTCGCGGCGGTTCTTTCGCTGGTGATCGTCGCGATCCCGTTTGCCGCCTTTATGCCGTGGAGCGGGACAGAAGAGCCGGAAGAAATACCGCCTTCGGCGGCGGAGCCTACGCCGCTTCTATCCCCTTCCCCGATCCTGACGCTTGCGCCGGAACCGGAAGAAACGGAGTACATACCGGACGCGGCGGAGGTTGAAGCGCTTGCGAAGATGCTTTACGGGGAAGCGCGCGGGATCGCTTCGGATATGGAAAAAGCCGCGTGCGTTTGGTGCGTGCTGAACCGCGTTGACGATCCCCGATTTCCGGATACCGTGCTGGAGGTTTTAGAAGCGCCGTATCAGTTCGCCGGATATTCGGCGGATTATCCCGTTCTTCCGGAGCTTGCGACGCTGGCGGCTGACGTGCTGAAACGCTATCACGCCGAGAAAAACGGGGAAGAAAACGTCGGGCGCGTTCTTCCGGTTGAATACCTGTACTTCACAGGGGACGGGCGGAACAATCATTTCACGATCGGCTGGAAAGACGCTGAAACGTGGGATTGGAGCTTACAAAATCCTTACGACGATTAGAAAGGGGCGCGGCTATGGGCGAAATGATATGCCTTTGCAGAGAGATTGACAAAAGCACGGGAGAAATTGCCGTGTATCCGCTCAAAGCGGAAGTAACGGATCGCCTTCTTTTCTGTCTTTCGCTTCGGCAAAGAGTAAATCCGGAATTAAAGTATTTCGTAACGCTTTCCGCAAACTACGACGCGAACGAAGAAGCGATCTTGAAGGAATTACACCGGAAGCAGATTACGGATCGGCTTATTTCGGTTTTGAATTTAGTTCAGCTTTGAAGAGAGGGGCGGCAATTATGACAAAAGACAAGAAGCAGGACGGCGGCTGGCAGTTCCCGAAGGCGCTTGAAATTGTGAAGTGCAAAGAGGGCAACAAAGAATTTATGAAGGAGCGCCCAGCGCGGCGACCGTTCGGAAATACGGTTCTTATTTGCGAATATCCGCTGGACGGCGACGCAATGCAGGAACCTAACGCCCGAATGATTACGTGGAGGCTTGCAAAGCGGGCGGCGCGGGACTTCTTGCGCGTGTCCTTTATGACTTCGGCGATCGTAACAGCGACGAAGGCGGACAAGTCCTTCACCGTCGTTCGGGTTTACGGCAGATATTAACCGGAAAGGGGCTATTCAATATGTTTACAAAGAAAAAGACGTGCGGCGTTTGCGGATACCGCGTAACGCCGACAAAGGAAGAAATCTACGTTGCAGAGGAACCGCGCGGATTTATGGACGCGCTGACAAAACCGCCGATGCGGTTTAGCGCTATGGATTGCCCGCGTTGCGGCTGTCAAATCCCGCTTGCGATCCGCGTTCCCCGCGTTGACCTTCCGACGATTACGGAGCGGGACGGCGCCGACGAAAGCGAGGTGGCGGAAGTTGAAGATTAAAAATATCGCGGCGATCTGCAAGAAGAACAAATACGCCGTTATCTATGAGCGGAACACCGAAAGCGGCGGCGTTGTTCAGTACATAGGCGACGGCGCGGCGGCTTATCCGGTAACAGGGCTTCCGGCGCTGGACAAAGAAAGTCTTTTAACGATCTTCGACGTTCCGGAAAAACAGCGGGAAGATTGGTTCGTTCAAGTAGCGGGCATTCCTTCGGAAATCAGCTTCGACGATATGGACGCGACCGAAAAGCCCGTCGAGCGGGAAGCAATTTCGATCGCATATTCCGGAAAGACCTTGAAGCCGTTGCAGACGCGGCGCGGGCTTGTGTTTATCGAAAGCCGCTATCTTTCGCCCGTTTCCGATATTCTGGACGTGCTGGAGCTATACGAGCGGATCACGCCCGGCGGGACACCGTACATTGTGGCGAAGGCGGGCTTCCTGCTTCAAGCGGTGATTATGCCGTATGACGTGATTAGCCAGCAGTTCGTAGATAATTTGAAGCGGCTTACGGAGCAATGCGCGCTTTCCCTTGATCTTCGGGAGCGGGAAAAGGCGCTGGCGCGCGCCGCAGAGCCGGAACAATTTTCCTTGAACGTCGATCCCGCTACGGGCGAGATTGTCGAGGACGAAAGCGAGGTGGCGGACAATGCCTAAAATGACGATGCGCGTTATTTTGAAGAGCGGTTCGGAATTCGCTATCAAGTGCGACAAGTTCACGATTACGCGAAACGGCTTCGGACAAGCGACCGGATACAACATTGAAGGGATTACGGAAAACAAGCCCGTGTATCTGGACTTTGAACAGGTTGCGGCGGTTGTCCGCGTTTATTCCGATGAAAAGGAGGGCGGCGGCGGTGAATAGTGCGCTTCTATCTTCAAAGAAAATGGATTGGTGTACGCCGCAAGACTTCTTCGACCGTCTGAACGAGGAATTCGGCTTCGTGCTTGACGCGGCGGCGACCGACAAAACGGCAAAATGCCCACTTTACTACACGCCGGAAACGGACGGGCTTTCCCAAAGCTGGGATCGCGGCGGCGCGGTTTTCTGCAATCCGCCCTACGGGCGCGAGATCGGCAAGTGGGTAAAGAAGGCATACGAAGAAGCACGCGGGGGGGGTGCGCCGTTGTACTGCTTATCCCAGCGCGGACGGATACGGCGTATTTTCACGATTACATATACGGAAAGGCGGAAATCCGGTTCGTTCGCGGGCGGCTTCGCTTCACGGACGACGACGGCAACGCCGCCGATCCAGCGCCCTTCCCTTCTATGGTAGTTATCTATAACGGGGAGCGGGTGAAAAATGAGTGAGGAGAACGGCTATATCTGTCTTTTAGGCATTGATCCAAAGGAAGTTCAAAAGTGTAACGCTTCCGAATGCCCTACTTGCGGCTGGGAAGCGGCGGAAGCAGAGCGCCGACGCGCCTACCTTCGCGAACACGGCTTGACACTATGCGCGGACGGCTTGCGCCGTCTGATTATTCCAAAGAACGGAGGTAACGAAGAAATGAAATACAAAGTATGCGACCATTGCGGCGCACACCTTGACAACGGGGAAACGTGCGATTGCCAGAGGGACGCGGAGGAAACCGACAGCGACGAAGAAAGGAGCGAAAACAATGATCGGAATTAACGAGGTTGCAAGGCAAATTCACGAAAACGCCGTCGAACACGGCTGGTGGGACGAAAAGCGCGGCTTTCCGGAAATTATCGCGCTTATTCATTCGGAGGTATCCGAAGCGCTGGAGGAATACCGCAACGGGCGCTTGCCTACGGAGGTTTACACCGGAAACGGCGGCAAGCCGGAAGGAATACCGATCGAGCTTGCAGACGCGATTATCCGCATTTTCGATTATTGCGGGTATGCCGGAATTGACATTGACGCGGCTATTACGCAGAAGCACGAGTTCAACAAAACACGCCCTTACAGGCACGGCGGGAAGAAGTGTTGATAATGGCGGCGGAGCGGGTAAACCACCCAGCGCACTACAACGCGGGCGGGATCGAGTGTATCGACGCGCTGGAAGCGGCGACGATCGGGCTTGAAGGGATAGAAGCCTTCTGCACGGCAAACGCGATCAAATACTTATGGCGCTGGAAGCGGAAGAACGGCGAAGAAGATTTACAAAAGGCTATTTGGTACATTAACAGGATCATTGATCGAGCGGGAAAACTGCCCGAAGAAAGAAAGGGGCTTTTCAATATGACGGAAAACAAACACGGCTTTATGCCGAAACAGGAAATCACGATCGGCGGGATCGCCTTCGCGATCATTCAGACCGCCGAAAGCTGGGTGAAGTGCATTGCTTCGGAGTGCGTCGGCGAAGGCGCTTTCGACGCGCAGAACAGGAACGATTTTGCCGCGTCCGATATTCGCGAGTTCTTGAACGGTGAATTCTTGCACAAGTTGATCGCGGCGGGCGCGCCGGAAGCGATGTTCGAGTATTTCAACGTGGACTTGACCGCCGACGACGGCTTGAAAGACTACGGCGGCGATCGCGTCCGCGTCGGGCTTATCACGTGCGACGAATACAGGCTTCTTCGCGGCAACATTCCGGAACTTCCGAACACTTGGTGGTGGACGGCGACACCGGACAGCCCGAAAAATCCCTACGTCCGCTACGTCAATTCCGACGGCACGCTGGACAACAACGACGCTTACAACGGGAGCAGGGGCGTTCGCCCGCTTTGTGTTCTGAAATCTGAAATCTTGAAATCCTACCTTGACGGGGACGAAAGGAAACGCGCCGAAGCCGTCGATATGATGAAGCATATTGCGGCGGCGTGGAATATCAAGCCGGAAGAGGTATTCGGGGAAGGAAGGTAACAGAAATGCGGGCGGCAAGCATTACGGACTATATACCGATTGGCAAGGAAAACGCGGTAACGCGCGCACACCTTCGCGCGGTAACGGGCTTGCCGGATCGGAAGATACGAGAAGAGATTGAACAGGCAAGGCGCAAGGGCGCGATTATCATTAACGCGCAGGACGGCGCTGGCTACTATCAAAGCGAGGATATACGGGATATTGCGAAGCAGTACAGGCAAAACGAGCGCCGCGCCCTTTCGATCCTTGCACAGCAAAAGCATTTACGCAAGCGGTTGAAGGAAGCTGGCGTAATGGAAGGAAGGAAAGTGGTTATCAATGACGATGTTTGATTTTATGCAAAACGCCTTTTTCCTGCTTTGCGGGATTATCTGCATTGCGGCGGCGGTTTTGGTTGTCTATTGTGTGATCGTCGCGATCTTCCGCACTTGCGGCAGACGCGGCGCGAAGAAGAACACCGGATACAGCCACAACGCGGATATGCAAAGGAGAAATGGGAATGAGCGAAATTAAACTGGACGCGGAAGAGCTGGAAGAAGCGGGCGCGGCGCTGGGGTTTATGTTCGCGGCGCTTTTTAGAGGATTTCAAGCCGGAATGGACGCTTACGACGTTATGCAGGAAGAAACCGCGATCCGAGAGATTAGGAAAAAGGAAGCGGAGCAGGAACGTTCCGTGAAAACGGAAATTGCGGATTGCAGGAAATGCTGGTGCGATCAATGCGCGCGGCTGGAAGAGTGCGATAAAATCCGCGAAGGGTTCACGCCGGACGGGGTACGCCCTTTCCCGTGCGTGGGGTGCGAAAACGGAATGCGCTTCAAGCCTTGCGAAGAACCGCAATGCGAAGAGTTCGTGCAGGGCGAAGGGCTGAACAATGGATAAATAAAAAAAAGAACCGTCCTGTATGGGCGTACAGGACGGTTCTTCCCCGTTCGGGGTTGCCGTATAAGGCTATTCAATACATTAGATATTATAGCACGAAAGCGGCTTTTTGTCAAAGGAAGGCGGCTTGACGTATGCAAAGGGTAAAAAGAAGGATATTTTCGGGCGTTGTGTGCGAACAGGAGGTTTTCAGCGTATCGGACAGGCTTACCGATATAAAGAAGGCTGAACAGCGCCCGCGCTTCAAGACGGAAGAAGAACGAGAACAACACAGGATCGGAATTTCAAGGAGGAAACACGCGCGGCTGGTTAACGAAAACTTTTCCCCGCGTTCATTATATAGCACGCTGACGCTGGACGACGAAAACGAAGTACATACCTTCAAGGAAGCGAAGCGCATACGCGATCTATTCGTGCGGCGGCTGAAATATGCCTTTCCCGATGCCGTGATCTTTATTTATTTGGGACGCGGCAAGAACACGAACCGCATTCACGCGCATATGCTTTCGGACGGCGTGCCGGAAGAAGCGATCAAGAAGCAATGGATTTACGGAAGTATCGTCCGGATCAATCACTTGCGCGAACACAATTATTATGACGGCGTAGATCACGGGCAGGATTACACAGGGCTGGCAAATTATCTTTTCGACCATTGGACACCGGAGCAAGGGGGACACCGTTGGAAGCAGACGCGCAACGCGCGCAAGCCGGAACGGGAAACGCCGACCGTTGCAAAGAGGGTTTACACGGAGAGCAAGCCGCCGCGCCCGCCGAAGGGATACATATTAGTAGAAACGAAAAGTACGAAGTACGGATACCTTTATTTTAAGTATGTGCTGGAGCCGCCGAAGCGAAAACGGAAGCGCGCGGCGAAGGACGGTGAAAGCTGATTTCGGATCGGCATTTATAAAGCCTTGTAAATGTGTAACGTTTGGCGACGAAGCATAGCTTCGATCAGGAAGAAGCCTTAAAGATAGATTTTCGTTTATTCCCCGTCGCCTGTTTATCAGAGATCACGAACGGATCAGCCCGTCAAGGTTGCGAAGCACGGCGAAGCCGCTTGACCTTGACAGGGTGAACCGTGAGTGATAGGAACAGGGCGGCGACGGGGAAAGAAAATCTATCAAGGCGGCTTCCCTTTTCCACAATGACAGGCGGGGAAATGTGCATAACGGATCGGCGCGGGGTTTATTCCTTTGAGCCTGTCCCCCTCCCAGCGGGAGGGGCGGAGGGGTGGGAGAAAAAGACAAAGAAAGGGGTGATCGGCATTGCTTGAATTGAACAGGCTTTATAATCTGGATTGTATGCAGGGAATGCGGGAGTTTCCAGACGGCTTCTTTGATCTTGCGATCGTCGATCCACCTTACGGGATCGGGATTGACGGACAGCGGAAACGGGTTTGCAGAAATCCGAAGCATAACCGGAAAGAGCATTCGCGGGAAGGCTGGGACAGCAAGCCGCCGACCGAAGAATATTTCAGAGAGCTTGAACGGGTATCCAGAAATCAAGTTATATGGGGCGGGAATTACTTTGTTCCGATGCTGAAACAGGCGCATAAAGGCTGGCTTATATGGGACAAGGGGCAACGCGGGCTTTCAATGTCCGATTGCGAACTTGCTTATACCAGTTTCGACACGCCGACACGGATTTTTACCTTGAACCGCGTTGAATTGCAGAGAGAAGGGACGATCCACCCTACGCAAAAGCCCGTGAAGCTGTATGAATGGGTTTTGTCCCTGTTTGCCCGAAAAGGTATGAAGATTTTGGACACGCACGCCGGAAGCGCAAGTTCCCTTGTCGCTTGCCGGCGGATCGGCGGGCTTGATTATGTCGGGTTTGAAATCAACGAGAAATATTACACGGCGGCAAACAGGCGGCTTGAAGAAGAAAAAGCGCAAATGCGCCTGTTTGATCTGCTGGAGGAACAGGAAAAGGCGGCGCAAACGACGCTGTTTTGACGAAGGGAGGAAACACAATGCAGAAAAAGACGCTTTACCTTGCGGGGAAGATCACGGGCGATCCGTTCTACCGCTCAAAATTCTATGAAGCGCAGAAGAAGCTGGAGGACGGCGGCTTTATTGTCGTCAATCCGGCGTTACTGCCTTCGGAGGGCTTCACGTGGGAAGCCTATATGCGAATGTCGGGCGCAATGCTGACCGAATGCGCCGAAATCTGTTTCCTTCCGGACTGGAAAGAGAGCAAAGGCGCAAAATACGAGTTCGGCGAAGCGATCGCGCAGAACAAGCCCTTTTTCTTCTTCGAGGATTGGGAGGTGAAGCAAAATGCGGAAAAATAGTACGCTTCCCCTTCCCGTCCCTACGGAAGCCGAAGAACAAATTGCGCTTTTTGAATGGGCGGCGCTTCAATCGGGGCGCTTTCCGGAATTGGCGCTTTTGTATCACGTTCCGAACGGCGGAAGCCGAAACAAAATCGAAGCGGCGCGCCTTCGGGCGCAGGGCGTAAAATCCGGCGTTCCCGATCTATGCCTTCCCGTTGCGCGCGGTGGAAATCACGGGCTTTACATTGAGCTTAAACGACAGCGCGGCGGAAGGATCGGCGAAGAACAGGTGCGCTGGATCAACGGGCTTTTGAAACAGGGTTACGCGGCGGCGATCTGCAAGGGATGGCAGGAAGCCGCAGACGTAATTATCGACTATCTACGGCGAGAAACGGAGGGCTGAAAATGGCGAAGAAAAAAACGGGCATTTCCGAAGAGTTGCGCGAAGCAATCAACGAAGCCGCCCGCGCGGGTGCTTATGAAGCATACAGAAACACGGCGGGCGCTTATGTCAATTACTTCAAGGCTATGGAAACGCTTTTGTATAACTACAAGAAGCTGGCGGCGCTTGTCGCTGATGAAGAAGGCTATTGCGAAGTGGAGTATCACGCAGGGCGAAAGACCTTCGCGGCGGGCAGTAAAAGCGCGGGATACTACGAGCAGAAAACCGAAGCCGATATTGTCGAGGAAATGCGGGAAGAAAAAAGGCGGCAGTATCGGGAAACGAAGTACGGCTTCGAGCGATTGGAGAGGGCTATAAACCTTTACCGCGATCGCAAGGAATTCACGGTTGTTCGTATGTACTACTTCGGCGAGGACTACGAAGGCAGACCGCGCGAGAGCGGCAAGCCCTACACGTGGGAGGAATTAGCCTTTGACCTTGAAGAAGCGGGCGTTCTGAAAGGCGTAAAGACCGCGTGCAGATGGCGTAACAAGATCGTAAACGATATGGCGGTATGCGTATTCGGGATCGCGGCGGCGGTGAGCGCGGCGACGTACAGGCACAAGGCGGGCGAATAAGTGACAATATCGCGACAATATCGAGGGGTGGAACGGGGTATATTTATATGCTATACTGTTTACGATGAATTCTTACGCAATACACATACGCGCGAATAGCGCCTTTTCGGAGCAATCCGGAAGGGCGCTTTTATTATGCACGGGAAAGGAAGGTGCGAGTATGAAGCCGTGGGCAGAGCAGTTCTATAACAGCGAAGCGTGGCACGCTTGCCGCGATGCCTTCTTGCAATCGAAGGGCTACTTATGCGAACGTTGTTCTACGCCGCACAATCCCGTTGTTGCAAAGATAGCACATCACAAAACATACTTGACTAAACAGAACGTAAACGATCCGAACATTGCGCTTTCGTGGAACAATCTCGAAGCGCTTTGTCAAGACTGCCATAACAAAGAACACCATCGATCGAAGCGGAAAAAAAGATATTCGTTTGACGAAAACGGAAACGTGATACTCCCCCCTATTCGCCGAGGATTTAGGGAGGGTGAAACACCGAGGGCGGGAGGTTAATTTTACTCCGCAGGCGCGCGCATAACGGGTGTACGCGAAAAAGGGGTGTAGGTATCCGCCGAAAAGGGGTGATATTTATGGCGACAAAGAAGGAGTTAACGAAAGATCAAAAGATTAAGAGAGAGATAAACCGATTGAAGAGGGTTTTCCGCGACTTGGATAAAAACAAGTTGCAGACCGTCGAAAGTCTGATCCGCAACGCCGCATTTATGGCGGTATCCCTTGAAGAGCTACAAGAAATTATCAACGAAGAGGGCTACACCGTCGAATACCAAAACGGTGCAAATCAGAGCGGGACAAAACAGAGCGACGCGGTAAAAACGCATATCGCAATGACGAAAAATCACGCCGCCATAATCAAACAGCTTTGCGAACTTGTGCCGCCCGAAAAGAAAAAAGAAAGCCGTTTGCAAGCCTTGCGGGACGAATGAAAATGCCGTTTTCAAATTACATTTACGAGTATTACGACGGCATAACGACGGGAAAAATCGTCGTCGGAAAATGGGTGCGGCTGATTTATGAATACATCGTTAGCGGGCTTCAAAACGGGCTTTTTCTTTTCAACGCAAAGAAGGCGAACAAGGCAATTCGCTTTATCGAAAACTTCTGCCACCATTGCGAAGGACGAACCGACCTTCTGAAATTGGAACTATGGCAGAAAGCGGCGGTATCGCTGATCTTCGGGATTGTTGACGAAGATAACGTGCGGATATTCCGCGAAGTGTTCATTGTGATCGGGCGGAAAAACGGCAAAACGCTTTTCGCTTCCGCCGTGATCGCTTATATGGCTTATCTTGACGGCGAATACGGCGCAAAGATTTATTGCCTTGCGCCGAAGCTGGAACAAGCGAACATCGTTTACGATAACTTCTTCCAGATGATTAAAAAAGAACCGGAGCTTTCAGAGCTTGCGAAGAAGCGCCGTTCGGATATTTACATCGAGGAAAGCAACACGGCGATAAAGCCGCTGGCATTCAACGCGAAGAAATCGGACGGCTTCAATCCGCATTTGGTTGTGAACGACGAAGTAGCGTCGTGGCGCGGCGACGGCGGCTTGAAGCAGTACGAAGTTATGAAATCCGCGC
>OKSB01000933.1_pt1 | contig 30810 bp, 25 predicted proteins | sample 1601171 | NCBI WGS metagenome assembly OKSB01 (sample SAMEA3541496, study PRJEB24748) | human gut metagenome | biome: human gut; feature: human-associated habitat; material: faeces | place: China | collected 2012 | reverse complement strand
TGAGGCTATTTCTCCGATTCGTCAGATGCGTATTCCGCAGCCGGATTTCGTTCTTTGCTGCAACAACATCTGTAACTGTATGACAAAATGGTATGAGAACATCGCTCGTATGTGTAACATTCCGCTGATCATGATCGATATCCCGTACAACAATACAGTAGAAGTTCATGATGAGAATGTTAAATACGTTCGCGCTCAGTTCGACAAAGCGATCAAACAGCTGGAAGAGCTGACAGGCAAGAAGTTCGACGAGAAGAAGTTCGAGCAGGCTTGTGCAAACGCTAACCGTACCGCTAAGGCTTGGCTGAAAGTCTGTGATTTCCTGCAGTACAAACCGGCTCCATACAGTGGATTTGACCTGTTCAACCACATGGCAGACGTTGTAACTGCACGTGCTACTGTAGCTGCTGGTGATGCTTTTGAATTACTTGCAAAAGACCTGGAAGAGACAGTTAAGAAGGGTGAGACCACAACTCCGTTCCCGGAGAAATACCGTGTTATGTTCGAGGGTATTCCGTGCTGGCCGAAACTGCCGGCTCTGTTCAAACCGCTGAAGACCCACGGTGTAAACGTTACTGCCGTTGTATATGCTCCGGCATTCGGTTTCGTTTACAACAACATCGATGAGATGGCTCGTGCTTACTACAAAGCTCCGAACTCTGTCTGCATCGAGCAGGGTGTTGACTGGCGTGAAGGCATCTGCCGTGACAACAAGGTAGATGGCGTTCTGGTTCACTACAACAGAAGCTGTAAGCCGTGGAGCGGATACATGGCAGAGATGCAGCGCCGTTTCACCGCAGATCTGGGCATTCCGTGCGCAGGATTTGACGGCGACCAGGCTGACCCGCGCAACTTCAACGAAGCGCAGTACGCGACCCGCGTGCAGGGTCTGGTCGAGGCTATGGAAGCCAACAAGAAAGACTAAGGAGGCGTGCAAAAATGAGTATCGAAGCTATCGTTAATGAATTTTCCGCTGTTGCCGCCAATCCCAAGGGCCAGCTCAAGGCCTATAAGGACGCAGGCAAAAAGTGCATCGGCGTGATGCCTTATTACGCCCCCGAAGAGCTGGTTTACGCCGCCGGTATGATGCCGTTCGGCATGTGGGGCAGCAACAACAAGACCGAGCAGCGCTCCAAGGAATACTGCGCGACCTTCTATTGCACCATCGCCCAGCTCGACCTCGAGATGCTGCTCGACGGCACGATGGATCTGCTGGACGGCGTTATCACCCCGACCATCTGCGACACGCTGCGCCCCATGAGCCAGAACATCCGCGTCGCCATGAGTGAGAAGCTGCCGTGCATCTTCCTCGCCCATCCTCAGAACCGCTTTGCCGACTGGGGCAAGCAGTTCTGCCTGGATCAGTACAACAACGTCAAGGCCGGTCTTGAAAAGATCGCCGGTCACGAGATCAAGAGCGAGGACATCGCTGCGGCCATCAAGGTCTACAACAAGTCCCGCGCTGCCCGCCGTGAGTTCGTCAAGCTCGCAAGCGACCACTGCGACGTTATCGACCCGATCATGCGCTCGGCCGTCTTAAAGGCTGCCTGGTTCATGGATAAGGCCGAGTACACCGAGAAGCTCGAGGCCCTCAACGCCGAGATCGCCGCGCTGCCCGAGGCCAAGTGGAACGGCGTGAAGGTCGTCACCTCCGGCATCATCTGCGACAACCCGACGCTGCTCAAGATCTTCAAGGACAACAACGTTGCCATCGCGGCGGACGATGTCGCCCATGAGTCCCGTGCCTTCCGCACCGACGCGAGCGAAGAGGGCGACCCGATGATGGCGCTCGTCGATCAGTTCACCAACATCGACTACGACGTCCTGCTCTACGATCCGCAGTCCAGCCAGAACCGCCGCGGCGAGTTCGTGGCCAACATGGTCAAGGAGTCCGGCGCGCAGGGCCTCGTGCTCTTCATGCAGCAGTTCTGCGATCCCGAGGAGATGGAGTTCCCGTACCTCAAGAAGGCGCTCGACGCCGCTGGGATCCCCTTCATCAAGCTCGGCATCGACCAGCAGATGCGCGACTTCGGCCAGGCGGCGACCGCCATTCAGGCGTTTGCCGACGTGCTCTCCGTGCAGTAAGGAAAGTCTCTTTTCCCTCCTGCCGTGCAAGGCAGGAGGGAAAAGCCGTTAAAAACGCGCAAAAAGTGCATACGCGCTTGCAATTCATGTAATCGCTTTGTTATAATCCAATATTGAAAGGTAAAAGGAAGAAATGGAATACAGCAGCCTGTTCGTTACCCTGATGGGTATTGGCACGGTGTTCTTTGGCCTGATCTGCATCATTTTCCTCACCATGGCAATGGGTGCGATCCTCAAGGGCAAAGAAAAAGCACCGGCCGCCGCTGCCGCCGCTCCTGCTGCCGCCCCCGCGCCGGCTCCCAAGCCGCAGGGCATGCAGCCTGAGATCGTGGCCGCGATCACTGCCGCTCTCTCGGAAGAGGTCGGTATCTCGTCCCGCAGCATGAACATCGTGAACATCAAAAAAATCTAATTTAATTTTTAGGAGAGAACAAACATGATCAAGCAGTACAATGTCACCGTTAACGGTACCACCTACGAAGTCACCGTCGAGTCCGCCGCCGGCGGCAGCCGTATGGCTTCCGCTCCCGTCTCCCGCGCTGCCGCTGCTCCCGTTGCCCGCGCTGCCGCTCCCGCTCCCGCTGCTGCTCCCGCGCCTGCCGCTGCTCCCGCTGCCGCTCCCAAGGCTGCCGCTCCCGCCGGCGCCGGCACTGTCACCAGCCCGATGCCCGGCACCATCCTCGATGTGAAGGTCGCCGCTGGTCAGGCCGTCAAGGAAGGCGATCTGCTGTTCATCCTCGAGGCCATGAAGATGGAGAACGAGATCTTCGCTCCCTGCGCTGGCACCATCTCCTCCGTCGCAGTTGCCAAGGGCGCTGCTGTCAACCCCGGCGACGTTCTGTGCGTCATCGGCTAAATAACAGCATTTCCCTGAATTAACTGTGAAAGGAAAAGAAACATAAATGGCTGCTATTATCAATTTCATGCAGCAGACCGGCTTCTATATGTTCGGTCAGGAGGGCAACTGGAAATGCCTCATTATGATCGCCGTTTCCTTTGTCCTGCTGTATCTGGCTATCGTGAAGGGCTTTGAGCCGCTGCTGCTCCTGCCCATCGCGTTCGGTATGCTGTGCACCAACCTTCCCGGTGCGGACATGTTCCACGAGATCCTGTTCGCCGGAGGACACGTCCATTGGGACCTCTTCGGAGGAGCGCCCATCACGCAGGAATTCCTGACAGAGATGTCGGAGGCCGGCGTAGCCGATGCGGTGCTTGCCCCGTGGGCGGTCGGCAGCACCGTTAGCCTCGGTCTGCTCGACGTTCTGTACCTCGGCGTTAAGCTCGGCATCTACCCCTGCCTGATCTTCATGGGCGTCGGCACGATGACCGACTTCGGTCCCCTGATCGCGAACCCCAAGTCCCTGCTGCTCGGCGCTGCCGCTCAGCTCGGTATCTTCATGACCTATGTCGGTACCCAGTTCATGGGCTTCACTTACCAGCAGTCCGCCTCCATCGGTATCATCGGCGGCGCTGACGGCCCGACCGCGATCTTCGTCACCTCCCGTCTGGCTCCCGAGCTGCTCGGTCCTATCGCCGTTGCCGCTTATTCCTACATGGCCCTCGTCCCGGTCATTCAGCCCCCCATCATGAAGGCTCTGACCACCAAGGAAGAGCGCCGCATTGTCATGCGCCCGCTGCGTCAGGTCAGCAAGAAGGAGAAGATCATCTTCCCCATCATGATCACCGTGTTCGTGGCGCTGCTCGTTCCCTCCGCCGCTCCTCTGATCGCCTGCCTCATGCTCGGCAACCTCTTCAAGGAGTCCGGTGTGGTTGAGCGTCTGACCAAGACCGCCGGCAACGAGCTGATGAACATCGTCACCATCTTCCTCGGCTTCACCGTCGGCGCGACGGCGACGGCCACCACCTTCCTGTCCCTCCAGACCATCGAGATCATGTGCATGGGCGTCGTGGCGTTCGGCTTCGGCACTGCGGGCGGCGTTCTGCTCGCCAAGCTCATGAACCTGTTCCTGAAGGAGAAGATCAACCCGCTGATCGGTTCCGCCGGCGTTTCCGCCGTCCCGATGGCGGCGCGTGTCTCCCAGGTCGTGGGCCAGAAGGAGAATCCCGCGAACTTCCTGCTGATGCACGCTATGGGCCCGAACGTGGCCGGCGTCATCGGCTCCGCGATCGCCGCGGGCGTCCTCATGGCGCTCTTCGGCTAAGAGAACAAAAGAAAGAAAAAGAGGGCTTTGCCCTCTTTTTCTTTTGCACATTGTGTTTTGGAAAAGGGTATGCTATAATTTCTCCAACATTTGAAATAGGAGGTCCGTTCCGATGAAATACAGGGAAATGACGGCTGAACAGCGCAAGGCCGAATTTGAAAAGGTGTCCGCTGAATTTGAAGCGTGGAAGGCCAAGGGCCTGAAGCTCAACATGGCGCGCGGGCGTCCGGGCAAGGAGCAGCTCGATCTGGTGTCCGATATTCTCTCGGTGATGACCGATCCTGAGGACTGCGTGGACGGCGACGTGAATGTGCGCAACTACGGCCAGCTCTCCGGCCTGCCGAGCGCCAAGGCGCTCTTTGCCGAGATCCTCGGCTGCAAGCCGGAGCAGGTGTTCGTCGGCGGTAACGCCAGCCTGCAGCTCATGTACGACACCATCGCCAAGGCGTACACCAACGGTCTGCTGCACAGCGAAAAGCCGTGGTGCCGCGAGGAGCATATCAAGTGGCTCTGTCCCGCGCCGGGCTATGACCGCCACTTCAAGGTCACGGAGAGCTTCGGCTTCGAGCTCATCACCATTCCTATGACCGAGACCGGCCCGAATATGGATCTGGTCGAGCAGCTCGTCAAGGACCCGGCGGTCAAGGGTATGTGGAACGTGCCGAAGTATTCCAATCCCGACGGCATCATCTACTCCGACGAGACCATCGAGCGCATCGCCAGGCTGAAGCCTGCGGCTCCCGACTTTCTGCTCATGTGGGACAATGCCTACTGCATCCACGAGTTCGAGGGCGAGTTCGTACCCTTCCCCGATATCCTGAGCCTGTGCGAGAAGTACGGCAACGCCGACATGGTGTTTGAGTTTGCCTCCACCAGCAAGATCACGCTGCCCGGCGCGGGCGTGGCGTGCTTCGCGTGCAGCGAGGCGAACATGGAGTATATGGAGAAGCTCATCAACGTCCAGATCATCAGCTACGATAAGATCAATCAGCTGCGTCATGTGAAGTACCTCAAGGACAAGGCGCACACGCTGGAGCTGATGAAGAAGCACGCGGCCATCATGGGACCGAAGTTCAAGGCGGTGACCGAGACCCTCGCGCGCGAGGTCGGACTGCTCGGTTTGGCCACCTGGCACGACCCCAAGGGCGGTTACTTTGTGTCCGTCAATACGCTGCCGGGCCTTGCCAAGCGCACGCTGGCGCTGTGTAAGGAGGCGGGTGTCATTATGACGAGCGCGGGTGCGACCTTCCCCTACGGCGTCGACCCGAAGGACAGCAATATCCGCGTCGCTCCGTCCCTCCCGCCGGTGGAGGAGCTGCAGCAGGCGATGGAGGTCTTCTGCTGCTGCCTGAAGCTCGCCGCGCTCGAGCAGTTAAAGTAAAGACAAAAAGAGAAGAGACGGAGCGCCGCTCCGTCTCTTTTTTGCGGAAAAGCGAAAATTGGGTATTGACTTCGCGCCCAATTTTGGTATAATGATGCTTGCTGTTGAGCATTGAGATATGCAGTGGTATCGAAGTGGTCATAACGAGCACGACTGGAAATCGTGTGACGGCCAAAAGCCGTCCGAGGGTTCGAATCCCTCCCACTGCGCCAAAAAGAAAAGCACCGCTTTGCGGTGCTTTTCTTTTTGGGTTCCGGTCCAAACCGACATTTCCATCCGGATGGAGGGGAAAAGCCTTGACAAACACAGCTCTTGGGGGATAGACTAAACTATCTCTTTGTGTGCATCGATGGAGAGACAGTTGTGTAATTTGGAGGACGACACCATGAGCAAGCAGACGGAGCGCGACGCATTCCGCAGCCGCTGGGGCTTTATCCTCGCCTGCATCGGCAGCGCGGTGGGCATGGGCAACATCTGGCGCTTTCCCTATCTCGTGTCCGCGTGGGGCGGCATGACCTTCCTGCTGCCGTATTTCCTCTTTGTTCTTCTGATCGGCTCGACCGGCATCATCGGCGAGATGGCGCTTGGCCGCTCCACCCGCTCCGGCCCCATCGGCGCGTTCGGGCAGGCGGCTGCCCTGCGCGGCAGACGCAGCACGGGCGAGGCGGTCGGCTATATCCCGGTGCTCGGCTCGTTGGCGCTCGCCATCGGCTACAGCTGCGTGGTGGGCTGGATCTTCAAGTATTTTGCGCTGGCGCTCAACGGCGGACTCTTTGCCATGGGACAGGATATGAATGTCATCGTCGACCGCTTCAACGGCACGGCCTGCGGCTGGGGCAATAATTTCTGGCTGGTGATCGCGCTGGCGGTCAACTTCGCCATCATGGCCTTCGGCGTAGGCGGCGGCATCGAGCGGGCGAACAAGGTCATGATGCCCGTGCTGTTCTTCCTCTTTGCGGGGCTGGGCGTCTACATTGCGACGCTGCCCGGCGCGGGCGACGGCTACCGCTACATCTTTACCCTCGACCCTGTGGGCCTTGCCGACCCGAAGCTGTGGATCTACGCCTTCGGGCAGGCGTTCTTCTCACTCTCCGTGGCCGGAAACGGCACGGTGATCTACGGCTCCTACTTCTCGGACGACGAGTCGATCCCCTCCGCCGCGCGCAACGTGGCGCTGTTCGATACGCTGGCGGCGCTTCTGGCGGCGCTCGTCATCATTCCCGCGATGGCGGCGGGCGGCGCGGACCTTTCCGACGGCGGCCCGGGACTGATGTTCATTTTCCTTGTGAACGTGTTCAACGGAATGCCCGGCGGGCGCGTGATCGGGCTGGTGTTCTTCCTCTGCGTGCTCTTCGCGGGGCTCACCTCGCTTGTGAACCTCTACGAGGTCTCGGTCGAGGCACTGCAGGATAAGCTGCGCCTCAAGCGCGTGGCGGCGGTCGCAGTCATCGCCGTGATCGGCACGGCGGTGTCGCTGTGCATTCAGACCATCGTCTCCGACTGGATGGACGTGGTGTCCATCTACATCTGCCCGCTCGGCGCGCTGCTGGCCGGTATCCTGTTCTTCTGGGTGGCGGGGAAGGACTTTGTCCTCGCTGCGGTAAACAAGGGCGCGGGCAAGCCCATCGGCGCGTGGTTCTATCCTCTGAGCAAATACGTCTACTGCGCCTGCGCGCTGCTCGCGCTCATCGCGGGCGCGCTCCTCGGCGGCATCGGCTGAGACGAAAGCGCCGTCCCACGGACGGCGCTTTTCAACGAAATGTGGTTAGACAAACTTAACTGTTCATGATTTCTTAACGATTTGATCTATTGACAGAGTAGGGAAGTGCTCGTATAATATATGACAGATTGTCATTTTACGACAGCTTGTCATACAGGAGGGGCCTATGCCGACCGATACCTTTTTCCGTCTGCCGGAGGAGAAGCGAGCACGCATTTTGGAGGGCGCGTGGAGCGAATTTACCGCCGTGCCCTACGCCGAGGCGTCCATCAACCGCATCGTGCAGACCTCGCGCATCCCGCGCGGCAGCTTTTACCAGTATTTCGAGGATAAGAACGACCTGTTCCTCACCCTCATCGACGAGATCCGCGACCAGTTTCTCGATCTGTTCCACGATACGCTCGAACGCTCGGGCGGAGACCTGTTCTCCATGCCCCTTGCGCTGCTCGATGCCATGGTCGCCCCGAGCGGCTGCATCACGCCGGCGTTTTCCCGCGCCTTCGCGCTGCTGGGCCTGAACGTCAATATGGACGTGCAGCAGCTCTTCTTTGAGCGCGCGGCGGGGGAGCTGTGTCCGCAGAAGCTCCTCGAGCACATCGACCCCGCGCTCCTGCGCACGCAGGAGGACGGCTTTGTGGACGACGTATTCACCCTGCTCGTGGGAGCGCTTGCCTGCGCCATCGCCCGCACGCTGAAAAAGCCGGAGAGCTTCGCGCTTGAGCGCGCACGCCTGTGCGGGCGCGTTGAGATCATCAAGAACGGCAGCGCTGCCGTACCCGAAGGAGGACACCGCAAATGAAGAAAAGATGGACGGCTCTGCTGCTTGCACTCGCCATGCTCTCAGCGCTGGCGGTCGGCGCGCTGGCAGATGAACAGGACAAAGAGAAAACCGCCGCGGAGGAGACCGCGCAGACCACGCCGGACGCGGCAGGCACGCTGAGCTTTGAAAACCTCGGCGCACGGATGAAAACGGGCTATTACACCGTCATGTCGCTGGAGGAGAACATCGCCGCGATCGAGTGCATAGACTACGACAAAATGTACGAGGACCTGCGCAACGGCCTCAACAGTATCGCCTCCGCCCAGTGGGGTCTGATCCAGATGGGACAGGGCGAGAGCTACACCTATGAGACCCTTACACAGCGCTACGACGCCCTGCGCAAGACCTTCGACGACATCAAGGAGGGCAAGCTCCAGCAGGACAACGCCGACCTCGTCCGCCAGCTGCGAAATATGCAGGATTCTCTTACGGCGATGGGGGAATCCCTTTATGTGAATCTTCTGTCACTGGAGGAGCAGTCCGCCGCGCTGACGAGACAGACCGCGGCGCTTGACCGCACGATCGTGGAAGTGAAGCTGCGCTATGAGCTCGGTCAGGTCAGCGCCATGACGCTTCAGCAGACGGAAGCGGGCAAGGCGCAGGTGGAGAGCGGAAAAGCGGCGCTTGATGCCGCCGCCGCACAGCTGCGCCGTCAGCTCAACGCCATGATCGGGGAGGAGCTGACCGCGCCGCTCACGCTCAATGCCCTTCCCGAGGTGACCGCGGAGCAGCTTGCCGCCATGGATGTGGAGAAGGACCTGGAAAAGGCGAAGGCAGCGAGCTACGACCTTTACGCTGCCAAGCTCACGCTCGACGATGCCGATGAGGAATACAAAGACAAGGCGGGCGACCTCGGCTACAACGAGGACAATTATGAGTATATTGCCGTCAAGCACCGGTGGCAGGCGGCGCAGTACACCTACAACGCCGCCGTGCAGAGCTTCGAGCTGAGCTTCCGCTCGCTCTATGACAGCGTGCAGAGCTACGCGAGCGCGCTGAATGCGGCGAAGGTCTCGCTCGAGTGCGAGCGCAGCGACCTCGCGGCCGCACAGCTCAGGTACGAGCAGGGCACGATCTCCGAGAACGCCCTGCATACGGCAGAGGACGAGCTTTACACCGCGCAGGACACCGTCTCCGGCGCGGAGCGCGACCTGTTCACCGCATACAACAACTATCGCTGGGCCGTGGACTACGGCCTGCTGGCCGGCTGAGGAGGGCTGAAACGATGAAACAGAAAACGATTTCCCTGCTGCTGGCGCTCGCGCTGGCGCTGAGCCTTGCGGGCTGCGAAAAGGAAGAGATGGTCACCGCGCCCGCCGGCGTCGCCGTGCAGGTGCAGACGGTCGAGGCGCAGGACATCGCCTCGGAGAATACGGTCTCCGGTCAGGTGACCGCCGACAGCGAAACGAGCGTCTACGTCACCTCGACGGCCAAGTGCACCGCTGTGTATGTTCAGGCGGGCGACGCGGTCAAGGCGGGCGATGTGATCTGCTCGCTTGATATGGAAAGCTCGCTCGCGCAGTACCGCGCGGCGGAGATCGGCTACACGAGCGCCGCGTCGAGCTACAGCGCCCAGAAGGACATCCTCGACCGTCAGGTCGCCCTGTACGAAAAAAACTGGAACGACACCAAGGCGCTTTTCGAGATCGGTGCAGCCTCCCAGTCGGAGGTCGACCAGATGGAGCTGCAATATCTCTCCACCAAGGCGCAGCGTGATTCCACGCTCGCCCAGCTTGAAGCAAGTATGCAGAGCGCGAAGTCGAGCTACGAGCAGCTTGCCCTCGCGATGGAGAACATCGACAGCCATGGCAACGTCATCGCGCCGGTGGACGGCGTGCTCGCCTCGCTCACCGCGAGCGAGGGCGGCATGGTCTCGCCCAGCTACGCCGTCGCCGTCATCGACGGCGCGGAGCAGATGAAGGTCACCGTCATGGTCTCCGAGGCGCTGGTGCCCAAGCTCGCCATCGGCGACACGGTCACGGTCCGCGTCAGCGCGGCGGACGCCGAATTTGAGGGCGTGATCCGCTCCGTCGAAAAGACCGCCAATCAGGTGACAAAGCTCTACACCGTCACCGTCACGGTGCCCGCGGAGGTCGAGGGCCTGCTTTCCGGTATGTTTGCCGACGTCACCTTCCACACCGCTGTGAGCGAGAGCGCGGTCGTCGTGCCGAGTGAGGCCATCCTCACGAGCAGCGACAAGCAGTATGTCTTTATCGTCGAGAACGACACGGCAAAGCGCGTCGACATCACCACGGGCCTCACCGGCAGCGGCATGACCGAGGTCACGAGCGGTCTTGACGCGGGCGAGCAGCTCGTCACCGTGGGCCAGCAGTACCTCTCCGACGGCGACGCCGTGCGCGTCGTGGAGGGATAAGCTCCATGAACATTGCAAAATTCTGCATCAGGCATAAGGTCACAACGCTGCTCGCGGTCATTATGATCGCCGTGTTCGGCGTGGTCTACACCACCCAGCTCCAGATGGCGCTGCTGCCGAACATCGAGTACCCCGCGGCCTATGTGTACTGCTACTACAACGGCGCGGGCCCCGAGGACATCGAGCAGCTCGTCACGCGCCCGCTCGAGTCCGCCATCATGTCGGTGCCCGGCGTGGACTCCGTCACCTCCTCGAGCGCCGACAGCATCTCGAGCATTCAGATCATGTATGTCGAGGGCACCGATGTCGACATCGCCGCGACCAAGCTGCGCGAGAAGTTCGACGCGCTCAGCCTGCCCGAGGGCTGCAACTCCCCCGTCATTCTCAACATCAATGTCTCCGAGCTGCTGCCGAGCGCCATCGTCGGCCTCCTCGGCGACGACCTCGCCGCTCTCCAGCAGCAGGCGGAGAACGTGGTCGCCCCCGCGCTCGAGCGCATCGACGGCGTGGCGTCCGTCTCCGTCTCCGGCGGTGTGGAGCGTCAGATCACCGTCACGCTCGACGCGCAGCGCGCCGCGGGCTACGGCCTCTCCACCAGCTACATCACGCAGATCCTGCAGGCGGAGAACCTGCTCTATCCCGCCGGCGAGGTCTACAACGGCAGCCAGAAGCTCTCCGTCACCACCGACGCGCAGCTCTCCACGGTCGATGAGGTCGCCAACATCAACATCCCGCTCCAGACCGGCGGCACGGTGCGCCTCGGCGAGGTCGCCGACGTCGCCTTCGAGACCTCCAACCGCGACGCCATCGCCGCGATGGACGGTACGCCCGGCATCATCCTACAGGTCAGCAAGCGCTCCGGCGCGAACGAGGTCAAGACCGCCGAGGCGGTGGTCGCGGCGATGGAGGAGCTGGCGGCGAAGGACGGCTCCATCCACTACGCCATCCCCTACGTCGCGAGCGAGTACATCAACGTCGCCGTCGACGCCGCGCTCGAGGGCATCATCCTCGGCGTCGTGCTTGCGGCGCTCGTGGTGTGGCTGTTCCTGCGCCGCGGCGGCGCGACCATGACCATCGCGGTCTCCATGCCCGTGTGCATCCTCGCGGTGTTCGTGCTGATGTACGTCTGCGACCTGACGCTCAACATGATGAGCCTCGGCGGCATCGCCATGGGCGTCGGCATGATCGTGGATAACTCCATCATCGTGCTCGAAAACATCTACCGCTGGGCGTCCGAGGGACACGACCGCATGACCAGCTGCGTCGAGGGCACGAAGGAGGTCACGCTCTCGCTGACCGCCTCGACCCTCACCACCGTCGCGGTGTTCCTGCCGCTCGGCCTCACCGGCGGCATCGCGGGTCAGATCTTCAAGGACTTCTGCCTGACCATCGCCTTCCTCATTCTCGGCTCGCTCGCCGTCGCCGTGACGCTCGTGCCGCTGCTGTGCTACTTCCTGCTCGACGAGAGCAAGGTGCATCTTGACGCCCTGCAAAGGGCGCAGAAGGGCGGACGCCGCGCGCAGAAGCTCATGGACTGGTATGTGAAAAAGCTCGACTACTATGTGCATCACCTCAAGCGCGGCGTGCTGGTGTCCGTCGCCCTCGTCGCGGTATTCCTCGCCGCCTGCCTGAACACCAAAATGGTGCTCCTGCCCGAGATGGACGAGGGCATGGTCACCGTGACCGTCTCCATGCCCATCGGCTCAAAGGTCGAGCAGGCGGCGGCGATGGCGGAGCGTGTCGCCGCCATTGCCGAGGAGACCATCCCCGAGCTTGCAAGCTACTACTACACCGCCGATAGCGGTCAGAGCGCCAGTCTGGTGCTCAACCTCACCGACAAGGGCGAGCGCGGCCGCAGCGCGACCGACATTGCCAACGCCCTGCGCGACGCGACCTATGACGTTGCCGGCTGCGAGATCACCTGCTCGGCCTACGACATGGGCGCGATGATGGGCGGCAGCGGCGTGAGCGTCAACATCACGGGCGAGGACTACACCACGCTCAAGATGATCGCGGATGACCTCGCCACGCAGATCGCGGCGATCCCCGGCGCGGTGGACGTTTCCTCCACGGTCGCCGAGCAGGTGCCGCAGGTCAAGGTGACCGCGGACCGTCAGGCGTGCTCGCAGTACGGCCTGACCGCCTACAGCGTCGCCGCAGCGGTGCGCTCCGGCCTGACCGGAACCACCGCCACCACCGTCACCATCGACAATAAGGAGGTCGACGTGGTCGTGCGCGGCGACGGCCGCGCGGAGGAGAGTCTGGACGCCCTGCGCTCCATGGCGATCTCCACACCGACCGGCGGCAGCGTGCCGCTCGGCAGCATTGCCGACGTCAGCGTCGTCATGTCCCCGCAGACCATCACGCGCTACAACCAGTCCCGCCAGGTGACCATCTCCGGTGACGCCGCGGACGGCGACACGAACGCCATGGCCAAGAGCATCCGCGCCATCCTCGCGGGCTACACGCTCCCCGGCGGCTACACCGCCGAGCTTGCCGGTGGCTACGCGGAGATGATGGAGAACTTCTCCGACCTCGGCCTTGCGCTCATCGTCTCCGTCGGCCTTGTGTACTTCGTGCTGGCCTCGCAGTTCGAGTCCTTCGTCATGCCGGTCATCATCATGATGATTCTGCCCATCGCCTTTGCCGGCGCGCTCTTCGCGCTGCCGCTCACAGGCAAGGACCTTTCGATGATCTCGCTCGTCTCCCTCATCATGCTTGCCGGTACGGTGGTCAACGCCTCCATCGTCCTCGTGGACTACATCAAGCAGCGCCGCGACCGCGGCGAGACGCGCGAGGAGGCCATTCTCCACGCCTGCCCGCTGCGTATCCGCCCCGTGCTGATGACCACGCTCACTACCATCCTTGCCCTCGTGCCGACGGCGCTCGGCATGACCGGCAAGATGAACGAGATGATGAGCGACATGGGCACCACCATGATCGCCGGTATGCTCGTCTCGACCGTCATCACGCTGCTCTTTACCCCCGTGTACTACTGCGTCATCGACGACCTGACGCACCGCCGGGAGCGGAGGAAGGCCAAAAAGCTCGCCGCCGCGCAGAGCGAACCATAAAACAGCAAAGCAAAACGGAAGGACCGCACTCGCGGTCCTTCCGTTTATTCAATTGGCTCTCAGCCGTTGTCTCCGCCGTCCGCCGGCTCTGCGGCGCCCTCCGCGGGCGCTTCCCCGCCGGCGGCGCCCTCCGCGGGACCGTCCGCGATGGGACGCTCCTCGCTCCGATCGGGCAGGACGGTCGCCTGCCCGTCGAGCCGGCGGTTGACGAACATCCGCGCAGGATCGGCGCTGCGGTTCTTCAGCAGGATGACCGCCGTGAGAACGATCATCACAAGGCTCAGCGCCTGCGACACGCGCACGCGCTCGCCGAAGAGCGTGACGTGGAAGAGATACAGGCTGTCGGTCCGCAGCCCCTCGATCCAGAAGCGCCCGATGCCGTACCAGAGAAAGTAGAAGCAGGTGTTCTCCCCGTCGAAGCGCCGTACCTTGTCCACCGCAAGGCAGAGGAGCAGCAGCCCCGCGACGTTCCAAAGGCTCTCATACAGGAACGTCGGATGCACGTCAATATAGTAGGTGCCGCTGATCCACAGCCGCATCCGCCACGGCAGCTCGGTCATGCCGCCGAAGGCCTCGCGGTTGAAGAAGTTGCCCCAGCGCCCGATGGCCTGTCCGATGAAAAAGCCCGCCACGCAGCAGTCGGCAAGCGCCCAAAGGCTGAGCTGCTTTTTTCGGCAAACGAGCCACGCGGTCAAAAATGCCGCGAGGATGCCGCCGTAGATGGCAAGCCCGCCGTCCCAGATGCGGTAGGTCTCCGCCCAGTCGATGCTGCCGTCCGCAAGGCGGAATTGGTCGAGGTAAAAGAGCACATAGTAGACCCGCGCTCCCACGATGGCAAAGGGAACAGCCCAAAGCACGGTGTCGATCACGTCGTCCTCGCTCAGACCGTAGCGCGGCGCGCGCTTCATGCAGAACCACAGGGCGATGAGCAGCCCCGCGGCGATGAGCACGCCGTACCAGTAGATGCCGTTGCCGATGTCGAGCAGCTTGGGCGAGAGGGTAAAGCGCCAGTCGCCGAACAGCCCGGGAAAGCTGATGTCTGCGTTGGGATAACTCATTGGGAAGCTCCCTCCTTCTTGGGAATGAGAATGGACAGCGCGCTGCGCTCCTCGACGATGCTCTCGCGCAGAAACGCCTCCACATCCGCGCGGGTGACGGAATCGTACACCTCGGGGAAGCGGAAGGGATCAAAGCCGCGGAACGCGCCGTCCGCGACGGATACGGCGATGTTCTCGAAGCTGTTGAGCGCGCGCAGCGTCGAGCCGAAGCTCGCGCGGCGGAGCTGCTGATAGAACGCCTCGTCCACGCCCTCGCGCGCGAGGCGCTGCGCCTCGTCCAGAATGGCGCGCACGACCGTCTCGGGCGCATCACTGTCGCCGCCCGCGTAGAGGTAGGCGATGCCGGGCAGCTGGTCGAAGCCGCCGCCGAAGCTGCCGTTGATGAGCCCCTTGTCGTAGAGCCGCTGGTAGAGCGGCGAGGAATCGCCGAGCAGGATATCGCAGGCGATGTCCGCGATGATGTCCTGCCGCATCAGCGCCGCGCCGTCCGCCGCGGGAGGGCACTTGAAGCCGACGAGGAACTGCGGCATCGAGACCTCCATCGCCTCGCGGCGGCACTTCTCGACGACGCGCATATCCTCCTGCCCGTAGTCGCGCTCGATGACCTCGCTGCGGCTATTCGGCAGGATCTCCTCCGCGATGGCGGCGATCTCGTCGGGCTTCACGTCGCCGACGACGCACAGCATCATGTTCGCCGGGTCGTAGAACGCCTTGTGGCAGGCATAGAGCGTTTCGGGCGTGATCTCCGCGATGCTCTCCACCGTACCGGCGATGGCGACGCGGGCGGGGGAGGAATGGTACAGGCACTCGAGCAGATTGGTGTAGACCCTCCAGTCGGGCGTGTCCTCCACCATGCGGATCTCCTGACCGATGATGCCGCGCTCCTTGTCCACGCTCTCCTGCGTGAAGTAGGGGACGGAGACGAACGAGAGCAGGATCTTCAGATTCTCCTCAAAGTGCTCCGTGCAGTCGAAGTAATAGGCGGTCGTCGCGTTGGAGGTGAAGGCGTTCGGCTCCGCGCCGTTCTGACTCAGCTCCTGCAAAGCGTTGCCGTCCTCGGTGTCGAACATCTTGTGCTCCAGATAGTGCGCGATGCCAGCGGGCGTATCGTGCCATACGCCGTCGAGCCGGAAGCGCATATCCATGCCGCCGTAGCGCGTGGTGAAAAAGGCGTAGCGCTTGCGGTAGAGGGGTTTGGGCACAACGGCGACGGTCAGGCCGTTCGGCAGCGTGGTCCGCAGCACCGTTTCGCCGATGCGGGGATAATTTGTTTCGTTCCACTTCATTGCGCCGCGCCCTCCTTTCCGGTGAGGAAATAGACCGTGTCGAGCCGGATGCTCCGCGCCGCCTCGGCGACGCGCTCGGGCGTGACGGCCTCGAGCTGCGCGATCAGCGCGTCGGTATCCTCCCACAGTCCCGTCGCAGCCTGTCCGAGATAGCATTCCTCCAGCCGGCCCGCGCTGTCCTCGCGCGAGCGGAGCGAGGAGAGCATACAGCTCCGCGCGCCCTCCAGCTCCCACGGTTCGAAGTCGCCGTTCTGCACGGCCTCGAGCTGCGCGGCGATCTCGCGCCGCGCGACCTCGTAATTTTGCGCCTCAATGCCGCTCGACACCGTGATGATGCCCTTGGACCGGTGATAGCCGGACGAGGCATAGTAGCACAGCGAGAGCTTCTCGCGCACGTTCAGAAACAGCTTGGAGTTGGAGTAGCCGCCGAAGATGAGGTTCGCCAGCAGCAGCGCGGGCGTGTCCTCGCTCGCGGCGCGGTAGCCCATGGCGAGCTTCGCCTGTGTCACGTCCATCGTCTCCGTGATCTCGCACACCGTTTCGGGCGCACCCACACGCTCGGCGACCGCAGGCTCGGCGACCCGCTCGCGCGGGAGCGCCGCCAGCGCACGGTCCAGCGCCCCCTCCACGCGCGCGCAGTCCGCGCTGCCGCAGTAGAACAGCTCAATGCGCGCCGTGGCAAGAAGCTCGCTGTAATAGCGGTAGAGCGTCTGATTCGTGAGCTTTTCCACGCCCTCCACGGTGCCGAGCCGGTCGATGCCGTAGCGCTCACCGCGGCACATCTCCTGCAAAAGCCGCGCGTCGGCGTAGTCGCGCTTGTCGTTGAGGATGCTCTCGATGGCGTCGATCAGATTTTCCTTCTCACTCTCCACATAGTCGCTCAGGAAGCGCCCGTTCCGCGTGAGCGGATCGAGCAGCAGCTCGCCGAGCAGGTCGGCCATCGGCTCGAGCAGCCGCTCTCCGCCGGGGACATAACGCTCGTCAAGAAAGCTGCCGACAAAGCCGAGGCATTGATTCTCGCCCTTCTTGCGCACGGTGTAGGCGATGGACGCCCCGTAAAGGCGGTCCAGCTCCGCGGCGATCGAGCGCATATCGCGGTGCGCGGTCGTGCCGCGGCGCAGCACGGCGGGCAGCAGCGCGCCGGCGGCGACGGTGCTCTCTTCCAGCGGCGTGATGAGCTGCGCGCCCAGCACGCCGGTCTTGAATTTTGCGGCGGGGACGTAGGTCAGAAAAACGCCCTCCGCCAGTTCCTTTCGCAAGGGCTCCATAAAAGCGGCTCCTTTTCCATTCTATATTGATGGTAGCATAGCACGAAAATGTGAACATTACCACATCTTTTCATAAAATCTTTCCCATTCGCCGTTTTTCCCGCGAATAAGCCTTGACTTTTCTGCTAAACTCGTGTAAACTGATTCCTGTTGTAAAGTGTTATGACTTTACACGGAATACTCAAAGGAGGATTCCCCGTGAAAAATCAGACCTTTCGCATGACGATGCTCTTTGACTTCTACGGCGAACTCCTCACCGAGCGGCAGAAGGAATTTTACGAGCTTTACTACGACGAGGACCTGTCCCTCTCCGAGATCGCCGAGAACTACGGCATCTCCCGCCAGGGCGTGCGCGACGTCATCGTCCGCGCCGAGGCGTACATGACCGAGATCGAGGATAAGACCGGCCTTGTCAGGCGCTTTATGCAGCGCACCCCCCACCTCGAGCGCATCGAGGCGGCGGCGGACGAGCTGCGCAGGCTCAATGACCGCCGGTATGAGGATTCCCGCATCGCAGAGCTCGTGACCGTGATCGAACAGGAGACCGCGGCACTCAAGGAGTAAGAAGGAGCATTTCATGGCATTTGAGGGCCTGAGCGAAAAGCTCAACAGCGTATTCAAGGGCCTGCGCGGCAAGGGCCGCCTGACCGAGGAGGACATCAAGCTCGCGATGCGCGAGGTGCGCATGGCGCTGCTCGAGGCGGATGTGAGCTACAAGGTCGTCAAGGACTTTGTCGCCAGAGTATCTGAGCGCGCCGTCGGCGCCGAGGTGCTCGACAGCCTCACCCCCGCCCAGCAGGTCATCAAGATCGTCAATGAGGAGCTGACGGCTCTGATGGGCGGCGCGAACGCGCGCTTGACCTTTGCCAACAACCCGCCGACGGTCGTGATGATGGTCGGCCTTCAGGGCGCGGGCAAAACGACGAACGTCGCCAAGCTCGCCGGCCTTCTGCGCCGGCAGGGCAAGCGCCCGCTGCTCGCCGCCTGCGACGTGTACCGTCCCGCGGCCATCACGCAGCTTCAGGTCGTCGGCGCCCAGCTCGGCCTGCCCGTGTTCGAGATGGGGCAGATCGACCCCGTCACCATCGCGGTCGAGGCCGTCAAATACGCCAAGGACCACGGCAACGACATCGTCTTCCTCGATACCGCTGGCCGCCTGCACATCGACGAGCAGCTCATGGACGAGCTCAAGCGCGTCAAGGCGGCGGTGAAGCCGAACGAGATCTTGCTGGTCGTGGATGCCATGACCGGACAGGACGCCGTGAACGCCGCCACCGCGTTCGACGAAGCTCTCGGCATCGACGGCGTCGTGCTCACCAAGCTCGACGGCGACGCCCGCGGCGGCGCGGCGCTCTCCATCCGCGCGGCGACCGGAAAGCCCATCAAATACATCGGCACGGGCGAAAAGCTCGACATGCTCGAGCCCTTCCACCCCGACCGCATGGCCTCCCGCATCCTCGGCATGGGCGATGTGCTCAGCCTCATCGAAAAGGCGGAGCAGCACGTCGACGAGGAGAAGGCGAAGAAGCTCGAGGAAAAGCTCAGAAAGAACCGCTTCACCCTCACCGACTACTATGAACAGCTCGTGCAGCTGCGCGGCATGGGCGACCTCAGCCAGCTCGCCGAGATGATGCCCGGCGGCATGGGCAAGCAGTTGGCCGGCGCCGAGATCGACCCCAAGGTCATGGCGCACACCGAGGCCATCATCCTCTCCATGACGCCGGAGGAGCGCGAGAACCCCAAGCTCCTCGGCGCGAGCCGCAAAAAGCGCGTCGCCGCCGGCTGCGGACTGGAGGTCGTGGACGTCAACCGCCTCTTAAAGCAGTTCGAGCTGATGCAGGACCTTGTCAAGCAGATGACCCGCGGCAGGATGCCCAAGGGACTCGGCGGCTTCGGCGGCAAGGGCGGCATGAGCCGGATGCACGGCTTCGGCCGCAAGAAGCGCTTCAAATAATACCCCGTTGATTCATGCCAAGTGCATACGATCATACAACAAAAACATATTTTATTTCGGAGGAAAAACACCATGGTCAAAATTCGTCTGCGCCGTATGGGCGCCAAGAAGGCTCCTTTCTATCGCGTCGTCGTCGCCGATTCCCGCTATCCCCGCGACGGCCGCTTCATCGAGGAGATCGGTACCTACAATCCCTGCGTGAGCCCCGCTGAGATCAAGATCGACGCCGAGCGCGCTCAGGAGTGGATCAAGACCGGCGCCCAGCCCACCGACACCGTCCGCGCGCTGCTCAAGAGAATCAACGCGATTTGATCCGCGGGGGACAACGCATGAAGGACTTGCTGCTCTACATCGCCAAAAATCTGGTCGAGCATCCGGATGAGGTCACGGTGACGGAGAAGCAGGGAACGGACGAGCTGACGTTGGAGCTGCACGTTGCGCCCGACGATATGGGCAAGGTGATCGGCCGTCAGGGCCGCATCGCCAAAGAGATCCGTACAGTCATCCGCTCCTATGCGCAGCGCACCGGAGAGAAAGTATCGGTCGATATTGTTGACTGAGAAAATGCACCCAAAGCCTGTGGCTTTCGGGTGCATTTTTTTGCCGCACGCGAAAAAATGCAGCGCGCCGCGTTAAAAATTGCAGAAAGGTAGTGCAAAATCCGAAAGGCTGTGCTATAATGCAAATCACTTTTATTTGTTACTGAAAGAAAGGAGCCTTTCTTATGCGTATCGTTGTCAAGGTGGGCACCTCCACGCTCGCCTACCCCACAGGACGGCTGAACATTCAGCGGATGGAGCGGCTGTGCAAAACGCTCAGCGACCTGAAGAACGCGGGCCACGAGATCATTCTCGTTTCCTCCGGCGCCATTGCCATGGGCTTCGGCAAGCTCAACCTGTCCGAGCGCCCCAAGGATATGCCGGGCAAGCAGGCGTCCGCCGCGGTCGGCCAGTGCGAGCTGATGTACGTTTACGACAAGCTCTTCACCGAGTATAACCACATCGTCGGCCAGCTCCTCATCACCGCGCCGGACATCGCCGACGGCGGCAGCCGGAAGGCGAACTTCCACAACACGATGGACCGCCTGCTGGAGCTGGGCGCGCTGCCCGTCATCAACGAGAACGACACCGTCTCCACCGAGGAGATCGCCGTGGGCGACAATGACACGCTCTCCGCCATCGTCGCCGCCACCGTCTCTGCGGACCTGCTCGTGCTGCTCTCGGACATCGACGGCCTCTACGACGGCGACCCGCGCAAAAACCCTGACGCGAAGCTTATCCCCACCGTGGAGACTGTCGACGAGCGCATCATCGCCCTCGGCGGCGGCAGCGGTTCGAGCCTTGGCACGGGCGGCATGGCGACCAAGCTCTTGGCGGCGCAGATCGCTGTCGGCGCGGGCTGCGAAATGGTCATCGCCAACGGCGAAAAGCCGGAGCTTTTGTATGATATCGTCGCGGGCAAGCCCATCGGCACCCGCTTTCTGGTCAAGAGGTGAAGAATATGACAACGCTGGAGCTTCTTCAAAAGACCCGCGCGGCGATGGGCAGCATTGCCGCCGCCGGCGCGGAGAAAAAGAACGCGCTGCTCCTTGCCATGGCGGACAGCTTGGAGGCGCGCTGCGCGGAGATCCTCGCCGCGAACGCGGAGGACATGGCCGCCGCGCGCGGCCGCATCACCGACGTTATGCTCGACCGGCTCAAGCTCGATGAAAACCGCATCGCCGGCATGGCGAACGGCATCCGCGACACCGTCAGGCTCCCCGACCATACGGGCCGCGTTCTCAGCGAGGTCGTGCGCCCCAACGGCATCGTCATCGACAAGGTGCAGGTGCCGCTCGGCCTCGTCGCCATCATTTACGAGAGCCGACCCAACGTCACCTCCGACGCTGCGGCGCTTGCCGTCAAGAGCGGCAACGTCTGTATGCTCCGCAGCGGAAAGGAAGCCTACCGCAGCGCCCGCGCCATTGTCGCTGCGCTCAAGGCGGGCGTTGCGCAGGCGGGCGGCGACCCCGACATCGTGAACATCGTGGAGGATACGAGCCACGCCTCCGCGCAGGAGCTGATGACCGCCAAGGGCCTCGTCGATCTCCTCATCCCGCGCGGCGGCGCGGGCCTGATCCGCGCCTGCGTGGAGAACGCCACCGTCCCCTGCATCGAGACCGGCACCGGCATCTGCCACGTCTATGTGGACAAGGCCGCCGACCTTGCGAAGGCGGTCAGCATCATCGTCAACGCCAAGGCCAGCCGACCCTCCGTCTGCAACGCGGAGGAGGTCTGCCTTGTCCATCGGGACGTCGCGGCGCAGTTCCTGCCCCTGCTCAAAAAAGCCATCGTGGACGACCGTGCCGCCGCCGGCCTGGTCCCCGTCGAGCTGCGGCTCGACCCCGCCGCCGCGCGGATCATCGACGGCACCCCCGCCGGGGAGCGCGACTTCGACACCGAGTTTCTCGACTACATTCTCGCCGTCGGCGTGGTGGACAGCGTGGACGCCGCCATCGCGCACATCGCCGCGCACTCCACGCACCACAGCGACTGCATCGTGACCGAGGACGCCGCCGCGGCGAAGAAATTCGCCGAGCAGGTGGACAGCGCGGCGGTCTACGTCAACGTCTCCACCCGCTTCACCGACGGCGGCGAGTTCGGCCTCGGCTGCGAGATGGGCATTTCCACGCAGAAGCTCCACGCCCGCGGGCCCATGGGCCTCGACGAGCTGTGTACCTACAAATACGTCGTCCGCGGCAGCGGACAGATCCGGTAAGGAGGGACGCTTGATGGCAAAGTATGAGGCCGGCTTCATCGGCGCCGGCAATATGGGCGGCGCGCTTGCGCTCGCCGCGGCGAAAAAGACCGGCGGCGACCGCATCGCCGTGGCGTGCTCCACGCGGGAACGCTCCGAAGCCGCCGCGCAGCGGCTCGGCTGCACAGCGGAAACGCCGCAGCGCATCCTCTCGGACAGCCGCTTCGTCTTTCTCGGCGTCAAGCCGCAGATGGTCGTCGGCGTGGTCGAGGGCCTCAAGGCGGACATTCTGGCCTCCGAGGGCATCTTCGTCTCCATGCTCGCGGGCGTGAGTCTCGAGAAGCTCGCGCTGCTGCTCGGCGCGGACAAGAAGATCATCCGCATCATGCCGAATACGCCCTGCGCCGTGGGGCAGGGGCTGATCCTTTACGCGGCGAACGGCCGCGTGAGCGAGGACGAGCTGTGCGCCTTCCGCGAGCTGATGGCGCCCGCCGGAGCGCTCGACGAGCTGAACGAGCACCTGATCGACGCGGCGAGCGCCGTCTCCGGCTGCGGCCCCGCCTACGCCTATCTGTTTATCGAGGCGCTGGCGGACGGCGGCGTGAAGAACGGCCTGCCTCGTGCCAAGGCACAGCGCTATGCCGCGCAGATGCTGCTCGGCAGCGCCGAAATGGTGCTCCGCACCGGCCGGCACCCGGGGCAGCTCAAGGACGAGGTGTGCAGCCCCGGCGGCAGCACCATCGCGGGCGTCGCCGCGCTGGAGCGCAGCGGCCTGCGCAGCGCGTGCATCGAGGCGGTGGACGCCGCCGTGGAAAAAACCAAACAGCTCGGATAAGAAAAGCTAAGCGGCGGTCCGTGAGGACCGCCGCTTACTGTCGAAAAAGTGGCAAAACCACTTTTTCGAGAAGGCTTCGCTGCGTTCTGCGCCTCGGTTGTCCGCTGTCAGCGGACAATTCGACGCTCACTCCGCGCAAGGTGTTTTCTGCCACGCACAGGTCGCGGCAGAAAACGAATCATCCTGCTTTCGCGTCTGCGGACGCGAAACTCTGCGAGGCATTTTTCTGTTTGACAACCGGACCGCTCCATGTTACTATATCGGTAGCCGATATATCGGAAGCCGATAAAAACGGGGAGGGGAAGCGTATGAGCACCGCCGCGCTGACCGAAGCGGTCTTTTATATCCTGCTCTCGCTCGACGCGCCGCTGCACGGCTACGGCATCATGCAGAACGTCGAGCGCCTGAGCGGCGGGCGCGTGCGCCTTGCCGCCGGAACGCTCTACGGCGCGCTCACCACGCTCACCGAGCGTGGCTGGATCGAGGCCGTGGGCGAGGACGAGGGCCGCAGGAAGGAATACCGCATCACCCCCGAGGGACGCGCCGCCGTGCGCGCGGAGCTTGCCCGATTGCAGGAGCTGACCGCCAACGGCGAGGCGCTGACAAGGGACTGGACGTGACGGAAAGGAGAGAAGGATGCTAAAACGAAAGCTTTGCGTTATATGGATCTGGTATCTGCTGTACGACAATGCGCGTTTTCAGCGCTGGCTCGCGCGGCACCGCCGGCACGAGTGGGAGCTCGCGGACGTCGGCTGTATCTTTTTCCGCTTTGAGCGCGGCGACGGCACGCACTACCGCTATTACATGCAGATGATGAAGGATGACCCGGATACGAAGCGGGGACGGGACTATCTCGCGGGTGTGGAAGGGCTGGGTGTGACCTGCCTGGGATGCTTTTGGCATCGTGCGTTCTTCCGCTGGGAGGACGACGGTAGACCGGTGGAAATGTTTTCCGACCTCGCGTCGCAGGCATTGGAGGCGAAGTGCGTGCGCATCGCGCAGCTGGCCGCGGCGGTGTGGTGTGCGGTCAATGCCGCGCTGCTGTTTTTCCGGGCGTGGCTTGATTTTGATGCGGCGAGGGGCTTCGACGAGCTCTATGCCGACCTGATCGCCGCAGGCGCGCCGAGCATTGCGGAGGCGTGGGCGCCGAGGATCGCGATGTACGCCGCGTTTGGCCTTTTGTGGCTCGGACTTACCGTGTGGGGTGTGCGCGGCGGTGCGCACGCACCGGAAATGGCGCGGGCTCAAAGACGAACAGCTCGTTCACGAATAGACCCGCCGGGAAAGGAGACGACGATGAACGATGTAAAAAAGACCTGGTGCGGACCGGTCTATACGCTCGATCCGGAAAAAATGGAGCGGCAGTTCAACCGCCTCTCCGCCGAGGGCTGGCAGCTCGAGGGCACGGGCTGGTTCTCCCTCCGTTACCGCCGCGGCAAGCCGAACGAGTACCGCTACCGTGTGCAGTACCTCTACGAGTCCCGCGACGGGCAGAGGGACGACTATGTGCGCGGCCTTGCCGAGCTGGGCGTTGAGCTGGTCATGGACATCGGGAGCTTTCTCATCCTGCGCAGACGGAACGACGGCACGCCGTTCGAGCTATTCTCCGACCTCGACTCGCGGATCACGAGCGAGAAGCGCTATCTTCGGACGCGCGGCTTGCTCGCGGCGTTTTGGCTGGTCCTTGCGGCGGGCCCGCTGCGCCGGGCGGCGGTGTGGTACGGGTGCATCCTCGAATATGCCGCGGACCTTACGGCGGAGAGCGGGATCGACCTTCCACGCTTGTGGGCGGAGGGCATCCTTACGGACGCTCTTCTCGGTCTGCTGTGGCTTATCATGGGCGTCGGCTTTCTCCGGCAGGCGTACCGCTCCGCGAAGCGGCTCCGCAGGCTGCGGCAGGCGCGGCTTATCGAAGAATAAAAGAAGCGCGGCTCCCGCGAGCTGCGTTTCTTTATGCGATTTTTACAGGATAAGCATGAGAGAATGTCGGGGCGCGAACGGCAAAAACGGGTTGCCTTTTCGGGGGAAAAGACTATAATAAACTATCAGTGCGCTACAAGTGTAGTGCATTCTGCATAAAAGAAAGGACGCCGCGCCCATGTACGCTTTGCTCAATGTTGCCTTTGCCCTGCTCGCGGGACTGCTGATGACCCGCATCTTCTCCCGCTGGCGTCTGCCCGACGTGACCGCCTTTTTGGTCGCGGGTGTGCTGATCGGACCGTTCTGCCTCGGCAGGCTCGGCATCACGGGCGTCGGCTTCGCCGCCTATGAGGACGTTGCCGCGCTCGGCACCATTTCCGATGTGGCGATGGGCTTCATCGCCTTCGCCATCGGCAACGAGTTCCGGCTGGAGGATCTGCGCAAGACGGGCCGTCAGGCCTTCATCATCGGCATCGTGCAGGCGCTCGTCGCCACCGCGCTGGTGGATCTCGCCCTGCTCGGCTTCCATTTCCTGCGCCCTGACATCCTCTCCGCGCCGGCCGCCATCACGCTCGGCGCGATCGCCGCGGCGACGGCCCCCGCCGCCACGCTGATGGTCGTGCGCCAGTACAAGGCCAAGGGCCCGCTCACGAGCCTGCTGCTGCCCATCGTCGCGCTGGACGACGCGGTGGGCCTGGTGGTGTTCGCGGTCAGCTTCGGCATCGCCAAGGCGATGATCAGCGGCGCGCTGAGCATCGTTTCCGTGCTCGTCAACCCGCTCATCGAGATCGTGCTCTCCCTGCTGCTCGGAATGCTCGCGGGAGCGGCCCTCACGCGGCTCGAGGCCATGTTCCACTCCAACCGCAACCGAATGTCCATGACCATCGCGTTCGTGTTCCTCACGGTCGCGCTCGCGGCGCTGGAGTGGCGCGTCGGCGAGGTCGTCATCGGCTTCTCGCCGCTGCTCGTGTGCATGATGCTCGGCACGGTGTTCTGCAACATCTGCCCGCTCTCCGAGGATCTGATGGACCGCGCGGACGACTGGTCCGCCCCCCTGTTGGCGGTATTCTTCGTCATCAGCGGCGCGGAGCTGCGGCTGGAGGTGTTCGGCGAGTTGACGATGGTGCTCATCGGCGTCATCTACATCATCTTCCGCAGCATGGGCAAGTATCTCGGCGCGCACTTCTCCGCCAAGGCGGTCGGCTGCGACGAAAAGACGGTCAAATACCTCGGCATCACGCTGCTGCCGCAGGCGGGCGTGGCGCTGGGTATGTGCGTGAGCGCACAGGAGCTGGGCGCGGCGGACGGACTGCTGGTCCGCAACATCGTGCTGTTCTCCGTGCTGATCTATGAGCTGGTCGGCCCGCTGCTGACCAAGGAGGCGCTGACCGCCGCGGGCGAGATCACCGCCAAGCCCAAGGAGGTCTTGGAGCGCCGCGCCAAAGCGCTCGCCGAAGCGGAGCCGAAGGAGTTCCTTGAGGAGCGCGAGGCAAAGAAGCATAAAAAACAGGATTTATGAGAAAAAAGAGACGAAAGCCGTGGCTTTCGTCTCTTTTTCCGTTCAGTCAAATTCCAAAGCGCTCTCGCCCTGCGGCAGTACCTCGCCGACGATGGCGCTCCACGGCGCGAAGGCGTGGAGCTTTTCGAGCAGCTCCTCCGCGTCCGCGCGGGGAAGCGACACGAGCAGTCCGCCCGAGGTCTGCGGGTCGGCGGCCAGGTCGAGCCTCGCACGCTGTGCGCCGTCGAGCACGCGCAGGTGCGGCTTCACATAGTCGCGGTTGCGGTACGCGCCGCCCGGCACGATGCCCATGTCCGCCAGCTCCTCCGCCTGCGGCAGCAGCGGCAGCGCCGCGCCGTGCAGCCGGACGGTGACGCCCGAGCCGCTTGCCATCTCGTAGCTGTGCCCGAGCAGACCGAAGCCGGTCACATCGGTGCAGGCGTGGACGCGGCTGACCTCGCGCACGGCCTGCGCGGCCTTCGCGTTGAGCGCCGCCATGCTCGCATACGCCGCATCGCGGGCGCTGTCGTCCGCAAGAGCGGCCTTGAGCGCGGTGGTGATGACGCCGACGCCGAGCGCCTTGGTCAGCACGAGCACGTCGCCCGGCTGCGCGCCGATGTTCTTGAGGATGTGCTGCGGGTGGACGAAGCCGGTGACGCACAGACCGTATTTCGGCTCGTCGTCCTGAATGGTGTGTCCGCCGGCGATGACGCAGCCGGCCTCCACGGCCTTGTCGTGCCCGCCCTCCAAAATGGCGCGGACGGTATCGAGCGGAAGGCAGCTCGGCACGCAGAGCAGATTCATCGCCAGCTTCGGCACGCCGCCCATGGCGTATACGTCGGAGAGCGCGTTCGCTGCGGCGATCTGACCGAAGAGGTAGGGATCGTCCACGATGGGCGTGAAGAAGTCCACCGTTTCGATCACGGCCACGTCGTCCGACACGTTGTAAACACAGGCGTCGTCGCTGCTGTCGTAGCCCACCAGCAGCCGCGGGTCAAACACATTAGGCAGACCCTCTAAAATTTTCGACAGGGCGCCCGGCCCCAGCTTTGCCGCTCAACCGGCGGCGGAGGTCATTTGCGTGAGCCGAAGCTCGCGGTTCTGATCCATTGCCGTCTGCCTCCTTTCTGTGGTGAAATGGTAAGGCTACACGGACGCCTTGGCCTGCTTGCGCACCAGCTCGGCAAAGGTGCGGGCGGGGGAGCTCATGGAGCTTTTCCGGCGTCGGGCCATGTAGATGCTGCGCCGCACCGGCGTTTCGTCCAGCTCGAATTGTAAGAGCTGTCCCGCCGCAACGGCCTCCTGCACCGCGAGTGCGGAGAGGATGGATACGCCCGTGCCCTCCGCGACCAGCCGCTGCAGCACGGTGGGGTCGGAGACGTAGGCCACGGTGTGGATGACCTGCGGGTCAAGGCGGATCTCGCTGAGATAGTTGTCGATGACCTTCTGCGTGCCGCTCCCGCGCTCGCGGAAGAGGAACGGCTCGCGGAACAGCTCGCGCCCGAGCACGCCCTGTGTTTTCAGTGCCGCGAAGCGCGGCGTGTTCGGCGTGATGAGCACCAGACGGTCCTCGGCGATCGGCTCGTAAATGAGGTCCTGCCGGTCGTCGGCGCTGCCGACGAAGCCGAGGTGGATGTCGCCGTTGAGCAGCATCTGCTGCACCGCGGCGCTGTCACCGCAGAGGAGCGTGCAGCGGCAGGCGGGATTCTCCCGGGCGAAGCGCGCCATGTAGCCCGGCAGAAGGCTCTGCGCCGGCACGGTGGAGGCGCCGAGCGTCAGCTCGAGCGCGCTGTCGACCGCGACGTCGAGCAGCAGAGCGCTGCATCGGCCGAGGATGTCCTGCGCGTAGCGGTAGACGCGCTTGCCCTCAAGCGTGAGCGTCAGCCGCCGCTTGGACTCGCGGTGGAAGAGCTTGAGATGCAGCAGCTCCTCCAGCGCGCGGACGTTGTCGCTCACCGTGGACTGGGCAAGGTAGAGCTTTTCCGCGGCGGCGGTGAAGCTGCCGGCGTCCACGACGGCGGAAAAGATCTCAAGCTGACGGAGATTCAGACGTTCCATCGCACGGCCTCCTTCTGTGGCTTTCTAAATGTTATTGTAGAGAGCGCGGCGTGGTTTGTCAAATGCTTTCACGGAAAATTCGGCGTTTTCCATCGGAAAAAACGATGAAAAATGCCGGACGGCCGGAAAAAGCCGTTTTCAAACCGTGCGCGGTGTGCTATGATGGTCGGGAAACAACGGACGGGAGGAGTGCGCATGATCTATCTTGACAACGCCGCGACCACGCTTCGCAAGCCGCCGCAGGTCATCGACGCGGTGGCGCGCGCGATGGGGAGCTTCGGCAACAGCGCCCGCGGCACGCACGAGGGCGCGCTGACCGCCTCGCGCACGATCTACGACACGCGCTGCAAGCTTGCGGCGCTCTTCGGCTGCCCGCGGCCCGACCATGTGGCGTTCACCGCCAACTCGACCGAGGCGCTGAACATCGCCGTCAACGGTCTTGTCCGCCCGGGCGACCATGTGCTCTCCACCGATTTGGAGCACAACTCCGTGCTCCGTCCGCTCTACCGCCTGCGCGATGAGCGCGGCGTGGCGCTGGACTTCGTGCCCGCAGACCGGCAGGGGCGCATCGACTACGCGGACCTTGAGCGCCTGCTCCGTCCCGAGACCCGCGCCATCGTCTGCACCCACGCCTCGAACCTGACGGGCGACGCGGTGGACCTTGCCCGCGTGGGCGAGCTCGCGCACGCGCACGGCGTGCTGCTTGTGGTGGACGCCTCGCAGAGCGCGGGCGTGCTGCCCATCGACATGGAGCGGATGCACATCGACGTGCTCTGCTTCACGGGCCATAAATCCCTCATGGGGCCGCAGGGAACGGGCGGGCTGTGCCTGCGCGGCGACCCGGACATCCTGCCGTGGAAGGTCGGCGGGACGGGCGTGCAGACCTTCTCCGAGCGCCAGCCCGAGCAGCTGCCCGTGCGGCTCGAGGCGGGAACGCTCAACGGCCACGGCATCGCCGGACTGGACGCGGCGCTGGACTTCATCGCGGCGACCGGCATGGAGACCATCCGCGCGCACGAGACGGCGCTCACGCGCCGCTTCTATGAGGGCGTGCGGGACATCCCTGGCGTGACCGTCTACGGCGACTTCACGCACGAGCGCACAGCGGTCGTCGCGCTGAACATCGCGGACCTGGACTCCGGCGAGGTCGCCGACGCGCTCGCGGAGGACTACGGCATCGCCACGCGCTCGGGCGCGCACTGCGCGCCGCGGCTGCACCGTGCACTCGGCACGGAGGGACAGGGCGCGGTGCGCTTCAGCTTCGGCTGGTACAACACCGAGGAGGAGACCGACGCGGCCATCCGCGCGGTGGAGGAGCTGGCGCGATGAGAGAGAGAAAGACGTGGCTGGTCGTGACCTTTCACACCACCGCCGCCGCCATCGGCATGGAGAAGCTCTGCGCGGCGCGCGGCCTTGCGGGGCGGCTCATTCCGGTGCCGCGCGCGCTGACCGCGGACTGCGGCATGGCATGGCGCGCCGAGATCGACAGGCGCGCCGCGCTCGAGGCGCTTGCCGCCGGTGAGGGGCTGGAGGTCGAGGGCTTTTACGAGCTGACGCTGTGAAAAAAAGACCCATAGGAAACAGGACGGTAATATCATCGGAAAAACCGATGATATTACCGTTTTCTTCGGATAAATCCATTTGCCATTTTTTGACGGAGACTTTATACTGTGTTCATCAATATCTTTCTCAAAGAATAACGAGAGAGAAAGAACAAGGAGTGGAGAGAAAATGAAAAAGATCCATTGGGGCGTCGTCCTCGCGGGCGTGGCCGTCGGCCTTGCCGCCCTCATTCTCACGGCGATGGGCAACCCCGCCAACATGGGCTTCTGCATCGCCTGCTTCCTGCGCGACACCGCGGGCGCCTGCGGCCTGCACAGCGCCGCCAAGGTGCAGTACGTCCGTCCGGAGATCATCGGCCTCGTGCTCGGCGCGTTCCTCATGAGCGTGGCGGGCAAGGAGTTCAAGGCCCGCGCCGGCTCGTCGCCCGCGCTGCGCTTTGTCATCGGCGCGTTCGTCGTCATCGGCGCGCTCGCCTTCCTCGGCTGCCCGCTGCGTATGGTGCTCCGTCTCGGCGGCGGCGACCTGAACGCGCTCGTCGGTCTCATCGGCTTCTTTATCGGCATCCTCATCGGCATCGCCTGCCTCAAGCGCGGCTTCACGCTCAAGCGCTCCTACGAGGTCAGCGTCTCCGAGGGCAGCGTGCTGCCGACCGTGATGGCGGCGCTTTTGATCCTCGTGCTGACCGTGCCCACGCTGTTCAAGGCGTCCGAGGCCGGCCCCGGCTCCATGCACGCGCCGTTCTGGATCGCGCTGATCGTCGCGCTCGTGGTCGGCGCGCTGGCGCAGAAGAGCCGCCTTTGCATGGTCGGCGGTCTGCGCGACGCCGTGATGCTGGGGGACTTCCACCTGCTCTACGGCTTCGCGGCGATTTTTGTCGTCACGCTCGTCGGCAATCTTGCCATGAATAAGTTCAACCTTGGCTTCGCGCTTCAGCCCATCGCCCACAGCGCCCACGTCTGGAACCTGCTGGGCATGGTGCTCGTCGGCTGGGGCAGCGTGCTGCTCGGCGGCTGCCCGC